>ERZ827469.58-NODE-58-length-164670-cov-16.432609_pt1 | contig 164670 bp, 131 predicted proteins | sample MGYA00519917_ERZ827469 | MGnify/ENA primary metagenome ERZ827469 (study PRJEB31778, sample SAMEA3449314) | human gut metagenome | biome: human gut; feature: human-associated habitat; material: faeces | place: United Kingdom | collected 2010/2012 ... | reverse complement strand
AGCTCAGTTGGTAGAGCAACTGACTCTTAATCAGTGGGTCCTGGGTTCGAGTCCCTGAAGGTGTACCAAGTTTAATCCCGTGTATTTTGCACGGGATTTTTTGTTGTATGTATCTGCAACAGCCCGGCTGATTCAGCCGGGCTGTTGCTTTTGATCATTTCGGCAGGTGCAGGAAGCCGTCGGTGAAGGCGTTGGGGAAGGCGAAATTTTTCTGACCGTCAGCAAATTTTACATATATATGTTTATCAGCGATTGACTGTACTTTTCCTTCGCCGAATTTTTTATGTATTACGGTCATTCCTACTGTTATTGACGATTCGTCAAAATCGGGGGTGTTGGTGTGTTTCCTGTCGGGAACGGGTAAAGCGGCTTTGGGAACGGGTGATTTAATGCCGAACTTTTCGGTCACAAGAGGCGGAGTGGCTGGACTTGCAGCGGTTGACTTGCCGGATGGCTGAACGGATTTTACCGCTGATGACCGTGTGACTTCTTTCTTTAACTCCACTATATCTTCGGTGGCTTCGGTAGGCTGAGGAGCGTTCATTGATTCCTGTTGATTATAGAACAGCTTTTTGTATTCATCTTTTCTTATGGCGGTATCCCAACCGCCTATCTCCTTATCGTTACTGTGCATATCAATTCCGGTATAGGTAAGGCTTGCGTCCTCGTAGCGTTTGAACTGGAAAATGGAATGATTCATAAGGCTGGAGTTGAAAACGCCGAGCGAACACAAAAGGTCGAAATCCTTTGTATCAAGACCGGTTACTTTTTTGAAAAGACCGGGTTCAAGCTGGGTTATAACGTCCTTGAGGCAGGATTCACGGTAGTCGGTAAGGTACATAAATACTGGAATTCTTGAAGCGAATTTCATCAGCTTTTCCTGTACCTCCTTACGTTTTGACTTGAACTCCTTCTCGGCTTCTGTAAGCTCTTTCTTTTCTTTCGGGGTGAGCTTTTCCACGCCGTCTTTCTTCAGCTTCTTTACCGCCTCGGACTTGTTGATGATTACCTCAAGCTCCTTGTTGAGATTGCGGAAAGCCTCGATATTTTCAAGTGCGGTCATTGCCTCTGTGCTTGCCATAAGACGTTTTAACGTGTCGTTATCAACGTTTACAAGCAGGGCGGACTGCCAGCGCTTTGCGAGGAGGGTTGCGGAGGTTCCGGCAAGGGTAATATCAAGAATAGCCTGTGCGTTTACCTGCTCCATAGTCGAGCCGTCATAGGCTAAGACGGGGAGGAAGTTTATAAACTCGCTGACGTTCTTTTCGGGGTTTGTATTCTCGGAATTCAGATTGCAGGCATAGTCGGATATCTGGCGGAGCGCACGGTCAAGCGCAAAGTCGAACACATAGCATTCGTGCTTGATTATCTCTACTTCGCCCTTCTCATTTTTTACCGTCCAGGGCGACTGCACACGGAAAGCCGACTGAAAATAGGTTTCCGGGCTTTTAAGATTGCGGAGCATAAATATGCCTGTCCACGGCTTTACGGTAACGCCTGTTGTCAGCTTTCCGCAGGTGAGGGTTATTGTCCTTGTAACGAGAGGATCGCCCATAGAATCAATAACGGGCTTTACCGCATCAAGACCTACGCCCGCTTTTATACCGGCGCAGACGTTTATCTTATAGCCCTGATTGTAATAGTTGTTCTGACTTTGCATAAGAAGATTGTACATCGCAAAGCAGGACGCTACGCTCGGCAAAAACCATAGGGTGTGCGACAGTACGTTAAGAAGTCTTGTGTCCGAGAAGGGCATAGGCGGACGCTTGTCAACGCCAAGACTTACCGCAATTTTAAGGTCGTCTACGCTTGCAGGCAGATATGCGCCACGGATAAGATCGAGCCATTTCTGCACCTCGTTCTCGTTTACGAAGCGAGCGTCCTCGCCTTTTCCCTTTGCGGAAAAGAACAGATTCAGATCGAAGCCGTCAAATTCTCCCTCTGAGGCTACAGAGCGTATACTTTCGGGAATTTTATAGGTCATCATTACCATACGGGGAAGCGACAGATATGGGTTGTTTTCGCCCTTCCAGTTTTCTTTTGCGCTCTGTTCATCTGAATAAGTCCAGTTGAAAATCTGTTCTTCTATGAATTCACCGCTGTGCATTGCTCTGAACGGGGTACCGGACAGATAAAGGTAGTGTGACGAGGTTATCGGCAGAAAGGTTTCGTTTACGGCATTTCCTGCTTCTTCCTTCTGATATTTTTCTGCGTCAAAGTCTATATCTTCATCGTCGGGATCGTCAAACAGCTTCTTTGCGTTTTCTCTCCACGCTCCGAAATGGTATTCGTCAAATATGACTATATCCCAGTTGGTAGTATGGATAAACTCGTTCTTGTATTTTATACCGCCGTTTTCGTTAGTGCCGAGCAAATCCTGAAACGAGCCGAAAACTACTATCGGTCTTGTGCTGTCGGCATTGTAATATGCCTCGTCGATATTCTGCTTGTTATTATGTGCGTCCTTGTTTGAAACGTACTGCCAGCCCTCAAAATCAACGTGAGTTCTTAAGTCCTCGCTCCACGCCGACTCTACGGCAGGCTTGAAGGTGAGAATAAGAATACGCTTGAAATTCATCTTCTTGCAAAGCTCATAAGCGGCGAAGGTCTTGCCGAAACGCATTTTTGCATTCCACAGGAATTTTGGTATGCGTTCAGGCTCGGTCTTTTTAATGTTTTCAAAGTATTCGATTGTGCGGTCTACCGCTTTACTCTGTTCCGGACGCATTTTAAAGTCTGCGGTGCGGTATTCATCCGTCCTTTCGCCTGTGCGAAGCTCACGCACGGCGGAGCGGACATCATTTACGGTACAGTTGTACCATTCGTTCTTGTCCGTGTTTTCGTTAAGACGGTGAAAGCCGTTACGTTTAAGAACGGCGTGTACGTCACGGTCATTGAAGCATGAGCCGTCAGGACGCATTGCCGATTCCTCGCAAAGCACGGTGTAGCTTATCGCACTTGTATGGAGCTGTTCTTTTATACGCTGCTTTACATCACGGTCGGTGTAGCCTACTTTTATGTAGCCGTCGTGAGTGGTAACGCCGTTCAGCTTGTAGGCATAGATAGTCGGGTTTACCTCGGGGCGAGGGGTCACATACTTTTCAAATACGTCAGCCATTGTTGTCACCGCCTAAATCCATCGGTCTTATCATAGACTCGATAAAGTTTATTTCTTCGTCTGTGAGATTGTATTTTTCGTAGAGTTCGGAATCTGTCCACGGCTTTGAGAAGTCTTGGAGGGGGACGAATAGAAATTTATCTTTAGAAATATTGATTGAAGTCAGTGCTTGAAGCAGTAAGAATCTGAAAAATTTTGTTTTCATATAGTCACAAAGATTATTTGCTTCTGTTTCGTTTTCAAAAGAACCTATACACAAATAGGTTTCTGTACATACTTCGTTAGGTTTAAGCACACGCATTGTTGATGAAATGACCAAATACGATCCGTCATTAGACGGTTTATTGCCACCTGACATTGCTTTTGTCATTATCACTTTATATTTGTTCAATAAATTATCTCTGTCTGATATTTCATTCTTGGTGATATACGATTTGCCATTCAGCGAATACAGTACACAATCTTCTTTTTTATATTCATTATGTCCGATTTCCTTGCTGAACAAATTGAAGCAATTTCTTGAATGAACAATCATATCTAAATAATTTTTTGTAACTTTATTTACTTTCCGGATAATCTGTATCGCTATATTGTTTCTTACAAATACAGGATACTCATTCAATTTCCGAATTGAACTGGAAATTTCTTCCCCTGCATTCATATTGATTATTTTACATTCTCCATTGTATTCTAAGCCCCACAAGAAGTAACAAATACCTCCGGCAATAGTAACTCCGGGAAAACAGTCAGCACTATTTGCAAAATCAACAATTGTCGATATTTTGCTTGAGTTCAACATATTGTTTCTAAAGTCATCTAGCCCTTTACCTCCAGCATACCAACGAGAAGGTATAATCATAGATAAATAACGAGGTTTTAATTGAAGTGACTTATACACAAATTCGTGATATATAGGCACAGAACTTGAACCTGTGCCACCACCGTCATTTAACTGATACGGCGGATTTGAAATAATAACATCGAACTTCATGCCAAAAATCTCCTCGGGGTGTAATGTATGTATCCATTCATACGCATAATATTCACGTTCTTCGCCACGGTCGTACTGCGTTTCGGACGCACCGCAGAAGATGCATCTTCCGGACTTGTCGAACGAGTGGGGGATACGCTTGAAACGGATATTTCCGTCCGAATTTTCAAAGTGTGTTACAGAAAAAGCACTGTTTGCGTACTTACTGCAATAAAGGCTTCTGCGTGAGAGCAGGCTTGTAAGCTCGGTTATCGCAATGCCGTAAAGCTGATTTTTAAAAATATGGTCTATTCGCTGCTGTCTGTCGGGGATAACGGCTTCAAGACCTTTTATAAGGCGCTTTGCTATCTCACGAAGGTATACTCCCGTTTTCACGGCGGGGTCGAGAAACTTTGTATCGGGAGATGAGAAAAGCTCCTGCGGGAGCATATCGAGCATTTTGTTTACTATCTCCGGAGGCGTGAAAACCTCATCGTTTGAGAGATTGGCAAGGCAGGACAGAACATCGGGGTTGTATACCTTTTCGTAAAGTCCGCTTAAAATTCCGGTTGAAATATTATCAGCCATTTTCCCATAACCTCCTGTAGTTGCATATATATTTCCGTAAAAAAGTACCCTCTCCTTCTGTGCTGTCGCTGAGGGTGAGCTGAGAAGCCTTTTCCTTATTGCCGTTTACCAGTTCGTCAAAGCTGTAATCGCTGCGCTGTATATTACTGCCGAAAACGAATGCCCACTCGGAAAAGACTATATCCTGTTCGGTATCGTTGCAGTTTTCGTCTACGCACTTAAGAGTAAGGGCGTTTCCGCAGACGATATTTCTTGACAGGATAAAGCGGACGGATTTTCTTGTATCATCGTTGCATTCTTTTTTGCAGACGGATTTGTATTGCTTGTCCCACTGCTTATACAGCCGTTCACGGCAGGTTTCGACATTATCAGCCATTATATCGACACCGTAAAGACTGCTTACCGCAAGGAGCGAGTATTTTTCATATTCAAGAGGACTGCGACCGTATTCAGACTTTACGACCGACAGCTTTCTTGCGAGAATTTCGGTAAGGAAATTGCCTGTTCCGCAGGCGGGTTCAAGAAAACGGCTGTCGATACGCTCGGTTTCCTGTTTTACAAGGTCGCACATTGCCTTTACTTCACGCTCGGCGGTGAAAACCTCGCCGTGTTCGGTAACACGTTGTCTGGATTTTATTTGTTGTTGCACGTTATTTTTGCTCCATAGATAAAAAGCTGAATTTAATTCAACTTTTTTCAATAATTATTTCGTTTAATGCAACTATTTTAGCATAAACTTGAATTAAATTCAAGTGATTGAATCGAAATAGTGAATTAAAGGAATGTTGATTATGAATGAACCGTATGATTTCGGAGCAAGGTTGAAGAAATATCGCAATGAAAAAAATATCACACAGGAGAGAATTGCAAAAATTCTTGGTGTGAGTAATTCTATGATTAGCAAATATGAAAACAATACTGCCAGTCCGTCTTTAGATTCGCTCTGCACATTGTCAAAAGAATTATGTGTATCAATCGATGAATTGTGTGGCTTACAGCAATCCGGAACGGTTTCGCTTATCGGGCTTACGGACGGACAGGCTGATTGTGTTCGATTGCTTATAGACGCTTTTCACGAATACAACAATACAGTAAGAAAAAGGCTCAGCGATGAGCAGTACAGGGTACTTGGTCAGATACTGGCGGAATTTCTGAAATAAACGCAAAACACCGCCTGCACGGGAAATGTGCGGGCGGTGCTTGAAAATCGTATAAGAAAAAGCGGTCACGGGGCTGTATCTGTCCCTGTGACCGCTTGATTGTTTAATTTATGTCTGCTCACGCTTTTTGAGTATCTTGCGGAAGGTAAGAGCGAAGATAACGGTACAGCAGATTGCCGAGGTCGCATCCGCTACGGATTCAGCGAGATATACACCCTTTACACCGAGAAAATTCGGCAGGATAAGGGCAAGAGGGATAAGCAGTATCACTTTACGCAAAAGGGCTATGAACAGTGAAATTTTAGCCTGACCGAGAGCAACAAACATACTTTGGCAGGTACGCTGAAGTCCGAATATGGTCATGCCCGTAAGGAAAAGAGGCATCATTCTGCCGACTGTTTTTATAAGTGCGGTATCGTCTGTGAACATTCCTGCGACAAATTCGGGGAAGGTAATCATAAACAGGTTTGTCAGGGCGAAGAACGAGAACATAATTATCACGGAATATTTAAAGCAGAGGCGGACACGGTCTGTGTTGCCCTTGCCGTAATTGTAGCTGACTATCGGAACAAAGCCCTGTGCAAAGCCGCTCAGAGGCACGGCGGCAAACTGCATTGCGCTCTGCATTACCGTAAGGGTGCTGACGTATATATCGCCGTATGCGCTCAGCGAGCCGTTGAGGACGAAGCCGACAAGACTTTCCGTACTTGCCATTATAAACGGGGCGATTCCGAGTGCGAACAGCGAGCCGATTATTTTTATATCGGGCTTAAGATATTTTGGCTTTATTTTCAAAGTCGCTTTGTCGGATACCAGAAAGCCGACTATTATAAAGGCGCTTACCGCCTGCGATATTACCGTTGCGAGAGCGGCGCCCGTTACGCCCATACCGAACACATAGATAAAAAGCGGATCAAGGCCTATGTTGAGGATTGCACCGATTATTACGGCTATCATTGAAATTCCGGGTCTGCCCTGTGCATTTATGAACGAATTAAGTCCGGTTGCGAACATTACGAACAGCGTGCCTGTAAGGTATACCGAGAGGTAGTCTGTGGCATAGCCGATAGTTGCGTCGCTTGCGCCGATAAGGCGGAGCAGGGGATCCATAAAGATGTAGGTTATGCCCGATGTTACTATGGTAAACAGCACAAGCAGTGAAAAGCCGTTGCCGAGTATCCTGTGCGCTCTTTCACGGTCGCCCTTGCCGAGCGCTATTGAGGCGAGCGGTGCGCCGCCACCGCCGACTATCTGTGAAAATGCCGAGATAAGAATGATTATCGAGCTTGTAACACCGATACCTGCCAGCGCATCTGTGCCGATAAGCTCTATGTGTCCGATGAAGACCCTGTCAACTATGCTGTACAGCAGGTTTATAAGCTGTGCCGCAAAGCCCGGCAGTGCCATTTTAAGTATAAGAGGCAGCATCAAGGCTGTGCCGAGCCGTTCTTCGTATTTGTTATCCATTTATAGTATCTCCGTGTTTTGTCTTTCCATTTATAGAGTATAGCACTTAAATCATAAAAAGTCAAAGCGGGGCGGGTGACTGAAAGTCACTGTAAATTTTGCCTGCGGCAATGTGCCGCTGTAAATTCCGCCTTTGGAAATGTCTGAGTTATCCGCAGGGTAGCGAAACGGCGGTGACTGAAAGTCACTGTAAATTCCGCCTTTGGAAATGGCTGAGGTTGGCGAGGCTTGCGTTATCGGCGGGTATTAAAACGTGTATGGTTTTAATTGTTCAGATTTATATGTCAATATTACCTTAAAAGCAAAAAGACAGCGCCGTCCGGCACTGCCTCAGTTTGTAGAAAAAGTCTGTATTTATAAGAAAAGAGCAAATTCTCTATCCCTATCCCCAAACCCCTTCCCCTCTGGAAGGGGCTGAGTGTGGGGCTGCCGCCCTCACCCCGCTTGGGGCTACGCCCCAAACCCCATTTTCAAAAATTATATAGGTTTATCGACAGTCTGAGACAGCGCCGTCCGGCACTGCCTTTAATGTTTATAAATTTATTGCAATTACGCCTGTTCGCTTGGAGCAAAGCCTGTTCTTTTCAGAGCCTTTGAAATTGCGAGAGCGGCAAAGTATGCGAGAACTACGCTTGCTATATCCTTTATAAGATAGGGAGCGGATACGAGCAGGAAGCTGGATAACAGATCCTTGCCTGCAACGAGAGCGTACTGTACAAATCCGCAGATATGGCAAGCGGCAACGCCTAAGATGCCCATTGCTATTCTAAGCGGTATACGGAACTTTTCGGGCATATTTCTGAATGCGATTCCGCTGATGGCCGCCATAGCGATAAAGCCGATTATAAATCCGCCCGTAGGACCTACTATTGAAGCGATTCCGCCCTTGAAGCCGCTGAATACGGGAACGCCTACCGCACCGAGCAGAACATAAACGACCGTTGAAACGGTTGCTCTTGCCGTGCAGAGATAAAAGCCGCAGAGGGCTATCGCAAAGGTCTGTAATGTAACCGGTACGCCGGAGGGCATCGGTATTGCTATCTGCGAAAGTACCGCCGTAATTGCCGCAAAGAGCGCACAAAGTACGATTGTTGTGATTTTCTGTCTGTTCATATTTTTTGTTTCCTTTCCATTTTGTCAAACGACTTTAACAGAATACCACCGACAGCGCCTCGTGTCAACCAAACCGCACAAATGGGTGACAATCGAGAATGGTCTGCGTTATAACTTAATAACATAATTGTACAAAATAACTAAAAGTTATGTGGTAAATGTGTGAAAAATGCAAATTGATTTTTTGGCGGGAAGAGGTTATAATAAATTTATTGAGAATGTTGTAAACTTTTAACAACACTCATAAGAATGAAACATATACAATTTGTTTGGAGGTAATTAAAATGAAGATGAGAAGATTCATCGGTGCAGCAGCTGCAATGGCAGTAGCAGGCACACTTACAGTAGGCGCAGCAGCAGAAACTTATAATGCTTATATCGGTTTCCAGACAGCACCCTACTCATTTAGAAACTCTTTTGATGACGCTTCATATGGTAAGGACGTTGCAGACGGCAAGTACTTCAACAGCGTAATCGTATGGGGCGGTAACGACCCTGAAACATTCCCTCAGTATGAAGACAAATTCGATGATGATATGCCGGATGGTAGTGGCGGCTATGTTATTCCTGCTACATACACAGATGTACAGATCGACAAGGACGGCACATACAAGGTTGGTATTACTGACTTTGACTGGGCACTTGACAGTGCATCTGCATTCAACCTTCTGTTCGTTTCAACAGATATTCCTTTCAACAAGGATGCAGGCGAAGACGGTGAATCTATCGCTAAGTTCTCTGACTGCAAGATTATCGTTGACGGTACAGTAACATCAGAAGTTGCTGATCCTATCATTGATACAGAAGACGGTAAGAAGTCAGGTCATACAAAGGTTCTGTTCGCTAACATCTGGAACGATGCTCTTAAGAAAGATGGTTATAACGGTGCATACCCCACAAAGTCTTTAGAGATTGAATTTACAGTTTCAGGTCTTGACGCTCAGCAGCCTGCTGATACAACAGCTCCCGCTGACACAACAGCTCCTGCTGATACAACAGCTCCCACAGCAGGCGATTCTACAAAGCCCAACACAAACACAGGTGTTGAAGGCGTTGCAGCAGTTGCAGGTGTTGCACTCCTCGCAACAGGTGCAGTAGTAGTTGCTAAGAAGAGAAAGTAATCTTAAAAAGATTAACGAATAACGACAGCCCTCATTCGTGAGGGCTGTTTTAATATCACGACCGAAAGAGGAAATATGAAAAAATCTATAATCAGACGTGCGATAGCCGTGTTTATTGCGGCGACTATGCTTGCAGGCTGTGCGGCGCAGGACAGCGGTGTATTATCGTCTGTCGGAAACAGCTCGGCGACCGAAAGCAATATATCGTATGTTGAGGATACGAGCAGTGTCGATGAAAATTCCGAGGTTACTTCCGTTGACAGTTCAGTAACAGAGAGCGACACATCTTCCGATACCTCCGAACAGGAAGAAAGTAATACTTCAAAGCAGGAAAATGCATCAAAGGCAGAGAACACCGAGAAGCCTGCCGATACAACAAAGGCACCGTCAACTGCCGACACGAAAAACAACAGCCAGAGCAAGCCTGCGGCTTCTTCAAGCAATTTCACTGTTCAGTGGAAGAAGTCGAGCAGCTGGGAAGAAGGCGGTAAGAAGTGCGGAGGTTATGAGATTGTTATAACCAATAACGGCGATACGGTGAACAGCTGGACGGCAAAGGTGACTGTCCCCGGCAATACAAAGCTGATGTCGCAGTGGAACGGAATATTCAGCATTTCTGGAAACACAATGACGGTCAAGAACGAGAGCTACAACGGAACTATAGAAAAGGGAAAGAGCATTTCGTTCGGATTCAATTATTCGGCTGACGCTTATATCAATGAGGGTAAAGTGACTGTGAACGGAAGTACCGCAGGAACGAGTGCCGGAAATAACAGCAACAATAATAACAATAGCAATAACAACAATAATAATAATACGTCAACAATCAAAAAGCCGGCGGCAACAGTTCCTCAGGCGCCGAGCGACCCTAAAGGCACTACGCCGGTATCACAGCACGGTCAGCTTTCGGTAAAGAACGGACAGCTTGTCGATAAGAGCGGCAAGGGTTATCAGCTCAGAGGAATGAGTACGCACGGGCTTACATGGTTCCCCGAATTCGTAAACGAGAGCGCATTCAGAACGCTCCGTGACGACTGGAATACGAATGTTGTCCGTCTTGCAATGTATGTTGACGAGTGGGGCAACGGTCAGTGCTATATGGGCAACAAGAGCGGAAGCCTTGAACTGCTTGAAAAGGGTGTTGACATCTGCATCAAGCTGGATATGTATGTTATCATCGACTGGCACGTTCTTAATCCCGGCGACCCGTCCAAGTATACAAACGAGGCGAAATCCTTCTTTGAAACGGTGTCAAAGAGATATGCAAAATATCCGAATGTAATTTACGAGATATGCAACGAGCCGAACGGCGGTGCATCGTGGAGCGGTAATATCAAGCCGTATGCTGAAAAGATAATACCCGTTATCCGCAAGAATGCGCCGAACTCGGTAATTATAGTAGGCACGCCAACATGGAGTCAGGAAATCGACAAGCCGCTTTCAGATCCGCTGAACTACAAGAATGTAATGTATGCGTTCCACTTCTATGCGGCAACTCACGCAGGACTTCGTTCAAACGTAGAAAACTGCGTGGCACAGGGATTGCCTGTATTTGTGTCGGAATTCGGTACTTGTGACGCATCGGGCGGCGGTGCAAATGACTTCAACGAAACGCAGAAGTGGCTTAGCTATTTTGACAAGCAAGGCATAAGCTACTGTAACTGGAGTATCTGCAACAAGGATGAAACCTGCTCGGTACTGCGGCCGGGAACATCGGCAAACGGTAACTGGAGCGAGAGCGATCTCACCGAAAACGGCAAGTGGATGCGTAACTGGTTGAAGAAGCACTAAGCGGCGGGTCGCCGCTGACAATTCCGACCTTTTGAAAGGTTTGCGGTTGGCTGGGCTTTGTGGGACGGTCGGGGTTAAACGATGGCTGAAACTCAATAAAACAAAGCACCCGTGGGGCACGGCAAATTCCGACCTTTGGAAATGTCGGTAGTTGGCGTGACTTTGCGGGACGGTCGGGGTTTGACGGTAGCTGAAAACAAGCTATCGAAATACTTGTTTGTTTACTCCCGCCGTCGAACAAATGTGAATATACAGCAACCGTATTTAAAGGCGGAAATGCGAGCCGAGGCACTCGGCTTCCGACCTTTTGAAATGTCGGCGGTTTGCGTGACTTTGCGGGACGGTCGGGGTTTGACGGTAACTGAAAACAAGCTGTCGAAATACTTGTTTGTTTACTCCCGCCGTCGAACAATCGTGAATATACAGCAACCGTATTTAAAGGCGAAAATGCGAGCCGAGGCACTCGGCTTCCGACCTTTTGAGAGGCTTGCGGTTGGCTGGGCTTTGCGGTAAGGTCGGGAGTGGACGATAGCCCGCAATAATCGGTAATAAAAAATCCGTGTCAGGCGACACGGATTTTTTCTGTTATAGCTGTTTTTATATGTGCAAGACCGTTTGCAATAAGGCATTGACCGGGGTAATAGAGGGCAAGGCAGAAATTCGAGAACGGGAAATCTATTTTTGAGAAGTACGCCATCAGGAGCATTATATCGGATATAAGGAACAGCACACTGCCGAGCGCAAGTATAAGGTTGAATCTGTTCTTTATGCGGATAAAGTTCATTATTGCTTTGCCTGTCATAATGCAGATTATAACAGCGTATGAAATGCCGATGATTTTCATCATAACCGAGCCAAAGTCAAGAAGCGGTGAGAACATCATAAACAGCACTATGGGGATAAATATTATAATTGCGGGGATAAAGTCGGTCGGACGGGGCTTTTGCATCAGCGAATATGCTATGAAATAGCAGATATGACCTAATGCGAAAATCGCCGCTCCTGCGATGAAATTTAAGTTTATCGCTATATCTGCGCTCATTGCGAAGAATACGCCGACGGTCAGTATTACTGACGGCAGTTTCTTATCGGGGAAGTATTTCAGAGCGTATATCAGGTTTACTGCGGCGGCAAGCATAAAGAAAACGCTTGCGGTTATTTTTATCGGGTAGAGATGAGTAATTATCAGAGCTGTATCGCAAGCAAGCGATAAGCCGAGAAAAATAATGTTGAGCGGTAAAACGAGTTTTTTCATATATTTGTTTCCTCAGTCTGATCATTCAGTTCGATATTGATTTTTCTTGTGTATCGGGATAGCGGATATTCTCCGTCGTGGGATTCTCCGAAAAAGTAAGCGGACATATTTCCCGCCTGCGTAACTCTTGTAACTCCTGCACAGAGCAACAGGTCGGTAAGCTCTGCTCTGTCAGCCTTGTCGCAGATAAGCCCTGCGGTCTGCAGAAAGCCTTTTGCATTTCTCAGTGTACGCATTATGTCCTTTCTCGGAAGCCTTTTTACAAGCACATTGCACATCATAGGCGACAGTTCAAGTTCAAAGTCGTCTTTTATGATAAGGCTGCAATTTTTACCGTAAAATATGTCGGGAGAAATTTGCCGTATCCCGATTGCCTGTTCAAGACGGGCGGAGTAGCTTATGAGCGTATCTCTCGCCCGTGTGCCTATTGAGGTGTTTCTGTGTTTTCCGACTGCCGCTTCAAGATACGGAAGGAACATTTCGCAAAATAGGGTAAGCTCGGTTTTATCATCGGTGTCGATAAACACGGTCTGGCAGGAACTGCAGAGCAGTTGCTTTGTAGAGGCTATATGCTCGGCAAGAGCCGAAAATTCATCTGTATGGTTTGCGTAATCGGAAATGTAGCAGAAGCCGAGCTTGTGTCCCCATTCAATCAGCTTAACTCCCGGCGGAGCAAGTGAACGCACTGCTTTTACGGCTTCAGTGCCTCCCCATACCACTATGCCGTCGGCAAAGCCTGCAAGCGTCTGGATGGTACGCACATCGCTTGACGGGGTATCAAAGACATATATGTAGCGTGACAGCAAAGGCTCATATTTGCAAAGCCGCTTTATTATGCGGATTGACAAGCCCTTATCGGCGGACGGAAGCTTCAGTATATTGATATTGCCTGCAAGAAGTCCTTCTGCAACGCTCATCACGGGTAAGCCGTCGGCGTTTCCTGCGGCTATGTGGAACAGAACGCCGAGAGGTTTTGTCTGAATTTTTATTTTCGGAGTGATGCCGTTCGGAGAACCGATAAAGCCGTCTGAATCTCCGAGTTCGGTTTTCAGCCTGTATTCAAGATTTTCACGGCTGAGGCAGGCGAGTATAAGCTGTTTATAGTAACTCACATTTTCAACGTCAAGCGCTGAGAGCATATCGTCAAAAGCACCGTTTTCTATATCAGTGCTGATTTTTTCGGCGGCAAGCATGACCTGTTTAGCAGAAAGCCGACAGTTTCCGAGAGTGTCGCATATTCTGTCTTCAAAACGGGCTAACAGCTTGTCGCACATATCGTTTTCGTATATTTCGCCATCAAAGAAAATCATACGTTCACACCCTTTATTATCTCTTCTGCGCCTGCCGCACAGGTCTTTATATCCTCCGGCGCAACTCTGCCGACAATTTCAAGAAACGGCGTTTTCAGCCCGCAGGAACATTCGCTTCCGTTATGAAGTATGCCGAGGTCATCTGTCATTACAGAAAGCACCGGGGTCGCTTTAACCATAGGAGTTATAAGGTTTACAAGTCCTGTCTTGCCGTTTTCAAGCGGTTTTAACGTATCGACATCTCTGATTATAACTCTGCTGTAAGCGGGAACGTGGAAGTGATGTTCCTTGCAGTCGCAGTATAAAATCGGATGCTCTACCGCTCCGAAAAATTCGATAATATCGTTTTCCTTTATGCCGAGTACCTTTTCGGCAAGGCTGTAAAAGGAATTTTTGTCGGCTTGCTCGGCATAGAACTGTTTCCAGCCGCCGCCGAGCATTATGCGTGAGCCTTTCGGCATTTTAAGATAAATTTTACGCTCGTCCATTATTCTCAGCAGAAAATAAGTATAAGCGGGAAACCCCATGAATCTTGTCGGGAAACGTGAACGTGAATGCCTGACAATAAGATCTATAATCCTGTCAAAGTCGGGGGAATAGCCGCCTTTTTTATATGTCAGGATATAATTGCGGCTCAGTGCAGGAGTGAAGAATGTCGCACCGAAAGCCGTCTTTGTTACGGCGGTCTTGTTTCCTCTGTGGTGCTTGTAACCCATAATGATATAGTGGCACGGAACGGAAGATAGCAGATTTCTCAGCTTTGATACACGCATAACCATTTTAAGTCCGCAGAGAAGGCCGCCCGTGTCAAAGGCTACCACGCTTTTCCTGCCGCTTGTGCCGGAGGAAGTCGCTTTTATAAGCGGAATACAGCCTTTATTGAAAATCTGCTTTTTCTTGAACAGCAATGTGGGTATCACGGGAAGTCCGGACGCATCCGAGGGAGAGGATATACCAAGATTTCCGCATATTCTGCGGTAATCATCGCAATGGGAAACGCAGTAGGAGAAATTTTCTTTTACGGCTTTGGTGAACAATTCGTCGGAACTATCGGAATACGGGTCTTTTACCCCAAAGAGCAATCGTCTGTATTTCATCGGTCTTCCTCCGCTGTTTAAATATTTGATACAGTAAAATGATAACATAAATAGCACGGTGTGTCAATAAACGGTAAAACAAATGCGTTTTACTTAATTACCGTGTAACCTGTTACATCGCCTTGCTGATAATTTTGTGTGAAAACGGCGTAAAATTATCGGAAATCTGTAGACAATGACGATTATTTGTGATACAATAATAATAACACCTGTCGCAGAGGTTTTTTGTTTTATGACTACAAGTAAACGATTACTCAAAACGTAATCGGTACATAACAAAAAAATGCGGCGGTATTATGACAGATTTATAAAGCAGAGAATAAACTGCACAGAAAGGAATTTTTGCTATGAAGAACATACCCGATGTAAAGCTCGGAATTGCGGCTGTAAGCCGTGACTGTTTCCCCATGAGCCTTTCAGCTTCAAGATGTGAGGCTGTTGTAAAGGCATGTAAGGAGATCGGTGTTGACGTATTTAAATGTCCCACCACTATTGAAAGCGAAACACACATGATGCAGGCTCTTGAGGAGCTTAAGGGCGCAGGCTGCAACGCACTGGTTGTATACCTCGGAAACTTCGGTCCCGAGTCGGCTGAAACACTGCTTGCAAAGTATTTTGACGGTCCTGTAATGTTCGTTGCTGCAGCAGAGGAAACACAGGATAACTTAGTAGGCGGCAGAGGCGACGCTTACTGCGGCGTGCTGAATGCAAGCTACAACTTAGCACTCAGAAACATCAAGGCATACATACCCGAGTACCCTGTAGGAACAGCTACAGAGGTTGCAGATATGATAAAGGAATTTATCCCTGTTGCAAGAGCTGTTATCGGTCTTAACAACTTAAAGGTTATCTCATTCGGTCCTCGTCCTCAGGACTTCCTTGCTTGTAACGCTCCTATAAAGCAGCTTTACAATCTCGGTATTGAGATCGAAGAGAACTCGGAGCTTGACCTTTATGCCGCATTCAACGAGCATAAGAATGACGCAAGAATCCCCGAAGTTGTTGCAGATATGGAAAAGGAGCTTAGCGACGGCAACAAGATGCCCGGTATCCTGCCCAGACTTGCACAGCTTGAGATTACGCTTCTTGACTGGATGGAAGCGCACAAGGGAAGCAGAAAGTACGTTGTATTCGCCAACAAGTGCTGGCCCTCATTCCAGACACAGTTCGGCTGTGTTCCCTGCTATGTAAACTCAAGACTTACAGCAAGAGGAATCCCCGTAGCGTGCGAGGTTGATATTTACGGTGCAATCAGCGAATATATCGGTGCCTGCATTTCAGAAGACGCAGTTACACTGCTCGACATCAACAACTCTGTTCCTGCAGATATGTATGTTGAATCCATCAAGGACAAGTACAACTACACGCTCAAGGATACATTCATGGGCTTCCACTGCGGTAACACAGCTTCGTGCAAGCTGACAAGCAAGACTATGAAGTATCAGCTCATCATGCACAGAGGTCTTGAGCCTGACAAGGAACCTGATATCACAAGAGGTACGCTCGAGGGTGATATCGTTCCCGGCGATATCACATTCTTCCGTTTACAGAGCACGGCTGACGCTAAGCTGAGAGCTTATGTTGCTGAAGGTGAAGTTCTCCCTGTTGCTACACGTTCATTCGGTGCTATCGGCGTATTCGCTATCCCCGAAATGGGCAGATTCTACCGCAACGTTCTTATCAAGAAGAACTATCCTCACCACGGTGCAGTTGCATTCGGTCACTACGGCAAGGCTATCTTCGATACACTGAAGTACCTCGGTGTTGAGGATCTTGAATTCAACCGTCCCGCAGGTATGCTGTATGACGGTGAGAATCCTTACGCTAAGTATTGATTTATCGGATGGCAATACGAAAGCAGATAAAGTTGATATAGTATAGTAAAATCCCTGAGAGCTGAGGCTCTCGGGGATTTTTATGTTGATAATTATTGTGGTAAAGTTAATGAATTATCAAAAAAATAATCCGCCTAATTCCGGTAGGCGGATTACTGTTGTATAAACACTTTAATTACCGAGGGAAACCGTCTATGAGGGCTTCCTATATGTTGATTATAGCAAATGATCGGGTTAAAGTCAAGGTAAATCTCAAATTCGTGTCATTTTTATCGCAATATCTGAGGACTGTTTTAAGGCAGTCCTCAGATATTGCGATAAATCAGTTAAATTAAATTATTAAACAATTAAGCGCAATCATTAATATCCGCCGTCAATGCAACTCGCACATATTATCAACATTGGGAAAGGCGAATTTGAAGCGGCTCACAGCCGCCGCACTTGCAAAAACGGGGAATTTGTGGTACAATAAAACTAATTATTGACTAAAGTTTCGCTGTACAGGGGAGTACGGCGGTTGAAAGGATAAAGCTGATGGCAAAGAAAAATTATGACGACAACAGTCTTAAACAGCTGAAAGGACCCGATCAGGTACGACTGCGTCCCGGTGTTATATTCGGCTCTGACGGGCTTGACGGCTGTTGTCACTCCGTGTTTGAGATACTTTCAAACTCGATAGACGAGGCGAGAGAGGGCTTCGGAAAGAAGATAATCGTTACACGCTTCCTTGATAAAAGCATTGAAGTGCAGGACTACGGCAGAGGTATACCGATAGACTTCAACAAAAACGAGGAAAAGTACAACTGGGAGCTTGCCTTCTGCACACTGTACGCAGGCGGTAAGTACGATAACAACAGCGGAGATAACTACTCATACTCGCTCGGTCTTAACGGTCTGGGCCTTTGTTCGACGCAGTTTGCGGCTGAGTATATGGAGGTCGAAAGTAACAACGGAACGTGGATATACGACCTGAGATTCGAAAAGGGCTATAACGTTGAAAAGGAAGAAAGAGGCTTCCGCCGTCACCAGTCGGACGGAACAACGGGTACAAAAATCAAGTGGAAGCCCGACCTTGATGTATTTACAGATATTGACGTGCCGTTTGAATATTTTGACGATGTTCTGCGCAGACAGGCAGTGGTAAATGACGGGCTGACCTTTGTGCTGAGAAACGAAGTGCGTGACGAGGAAACAGGCGAAACTCACTTTGAAGAGCATATCTACTGTTATGAAAACGGCATCAGCGACTATCTGAAGGAAATCGTAGGCGATACCGCACTCACGACCGAGCAGGTATGGAGCGCACAGCGTACAGGTAAGGACAGAGAGGACAAGCCGGAATACAAGGTAAAGATGAAGGTCGCTTTTGTATTCTCAAACAAAGTACAGCTTATACAGCACTATCACAATTCAAGCTGGCTTGAGCACGGCGGAAGTCCCGACAAGGCTATGCAGGCGGCATTCACAAATCAGATAGACGGATGGCTGAAAGCCAACAGCAAGTACAACAAGACCGAGGGCAAGATAAAATTTACCGATATTGCCGACTGCCTTGTGTTCATATCTTCAAACTTCTCAACGCAGACAAGCTATGAGAACCAGACGAAAAAGAGCATAACCAATAAATTTATACAGGAGGCTATGACCGACTGGCTGAAGCATCAGCTTGAAGTGTACTTCCTTGAAAATCCGGATGAAGCGGTCAAGATATGCGAGCAGGTGCTGATAAACAAGCGTGCCCGTGAAAATGCCGCAAAGGCAAGAGATACAATAAAGAAACAGCTTTCGGGCAAGATAGACCTTGCGAACAGGATACCTAAGTTCGTTGATTGCAGGAGTAAGGATACGGCAAGACGTGAGCTTTATATAGTGGAGGGTGACTCGGCTTTGGGCGCTGTAAAGCAGGCGAGGGACGCAGACTATCAGGCGGTAATGCCTGTAAGAGGTAAGACGCTCAACTGCCTTAAGGCAAGCTATGATAAGATATTCAAGAGCGAGATTATCACGAACCTTATGAAGATACTCGGCTGCGGTGTTGAGGTAAAGGCTAAGGCGAATAAAGACCTTTCAACATTTGATTTAAATAATCTCAGGTGGGAAAAGATAATAATCTGTACCGATGCGGACTATGACGGATACCAGATAAGAACGCTTATTCTTACTATGCTGTACAGACTTGTTCCGACCGTAATAGAAAAGGGCTTTGTGTATATCGCAGAGTCGCCGCTTTATGAGATAAACAGTAAGGATATGACCTATTTTGCCTATACGGAAGCGGAAAAGCAGAGGATACTTGCCGATATAGGCGAGCAGAAGTATAAGATACAGCGTTCAAAGGGTCTTGGTGAGAACGAACCGGAAATGATGTCGCTGACGACTATGAACCCCGAAACAAGACGGCTTATAAGAGTAATGCCGGAGGACGCACAGAAAACGCAGGAGATATTTGAGCTGCTGCTCGGTGATAACCTTGACGGAAGAAAGGACTATATCCGTGACTACGGCTATAAGTACCTTGACGATATAGACGTATCTTAAGCGGAGGATATATGGAAATTAACAGGATAGAGGTAATATCTGCCGTAGTGTCGGAGATGATAGCGACACTGCCCGAGGAAAGACGGCAGAAGGCATACATACATCTTTTCGGCACGGCACAGACGGCAGGGCTTATCGCACTGCGCAGAGGTGTTAACGCAGAGCTTGCGCAGATAAGCGGACTGCTCCACGACTACCGTAAATATCTGACGGGCGTTGACGAAAAGCACGCAGAAGAAGGTGCTGACGCTGTAATGCCGATACTGGCAAAGACGGGGCTTTTCAGCGTGTGCGAGATAGGCAATATCACAAGAGCGATAGCGAACCACAGCGACAAGGAAAATGTCGGGCTTCCGCTTGACGAGGTGCTGAAAGACGCAGATATTCTGCAACACGTTTTACAGAATACAACGCTACCCATAAGAGATAAATACGAGAAACGCTTTGAAAAGCTGAAAAAAGAGTTTTCGCTCTGAGCAAGGTATAAAGCTAAAAAGAGGTATAGATTTTGAGAAAAGGAAAGAACGAAAAGAGCGAGAAGAAGGTCGCTCCGAATAAAAACGCTTATATAGAGGGCGCAGGTATTGTCGAGAATCAGCCGATAACCGATACGCTGACCGAAAACTATATGCCGTATGCAATGAGCGTTATAGTTTCCCGTGCGCTCCCCGAAATTGACGGTTTCAAGCCGTCACACAGAAAACTGCTGTATACGATGTACAAGATGGGTCTGCTTACGGGAGCAAGAACGAAGTCGGCGAACATTGTCGGACAGACGATGAAATTAAATCCGCACGGCGATATGGCGATATACGAAACGATGGTAAGACTTGCAAGGGGCAACGAGGCGCTTCTGCACCCGTATGTTGACAGCAAGGGTAACTTCGGCAAGGCATATTCAAGAGATATGTCGTTTGCGGCATCACGATATACAGAGGCAAAGCTCGATCCTATCTGCGCAGAAATATTTGCGGATATTGACCGTGATATAGTTGACTTTGTGCCGAACTACGATAACTCAATGACAGAGCCTGTACTGCTCCCCACAAGATTCCCTGCGGTACTGGTAAACAATAACGTCGGTATCGCCGTATCTATGGCGAGCAATATCTGCTCCTTCAATCTGTCGGAGGTATGTGAGACAGCCGCCGCGCTTATGAAAAATCCCGAACACGATATTGTATCCACGCTTAAAGGACCGGATTTCCCCGGCGGAGGCTTCATATTGCAGGACGAGAACGAGCTTCGCCGTATATATGCCACCGGACGTGGAAGCGTAAAGGTGCGCAGTAAGTATATCTATGACAAAACGGCAAACTGTATCGAAGTGACCGAGATTCCGCCTACGACGACTATTGAAGCGATAATCGACAAGATAGTTGAGCAGGTAAAGCTGGGCAAGCTGAAGGAAATCTCCGATGTGCGTGACGAGTCGGACTTATCGGGCCTTAAGATAACTATTGATTTAAAGCGTGGGCAGGACAGCGAGGCGGTAATGAAAAAGCTGTTCAGGATAACTCCTTTACAGGACGTTTTCTCCTGCAATTTCAACATTCTTGTAGGCGGTATGCCGAAGGTTATGGGCGTTGCCGAGATACTTGAGCAGTGGACGGATTTCAGAATTACCTGCGTAAAGAGAAAGACAAAGTTCGAGCTTGCAAGAAAGAAAGAGAAACTCCATCTGCTGACAGGTCTTAAGAAGATACTGCTTGATATAGACAAGGCTATAAAGATAATCCGTGAAACAGAGGATGACGCAGAGGTCGTACCGAACCTTATGATAGGCTTCGGCATAGACGAAACACAGGCGGAATATGTTGCGGATATAAAGCTGAGAAATATCAACAAGGGCTATATCTTGAAGCGCATCGAGGAAATAGACAGCCTTAAGGAAGAAATAGCCGATATGGAGGATATTCTTTCATCTGAACGCAGAGTGAAGCAGATAATCATATCGGAGCTTGGCGATATAGCGAAGAAATACGGCAAGCCCAGAAAGACAATGTTCATCTACGGCACTGAGGACGAGGAGAACGAGGCGGAGGAGGAAATACCCGATTATCCCGTAAATCTGTTCTTCACCCGTGAGGGATATTTCAAGAAGATTACTCCTCAGTCTCTGAGAATGAGCGGCGAACAGAAGCTCAAGGAAAACGATGAGATAATCGAAACCTATGACGGCAGTAACCGTGCGGAGCTGTTGTTCTTCACAGATAAATTCCAGGTATATAAGGCGAGAGCCTGCGACTTTGAGGACGGAAAGGCAAGCGTGATGGGCGACTATCTGCCTGTAAAGCTGGAGCTTGACCCGGACGAGAAGATAATAAAGATGATAGCCGCAGAGGACTACAGCGGAACGCTTGTAATGTTCTTTGAAAACGGTAAATGTGCAAAAGTGCCTATGGCATCGTTTGAAACAAAGACAAGACGTAAAAAGCTGGCGAACGCATATAATGACGGCTCGCCGCTTGTGTCTATGACGCTTATTGACGGCGACTGCGAGTTTATGCTAAGCTCGGACGCAGGCAAGGTCATGATATTCAACACCGTGCTTATCCTGCCCAAAGCGGCAAGGGATACGCAGGGCGTGCAGGTAATGAGGCTTACCAGAGCAAAGCTCAGATCTGCGGTTAAATACAAGGACGGTATGATAAAGGACGCAGACAGCTACAGGACAAAGACCGTGCCTGTTGCGGGAACGCTGTACGATGAGGATACCGACCAGCTCAAGTTTATGTAACGCATCGTAACAGCCGACAAAAAAATATCAGAATTTAGAAAAATATTTTTATAAGTAAAAAAGGGGTCGCATATTGCTTGCTTTGATGATTTTGCATCGTGCAAAATTTTTTTGCAAGCACTCAAAGCGTCCTTGCTTTGGGGCGAAGCCCCCGGCAGGGACTAGGGGCGGCAGCCCCAGCAATATAGCCCCTTCCCACGGGGAAGGGGTTTGGGGTTGGGGATAAATGACTGGCGATATTTGTATAAGAGCAAGTTCTTTTATACTTTTATATAAGTTGAATATCCTTTAAACCTTGAAATTCACACTGTACTGTGCTATACTTAAATTGCGTCTTTATAATGACGTGAGAGGTTATAATTCAGGCGGTCAGCCACAGTAAAAAGAGGTAGAAAAAATGCTCAGCGATATTGAAATTGCCCAGAACGCAAAAATGCTAAAAATAAAGGATATAGCAAAGGAGCTCGGAATTGACGAGGAGGAGCTTATACCCTACGGTCACTACAAGGCGAAGATCTCACAGGAATGTATAGACCGTCTTGAAAGCGAAGAGGACGGCAAGCTGATACTTGTTACGGCTATAAACCCCACTCCTGCGGGAGAGGGCAAGACGACTACTTCCGTAGGTCTTGCGGAGGGTATGTACAAGATAGGCAAAAAGGCTGTACTTGCACTGCGTGAGCCTTCACTGGGTCCCGTCTTTGGTATAAAGGGCGGTGCGGCAGGCGGAGGATATGCGCAGGTAGTGCCTATGGAGGATATAAATCTTCACTTCACGGGGGATATGCACGCAATCACTTCCGCAAACAATCTGCTTTGCGCACTTATAGATAACCACATTCAGCAGGGAAACGTGCTCGGAATAGACCCCAGACGCATACAGATAAAGCGTTGCCTTGATATGAACGACAGAGCACTGAGAAACTGCATAATCGGTCTTGGCGGCAAGGTGAACGGCGTTCCGAGAGAGGATCACTTCCAGATAACCGTTGCAAGCGAGATAATGGCGATACTGTGTCTTGCGGACGATCTTGTTGATCTTAAGGCAAGGCTCGGCAGAATCCTTGTTGCGTATACTTATGACGGAAAGCCCGTATTCGCTTCTGATGTTGAGGCGGTAGGCGCAATGACAGCACTCTTAAAGGATGCTATCAACCCCAACCTCGTGCAGACGCTCGAAAATACTCCCGCTATCATTCACGGCGGTCCGTTTGCAAACATTGCTCACGGCTGTAACAGCGTAAGAGCGACCAAGCTTGCGTTAAAGCTCGGCGACTATGCCATAACCGAGGCAGGCTTCGGCAGTGATCTCGGTGCGGAGAAGTTCTTTGACATAAAGTGCCGTTACGCAGGACTTAAGCCCTCGTGTACGGTCATAGTAGCTACTATCCGTGCGCTGAAATACAACGGCGGTGTTCCGAAAACCGAGCTTACCGCAGAGAACACAGAGGCTCTCAGAAAGGGCATCGTAAACCTCGGTGCACATATTGAGAATATGCGTAAATACGGCGTGCCTGCAGTTGTTGCGATAAACCACTTCTATACCGATACAGAGGCTGAAATAGCTATTGTCTGTGAATACTGCGAGAAGATGGGCGCAAAGGTCGCATTCTCCGATGTATTCTTAAAGGGCGGAGAAGGCGGTATCGAGCTTGCAAACGCTGTTATAGATACAATAAACGAAAACGAGGGCAAGACTAATTTTGCTCCTATATATGACGAGAAGCTGTCCATAAAGGAAAAGCTGAATATAATCGTAAGGGAAATCTACCGTGCGGACGGCGTAAGCTATACAACTGGTGCGGAAAAGGCAATAAAGGAAATTGAAGCTATCGGCTTTGACAAGTTGCCTGTATGCGTTGCAAAGACGCAGTATTCCTTATCGGACGACCCGACAAAGCTCGGTTGCCCGAAGAATTTCACGATAACAGTCCGTGATGTAAAGCTGTCGGCAGGTGCAGGCTTTGTTGTCGCACTCACGGGTGATATTATGACAATGCCCGGACTGCCTAAGGTTCCTGCCGCAAACAAGATAGATGTAAGCGCAGACGGTGAGATAAGCGGTCTGTTCTGATGGAAAGGTTTATTTCAGATTCGCCTGAAGAAACGGTTGAAATCGGCAAAAAGATAGCCTCTTATCTGAAAGCCGGCGATTGTGTGCTTTATACCGGTGAAATGGGCGCAGGAAAAACGCATTTAACAAAGGGCATAGCGGAATATTTCGGCAGTACGGACGATGTTACAAGTCCGACCTTCGCTCTTGTGAACGAATATGAGGGCGATGTGCCGATCTTCCACTTTGACCTTTTCAGAATAAACACGCTCGACGATCTGTACGCTATCGGATTTTTCGACTACCTCGACCGAGGCGGAATAATGTGTATAGAGTGGAGCGAGAACATACCTGAGCTTGCCTCGTATCTTGACGGCAGGTGCGGTGTGAATATCACAAAAACAGGGGATAATTCAAGAGTAATTGAATATATTCCGCAGGAGGAACTATGCTGATACTCGGTATCGACACTGCCGCCGCTCCTTGCTGTGCCGCCGTGTATGATACGGAAAAGGGGCAGATACTCGGCAGTACGGTGATAAACAACAAGCTGACGCACAGCGTGACGCTTATGCCTGTTGTAAGGGACCTTGTCAGAAATGCGGAGCTTTCTATGGAGAATATAGGGCTTTTCGCAGTGGCAAACGGTCCAGGTTCTTTCACGGGACTTCGTATAGGCATATCGGCGGTAAAAGGGCTCGCTTTTGCATTGTCGAAGCCTTGTGCGGCAGTTTCAACGCTTGAGGCTATGGCGTATAATGTTACAGCTTATGACTGCGTTGTCTGCGCCGCAATGGACGCAAGGTGCAATCAGGTGTATGTTGCACTGTTTCGTGTAAATGGCGGCAAGGTCGAAAGACTGACCGAAGAAGAATGTCTGAAAACCGACGAAGCGGCAAGAATGCTGTCGGAATATGACGATGATATAATGCTTGTCGGTGACGGCGCATTTATAATGAAAAAAGCAACGGATAACGAGGGATTGGAAAACGTGAAGATTGCCCCCGATCCGTTAAGATACCAGACGGGCTACGGCGTATGCCTTGCGGCTGTAAACGCACCGCAGTTAACGCCCGAACAGCTTATGCCGATGTATCTTAAGCTGCCGCAGGCTCAGCGTGAGCTTATGGCAAAGAATGCTGAGGCATATAAAGAAAGGAAAGAATAAAAATGCTGGCAATAGGTAGCGATCACGCAGGATATGAGCTGAAGTGCGAGGTTAAGAAGTTCCTTGACGGGCTGGGAGTCGAATATATCGACTGCGGCTGTAACGGAGAGAGAGCGGATTACCCCGACATCGCAGAAAAGACCTGTGAGAAAATCAAAAGCGGAGAGTGCGACAAGGGCATTCTGATATGCGGTACGGGTATAGGCATCAGCATATCCGCAAACAAGATAAAGGGCATCCGTGCGGCTTTGTGCCAGGATTATTATACGGCAAAGTACACACGTCTTCACAATGATGCAAACGTTCTGTGTATGGGCGGCAGAGTTATAGGACCGGGTACGGCTGAAGAAATAGTAAGAGTATTCCTGTCAACCGAGTTCGAGGGCGGAAGACACGCAGCCCGTGTTGACAAGATGATGGCGCTCGAAAATAAGTAAGTAATTAAAGTCTGCGGATTTTTCCCTATGAAAATCACGGCAGGGCTATAAAAAACTAATCCAACAATACATAGGGAGAAAAGAGAATGTTATGGCAAACGAGAAACTTCACATCTGTGACCACCCCCTTGTACAGCACAAGGTATCTCTTTTAAGAGATAAGAACACGGGCGCAAAGGAATTCAGAGAGCTTGTAAGCGAAATTTCAATGCTTATGTGCTATGAGGCAACGAGAGATCTTCCTCTTAAGAAGGTACAGATCCAGACTCCCGTAGCTATCGCAGAGTCAAATGTTATCTCAGGCAGAAAGCTCGCATTTGTACCTATCCTCCGTGCAGGTCTTGGTATGACCGAGGGCGTTATGGCACTTGTTCCTGCCGCAAAGATAGGTCATATCGGTATATTCAGAGGAAAGGGCGGATCGGATAAAACGGTCGCAAACGAGTATTACTGCAAGCTCCCGTTTGATATAAACGAGCGTGACGTAATAGTTACCGATATTATGCTCGCTACAGGCACATCGGCTGTACACGCTATACGCAAGATTAAGGAAGCCGGCGCACATTCTATAAAGTTTATGTGCATTATCGCCGCTCCTGAGGGCATAGCCGCTATACACAAGGAATTCCCCGATGTAGAGATTTACTGCGGTGCGCTTGACGACGGTCTTAATGAGGATCTGTATATCACTCCCGGCGTAGGTGACGCAGGCGACAGACTCTTCGGAACAAAGTAAGTCGGATAAAATCAAGCTGAAGACGTTGAGAAACACACGCAGACAAGGAAACAGCCCCGACAGGCGTACAAAGGTACGTTGAGGGGCTGTTGACGCAGTAAGCAAAAATGCTTTCGCACAGCCGTTTTTTACGGCTGTGCGAAATTCTTTTACTTATCCTATTTTAATCTTGTGTCAGATGATTTATCTGCATTTTTGCGGTGCGTGGGTTTATCGACAGTCAGGAGCCTGCCGCAATTGCGGCAGGCTCCTTTAAACCCGTGCGGTTAATTTTTGCGTGGCTGAAGCCCTGTCATAAAGCCGTCAAGTGCGGCGGAGCATATATCGCCGCCGACAATTCTGCCGCTGACGATGATAAGGTTCATTCTGATGTTATCAAGCGTGTTTCCGCTGTCATCGGTGTAATCGGTTATAATATATGTATATTGTACTGCGTCCTCACCCTTATACAGCGATAAATCAAAGCCGCACTGCTTTTGCAAAGCGTTGTAGTTTTCATATACGCTGCCGAATACGGCAGGGATAACGATATTCTGTACGGTTTCGCTGTCGGCGGATATGCTGTAGCCGAGTGTTTTTGCGTAATTTGCTCTGTCGCTGTACGTTTCACCGCATATTGCACTGCGGCGGCACATAACAAGAACGGTAAGCAGTATAACGAAAAGAGCGGCAGGGATAACAAGCAAGCGGATAATTTTTCTGTGTTTCATTTTTCCTCCGTTATGTCAATTTATTGTCAGGTCGGTCGGTTGCGGGGACAGTCACTTGAAATTTACTAAAATCTATGCTGAAATATTCAGCAAAATGCTGAAATTTTAACGCAATCTTTAACACGTTTAAGTATTAATTGCAAAATTTCACTAAAATTATCCGCTTTCATTTGTGATTTGTAACAAATTCGAATGGAATTTACTTTATTCAAGGCTGAGATTCGGCTAAAATTTGTATAAATTGTACACAAAAAGGACAAAATTTAAATGCGTTTTATATGTGTTGGTGATTTTGCATAACGCAAGGCTTTGATATTTGGGTAATTAGGTACTATCATTTTCGGCTCGATTTTGTTAAAATATTAGCGTAAGGTTATTCTGCAATAAAACAGGAGGTCACACATAAATGGCAAGTTTATCTTTAAGAGGTATCTATAAGCGTTACCCCGGCGGCGTAGTAGCCGTTTCTGACTTTACTATGAACATCAAGGACAAGGAGTTCATTATCCTCGTTGGTCCTTCAGGTTGCGGTAAGTCAACAACATTAAGAATGATTGCAGGTCTTGAGGAAATTTCCGAAGGCGAGCTTTTCATCGGCGACAGACTCGTTAATGACGTAGCTCCTAAGGATCGTGATATTGCGATGGTTTTCCAGAACTACGCTCTGTATCCTCATATGACTGTTTTCGAGAACATGGCATTCGGCTTAAAGCTGAGAAAAGTGCCTAAGGATGAGATCAAGAAGCTTGTTGAAGAAGCTGCTAAGATCCTCGACATCGCACATCTTCTCGACAGAAAGCCCAAAGCTTTATCAGGTGGTCAGAGACAGCGTGTAGCTTTAGGTAGAGCTATCGTTCGTGATCCTCAGGTATTCTTACTTGACGAGCCTCTTTCAAACCTTGACGCTAAGCTCCGTGCACAGATGAGAACTGAGCTTTCAAAGCTTCACAAGAAGTTAGGTACTACATTCATCTACGTTACTCATGACCAGATCGAGGCTATGACGATGGGTGACAGAATCGTAGTTATGAAGGATGGTTACATCCAGCAGATCGATTCACCTATCAACCTGTATGAGAACCCCGTTAACAAGTTCGTTGCAGGCTTCATGGGTTCACCTCAGATGAACTTTATCAACGCTAAGCTCCTTATGCTCAACGGCAAGTACACAGTTGAATTCGGTTCAGAAGATACAAAGACAACAAGAGGCAGAAAGTTCTATGTTGAACTGCCCGGTGCTAAGGCAGATACAGAAGCTCTTAAGTACTATGTTGACAAGGAAGTTATCCTTGGTATCCGTCCCGAGAACATTCACGATGAAGAAATGTTCCTTTCAAACGCTAAGACAGGTCTGATCGAAGCTACAGTAGACGTTACCGAAATGATGGGTGCTGAGTCTTACCTCTACCTCACATGCGAAGGTATCCCGCTGACAGCAAGAGTATCGCCCAGATGTACAGCTCGTCCTCAGGACGTTATCAAGCTTGCTCTTGATCCTAACAAGGTACACCTGTTCGATCCTAACGATGAGCATTCAATCTTAGTTTAATATTTAAATAAGATCATACAATCCCCCGGTTTTTAAACCGGGGGATTTATTTTTGGCTAAGTGTGACATAACTCTTGTATGCTTCTTGACAATGCAATTTTGCTAATGTATAATTTTTATATGCAGTATGCGGATTTCGCTGTGCAATCGAAATCCGTATGCACGACGGCTATGCTGTCACGGAGGTTTACATAAGTGGGATTGAACAATAATAATTCTGTAGAAAAAAGCGGAGCTAAAGCAAGACGCAGCATTTATAATCTTGTTCTGATAGTCGTTGTCGGTGTGCTGTTCGTTACAGGATATACATATATTTTGCAAAAAATGTATAATGACAGTATACTGGATAATGCGATAGCAGAGGACAGTTCGCGCACCGACGCTATGCACAAGGGCGTATCGAATGCACTTACCAGAGAGGATTTTACCGAAATAAATACTGTGGACGATATGAATACCGAGCGTTACAAATCGCTTCAGACATATCTCAATCAGATACGCAATATGAACTCGACAAGATACTTCTATACAGCAAAGAGAAATACAGAGGGTAGGCTTATATATCTTGTGGACGGTCTTGACCTTGGCGCAGATGACTTTGCCTATCCCGGTACATATATTGAGGAAGAGATGATACCGTATATCGAAAGAGCGCTTTCGGGAGAAAATGTCTATTCGCAGGAGATAATCGATACAACGTGGGGTCATATTTTCACAGCGTGCTATCCCGTCAGAGCGAATGACGGAAGTAATGAGATCATCGGTGCGTTGTGTATCGAGACCGATATGGAGCCGACTTATGTATTTATCAGTGAACGTAATAATTTCGTTATGATAATCGGTGCTGTCGGGATAGTTGCGATAGTTATGTTGTTTTTCTGTGTCTGCATTTATATTAGGCATTACCGCAACCAGCAGAAAAAGCAACAGAAAATACTCGAAGAAGCGGCAGAAGCGGCATATTCAGCCAACAGGGCAAAGTCAACGTTCCTGTTCAATATATCTCACGATATCCGTACACCGATGAATGCTATAACAGGCTATGTCGAGCTTGCAAAGCACCATCTCAACGAGCCGGACAAGCTCAGCGGGTATATGGACAATATCAGCAATTGTGGGCAGAAACTGCTGTCGTTACTCAATAATGTCCTTGACCTTGCCAGAATTGAAAACAACAAGACAGTTATCGAAAACACGATAAACGATATTGATGACTTGTTCACGTCCTGTATAACTATGTTTGAAAATTCCGCAGAGAAGAAAAAACTCACTATATCAATGCGTAAGAATATAAAATACAGGTACATCTATATTGATGAAACGCATTTCTCTGAAATCGTTATGAACATAATGAGTAATGCCATCAAATATACCGGAGCAGACGGAGAGATAACTTGTGCTATAAGGCAGGAGGACGGCGACAACGAGCAGATGTGCAATACGGTGTTCTCAATTACCGATACGGGCATAGGAATGTCTGAAGAATACATATCGCATATATTTGAGGCATTCTCGCGTGAACGGACTTCTACAGTCAGCGGTGTAGAGGGTGCAGGGCTCGGAATGGGCATTGTAAAGAAACTGGTCGATCTTATGGGCGGAGAGATAACCGTCAGCAGCGCAATAGGCGAAGGCTCTGCATTTACTGTGTCACTTCCTTGCAGAATATCGTCAGAAGAGGAAGCAAAGGCAAAACGTGCCGATACAGATATTGACAAGACTTCCCTTAAAGGCAGAAGAGTGCTTCTGACCGAGGATAATAATATAAATGCCGAAATAGCAACCGAATTGTTGTCTGATGAGGGCCTTATAATCGAACGAGCCAAAGACGGCGTTGACTGTGTGGAAATGCTGGAGAAAGCGCCCGATGATTACTATGATATTATCCTTATGGATATCCAGATGCCGATAATGAACGGCTATGAGGCCGCAGCCAAGATACGCAGGATAGACGACCGCAAAAAAGCCGATATACCGATAATAGCGCTCACTGCCAATGCGTTTTCCGAGGATAAGGACAATGCGATAAAGGCGGGAATGAACGACCATGTTCCGAAGCCTATCGATATGAATGTCCTGCTTCCTGCTATGCAGAAACTGATAACAGGAAAATAAACAAAAAGACTGTAAATCCGATTTTGGACTTGCAGTCTTTTATATTATTTTTATACGGTAAGCGTACCGTTTTCGCTGATTTCAAGCAACAGTATCTGTTCTTCCTTGCCGGTATCGGCATTTATATATACAAGCATCTGTCTGCCGTCAGGAGATGTGCAGTGAAATTCATAGCAATAAAGCTCGTTTGTGCCTGCGGAAGGCACTACGGCAAGGGAGGTATCAGTAACTGTAAGCTCTGATGAGAGATGTTTTCTTGCTTGCTCTGCGGTAATCTTCGGTTCGGGCAGATTACGTTTCTTGTGATTTGTGATATATCCTCTGCCGTCAAAGCTGAGTATATCGCCGTTATCCATCGCCACGCCGACTTTGATAAGGTCGGTGTACATCGTTATATCTCCCTGTGTGCCTGCAAAGTTCACAAGGCAGACGTTGCCGTTTATCTCGTAATAGGTGTCGGTTATGTGGTTTATGCCGAGCATCGAGAGATATTCTTCAGCCTTTGCGACAGCCTCAAGAGCGGTGACAGAACGAGTGGGAACACTTATGCCGCAGAGCATATAGCTGAGATAACCTCCGTTTTTTGTCACGGCTATGGTGGTGCTGTCCTTTGTAAAGACGTAGGACGGCATTTTTCCCTGTTCGTCGTTTTTGTCATCGTGCGATAAGCCGACAGTGCCGCAGGCTTTCTCGGCTTTTTTCAGTGCGTCCGAAAGGGTGACTGCCGATGCGGATTTCAGCATTTCGGGATTTTTTTCGAGGATATGGTCTGAGAAGGGTCCGTCATATATAAGCGTCGGGTAGTTGTCATAGCCTTCTTCAAAATCGGTGAAGCCCTCCGTTATATACGACGGCTCATCGCTGTTTTTCGCTTCCTGCACCTCTGTTGCGGCTTTTTCAAAGGATAATTCGCCGTTTGTTATGCGCTGTTCCACCTTCCACATATTGTCGGCAAGGCGGTCGGCATATTCGCCGAGCGTTTTAAGCGATTTTCTGTCATCCTCTGTCAGCGTTTCTCCGTCGGAATAACGCTTTGCGAGGCTCTTTGAGAAGTTGCCCACCTGCGACAGAAATTTATAGGTGTTTTCAAGATGAAGCTCGGATACCGGAAGCTCGGCAAGTGAGGCTTTTGCGGTGGACGCATCGCTCCACAGCTTTGACGAAAGCTGTGTCATCATCTCCGGTGTGCCTGCATACATACCCTTGTAAAGCGTGTTCTTGATGTTGTCGATCTCGGCCGACAAATCCTCTACATTTCGTGTCATGCTCTGCTCAAAGCTCCTTTTATAACGGACGGAGCTGTTCATATTCAGCGTGGCAGATATGCCTGCGGCAACCAATATGGCGGTAAAAAAGCTGATTATCCGCACAAAACAACGTTTTGAAATATACATATTATGTTCTTCCTTTCATAAAATCGGCGGTAATGCGTATACAAGGTTATTTTTTCATAAAAATTTCAGAATATACCCTGTTTTTTTATCGCAAAATGGTGTATAATTAAGACGATTATAGACAAGCGGGCAACGCCCTATAGATAAGTGGGCGAAGTCCCAATGAAAAGGAGACGGAATTTTGATATATCTGGATAATGCCGCCACTACAAAGCCCTGCGAGCAGGCAATAAAAGCGGCTGAAGATGCCGCAAGAAGCTGTTTCGGCAATGTATCGTCACTGCACAGGCTCGGTATTGAGTCTGAAAAGCTGATGAACAGTGCAAAGAAAACGATTCTTAAAAAGCTGGGTCTGCAGGGAGAAATATATTTTACATCAGGTGCGACTGAAAGCAACAATCTTGCGATAAGAGGAGTCGCAGACGCTTATAAACGCAGAGGAAATAAAATAGTGACTACCGCTATGGAGCATCCGTCCGTAGCAAGAACGATGGATTATCTTGAAAAGCTGGGCTTTGAAATAGTCCGTTTGTCGCCTAAGGACGCTATTGATAATTTCGAGCAGTATATTGCGGATAATGTCACACAGGATACTATACTTGTATCGTGCATGGCAGTAAACAACGAGAACGGCTTTAAGGTCAATACCGAAAAGCTGTACAGACTCGTAAAAAATGCGAACAGCGAAACTATCGTTCATATAGACGGCGTACAGGGCTTTTGCAAGGTGACGCTTAAGGGCGATCTTATCAGCCTTTCGGGACATAAGATACACGGCTTTAAGGGCATAGGAGCAATGTACTGTGCGGATAAGATAAGATTCACTCCGCTTGTATACGGCGGAGGACAGCAGAAAAATCTGCGTCCGGGAACAGAGCCTACCGAGCTTATAGCGTCATTTGAGGCGGCTGTGAAGGCATACCCTGCCGACCTTACACATTACAGTGAGCTGAACGGTTATCTGCGTGACAGGCTTTCGAAAATGGAGGACGTTTATATAAACAGCCCGGACAACAGCGTGTATAACATACTGAGTTTCTCTGTGCTTGGGGTGAGAAGCGAGATAATGCTTCATTCGCTCGAAGAAAAAGAGATTTATGTGAGCAGCGGCTCTGCCTGTTCAAAAGGCAAGATAAGCTCGGTGCCCGACGCTTTCGGAATGAACAGCGAAAGAGCGGACAGCACTATAAGAGTGAGCTTTTCGATGGAAACAACAAAGGAAGACATTGACGCACTCTGCGATGAAATAGAAAACGGCATTGCACGGTTCAGACGTACAAAGAAAAGCAGCAGGAAAGGAAACATATAATGAACGAACTTATAATGGCAAAATACGGCGAGATAGCACTGAAAGGGCTTAACAAAGGCACTTTTGAGGATATACTCGTAAAGAATATCAGAAGAAGACTGCGTCACTGCGGTAAATTTCATTACATGAGAAAGCAGTCTACCATATACATAGAGCCTGTGGGCGAATGCGACCTTGACGAAGTTATCGAAAAGCTGAAGGTAATATTCGGTATAGGCGCATTACAGCGTTGTGCGGTGTTCGAAAAGGATTTCGAGCAGATAAAATCGCAGGGCGTACCTTATCTTGAAAATGCACTCAAAAACGCAAAGACGTTCAAGGTTGACGCAAAGCGTTCAGACAAATCGTTCCCTATGAAAACTCCCGAAATACAGGCGGAGCTTGGCGGGGCCATACTTGAAGCGTATCCTCACCTGTCTGTAGACGTTCATAATCCCGAAATTACCGTAATGTGCGAGATAAGGGACAAGGGTGCATATGTCAGTGCCGAGCGTATAATCGGTGCGGGCGGTATGCCTGTAGGCAGCTCGGGCAAGGCTCTGCTTTTGCTGTCGGGCGGTATCGACAGCCCTGTTGCAGGCTATATGATGGCGAAGCGTGGTCTTATTGTAGACGGTATACACTTTGTAAGCCCTCCGTATACATCCGAGCGTGCGCTGATGAAGGTTGAAACGCTCTGCGAAAAGCTGACAAGCTATTGCGGAGATATCAGATTCTACTGCGTTCCGTTTACGGAGATACAGGAAGCGCTGAGGGATAACTGCCCCGAAGAATTTTTCACAATAATTATGCGTAGGCTTATGGTGAAAATTGCCAACATAATTGCCGAAAGAAACGAGTACGGCGCACTTGTCACAGGCGAAAGCGTGGGACAGGTGGCAAGTCAGACATTAAAGGCTATACAGTGTACCGATGCCGCCGCAGAATATCCGGTATTCCGCCCTGTTATCGGTATGGATAAGAAGGAAATTATAGATATAGCACGAAAGATAGATACGTTTGAAACATCGACCCTGCCTTATGAGGACTGCTGTACGGTATTTACGCCGAAACACCCCAAGACACGCCCTGTATTTGACGAGGTCATAAAGGCTGAGCAGTCGTTTGACTTTGCGCCTCTCATAGAAAAGGCTGTAGAGGGTACAACGGTAAAGCTGTTCAGAATCGAGAGCAAGGAAGAACAGGAATAATGGGTTGTCAAAAAGCCTCTAAAGTTGTCGTGAATGGGGTTGAGGGGCGAAGCCCCCAACAGGGACTAGGGGCGGTAGCCCCAGTAATATAGCCCCTTCCCGAGGGGAAGGGGCTAGGGATTGAGAATAGATTGCTTTTCTCAAAAACAAACTTTTTCTTAAAGTTGCAGGAATAAACCTTGATAAAAAGGAGATGTGGCTTTATGAGCCGTATCGGAGAGCTTCAGCTCGATATTGACAAAACCGCCGGAAATGTAGTACAATTATTAGTTAGCAAGGGAAAGAAAATAGCCTGTGCGGAGAGCTGTACGGGCGGTCTTATCAGTGCCGCAATAACTTCCGTAAGCGGTTCTTCAGCCGTAATGGATATGAGCATCTGCACCTATGCCATAAGCGCAAAGGAGCGGTTTATAGGCGTACCTGCCGCAATAATAGATAAATACGGTGTGGTCAGTGCCGAAACCGCAGCGGCTATGGCTGAAGGGGTAAGAAAGACGGCAGGAAGCAATATAGGAATATCGGTCACCGGCATAGCAGGTCCTACGGGAGCTGAGCCTGGCAAGCCTGTCGGTACTGTATATATCGGGCTGAGCGTGGCAGGAAATACGCAGGCACGGCTTGCTTTTACCGACCCAATGCTTGCAAAAGACGAAAATGCAAGAGAATATATAAGAAAAAACACGGTGCTTACCGCTTTGCAGTGGGTTGCCGAAAATATATAAACAGAGCAAGAGAAAACACACAAGCAAGGAGACTGTTATGGAAAGCGATAACAAATTTGAAAATGATACAGGCGGTATGTCTGTTGATGAGATAATCGCAGATATTGACAGAAAGGCAGCAAACGCAGCGGCGCTTGAAGAAAACTCGGTAGGCGTTACGCCAGAGGGCGAAAATGAGATGTCAGACGAGCAGGCCGCAGTCAGTGCGGATGAAGCCGATACCGCCGCCGAACATATACCGGTCGATGATGAAAGCACGATAGACGAGCTTTCAGGTGCCGATGAAATGTCGGACGGTCAGGAGGCGCTTGAAGAAAAAAGTGCTGAATTAGCCGAAGAAGCAAACGCTGATGCGACAGCAAAAACAGAGAAGAAGCCTAACTTCTTTTATCGCCTTGCAAGAGGCATTATCCCGTGGAAAGGCGACAATGCGGGGCTTATAATAAGAAAAATCATATTTATAGTGGCATTTATAGTTTTTCTGGCGACAGCTATACCGCTTCTTGCGGATATACTTTCTATGTACAAGGACGAGCAGGTAAGCAAGGATATTTCGAAGATGTATCAGCTTGATGCCAATACGGATGTTCCCGAAGATAACAAGGATATACTTCCCTCGTTCAAGAAGCTGCTGGAAATAAATCCCGACACAGTGGGATATATAAAGATAGACGGCACTCTTGTGGATTATCCCGTTGTAAAGGGAACCGACAACGACTATTACCTTACCCATGACTTTTATAAGAACGAAAGCCGCAGCGGTACGGTAATGATGGATTACCGCAACAAAGTGACGGCTGACGGTCACTCGGGCAATCTGGTGCTGTACGGTCACAATATGGCGGTAGGCACATTCTTTGCACCGCTGAACGAATACTGGCGTACAATGTACGATTCGTATGACGAGCCGAGCAAGTCTTTCTACAAAGAGCATCCCGTTATAAGATTCGATACATTATACGAGCAGGCGGAGTGGAAGGTTTTCGGCTTCGGCCTATTCAATGTTGCCGAGTCAAGAGGAGAAGTGTATGAATATAATCAGAAGCTCGATTTCACTTCCGAAGACGATTTCAACGATTATATCATAAATATAATGGACAGAAGCGATATTTTCACCGATGTCGATTTAAAATACGGCGATGATATTCTTACGCTTTCAACGTGCTGCTGGCCTTACGAGGGCAGTGGTGACACAGTAAGACTTGCGATATTCGCAAGGAAGATAAGGAAAGGTGAAAGCGACAGCGTTGATGTGGAAAAGGCTGTGGGAAATCCTTATGTAAGGCGTTGGCAGTGGGTATACGACAAGGTAAGCGGAGGATATGACTGGTTCCAAAGCACATGGGACAGAAGAAAGCTGTTAAGCTACGATGCGGAAGACGCAAAGCGTGACAACTATTCCTTCCCGGATAAGACAGACTGACGCTGTGCCCGGTCACGTTAAATATAAGGAGCATAAATGACAACATATATGGAAAAGTATCCACGCCGCAACGGTGTGGCTGCAAAAAAGCCGGGTTTTTGGAAAAGGCTTATCAAGGGCATTATCCCGTGGAAAGGCGACAGTGCGGCGGCGGTCATCAGAAAACTGGTGTTTATAATCGCACTGATTGTATTTCTTGCCACGGCTATACCGCTTGTTTCGGACATATTTATGATGTTCCGTGACCAGTGGAGAAGTCAGGGAATATCGAACATATATATTCCCGACGGAAACAGCGGCGGTGCAAGCAAGGAAATACTTCCCTCATTCAAGAAGCTGCTTGAAATAAATCCCGATACGGTAGGCTACCTCAAAATAGACGGCACGGCGATTGATTATCCTGTTGTAAAAGGAAAAGATAACGACTACTACCTTACGCACGATTTCTACAGGGAAAAGAGCAAGAGCGGTTCTGTAATGATGGACTGCAACTGTGTGGTTTCTCCGGACGGAAATTCGGGCAATATGGTGCTTTACGGTCACAATATGGCTGTCGGCACATTCTTCTCGTGCCTCAGCGAATACTGGAGAACGCTTTATGACAGCTATGATGCGCCGTCAATGCAGTTCTACAAGGATCATCCGACCATAACGTTCAATACCCTTTACGAAGAAGCTGAATGGAAGATATTCGGCATAGGGCTTTTCAATATCTATGAAGAATACGGTGAAGTGTACTATAACTACAATAACAAGCACGATTTTACTTCCCGTGACGACTTCAACCATTTTATAATTGATCTTATGGACAGAAGCGATATTTTCACAGATGTAGATATAGAGTACGGCGACGATATACTGACCCTTTCTACATGCTACTGGCCGTTCCGCTCGGATATGGATAATGTGCGTCTTGCGATATTTGCAAGAAAGGTACGTCCGGGCGAAAGCACCTATGTCGATGTAAGCAAGGCGAAGGTAAACACTTATGTAAAGCGTTGGCAGTGGGTATATGATAATATCGGCGGCGGATATGACTGGTCGCAGAGCAACTGGGACAGAAGAAAGCTGCTCAGCTATACAGCGGAAGACGCTGAAAGGGACGGTTACACGTTTATTGACGACATAAACGACAGTGACGGAATATATGATTATAACAACGGCGACGGATATGATTATTGATATTGTCGCCTGACGTTGTGCGAGGCGGTGTGGCTTTGGAAGAACAGAGTGAAACAAAAACGGAAAAACAGCCGGTCATAAGCGGCAAGGTGCTGTGGGCGGCACTCGGTGCGTGTGCGGTATGGCTTGCGGCTGTCGGCGTAATGCTGATAATGAAGCTGACTCAGCCGCCTTTGCCGCCGAATATGCTGGATTATACCTGCGAGCTTGATGTCGATATACCTGCAGAGCCGGTCGCTAAGGAAAAGAAAAAGCCGTCAATATTGCCTGAATACCGTGAGATGTATGAAAAAAATCACGATATGGCAGGCTGGCTGAAAATAGAAGGCACCAATGTCGATTATCCTGTTATGCACGTCAAAGGGTTCGACCCGAAAAAGCCGATTGACTACGGAGAAGTGTACGATAAGAATATGTACTATCTGACGCACGACTTCAATAAGGAATACAGCTTTTCGGGGTGTGTTACGGCGGATTATTGCGCACATATCGGCAGTGATTACCGTTCACCGAATATCCTGCTGTACGGTCACAATATGTCAAACGGAACTTTTTTCCGTGATGTAAACAAGTTTGATGTTCTCTACTACGGCAGAGAGATGTATGACGAGCATCCTGTCATACAGTTTGACACAATATATGAAAAGGGCCTGTATAAGATATTTGCGATGATGCAGGTCAATGTCGAAAAAGCAGACGGTGAAGTATTCTACTATACGGCTGCATATACTTTCAAGAATAAAAAAGAATTTATAGATTACTATGCAAAGGTCCTTGACCGCAGTTTTATATATACACCGCAGGTCGATCTGAAATACGGCGATGAGGTGATTGCACTGTCAACCTGCGATTTTCCTTTCGGAAAGAGCAAGGATATAAGATATGTGCTTTTTGCAAGGAGAGTGCGTGAGGGAGAAGATCCTACGGTGGATGTATCCAAGACAATCATCAATTACGATCCGCTTTATTATGATTACTGGTACAGCGTATACGGCGGTTCGTGGGGCGGAAGGAACTGGGATCCTGCGCTTTTAAAAGGCTATAAGCCGAAGAAGAGCAGTTGATATAGTATTCCTATGGTAATTATCACAGCAAAAGGAAGGTTAGAAGATGCCTGATTATAAATCGGTCGTAGTATCGACCACAGATAAGAAGAAAAATAAGAAAAAGAAAAAGGAAAATGCCGCATTAGCCATTGTCAAGGGTCTTATCCCGTGGAAAGGCGACAGCGTAGGCGAGATTATCCGAAAGATAGTTTTCCTTGTTTCGATAGTCGCTCTTTGCGTGGCAGTGCTTATAATTATTGATAAATATATGTTCGAGCCTGAAAGGCAGAGAAACGAGTATCAGAGCAGCATATTACAGCTGGGAAACCACGAGCCGACCGCAGAGGAAATAGCCGAGCTTCCCGAAAAAGCCATAAACACCGAATATGCGCCTTTTTATGCGATAAACAACGATTTTGTCGGCTGGCTGAGCATAAAGGGTATAAATGTAAACTATCCTGTAGTACAGGGCAAAAACAATACCGACTATCTTGAAAAGGATTTTTACGGCAATTACAGTAAGAACGGTACTATTTTTGCGGATTATGAGAACGAATTCAAGAATACGGGCGAAACGTCCGCAAATACGATCCTTTACGGTCATAACCTGCGTACCGAAAACTTCTTTGCCGAAATAACCGAGTACAGACGAGTTGACCTTGACAAGAGTCTTGAGTTTCTGAAAGAGCATCCTGTAATCGAGTTCAATACGCTGTACGAAAAGGCAAAATACAAGATATTCTCTGTAATGCTTATCAATACGAGGGAGGAATACGGCGACGTGTTCAATTATCCCGCCTTACTGAATTTTGCAAACAGGGATGAATTCAATTATTTCACGTCCGAATGCCTTGACAGGAGCGAATTCTTCACCGGCGTTGATATGAAATACGGCGATAAGTTCCTTACGCTGTCCACCTGCGAGTTCGAGGTAGGTCTTTACGATATGCGTATCGTTGTTGTTGCGAGAAAGGTTCGTGACGGCGAGTCGGATTCGTTCACAGACGAGCAGATAAAAAGCTTCAAGCGTAACCCCGACACGAAGCAGTGCCGGACGATAAGAGAGCTTTACTATTACGGCAAGGAATGGAGCGGAAGGTACTGGAATCCTGCGTGGATAGAAGGCTTCAAGAAGGATAGTTCGTTCAAGACGGAAAGCTCCGACTGATAAAAAGAAAGCGGAAACTGTAACATAAAGGAGGAATTTAATGCAGAAGGCATCAATAGGAAAGATACTGCTCGCTCTCGTTATATCCTGCGTATACATTTACCTGTTCGGAATAGTTCAGGTTGTTCATGTAAGCGCAGACAATGAAAGAGAGATAGAGGTATCTATCCCTGAAGTGACAACATCTGCCGAAACCGAAAAAACTCCCGAAACTACAACAATTAAGCTGCAAGACGACAAAAAACCTACACTTGCCGATGTAAAGGTACAGACTACAGCAACCACCAAGGCGGAAACGACCACATCTACAACTACGGTAAAAAAACGCACACCCGCACCTGCGGCGGATAATACCGTTATAATCCCCGAAACAACAACTGCCGTAACCACCGCAGCGGCAACGACTGCCGTACCGGAAACCACAACGGCTGAAACAACATCTGCGCCGACGCCGACGCCCGATAACAGCAGTGAGGAGCAGTTATCGGTATACGATCAGGTGACCGGTACATATTACACGGCAGGTGCAAGAGAGATAATTGCGAGGGCGGTAGTCGGTGAGATATGGAACGAGTTCCCCGATGAAGCGGTAAAAGCACAGGCAGTAGCGGAATACACCTATATCAAAAAGAACAACGAAATGGGCGTCAGCCCCACGACAGCACTTAAAACCGACGTATATGACAGGATATACAAGCTGGTTGACGAGGTGCTGGGTGAAGCGATCTACTATAACGGCGAGATGATACAAAGTGTGTTCTTTGCGTCCTCATGCGGCTATACCAACAGCGCCGAAAATGTATGGGGCGTTGATTATCCGTATCTCAGAAGCGTTGATTGTCCTCTTGACAAGACGACCGACCCTAACTGGGGCAGTACCGACAGCTATTCTTCGGATTACATAAAGAATGCTGTTCAGAATACACTCGGAATAGCGCTCACAGGCGACCCGTCAAAATGGTTCAAGATAAACTCAAGACTTGATAACAGGGAACACGGCTGGGTAACATCAATTTCTGTCGGCGGTATGACAAAGGCAAACGGCAAGACGATAGACGGCAGAATGATAAGAGAAACGGTACTCGGTTATTCGCTGAAAAGTGCGGCTTTTGATCTGAAATACGACAAGAACAGCGACAAGTTCATCTTTACGACCTACGGTCACGGTCACGGCGTGGGATTGTCACAGTACGGTGCAAAGGCTCTTGCTGAAAACGGCTACACATATAAGCAGATCTTACAGCATTACTTCACCGGTGTGGAGATACATTAAGATTATTGCGAAAGGACACCTCACGGTGTCCTTTTATTGTGTTATAATAACCCCAGACTCAAAATCCGAAAAGTCGGATTTTAGCACGCATAACTGCGTGCTTACTGCTTCGCAGTGCCTGAGAACATTTTAACATTGATTGGTTTTGCTTTCGGCAAAACTGCGGCGTTCCGCCGCTGTGCCTTCGGCACACGCAATCATGTTATAATGCGGTTTCGCCATTGACAAAAACGCTGTATAGTGTTAAAATAAAACGATAGGATTTTTTATCCGTTATTATAAATAATCTGAGTGTAAAGAAAAAGGAATGAAAGAAATGAGAAATCTGACGGGTGCAGATATAATCTGCGAATGTCTGATAGAGCAGGGCGTTGACACCGTTTTCGGCTATCCGGGCGGCGCAGTTCTGAACATCTACGACAGCTTATACAATTACAGTGACAAAATACACCACGTTCTGACGGCACACGAGCAGGGCGCAAGCCATGCGGCTGACGGCTACGCACGTTCTACAGGCAGGACGGGCGTTGTTATAGCAACGTCGGGTCCGGGTGCGACAAACCTTGTAACAGGTATCGCAACGGCTTATATGGACAGTGTGCCTATGGTGGCCATTACGGGCAACGTTGCTTGTTCGCTTTTAGGACTTGACAGCTTCCAGGAAGTTGATATAACAGGCATCACAATGCCGATAACAAAGCATAACTTCATAGTAAAGGATGTAAACAAGCTGGCAGATACACTGCGTGAGGCTTTCTACATAGCAGGAAGCGGAAGAAAGGGTCCTGTCCTTGTCGATGTTCCCAAGGATATAACGGCGCAGAAGGCTGAGTTCGTAAACAAGCCCTTAAAGCCGTATACGGTAAATGTTACTATGCATCAGGACGGCTGTATAGCAAAGGCGGCGGAGCTGATAAAGAACGCTGAACGTCCGTTCCTTTATACAGGCGGCGGCATCTACGGCGAGGATGGAGCAAAGACATTAAAGGCTTTTGCTGAGCTTATTGACGCTCCTGTATCATCTTCGCTTATGGGTCAGGGCAGCTTTGACGAAACCGACAGCAGATATATGGGTATGCTCGGTATGCACGGAACAAAGACGGCAGCAGAGGCAATAAAGAACTGCGACCTGTTCATCGGTATCGGCACAAGATTCTCAGACAGAGTAATAGGTAATCCGCAGACCTTCGCCCCCGATGCAAAGGTACTTCATATAGACATTGACCCTGCTGAAATAAACAAGAACATAAAGGTTTATCATCAGGTTATCGGCGACAGCACCGATGTTATGAAAAAGCTGATAAAGCTAATCCCTCAGCAGTCGCACAGCGGCTGGATGGGCAAAATAAAGACGTGGGAGAAGCAGTACGAGTGCAGGCAGAAAGGCACAGACGAGCTTACTCTTACCCCTCAGCATCTTATAGAAACGCTTGACAAGCTGACAGGCGGCGAGGCGCTTATCGCAACAGAGGTAGGTCAGTCGCAGATGTGGGCGGCTCAGTATTACGCATATAAGCACCCTCACCAGCTTATCACAAGCGGCGGTCTTGGCACTATGGGCTACGGACTTGGTGCGGCTATCGGTGCAAAGTGCGGCAACCCCGACAAGACGGTCGTAAATATTGCAGGCGACGGAAGCTTCCATATGAACTTAAACGAGCTTGTAACGCTGTCAAAGCACAATATACCTGTAGTTGAGCTTGTTATCAACAATAACGTTCTCGGTATGGTACGTCAGTGGCAGAGATTGTTCTACGGCAAGAGATTTTCACAGACGACGCTTGACCGTCCTACAGATTATATGAAGCTCGGAGAAGCGTTCGGCATAAAGTCGTTTGTTATAGACAGCGAGGACAAGTGCGAGGAGATACTGCGTGAGGCTCTTGAGGTTTCAAAGACAGCCCCCGTGCTTATCGAGGCGAGAATAGACAAGGATATAAACGTTCTTCCTATGGTACCCGCAGGAAAATCCATAACTGAGCCTATCCTTGAGATAGAAATCGACGACTGAACGGAGGCAGAAAAATGACAGAGAGAAACGTAATTTCCGTCTGCGTAAACAACGGCATCGGCGTACTCGGCAGAGTAACGGGTCTGTTCAGCCGCAGAGGATATAATATAATAAGTCTTAACGTTGCGGAAACCGAAAACCTCGGAATTTCCCGTATGACAATAGTTGCAGACGGCGACGAGGGCGTGATGGAACAGCTGGTAAAACAGCTCCGCAAGCTCTACGATGTATCGGAGGTCAAGGTACTGCATAACGCTGTATGCCGTGAGCATATCATTATGAAGGTCGGCAACGGCCCTGCGTCACGTCAGCCTGTGATAGAGATTGCAAATCTTTTCAGAGCGAAGGTCGTAAACGTAGCGGAGAGCAGGCTTATGCTTGAGCTTACGGGTGAACCCGAGAAGATAGATTCATTCATAGGACTTCTCCAGCCCTACGGAGTAAAAGAGATTGTAAGAACGGGTATTTCGGCACTTGAACGTGATTAACGTAAACAAATCATAAGGCATAGCTTGTAACGAGCGGCAGAAGAAAGGCAGGACAAACACATGGGCATGACAATGAGCCAGAAGATACTGGCAAAGCACGCAGGACTTGAAAGCGTAAGAGAGGGACAGCTTATAAGAGCAAAGCTGGATATGGTACTCGGTAACGATATTACAAGCCCAGTTGCGATAAATGAGTTCAACAAGGCAGGCTTCGGCGGCATATTCAACAAGGATAAGATTTCTCTTGTAATGGATCACTTCACACCGAACAAGGACATTAAGGCGGCTACTCAGTGCAAGCAGTGCAGAGAGTTCGCAGGAAAGTACGATATTACAAATTATTACGATGTCGGAGAAATGGGCATCGAACACGCACTTCTTCCCGAAAAAGGTCTTATAGGTCCCGGTGAGCTGTGCATAGGCGCAGACAGCCACACCTGTACATACGGCGCACTCGGCGCATTCTCAACGGGCGTAGGCTCGACCGATATGGCGGCAGGTATGGCAACAGGCGAGGCGTGGTTTAAGGTTCCCTCCGCTATAAAGTTCAACCTGACAGGAAAGCTTAATAAATATGTAAGCGGCAAGGACGTTATTCTTCACATAATCGGTATGATAGGCGTTGACGGCGCACTTTATCAGTCTATGGAATTTACCGGCGAGGGCTTGAAGAGCCTTTCGATTGACGACAGACTTTGCATTGCCAATATGGCTATCGAAGCCGGCGCAAAGAATGGTATATTTGAAGTTGACGAGATAACAATGGCATATATGAAGGAAAGAGCAGACCGTGATTTTGATATATTCAAGGCTGACGAGGACGCTGTATATTCAAGAGTTATCGACATTGACCTGTCAACCGTAAAGCAGACGGTTTCATTCCCTCATCTGCCCGAAAACACAAAGACAGTCGATGAAATAACAGAGGATATAAAGATTGACCAGGCGGTTATAGGCTCATGTACAAACGGCAGAATAAGCGATATGCGTATCGCCGCTGAGATTCTCAAGGGCAAGCACATTGCAAAGGGCGTAAGATGTATCGTAATCCCCGGCACTCAGAAGGTATATCTCCAGTGCATAAAGGAAGGTCTTGCAGAGATATTTGTAAATGCAGGCTGTGTGCTTTCTACTCCCACCTGCGGTCCGTGCCTCGGCGGTCATATGGGTATACTTGCGGCAGGAGAACGTGCTATTTCCACCACAAACAGAAACTTTGTAGGAAGAATGGGACACGTTGACAGCGAGGTTTATCTTGCAAGCCCGGCAGTTGCGGCGGCAAGTGCTATAGCAGGTAAGATAACAGGCATAAAGTAAGGTGAGAATATGGTAAAGCATATAATAATCTGGAACTTGAAGGACGAGCTTTCGGCTGAAGAAAAGAAGGAAAGATGCCGTCTTATAAAGCAGGGACTTGAAGGGCTTGCAGGCAAGATAGACGGACTTCTTGAGATAAAGGTCATAACCGATATTCTCGGCTCTTCCACGGGCGACCTTATGCTTGACAGCACATTCGAAAGTGCAGAAGCGTTAAAGGGATATTCCACTCATCCCGAACACGTTAAGGTAGCCGACAGCACGGTAAGACCTTACACGGCAAGACGCAGCTGCGTAGATTTTGAAATATAAGAAAGGACAGACATATATGAAGGCACACGGTACAGTACACAAATACGGTGACAACGTTGATACCGACGTTATCATTCCTGCAAGATACCTTAATACAGCCGATCACAAGGAGCTTGCAAGTCACTGTATGGAGGACATAGACAAGGACTTTGTAAAGAATGTAAAGGACGGCGACATTATAGTCGCTAATATGAATTTCGGCTGCGGAAGCTCAAGAGAACACGCACCTATCGCAATCAAGGCAAGCGGCATCTCCTGCGTTATCGCAAGCACATTTGCAAGAATATTCTACCGCAACGCTATCAATATCGGACTTGCAATCTTAGAGTGCGACGAGGCTGCCAAGGATATTGATAACGGCAACGAGGTCGAGGTTGACTTTGATACGGGAGTTATCACAAATGTGACGAAGGGCTGTACATACAAGGCTGAGCCTTTCCCCGAATTCATCAAGGATATAATCAACAAGGGCGGCCTGCTGAACTCCTTAAAGAAGTAAGACCGCAGAAAGCGTTATGCTATGAGGGTAGATATAAAAGCGTTATCGGACAGCGAACTGCAAGAGCAGGGTTTTAACAATACGTCGGGCGGAATGCACGGCTTCGGACTTTATACGGATGATGTGCTGTCTGCTGTCTGCATAACAACAGAAATACCCGACAGCCTGAACAAAGAGGTCAGACTGGAGAAGCTGTTTGTCTGCGAGGAAGAAAGGCATTACGGCGTTGCCAGAAAACTGCTGAACCACACGCTCAGAACAATGCGTGCCTGCGGATATAAGTATGCCGTAGTGACCCCCGACAGCGAGGACGCAGTGCGATTTCTTGTCAGATTCGGCTTTGAAAAGGCGGAGGGAAAATCCGCTTTATACAAAATAGAGCTTTAAGCTCAGAGAAAGGATATTACCTATGGAAAAGAATATTGCCGTTATCAAGGGCGACGGAATAGGTCCTGAGATAGTTACCGAAAGCATGAAGGTGCTTGATAAGGTGGCAGAAAAGTTCGGTCACAAGTTCAACTACACACAGCTTCTTATGGGCGGATGCTCGATTGACGCAAACGGCGTACCGCTGACCGATGAAACGATAGCCGCCTGCAAAGCGTCAGACGCTGTGCTTATGGGCTCTATCGGCGGTGATACGACAACATCGCCGTGGTATAAGCTCCCTGCAAATCTGCGTCCCGAGGCAGGTCTGCTCGGTATAAGAAAAGCGCTCGGACTGTTTGCAAATCTTCGTCCCTGCCTGCTTTATCCGGAGCTTGCAGGCGCTTGCCCCTTAAAGACAGAGATAAGCGCAAAGGGCTTTGATATGCTCATTATGCGTGAGCTTACCGGCGGCCTTTACTTCGGCGCAAGAAAGACCGAAGAAGTAAACGGCGTTATGACAGCTACTGACACGCTTACATACAGCGAGGACGAGATCCGCAGAATCGCAATCAAGGCATTTGACGTTGCGATGAAGAGAAGAAAGAAGGTAACAAGCGTTGACAAGGCTAACGTTCTTGATTCTTCAAGGCTGTGGAGAAAGGTCGTTACCGAAGTGGCAAAGGATTATCCTGAGGTTACTCTTGAGCATATGCTCGTTGACAACAGCGCAATGCAGCTTGTAAAGGACCCTGCGCAGTTTGACGTTATGGTAACGGAGAATATGTTCGGTGATATTCTGTCAGACGAGGCAAGCATGATTACAGGCTCTATCGGTATGCTCCCCTCTGCAAGCATGAACGAAACAAAGTTCGGCCTGTATGAGCCGAGCGGCGGTTCTGCTCCCGACATTGCAGGTCAGAACAAGGCAAACCCGATAGCTACCATACTTTCAGCCGCAATGATGCTCCGTTACAGCTTTGATATGGTGAAGGAAGCTGACGCTGTGGAAAATGCAGTAAGCAAGGTGCTGAAGGACGGTTTCCGCACAGGCGATATTATGAGCGAGGGTATGACAAAGTTATCCTGCTCGGAGATGGGCGACAAGATAGCAGAGAATATATAACAATAATTTCAGCCGCAGTGAAAACTGCGGCTGATTTATATGTATAAAAAGAAGCTGTGACGGAATATTACTTTCCGTCACAGCTGATTTATTTATCTTTGGTCTTACTGCTGAATACCGTTATTGTTGAAGTTGTTGTTTGTGGTGTCTGCAGTAGTGTTGTTAACGGGCGCAGCGTAATTTGCGTTGCTGTAACCTGTGTTTGCGTTGGGGTTATAAGCGTTGTTATTCATATTGGCATTGTAGCCGTTATTCATATTGGGGTTATAACCGTTGTTCATGTTGGGATTGTAGCCGTTGTTCATGTTGGGGTTGTAGCCGTAGTTTGTACCGGGCTTGTAGAAGTCCTCGTCCTTTGCGCAAAGCAGAAGGATACCGCCTACAAAGCTGCAGAACAACAGAACACAAACGCTTATGCCTGTTGAAGGTCTCTGTCCCTTGCTCATCTGGCTTAATGCGATACCGCCGAAGATAAGCGGAAGTATCATCCAGAATCCGCATACCATACTTAAAATAATAAATACCTGTGCCGCTGTTTTCATAATAACATACCTCTTTTTTCAATAAGTGACACACATTCCGATTTTATGTGTCTTATGTCAGTATACCACATTGATACCTGCGTGTCAATATTTTCTTGCGCTTGAAATTGATTTTATGCTGTAGGTCATTTGTCCTTGCGGTTATTATAGAAGAACATCGCAACACCTACGCCGCATATTATTACATATCCGATAAAGCTCCATATATCCGGCAATTGCGAGAACAAGATAAATCCGAGCAGTGCCGAAAAGATTATCTGCGAATAATCGTATACCGATATTTCCTTTGCAGGAGCAAATTTATATGCCGCTGTGATGCTGAACTGACCGCCTGCCGCCGCAAGTCCTGCACCGAGCAGTACGAGCCACTGCTGCCAGGTCATAACGTGAAAATCGAACAGCAGGAACGGCAATGTTACAAGGCAGGAGAAGCCCGAGAAGAAGAACACGATATAAGGTCCTTTTTCGCCTCTGATGCCGAGCCACCTTACCGCAGTATAAGCCGCACCTGCGCCCATACCGCCGAGAAAACCGAGCAGTGACGGCACAAGCTCCAGATTTGCAAGGCTCGGCTTTATTATAAGCAGACTTCCTGCAAATGCGACTATTACACCGAGCGTCTGCACTAAATTTGTACGTTCCCGAAGGAACATTGCCGAAAATACGATAACGAAGAACGGCGACATTTTGTTCAGCATTGCCGCATCGGATAATGCCAGATGGTCTACCGCATAGAAGTTGCAGAGTATTCCGAGCGTACCGCATACTGAGCGTATCAGCAGTGCGCCGATGTTGCTTTTTTTCTGCGGCAGAAACGAGCCTTTCTGCCTTATCAGTATCGCCGCCGCAAATATGAAAGCGACAAGATTTCTGAAAAAGCTCTTTTGTACAGACGGCAGATCGCCTGCCAGCCTTACGAATGCACCCATAAAAGCAAAGCAAAAGGCGGAGCTGATAATGCACAGCACGCCTTTGTGCTTCGGGGATATTTTACTGAGAATTTTCGCCATACTCAACCACCTGTTTTTGCTTCGTCAAACGGCAGTAGTACGGTTTCGGGCAGTGTTATTTCTCCGCCCGATGAGAAAAGCTCGGGGCGGTCGAACTTGTAGCTTATCTTGAGCGAGCTTACAGCCTTTGTTATTTCCTCGTTTGTAAGTCCCGACCTGTCGATAACGAATATGAGCGAAACCTTACTGCTGTTGAAACGGTCTATTGACGAAATGTTTGTTTCCTTCAGTACAAAAGCCTGTTTGTCATACGGTATATCGTCAATGGAGAACTGTATGTTGCTTATTTTATACATACCGATGTTTGTAAAATCAAACACCATCTCAACACGCAGATAGTTTTCGGATTTTGTCATATCAAAATCCGTGTCGCTCAGCAGCTTGCTTGTAGACCCACTGTCAAGGTGAGTGCCGTCCTTCAGCTTATCGTATACGTTTTTTATCATATTGTCAAAGCTCTGTCCGCTGTAGCTGTACAGCCGTGTGTACGCATATTGTGCCTTTACGGGAAAAGCAAACTGCGTAACCACGACTATAACCGCAACAGCCACGACCAGCACCCATATGAGCGCCTTTTTAACGGCGTTATGTCCGAAAAGATTTGTCAGCGTCTGCTTGAAACTCATACTTTCTTTACACCGAGAGTTACGTTCTCGCCGTTTATATCCTGTTCCTTTGTAAATCCGTCTGTCTTGCCGGTCACTATATCGTCTGCAAGAGTATCCTCTGAGATACTGTCCTTGTTGCGTGTCAGTATCTCGGCTACCTTGTCACTGCCGTCGCAGTAGATAACGATATGATCCATAACCTCAAAGCCTGCCTCCTTACGCATCGTCTGAATCTTGCTTACAATCTCTCTTACGTTACCTTCTTCGATAAGCTCGGGTGTAAGCGTTGTGGCAAGAACTACCGTGTAGCCTCTGTCGGTCACTACCGCATAGCCTTCCTTCTGATGCTCGTCTATAAGCAGGTCGTCCTTTGCAATCTGAACATCGCCTGTTGAAAGTGTAAGTGTCATAGCGCCTGTTTCACGGATTTCATTCATAGCCTTCTGACCGTCAACCTCAGCAAGCTTTGTTCTGACCTCGCCTATCTGCTTGCCGAAACGAGCGCCGAGCGTCTTAAGCTGGGGCTTGAAGGTGTAGCTTGTGAAGTGGTCGGTGTTATCTATAAAGCTGATTTCCTTGATGTTAAGCTCATCCTTGACAATATCAGCATACATAGGCTCAAGCGTCTTGTCACCCTTTACCATTATCTTTGATATAGGCTGTCTGTTCTTGATGTTAGCGGCATTTCTTGCGGCACGTCCGAGCGTTACAACGGTCAGAACTGTGTCCATTTCTTCCTCGAGATGCTTGTCGATAAGCTTTTCATTTACTGTGGGGAAGTCGCACAGATGTACGCTTACAGGTGCGTTCTTGTCAAGCGAGCAGACAAGGTTTCTGTAAATATCGTCGCATACAAAAGGAGTCATCGGAGCGGATGTCTTTGCGATAGTCACGAGCGCTGTGTACAGCGTCATATATGCGTTTATCTTATCCTGTGTAAGCTCCTTTGACCAGAAGCGTTCTCTGCTGCGGCGGACATACCAGTTACTCATCTCGTCCACGAAATCCTGTAATGCTCTTGCGGCTTCGGGGATTCGGTAGTTTGCAAGGTTATCGTCAACCTCACCTACAACTGTGTTCAGTCTTGATAACAGCCACTTATCCATAACGCTGAGCTTGTCAACATCAAGCGTATACTTAGTAGCGTCGAAATTGTCTATATTAGCGTACAGAACGTAGAATGCGTAGGTGTTCCACAGAGTAGAAATGTACTTTCTCTGACCCTCGTTTACTGCTTTTGCGTGGAATCTGTTGGGAAGCCACGGAGCAGAGTTCGTATAGAAGTACCAGCGTATAGCGTCTGCGCCGTGTTCAGCCAGTGACTCGAACGGGTCTACTGCGTTGCCCTTTGACTTTGACATCTTCTGACCGTCTTTGTCGAGTACAAGGCCGAGAACTATAACGTTTTTGTAAGGAGCCTTGTTGAATAAGAGCGTTGAGATAGCGAGCAGTGAGTAGAACCAGCCTCTTGTCTGGTCAACTGCCTCGGAGATAAAGTCAGCGGGGAACTGTTGTTCGAACTTTTCCTTGTTCTCGAAGGGATAGTGATGCTGTGCGAATGGCATAGAACCGCTGTCGAACCAGCAGTCGATAACCTCGGGAACTCTCTTCATCTGCTTACCGCAGTGCGGGCATTTTATCGTAACCGCATCAATATAAGGACGGTGAAGCTCTATATCGTCGGGGCAGTTGTCAGACATTGACTTAAGCTCCTCGATACTGCCTATAGCGTGCTTGTGACCGCACTCGCACTCCCAGATATTAAGAGGAGTACCCCAGTATCTGTTTCTCGAAAGACCCCAGTCCTGAACGTTTTCAAGCCAGTCACCGAAACGGTTCTTGCCGACACTTTCGGGTATCCAGTTTATCGTTTCGTTGTTTCTGATAAGGTCGTCCTTGACAGCGGTCATCTTGATGAACCACGATTCTCTTGCATAGTACAGCAGAGGAGTATCACATCTCCAGCAGTGCGGATAGCTATGCTCAAACTTGGGTGCGTCAAACAGTAAGCCCTTTTCGTCAAGGTCCTTAAGCACCATAGGATCGGCTTTCTTTACGAATATGCCTGCGTAAGGTGTTTCGGCGGTCATATTACCTTTGCCGTCAACAAGCTGTACGAAAGGCAGGTCATACTTTCTGCCGACCTTAGCGTCATCTTCACCGAATGCAGGAGCAATATGAACGACACCTGTACCGTCTGTCAGCGTTACATAGTTGTCGCATACTACATAATAGCCCTTCTTGTGCTGTTTTTCACATATCTCAACGGCACAGTCGAATAAAGGCTCATACTCCTTGCCCTCAAGCTCTTTACCAGTGTATTTTTCGATTATCTCGTAGGGGGCTGTGGGCTTATCGCCGCCGAGTACCTTATCGCACAGAGCCTCTGCAAGATAATATGTGTAGCCGTCTGCTGTCTTTACCTTTACATAGGTTTCATCGGGGTTTACGCAGAGTGCAACGTTTGAAGGAAGTGTCCAGGGAGTTGTTGTCCATGCAAGGATATAAGCGTCCTCGTCCTTTACCTTGAAACGTACAACCGCAGAACGTTCCTTTACATCCTTATAACCCTGAGCTACCTCGTGGCTTGAAAGCGGAGTTCCGCAACGGGGGCAGTAGGGAACTATCTTGAAGCCCTTGTATAAAAGACCCTTTTCCCATATCTGCTTTAATGCCCACCACTCTGACTCGATAAAGTTATTGTGATAGGTTACATACGGATCGTCCATATCAGCCCAGAAGCCTACTGTGCGTGAGAATTCCTCCCACATACCCTTGTACTTCCATACGCTTTCCTTACACTTTGTTATGAACGGGTCAAGTCCGTACTTTTCGATCTGATCCTTACCGTCAAGACCGAGCATCTTCTCAACTTCAAGCTCAACGGGAAGTCCGTGAGTGTCCCAGCCTGCCTTACGGGGAACGTTATAGCCCTTCATTGTGCGGTATCTCGGAATCATGTCCTTGATAACACGGGTAAGAACGTGACCGATGTGGGGCTTACCGTTAGCCGTAGGCGGACCGTCATAGAATGTGTAGGTCTTGTCGCCCTTTCTCTGCTCCATACTCTTGCGGAATATGTCGTTGTCGTGCCAGAACTTCTCTGTCTGCTTTTCTCTCTCGACAAAATTTACCGAGGCAGGTACTTTTTCATAAAGTGACATTTTTTCTCCTCCTGTTTTTGCAATTCACCCTGTCATATAAATCTCTTCGGCAAAAGCCGGAAGTTATATGGGGTGGGGGTCAGCCCATTGCATATTATTTTATTCTTTGCGTTTGCGGAAAATAAAAAAGCCCCTATCCTCCGAAAAGGATAAGGACTATAATTTCATAACAGTCTTTATAACCACCGTTTCGTCATTCCGTCAAATGCGTTCCTTTTAACGTTGGAAAAACGTCCCGTTCTACTCTCGCCTTAAACGGCAATTTCGGCGGGCAGCTTGGAGGTGATATTCATACGGTAACTCTGCACCGACCTCTCACCGTCGTCGGCTCGCTTTGGCTTTATATCCGCACTACTGTCCTCGTCACAGCCTTTAAATATCATACACATTGATTATACAATCAAATTTTCCCTTTGTCAAGCGTTTTGTCAATTTTATTTTAAACGGCTTGTTGTTTATGAGTATAGTACAACAAAGCGGCGGGTCCGGGCTTATCATAACAATCCGAGCCTAAGGTTACAAAACGGTAACAAATAGTTACAAATTAGTTACAGTTTCAGGTTTTCTATTGTGAAGAAATTTTGTTTGTGATAGAATATTTATATAAGATATTTTGGGTAAGCGGGAAGCGACTATATTTACAATTACCGCTGAAAGTCTATTATTAACGTGACATCGGAGGGTATATGCTCGGAGCAATTTTCGGTGATATAATCGGTTCGACAAGAGAACTGCATAATGTAAAAACGGAAGAGTTTGAGCTGTTTCCACCGGGAAGTCATTTCACCGATGATACAGTAATGACAGTGGCGGTCGCAGAAAAGCTACTGAACGCTAATTCGGGCTGTAACAGCCGGAAAGCTTATGCCGCTCGCTATAAGCAGTATTATAACCGCTATCGTAACGCAGGATTCGGACAGATGTTTTCAAAGTGGGCGGAAAGTGACACGCTCCGAATTCAAAGGAGCTACGGAAACGGAGCGGCGATGAGGGTGACGGCTATCGGTTATGCGTTTGACGACTTAAAACCGCTTTTAAAGGAAGTAAAGGCAAGCTGTTACTACACGCACCATAACCGTGAGGCGATAAAGGGTGCAAAGACAGTGGCAACCTGTGTATTCCTTGCACGAAAGCAAGAGGACAAGGACAGCATCAAGCGGACAATAGAGAAAATGTACGGTTACAGATTTCAACCGCTTGATGAAATCCGCAGAGATTATGTCTTTGACAGCAGAGCGTCATATTCTGTTCCGCCTGCACTTGAAGCATTCTTTGAATCAGACTCTTACGAGAGTGCGATAAGAAAGGCAATTTCTATAGGCGGCGACAGCGATACCATTGCGTGTATAACCGGTGGAATCGCCGAGGCGTATTACAGGGAGATACCTAAAGAGATTGCGACAAAAGGAAATCTGCTCATTGACAGCGGGCTGAGAAGAGTGGTCAGAGAGTTTAATGAAGTAATGAACGTTGAATGATGAACGCAAATCTAAAAAAACGGCTGTTGATGTTGTAATTTGGAGGAAAATATGATCTATACCGTGAAAATCGAACAGACATATGCTTATCCAAAGCGTATGAAATACGTTTCTAAAACAGATTCATTTATCGAAAAGGACTGCGACAGTCTTTCGTATGTGCGTAATGTACTTTAGCCTTACGGAAAGGTCATCGCACGATATGTAAATCAAAGAGTGTGCTGAGATTATAAATTAAGACAGATATAACGGAGAAAAAATATGAGTAAAATATGTCCCAACTGCAAACGAGAAATAGATGAAAACGTAAAATTCTGCCCGTTCTGTGCGGCTTTTACGGGTGAAACACCGCAGGAAAAGAAGAAAAGCCCTGTCGGTGCGATAATAGGCGGTGCGGCAGGTGTGCTGGCACTGGGTGCGGCAAGCCTTGCGGTGTTTGTGTTTGATATATTCGGAATGTACGGCGAAAAAACGGAAACGTTTTACGGCACGGGCGACAAGCTGTTCATTCAATCGGTGACACCCGTGTGCATTGACGGGAAGTGGGGCTATGCCGACAAGAGTGGAAGCACCACGCTGAAACCGCAGTACAGTGCGGCTTATGCCTTTAACGAGGACACAAATGACGTTGCGCCCGTTGCGGTTGACGGAAAGTTCGGATACATAAAAAAGGACGGCGAGTTTGTAGCACAGCCGCAGTACAGCTTCGCAGGGAGCTTTTCGGATAAGGGACTTGCTAAGGTCACAGACGAAAACGGAAATGTCGGATTTGTCGACAGCAGGGGAAGAAAAGCGTTTGACGGCAGTATGTTCAGCTATGCCTCGGATATGAACGACAGCGGTTATGCGTTTGCGTATACTTTGATGATGCCGGAACTTGAGGGCGGAAGGGGCTATTATGATATAATATACAGCCTTCTCAGTTCTGACGGAAAAGTGACCGAGCTTGCAAACGGCACGGGAATATCGGCGATATACGATGATAAATATATCGGCTTCAGACAAGCGGAAAGAAAAGATGAAACAACGCTTGACTTTACAAGGGAGTATGCCGTGTTCTCGGCAGACGGCATACAGCTTACCGACTATTACGACCGCATTGCAAAAAGCGGAAAACTGCTCATCGTCTGTGACGGTACGGATGACGAAAGCAGGCTGTATAAGGCAAAGCTGCTCAAAGCCGATACGCTTGAACAGGTCGGAGGAGAGTATCTTTGCGGCGCCGATATAAAGTCTTACGACAGCGGTGCGGTACTGCTCAAAAGAGATGATAAGGGCTTTATCAGGGATGTTCTGCTTTGCGATAACGCAAACGAAATATATCTTTGTTCAACGGGTTCACACATTGTAAGCGGATTTGATATGAGTGGCTATGCCTGCGTTTACGAAAAGGGAAAATACTGCGGATATACCGCAAGCGGAAAGCAATTTGAGAGCGATAATCAATTCGGCTCGTTCAACTGCGGACTTGCGCCGTTTTATGATAATGCTAAAATAGGATATATCAACACAAACGGCGAAAAGGTGACGGATGCCCGGTTTGACGGAGCGAGCGGATATTATGCGGACGGCTACGCCTATGTAAAAAGCGGCACTGAGTATTCCGTCATAGATATGAACGGAAATACCGTAATAGGAAGGCTTAGCTATGCGTCCGACAAGCTGATGTTTGCAAATACCGTGCATAGCTGGTACGACCCTGAGGACTTTGAAAAGTTTGACGGGGAGAATATGTTTTTGGGGGAGTTTTATTTCTCCGAGATTGCAGGCAATACTTTTGACGAAGATATGTGGGATTATATTTACAGCGATATGATACCTGTAGCAAAAAACGCAAAGTCATACAACGAGGTATACAGAAAGTACAATCCGCAGTATTGCGATTACCGTATAGATGACGGATATTTTATCGTCTGCAACAGCCGCACATTAAGCGGCAGAATAGTAGCTCCCGGAGAAACGCTTATAGATACCGATACGGAAAACGAACTTGTCAACGCATCGGTAATTGACACGGACAGCGCAAGGCTTATAAGATACTGCGAGGAGGAGCGTACTGCGGTAAAAGATCTGTTCGGTAATAAAGCGGCGTTGCAAGGCTCGTCTGAGAGATATTCAATGAACGAATACACAGCCTGCGACCTTATACAAAGCAATAAGCCCAGTCAGACGGTGATATACGATAACAGGCTTTGCCCTGTGCTGACGGTTTCATCTTCTGTCAGCTTCAATCTGAATGAATACGGCGATAAGCTGTATATTGCATCGTTCAGTTCCGACCGTGAAAAAGATTCGGGCAAGCAGGGCAAAGCTAAGAAAAAGTATGTTATGGCAGACAGGAACAGCGGTCATGTATATGCGGTGTACGAGAGGGCGTTTACGGTTCTGGGAAACGATTTCTACAAAACCAAGGACAATAATTCCCTTGCCGAATATTACACGGCATACGGAAAGAGCATAGGAAAGTTCGTGTACGCAAAGGCATACGGTGACAGGCTGATGTGCTTTGACTATGACAAGTATTATATCTATGACAAGTACGGTCAGCTGTTGGCTCAGTATGAAAACAAGCCGAGAATAAGCGAAAACAGCGGAAGCGTGGTAATAAGAAACGATGACGGCAGCTTCACCTGCTATGACAGGGATATGAACGTACTGCTGACTACAAAGTATGATATTCAGCCGATGGAAAACGGCTATATGGCTTATCTGACGGCTGAGAACGGCAAAACAGGATTTATCGGAAAGGACGGCAAGGTCGCACTTGAGGCAAAGTACGAATTTGTAAGTGCAATGTCGCCCGACGGATATTTTGTATCTAAGACATACATAAATAACAAAAACGGCTATGATTATAACGGCTATGCGCCTGAGCTTATCGGTGTAACGGTAAATGATCTCAACGGCAAGGCGGAGATGGAAGGAATAAGCGGAATGTGCAATGCCGGCAACAGTGCGGCAAACGGTTATTCGCCGCTTGATTTCTACGCAGGTGCCGTATATTATGAAAGCACGCCCGAAATAACGCAAAATATAGCGAATTATATTTTTGTTGCAGATGACGGCGAAAGGCTTTATTATACAGACAGGTACGGAAACCGTCATTATGAGGAATACTATGTGAGCAACAGCGTAGATCAGAGTTATATGAGCCCTTGCATAACAGAAGGCAAGGCGGTGACGCTCAGCGTGCTTATGTATGACGAAACGGGCAAAAACTCTGCAACAGTGAATTACTATCTGAACCTTGACGGCACTCCGTTTGTGAAAGGCGACAGGACGCTTGACAGATTGCAAAGTTACGGATATATAATCGGAGATGGCAATGAGGATGGCAGATATAATATATACGGCGCTCACGGAAAAATACTGCTCAGCAATATCAAAACGGAGAAAAGCGCCGATGGCATCGGTATTAACAGAAACGGCGATAAGCTGGCGGTTTTGGATATGAACGGAGTAAGAATATTTGACCTTATAACACAGGAGCAGGTGTTCGAAAAGGAGGACGACAGATTCAGCTTTATTGCGGAAAATCTTATTTCTTATCCGGACGGCAATGCTTATAAAACGGTCTGCGTGAATCTTGATAACGGCAAGACGTATACCTATGAGGGACGAGTGAGCTTTATAAATCTCGACTCGTATAGAAATAAGAAGGCCGTGTTCCCTCTGCGGCTTGTGAAGTACGGCAATATAAACAACGGCGGTGCCACCGTCTATGATGTGGGCTATGACTGCTTAAGCGTGTACAGCCTTGACGAAGATATGGAGGAGAGCTATGTAAACACTTATACGGCGGGAGAAGGGAAAAGCGTCTTTATGCTTGGCTTCGGCGACGGAACGGGAATGTACGGAATCACAGACACATATAATAAGAGCGGCAAAAGGACGTGGACTTTTATCAATGTAATGCTCGACAAGCAGATAACGGTAGACGGTGTAATCAGCGTAAATCAGAACAAGTACCCAGACAAGCCCTGCTTTATTATCGGCACGGAGAATGACGATGGCTCTGTGACAACGTATGAGCTTGACGCAGAAACTATGGAGCTGTCCGTGCAATAATACTGCTGTAAGCTATAATTTCCTTTATTTCTGCGGTTTTGCTTGCATTATTCCTTGCAATATGATATACTTAAATCTATATGGTTAAAACACGGAGTGAGAAACAGAAAAAAGTACGGAAATCATAAGATTTAAAGTGTAAAAGAGAAAGGAAACAAAAATGATTACAGTATCGGACGTTAGTCTTTCATTCGGCGGACAGATGTTGTTCAAGGACGTAAACCTGCTGTTCACAGCCGGCAACTGCTATGGTGTTATCGGCGCAAACGGCGCAGGAAAGTCCACATTCTTAAAGATACTCTGCGGTGCGCTTGAGCCTACAACGGGTACGGTCACGGTTCAGGAGGGTCTGCGTATGTCGGTACTTAAGCAGGACCACTACGCATATGATGAATATACGGTTCAGGATACCGTTATAATGGGAAATCCCCGTCTTTATGAGGTAATGAAGCAGAAGGACGCTCTTTATGCGAAGGAGGACTTCACTGAGGAGGACGGAAACCTCGCAAGCGAGCTTGAGGGCGAATTTGCCGAGCTTGGCGGTTGGGAGGCTGAAAGTGACGCATCAAAGCTCGTACAGGGTCTTGGTCTTGACGAGAGTATTATGTACGCTCAGATGAGCAGTCTTGCAGGTAACGAAAAGGTCAAGGTACTGCTCGCACAGGCACTTTTCGGAAATCCTGATATAATCCTTATGGACGAGCCTACGAACCACCTTGATATTGACGCTGTGGCTTGGCTTGAGGACTTCCTTGCGGAGTATTTCGGTACGGTTATCGTTGTATCGCACGACCGTCACTTCTTAAACAACGTTTGTACCCACACGGTAGATATAGACTATACAAAGATCAAGATGTATGTCGGAAACTACGAGTTCTGGTATGAATCTTCACAGCTTATACAGAAGATGTTAAAGCAGCAGAACAAGAAGAACGAAGAAAAGATAAAGGAATTACAGAGCTTTATCCAGCGTTTCTCGGCGAATAAGTCCAAGTCAAAGCAGGCTACATCGAGAAAGAAGCTCATTGACAAGCTGACTGTAGAGGAACTGCCTGCGTCAAGCAGACGTTATCCGTTCATCAGCTTTGATATGGAGCGTGAGATAGGCAAGGATATTTTACAGGTCGAAGGGCTTACAAAGACGGTTGACGGCGTTAAGGTGCTTGACCACGTCAGCTTTACTGTCGGCAGAAACGACAAGATTGCCTTTGTTGGCGATAACGAGATTGCCGTTACCACACTGTTCAAGATACTGATGGGTGAAGAAGAACCGGACGAGGGCTTTATCAAGTGGGGAAGCACCGCAAGCGTAAGCTACTTCCCTCAGGACAACAGCGCATTCTTCAACGGCTGTAAGCTGTCCATCCTTGACTGGATAAGACAGTATTCAAAGGACGAAACCGAAACATATCTGCGTGGCTTCTTAGGACGTATGCTGTTCTCGGGCGATGATATATTCAAGAATGTTGACGTTTTATCGGGCGGAGAGAAGGTACGTTGTATGTTCTCACGCATGATGCTGTTCCAATCAAACGTTCTTATCCTTGACAGACCTACAAACCACCTCGACCTTGAAAGCATAACCGCTGTAAACAACGGTCTTTCGGACTTCAAGGGCAACGTGCTGTTCGCTTCTCACGACTATGAGATAGTACAGACGGTCGCAAACCGTATAATAGAAATAGCCGACAAGGGCTGTTACGACAGACAGGGAACATATGAGGAATATGTTGACTGGAGAAAGGCAAACCACGGCGGAAGTTTCACGCTCTGATAAAATCTGATAATAGGAATTCGCCCCTGCTTTTGCAGGGGCGAATTTCATATTTCCTTGAAATCAAATTTTACATTTACGCTGTCCATCGTCTTACTTCGTCTGAACCTCGTCATAATACGTTCCTCTATGCCGTCAAACGAGCTTTTGTCCGCATCAAGTAACAAAAGAAGATACTGGCTTCTGCTGTAGCGTGTGTATACATCTCTCATTCTCAGCGAATTGCTTATGCTGAACGAAATTTTATCCATTGCCTTTTCGAGCAGTTTTATATCCTTAAGTTCATTTTTACTGCTGTCAACCGCAGAAACAAGGCAGATAGACAGCTTGCTCTCGATTCTTTGACTTTCACGCCTGTACAGGCGGAATATGTATTTGAATATTTCGTACTGGCAGTAAAAAACGCCTTTTTGCTCCTTGCTGTCATCGCCCGTGAGATCGCCTATTACCGCATCGAGATTATTCTGTACATCATTTCTTGGCTTTACCGTAAGCTCATAAAGCTCGGTGAGGTGAGCGCCCGGTGCGGCACCGTACTGCTCCATAAGATATGCACGGATATAATCATACTGCTTTGCGGCACGTTCGTAATCTCCCATTGCGACAAAGGCACGGATAAGGTTTGCATGCATTTTTTCATCGGACTGGTCAAGCATTGTGGCACGCTCACAAAGCGTTATTATTTCGGAAAATTTGCCCATAGGGTAAAGTAGCTGAGCGCATTTGTCCACAGCGGAATTATAAAGTGCATGAAAATATACGTTTATAGGCTGTACCCACGTTTCTCCGACCGCTCCTGCAAGATAACCGCTGTTGTAAAGGGCGATAGCCTTTTTATACATACTTATGCGTCTTGTTCTGGAAAGCGACTCGTCCTCCGCTTTGCTTATGTACTCTTTGAAAAGAGAGGAATCTATAACACAGTCGTCGGTTTCGGTAAATGCGTATGAGCTGTGGCTTCCGGCTATGAGCCTGCCGCCGCCGCAGGGTATCATCTCGTCAAGCATCGCTCTTGTCCTGTGTACCAGCGTTTTAAGGGCATTGGCAGGATTTTTGCTGTCCGACCAAAAAAGGTCGATAAGCTCATTCTGTGTTATCTCTCTGCCACGCTGTGCAATAAGATATTCAAGAAGCAAAATCATTTTCGAACCCCTGTACTCGTTTTCGCACAGACGCTTGTCACGGTATGATATTGAAAACTGACCGAACATAGTAATATGTATCTTATTCGGCATTTTTTCACCTCCCTGTTTTTTCTTTCGTCTTAACGTGTGCTTTAATGAAATTTCACGCTAAAGCGTGAAAATAATTTAAGCAAAATTCAAAATTTCTGATTGATGTTATGCAACAAGCGTTGCACTGTTGGCGATTTGTGTAAATATGATGCTATATTCTGTAAATCAGGCTTACAGAAATAACTAATATCGTGTAAATATGCACAATTCGCTTGCTAAAATGTTGAATCAACTATCGTATAAATAGAAATATGACGTCGATTCCGGCTGCTGTTCGCAATGTAACCGAAATGTAACCACGATGTGGCATAATATGCTCGTAAGGTTGAGATGTAGATTTGAGATGATGTCTACCTCACGTTTTTACTTTTCTTTCCGTCATGAGAAACAGCATACCGCAGCAGAGGTTGTAGTGATGCTGTTTTTCTTTTTTGCGTGGAATGCGGTTTACAGGCAGGCACTTTTGAGCCTGCCTTTTTATTTTTATGAAATTCTGAACCAAACTTTATATTTTTGTAAATTTTACTTTTCTTCTCCGATTTTTCTGAGCATTATATCGGGGTGAGATGCGTGCTTGACAAGCTCGCTCTTGCTTATCTGACCGTTTCTGTACATATGCATAAGGTAGGAGTCCATAGTAAACATACCCGATTCACCCGACGCTGTGATAACGGTGTCTATCTGGTGGGTCTTTGACTCTCTTATCATATTTCTTATAGCGTTGTTGCACTTCATTATTTCAAATGCAGGACGCAGTATTCCATCTTCACAGGGGATAAGCTGCTGAGATATTACCGAGCATAAAAGCTGAGAAAGCTGGATACGAACCTGCTGTTGCTGGCTCGGCGGGAAAATATCAATAATTCTGTCTATCGTGTTCTGCGCTCCGACAGAGTGCAGAGTGGAGATAACAAGGTGACCTGTTTCGGCGGCTGTAAGCGCTGTGCTTATCGTTTCATAGTCACGCATTTCACCGAGCAGTATAACATCGGGGGATTGACGCAGGCAGGCTCTTAACGCTACGATATAGCTCTTGCTGTCGCTGTTTATTTCACGCTGGCTTATTATACTCTTTTTGTTCTTGTGAAGATACTCTATAGGATCTTCCAGTGTGATTATATGGCTGTTTCTCTGCTTGTTGATTTCGTCAATAATGCAGGCAAGCGTTGTGGATTTACCGCCGCCTGCGGGGCCTGTGACAAGCACAAGACCTTTTGTTCTTGCTACTGTATCGGTTATGATCTCCTGCGGAATATTAAGCTCATTGTAATCGGGTATATCAAATTCAACTACACGGATGACCGCCGCCATACTTCCTCTTTGCTTGTACGCACTTATACGAAAACGGCTGAGTCCCTTTACGGATACCGAAAAGTCATCGTCGCCCGTTTCCTCGTATCTTGATATATCCCTTCCTGCAAGACGGTATATTTCTTTTATCAGATTTTCCGCCTCGGCGGGCAGGATTATATTGTCGTTTTGCTTGGTGATAATGCCGTTTTCCTTATATGTCACGGCAAGACCCGATATAATAAAAATATCCGAGGCTTTCTTTTCAACTGCACCCTTAAGTATTTCCATCAGTTCCATAATGTTATCCTTTCACTGTCGGCTGTTTTTATACCGGTAAACTCTCGCCATTCCACACAGGAAGCGAGTTTTCTTCTTCGTAATAGTTATTGCTTATAATTTTCCAGCTTGTTATGACGAGATTTTCGTTTTCGTATTCCGCCTTGCAGACAAGCCTGCTCCCGCTGTTTACGGTTTCGCTCCACGAGAATGTCAGAACACGGTTTTCACGGTTCCCGCCTGTCACTTCAATGCCAAGCTCCCTTGCCGCCGCAGAAATATCCGTTACACTGTCGTTAGCAAGAAGGAGATAAAGGCTGTCGAGCTTTTCTGTCGCCTTAGTGTCGGCAGAGTAATATTCCTCGTGCGTTACGGCGAGTTTTTTTGCTCTGTCGAGGTCCTGCCTTACCGTAATAAGACACATGACCGACAGTGTGACCGACGCCAGCACCACGAATATGACAAGAAGCGAGGACAGCCCGATGCTGTTCAGGCTTTTTCTGCTGTTCTCACTGCGTGCGCTGTTTTTCAAGAGGCAACCCTCCTTGCACTTGTTATGGTGATATATGTGTTTTCATCGTCCGAGGCGGTGATGTCAAGGTACTGTATGTTTCCTGATGTTCTTTCGGAAAGCTGTATCCTGATGTCACCATCGGCATATCGCTGTGACAGCTCGGATATGCTTTCGCCGCTTTTATAGCACTCGGCAATGTCGGCTGTTTTTATCTGTGCGTCCGACAGACGCTCGGCATATTTCATTTCGCTTGCCGCAATTCCGATAACTCTCACGCAAGCCGCCGCGCATACGGCAAATATTGCGATTACCGTCAGCAGTTCGATAAGGAATGCTCCGTTTCTTGAACGTCTTTTTATGCTCATCCGGCACCTTCCTTTCCGCTCCTCAGGCAGTAGTGCGACGAGGTCTGCACACCGTTACAGGTTATTGCGAAGCTGATTATGTTTTTATCGGCAGTCGCTGTGAACTTATCCGCCGGGAACAATGTGTTTCCGTTTTCGGCAATAAAAGGAGCGGAGCTTTCGACAAACAGCTCTCTCAGTTCTCCGTCATAGCAGTAAATATACGTTATGTAGCTTTCGCCGTCTATCGTATCCGAAAAGCCGAGATAATCCGTATCTCCCTGCTTTCCGACGGATACTGCGCCGCTGTCATAGCTGCGGAGCTTCTGAAGCACAAGAGTCTGTGCAGTAGCGGTATCAAAGCGCTTTTCGATCTCGCTTCCGAAATGCTTATATGCTTTGGCAAAAGCAAGCACCGCCGCCAGCAGACAGCACACGAACAGTACAAATACCGTCAGCACAAAAATCATATCTACGCCGCTTTTATTCGTTTTTAACGTATTTGAACGACTTCGGAGCATCTTTTCCTCCTGACTTGAATGTTGGGTTTCATTTAGCAATTACTTTTATATCCGGCATTATATTTGATGAAACCGGGCTGTAATGCACTATACAGCTGTTTTTATCTATATGCAGGTCATAATTTTCAATAAGGTATCCGATATTATCGGGGTAAAATCCTTCAACGGCATAGCATTCCGCCGCCGCCTTGCGTACACCGTTTTCGATTATTCTGAGATTTTCGCTCCTGCGGTTTTCCTCGCTGCCGGCTATCGACAGCGTGACAATCGCAACAGCCGTCGCAGAAAGAGCGACCGCAATGACCGCATCTCTTATTATGTAAAATGCACTTGAATGATTTCTTGTTTTCATATTATCACCGATATTATCCTATGACCGTCATTACGCTCATCAGCGGTATCATTACGGAAAGAAGTATGAAACCTACGGCTACAGCCATGATTATTACCATAGTAGGCTCAAAGCGGGCAACGGAGGTCTGTATAACAGCTGAAACCTTCTTTTCCGCATTTTCCGCTATCGTTGCCATAGTCTTGTCGAGCGTACCTGTGCTGAATGCGATGTTTATCATTCTCATATTGACCGCAGAGAACATACCTGTGTTGTCGAGTGCGTCAACGAAAGGCTTTCCGTCTGCCATTTCCTTACGGCAGAGGCTCAGCTTTTCACGCATATATTCGTTTTCGAGCAGATTTTCGCACATATCGAGCGATTCGTCTATATCCATTCCGCTGGAAAGCGTCATTGAAAGAGCGGCTGAAAATCTTGCGGCATACAGAGTTTTTGCCGTTTTCGTGTGAGAAACCGCACGAAGAACCGCTTTTCTGAAAGGCCTTACAAAGTTGTAAAGCACAACGCCGAGTATTATCACAAAAGCGAGTATTCCGATTATCAATATAGCGACATCGCTTATGACGCCTCCGACGCTCATAATCCACTGTGCGCTGTCGGGCAGGGTAAGTCCGAGCTGTGCGAATACGTCTGAGAATATCGGAAGCACATAAACCGACAACAGAATAATTACCGCAAAAACAATGATAAGCAGTACCGAAGGGTATGCAATCGCACTTTTGATCGAGGTGCTTATTTCGTCTATGCTTGCGTAATAGTCGGCAAGAGAAGCCAGCACGGTATCAAGTCTGCCTGTGCTTTCTCCGACCTCAAGCATCTTTATAAAATAGTTAGGGAACACTTCGGTTTTGTCAAATGCTCTTGTTATACTGCTGCCGGTTTCTATAGAGCGGAGTATCTTTTCAAGGAGTGCCGCCTTGTTCTTATCCTCTCCGTCCTGTAATATGACGAGTATCCCGTCTGTTATTGTAAGGCCTGAGCTTACGACAGACGCAAGCTCGGAGCAGAGTATCGAAATATCCTCGTTTGAAAGGTAGTGCTTTTTGCTCATTTTATCCCTCCGTATCATTTTTCGCTTATCAATAATAATATATCACGGAATAGTTGCTTCCGTCCGATATGAAATCAACTATGCTTTTATAATCGTTTTCGTCCTTTGCACTTGCCGCAAAGGTGGGGTCCATTCTGTTCCATTTGTTGCCGTCAAAATAGATATAGCCGTCTATCCAACCGCTTCCGTCTACATACACGCTTATCCATGCGTGATATATGTCGCCTGCGTAGCCGACAACAACCTTTGTCGGAATTTTTTGCGAGCGGAGCATTGCCGCCATAAGCGAGGCATAGTCAAAGCAGATTCCGCTTTTGTTTGCAAGCACCGTGTCGGGTACGGGAATATAGCCGTTTGCACCGTTTTCAGCAGTGGAAACATAGCTGATGTTGTTTATTACATAATCATAAATCGCCGCTGTTTTTGCTATAGTATCCTTATTTCCTCCGCACAGCGTTGATGAAAGCGCAACGCACGATGAACCGGAATTATACATACAGAACTGGTTCGGAGTAAGGAACGGAAGGAAACTGTCGGAAACCGAAACGCTCAGCGCCTGCTTGAACATTACCGTTCCTTTTCCTGCACTTGTTACTTTAAGAACGCTCACAGTATAGCTTCCGCTTCCCTCTGTTATCGGTATGACCTCATAGTTTCCCGAATTATTAAGCTGAAACGTGTAGCGGACGTTTATATCATCGGCATTTACCAATATCCTGTAGCTGCCGCTCATCGCCTTTTTCAGCTTTATCATCAGATAACCCTGCGATGAATTTGATGCGTCTATAAGTGCGTCATCGTTGCTGTAAACCTTGATCCCGTCAGCTGTCGGAGTGATTATATACGGCGGTGACGGCTCTGTCTGAGGCGGCTTGGTCTGTGGCGGGTCTGTTACGGGAGCGACCGTCGCAGGCGGCTCGGTTTTCGGCGGAGCGGTTTGTTTTGTTGTGGTGACAGCCGAAGTAGTTGTTTCTTTTGTTGTTACAGTAGTTATTGACGATGCCGAAGATGCGGTCTGCGGTGAAGTCTGTGATGCTGTGGTGCTTTTTACCGTTGCCGATGTTGTGACGGAGGTTGTGGTCGTCTGAACAGAAGGTGTCTGCCCTTCTCCGTTACAGCCGCCGAGAACGGCACACAGTGCGATTATACCCACTGCAAGCGTTGCCGCCGGTATATGCTTTTTCATGCGCCGCCCCCTTTGCGAATGTTGTAGATTACATTTATTTAAAGTATAGCACAAATGAGAGAAAATGTCTATTAAATATAAAAAGAAAAGCCACGATTTTTACATCGTGGCAACACTTTATCCGAATTTCAGTTCGTTTATTATCTCGTACAGCTTCACAAGCTCGCTCATCGTAAGCTGTTCCGCTCTTGCGGTAGCCGGTATACCGCCTTCGGTCATCTTTTCCGCAAGCACCGCTTTCGGTATCTTGAAATATGCCGAAACGGGATTGGCAAGCTGTTTTCTGCGCTGAGCGAAAGCCTGCTTTATCACCTCGAAGAAAAGAGGCTCGTTATCGACCTTGTACGGCGGTTGTTCGTACCGTTCAAGACTTATGACCGCACTGTCAACATTTGGGGCAGGCATGAACGATCCCCTGTTTACCCGAAACAGCTTCTTCGGCTTTGCGTAATAGTTTATAGATGCTGTGATAGCACCGCACTCACGGCTTCCTACTGCGGCACATATCCTGTCTGCCGCCTCAAGCTGTACCATAACGGTTATCGCTTTTATCGGCAGTTTTTCCTCAAGCAGCTTCATTATTACGGGCGAGGTTATATAGTATGGCAGATTCGCACAAACTATCACGTCCATATCGGGAAACTTCTCGGCTATCAGCTTATTAAGATCGGTTTCCATAACGTCCGCAAAAATAACCTCAACGTTGTCGTATTCTTCGAGCGTTTCGTCAAGAATAGGCTTCAGCCCTGTGTCTATTTCAATAGCTACGACCTTTTCGCAACGCTCGGCAAGCTCCCTTGTCAGAACACCGATACCCGTGCCTATTTCTATAGCCCCGACATTTTTTCCTGCGCCGCCCATCTCGGCAATTTTAGGGCAGACGGTCGGATTTATCAGGAAGTTCTGACCGAGCGACTTTGTAAAAGAAAAGCCGTGCTTTTCAAAAAGCTGTCTTATTGTTGAAATGTCGGTAAGTTTCATTCTTTGTTTCCTTCGCTTTCTTTTGTGAACATCTCAAGCACCTTGAATGCCTGCTGAAGATTTGCCACGCCGTATATGCTTATTCCGTAGTTTTCGCTCTTGTCAAGATTTTTAAGCGAGGATTTCGGCACAATGCACTTTGAAAATCCCATTCGTGCCGCCTCACGCACACGCTCTCTTATATGCGATACCGCTCTTATTTCTCCTCCAAGACCGACCTCACCGAACATCGCTACATCATCGCCTATCGGAATATCACGAAGTCCCGAATAAAGGGCAAGAGCAATCGCAAGGTCGCTTGCAGGCTCGTCTATTTTAAGTCCGCCTATAACATTTATATATACATCATATCCGCCGAAGTTGTAGCCTGTCCTCTTTTCAAGCACAGCGAGCAGAACGCACAGCCTGCTGTAGTCGAAGCCTGTCGTCATTCTGCGTGGAGCGGAGAATGAGGTCTTGCTGACAAGCGCCTGCACCTCAGCCAGTATAGGACGTGTGCCCTCAACGGTACAAAGCACGGTTATACCGCTTACCCCTGCGGGTCTGCCGAGAAGAAGCATTGCAGACGGGTTTTCGACCTGCTCAAGTCCCTTGTCCTGCATTTCGAATACGCCTATTTCGTTGGTCGAGCCGAAACGGTTCTTTGCGGCTCTTAATATCCTGTAGCTTAGCTGTTTGTCGCCCTCAAAGTACAGTACCGTGTCCACTATATGCTCAAGCACCTTAGGACCTGCTATACCGCCGTCCTTGTTTACATGACCTACAAGAAACACGGCTACCTCAAGGCTCTTTGCCATCTGCATAAATGCCGAGGTACATTCTCTTACCTGCACAAGACTGCCGGGAACGGACTGAAGCTCTGTCAACTGCATTGTCTGTATCGAGTCTATTATCACAACATCTGGCTTATTCTCACGCACGCCCTCTATTATAGTATCGCAGTCGGTACAGGCACTGATATAAAGTCCGTCGCTTGCAACTCCCAGCCTGTCGGCACGGAGCTTTATCTGACGTTCGCTTTCCTCGCCGGATATGTACAGCACGGTCTTATCCTGTGCAAGACAGCCGCATATCTGTAAAAGAAGCGTCGATTTGCCGATACCGGGGTCGCCGCCGAGCAGAACAAGCGAGCCTTTGACAAGTCCTCCGCCGAGTACCCTGTCAAGCTCCGACATTCCCGTTTTGTATCTTGTTTCATCACTGAACGAAAGGTTGTTTATACTTGAAAGCGGAAGTCTGCCGCCGCCCGTGCTTCTCGCAAGACCGTGGGATTTTGGCTGTATAAGCGTTTCTTCAAGCGTGTTCCATGCGCCGCAGGCATTACAGCGTCCGCTCCATTTCGGATATTCCTGTCCGCACTCACTGCATATATATACTGATTTTGATTTTGCCATTTTTTCGTCCTTTCCGATGAATTACTGTCCGGAGCTTGTAATATCACCGCTGTTTTCGGGAATACTGCTCGTTGAAATTTCCGTCCGGCCTGCATCGTCCACAGGCTTTGAGGTGAGATATGTAAGTATCCCGTTGTATATAGTATAGGCTACCTTACGCTGATAGGCGGCGTCCGACAGATTTGCCGCATCATCGGGATTTGAGAGGAATCCGCATTCTATCAGCACGGCAGGTATCTTTGTGTTCTTGAAAAGATACAGCTCGTCGCCCTCCTGCTTTATCTGTCTGTCATTGCCCGGCTGTATTGTCTTGAAATTATCCTGCATTATCTGCGCTATCATACGGTTGTCTGGGTTGTTCGCCGTGTAGAAAATCTGTGCGCCGAAATATTCGGGCTCGGTGAACTTGTTCTGATGGATAGACAGGAACAGGCAGTCACCGTAATTGTTTATAATATCAAGACGGTTCTTCATATCGGAAACCTTCTGTTCCCGTGTGCCTTTTACGCCTTCATCGTGTATCGAAATATCGCTGTCACGGGTCAGCACTACGTTAAATCCCGATAAAGTCAGCATATCGCTGAGATCACGCACAATAGCGAGATTGATATTCTTTTCAAGCTCTCCGTTTATGCCGACCGCTCCGCTGTCTGCTCCGCCGTGTCCTGCGTCAAGTACGATGGTTTTCTTATTTGTAACGTGAGATGTTGACGCTCTCACGCTCATCTGCGAGTAATCTGCAGTTGCCGCAATGACGGTAAAACAGCCGAGCAGGACTATAAGTGCGGGAATTCGTGTTCTTAGCCGTTTAAATTCAAATCGTTTCATGTTCAGTTTCATATTGTCCGACCTTTCGGTAAATTTTTGTACATTATATGAAACGAGCAGTGAAATAATGACAGGCTATGCCTGTCAGGCTGTCGGAAAACCTATATAATTTTTATAATGGGATTTTAAGTCTGAGGTTATTATACCATAAATCAAGTCGGTGTAAACCGACACGGCGGTACGCCGTATTTTGTCGTCAGACAAAAGATTTAATGGTAAAATGTTCTCAGACGTGCGGTGCGCCGCAAGCCGTGCTTTTGCACGGCAAAATCCGCTCCCGGCGGATTTTAAGTCTGAGGTTATTATACCATAAATCAAGTCGGTGTAAACCGACACGGCGGTACGCCGTATTTTGTCGTCAGACAAAAGATTTAATGGTAAAATGTTCTCAGACGTGCGGTGCGCCGCAAGCCGTGCTTTTGCACGGCAAAATCCGCTCCCGGCGGATTTTAAGTCTGAGGTTATTATACCACACTTCCCCCACACCCGCAACTTTATCTCCTTTTATTTTTAATGAATAGCCGGGAATTTTTGAGTTATCATATTTATGGGCGAATTTAACAGCGTTTAAAAACAACTAAAAACAGTGTGAAATATATGTAACCTAACGTAAAATAATTTTAGTTAAACGAATTTGTAAGTGTGAAAACGGGTTACACCGATACTTACTTAATAAAATCGTGTAACACAGTTAAGTTAGTGTGAATTTTGTTTTTAATGCACATAATAAACAAATATAATTTATGTGTTTTAGCTGAATTTCCTATAGCCGTATTGACTTTTAGCTAAAACGTTGTATAATCTTAAGTGAATTAAGCAAGCGGAAACAGCTTAATAAACATAAGCTAAATTCATTAACTATCAACTAAGGACCAGTGGCTAAGCACTGTCCGACCAGAAAGGAAATTATCACATGAAAGCAAAGAAGATACTCGCAGGTATCCTTGCGGCAAGCACAGCAGTTTCGCTGGCAGCCTGCAACAGTAACAATGCAACATCATCAACATCAGGCAGTACATCATCTTCATCAAAGACAGAAGATAACAGCTCTGCGACATCGGGTGAAGAATCTTCTACTACACCTTCGGGCGAAAAGATCACACTCAAGGTTCTTACTCACCGTACAGACCGTAAGGATGACGGCTCACTCGACAAGATGACAGACGCTTTTGAAGAAAAGTACAACTGCACTGTTGAATATCAGTCATTCAAGAGCTACGCAGATGACGTTTCGACAATGATGAGCACCAAGGAATACGGCGATGTACTCATGATTCCCGATACAGTTAAGCTCGCCGATCTTTCAAACTTCTTTGAGCCTCTCGGCAAGTACGATGAGCTTAAGGATAAGTACAAGTGGGCAGATCAGAAGATGTATGACGGAACAGTATACGGCCTTGCTCACTTAGGTTCTGTTAGCGGCGGTATCTGCTACAACAAGAAGGTATGGGCAGACGCAGGCATCACAGAAATGCCCAAGACAGCCGATGAATTCATCGCTGACTTAAAGAAGATCAAGGAAAAGTTCCCCGATGTAATTCCTTACTACACAAACTTCAAGGAAGCAAGCTGGACAGCTTCACAGTGGTCAAGCCTTGTTGTTCCTTCTTCGGGCAACCCCAACTTTGAAACAGACCTTATCGTAAACAAGGAAGACTTCTTCACAGAAGGCAAGCCCTACTACAACGTATTCAAGCTGATGTACGATATATATTCAGATTCTACTCTTATCGAGGGCGACCCGATGAGCTCCGACTGGGAAGGCTCAAAGCTGATGATTGCAAAGGGCGAAGTTGCTACAATGACAATGGGTTCATGGGCAGTTTCACAGTTCCAGCAGATCGCTAAGGATAACAATCTTGATCCCGAAAATATCGGTTATATGCCCGCTCCCTTCTCTAAGGACGGCAAGCAGTACGCACAGTACGCAGCAGACTACTGCATGGGTGTAAACAAGAACATTGCCGATGACAAGAAGGATCTCGGCAAGAAGTATATTGAATGGTTCATCGCTGAATCCGGCTTCTCTGAGGCTGAGGGCGGTATCAATACACTTGAAGGCAGCAAGCTCCCCGATTACCTCTCAGCATTTGACGGTTGTGAATTCTTCACAGCGGCATCAGCTCCCGAAGGTCTGACAGGTGTATTCAACGCTATCGACAAGGATTCTGAGGTTGGTATATGGACAGGCGACTCAGCTAACTTCAAGCTCCAGCTTGCTGAAGCAGCATTTGCCGGCAAGGGCGAAGACGGCTTCAAGGCTATCGCAGACTCCGTTAATAAGAAATGGGCAGCTACAAGAGATGCTAACGCAGAGCTTGAAGCATACATCAAGGCTAACGGCTAATTAACGCTATCGTATTTTCTTCATAGATACTCCAAACACACAAACCCGTACGGAAAGGCGTAAGTCTTTCCGTATAGGTTTTTATGGGGAAAATCAACTGATTACCAAAAATAGAAATTATTTCTTGAAAGGATAGATTTATGGCTACTCAAGGCGTTACCGCAATTCATAAGCGTCGCACATTATGGCAGTGGCTTAAAGGTTATACAGGTCAGAAATACATGACCACGGCGCTGTTTCTGGCGATACCTGTCGCACTGCTGATACTTTTCACTATTATCCCTGCTGTTAATATGATAATATTCAGCTTCCAGCAACGTGACCAGCTTGGCGTAAATGTACAATGGGTCGGTTTCGATAACTATAAGACGCTGTTTACCGATATGGCATATCTTTCAACGCTCATCAACAGCTTGTACTACTTTGTCGGCTCGTTTATACAGCTCGGACTTGCACTTTTCATTGCAACTCTGTTATGCTCGAAAATAAAGTTCGCAGGACTGTTCAAGGGAGTTATCTTCTTCCCTTATCTTATGAACGGCGTTGCGGTAGCGCTTATCTTCCAGAGATTCTTCAGAGGCGATGACGGCGGTACGCTCAACTCCATAATCGCACTTTTCGGAGCAGATCCTGTAAAGTGGCTGTCAAACGGCGCTATCAACAACTGGTGTCTGGTTTTTGCGTCGGTATGGCGTTATATCGGCTTTGATATTCTGATGTTCATCGGCGCTATCCAGTCTATCTCGCCCGACATTTACGAAGCGGCAGACCTTGACGGCGCAAACGCATGGCAGAAGTTCTGGCACATAATTTTCCCCGGTATCAGAACAATCATCGCATTACAGCTTATCCTTGCCATCAAGGGTGCGGCGTCTGTATTTGAGATACCGTATATTATAACCGGCGGTAAGATGGGAACATCGACCTTCGTTATCAAGACGATCGAAACGGGCTTCCAGTACCAGAAGATCGGACTTGCGTCCGCAATGGCTATCGTCCTCCTGTTTATAATAATAGTGATTACGATGATCCAGAAGATATTCTTTAAGGAAGAAAAGTAGGTGTAACAATGACAGATAATATCACAACAACCGAAAACTCCGGACAGACCTCTTTCAATATGGATAAATACAGGTTCAAGGAAACGCCTAAGGGTGTAAGAATACTGATAGACGTATTGAAATACGCCGTGCTTGTCATAGCCTGCCTTATAGTTATCGTGCCTCTGGTAGTCGTATTACTCGGCTCGCTGAAAAGCCACGAGGATTTTCTGACAAGCGGAGCGTTTGAGCTTCCTAAGGTGGTGGAGCTGGCAAACTTCAAGACGGCTTTCCTGCAGGGTAACGTAATGAGAGGCCTTATCAATACCGCTATTATCCTTGTGTTCTCGTGTGCGGGAACGATAATCACAGGTACTATGACCGCCTTTGTTGTACAGCGTTTTACAATGGTGTTCACAAAGCTCGTAAAGAATATATTCCTTATTGCCGCACTCCTGCCGAATATCTCTATGCAGGTAACGGTATTCCAGGTAGTGCACGCACTCGGTCTTTATGACACCCTCGCCGCACCGATTATCCTTTATATCGGTACTGATATAGTTTCGATCTATATCTTCATACAGTTCCTCAATAACATATCTGTATCCCTTGACGAAAGTGCGATACTTGACGGCTGTTCATATCCGAGAGTATACCTGAGCATCATTCTCCCTATGCTCCGTCCTGCTATTGCGACCGTTCTTGTAATCAAGTTCGTAAGCATATACAACGACTTCTATACAGCAAACCTGTATATGCCCAGCGACGGACTTCAGGTCGTATCGACCGCCCTTTACAAGTTCATCGGTCCTTACGGCTCGCAGTGGGAAATTATCTTCGCCGGTGTAATTATCTGCATCATCCCTACGTTGATAATCTTCCTTTCGATGCAGAAGTTTATTTACAGCAACCTTGTTTCAGGCTCTGTAAAGGAATAAACGCTTCCGATTCTCCTTGCTATATATGAAAATGGCGTCACGCCGAAAAGCGTGACGCCATTTTTTGCTTGCGGGAAAGATTGTACATAAATGCAGAAAGTTATAATTTTAACGGTGTGAGTTTATCCTGCCGAAAATGCAGATAAAACACCCGTTTTATTTGTAGCTGCTGCCCTTATATATATCGGGATAAATAAAATTGAATGATAATGAACGGTTTCTTTTATACGAAGCAACACATAGCTCCAACGAGAGCTTTTTAACACTTATAGATTGGTAGCACTCATTTCTCAGGAGTGCCGCCGCTACTGTCATAGCAGTTTTCTTGTCGTCATACCGTGCGGCATATTCCGGACAATATACGGTTGCTTTTGCGGAATTGATGTATTTGATTTTTCCATCCTTGCTTATAACCTCAAGTACATAAGCCATGCTCCCACCTCACTTTACAATTATCCTATAATAAAATTATAGTTTAAAGAAAGGCGCATTTCAATAACAAATCAAAAATAAAGTTGAAAAATGGGATAATATGTCAGAAATTTTGTCGAATTTATTGAAATCACTGAAATAATCCGAATTTTACTCTCAGACGGCAACATTTTTTCAATAGCGCGTCGCCTGTTATAAGCACAAATATTACTGTGGATACTGCGTGGATAAGGTCAAAGGGTATGCCGGAGATGATATATGCGGTAATTGTCTGTAAGTTTATATCGGTCGTGTAGGTAAGCACACTTGATATATTCATTATTCCGCCGTAAATAACGAGGACTGACAGTAAGGAGTAGATACAAAGGGCGAGCGTGTTGCGCTTTTTTGAGAAGATGATACCTGCAAAAAAGCCAAGAAGCCCCATTGCAAACATCTGCCACGGCGTCCACATACCCTGTCCGAACAGCATATTCGATACAAGCATGGAAACCGCACCGACAAGAAAGCCTGCCTGTGCACCGAGCGCCGTTCCGCTTATGATAACGATTGCGGCAACGGGCTTGAACTGAGGGAACATAAAGAAAAGCTCCCTTCCTGCGACAGCCGCCGCAGAAAGCACGGCAAGCACCGCAATATCCTTTGCGGACGGCTTCTTTTTTTCGAAGCTGATAAAGAAAGCGGCAAGGCACTCGACAAGCACAGCAAGAATTATCAGCAGATGCTTTCTTGTGCCGTTCGGGATAAAAAGTGTGCCGAGTATTACTGTGAATGGGATAAGAACGGCGGTTATAATGCCTGCGACAATATCGGACGGCGTAACTTTTTTTGCGGTTACGGGCGGCTTTGCCATTGAGTTTTTCGGAGCGACGCCGATTATAAGCATAATCATCGGGACGCACAGCAACGCATATTGCAGCCAGAACGGCTCTGACGGTATCTCAAAAGGGAATATGCCGGTACCGGCTAAAAGCATAAAAGCAAATCCGACACTGCCGAGCGAAAGCATTACCTTTCGGAAAACCGAGAGCTTTTTGCGTTTTTTGCGTTGTGGTACTGCTATGTCGGGCTTATCGCCTTTTATGCCGTGAAAACGTCCGGAGAGATCGCCGTAGTTTTCAGCCCTTCCTCCGAGAGAAGCTATAAGCCCTGCGACAGTGTAAACATTATCGCATACGTTTTTGGCGATTTTTGCACTGTCTGTAGTGAAGAATGAGGAATCAGCAAAGAACTGTGACGGCGGCAGAGATACGCTTATTTCACCGTCAAAAAGCAGGGCGCATATATCCGCCGTTTCGGCGCAGAAATCCATATCGTGACTGACGATTACTATCGTTTTCCCGTCTGCTTTAAGCTGTTTCAACAATGCCGAGAACATCTGCTTATATACTGCGTCCGCCGCCTTGGTCGGCTCATCAAGAAGAAGTATATCCGCACCGTAGGAAACGAGCTTTGCAAGCGCCGCCTTCTGCCGTTCACCGCCGGATAAGTCAAACGGGTGACGTGACAGCAGGTGCGTAAGATTAAATGCGGCGACTATTTCATCGGCATTATCGGCAAATTCTTCTCTGAGCGTTTCCTTATTGAAAAGCAGGGTAGGGTCCTGCGGAAGAAAACCTATCTTTCCGCCGTTTATCGTTATTTTTCCGCTGTTTTGCTTAAGCGTACCGCAGATAAGGCTGAGCAGGGTCGATTTTCCTGCGCCGTTGCCGCCCACTATTGCTGTTATGCTCCCTTGCTTTATGTCAAGCGAAAGGTTTCTTATAATATCTCTTTTGCTGTTCTTATAGCCGAAAGACAGATTTTTTACGGATATACAGCTTTCCTCCGACAGCGTATCGCCTGCGGCGGCAGGTGATACGAGCCTGTGATTTTCGCCGTAGGACGTATACCAGTTCTTAGCGGAGGGAACGTCAAGCAGTGGAAGAACATTGCTGACAGATGCGCTTGCTCTTACTCCTGCCGGCATTTCAAAAAGCATAGGGTGATTATTTTCTGACAGATGCTCTGTAAGAGAGCTTGCGTCGCCGTCGTGGCACACCTTGCCGTTGTCGAGCATAACCGCACGTTTTGCAACGGACAAAAGACCGCCGAGCTGATGCTCCGCAACAATCACGGTCATACCAAGCTCCTTGTTTATTCTCACAAGCAGAGAAATAAACTGCGTGGATGCGATAGGGTCAAGCTGTGAGAGCGGCTCGTCAAGGAGCAGTACATCGGGGTTCATAGCCATTACAGACGCTAAGTTAATTATCTGCTTCTGACCGCCCGAGAGCTTGTCGCAGTCGCAGTACAGCAAGTCCTCTATGCCGAAGAACAATGCGGTCTGGGAAACCTGCGAGCGTATTTCGTTTTGTGAAAGTCCTATGCTTTCCGCACCGAAGGCAAGCTCGTGCCAAACCTTATCGCAGACAATCTGCTCATCGGTAAACTGCGTGACAAAGCCTGCAAAATGACCGCCGAAAGAAATTTTTCCTTTTTGCGTTCCTGCATCGGCAGGCGCTTTCATAAGATTTAAAAGCGTGGATTTTCCGCTTCCCGAGCTGCCGCAGAGTATTACGAATTCTCCTTTGTTTATTTTAAGCGAAATATCGGAGAGTGCGTTCCTATCCGAGCCGGGATAGGAATATGACAGATTTGAAATATTATAAAGCTCCATTTCTTTCCCTCCGTTTAAAACGTGAATAAAGCTCGGCTGCAACAGGCATCGCACAGAGTATAAGCCAGAAAACATCCGCAGAAATATCGAAAGCTGTCATCGGCAGGATAAATTCGGGATAGTAGAGATAATAGGCTTTACCGCTTGCAAAAAGAATAATAATTGCTGTTGTGCATATCACGGTAACAGACATTATGACAAAGTCTGACGGCGCAAATCTGAATATGCTGTAGGCTGTACGTTTTGCCGTACCGTAACCTCTGTATTTCATAGATCGTGCGGTATATGCACTATGCTCAAGGGTATCCGTTACAGCAACGGAGAGAACATGAACACCGCTTCTGATGCGGCTTCTAAAGTTGCCCTCGTATATATCGTTTCCAACAAAACGCTGAGCCGCCGCCGCTTGCTTTGCCCGTCTTGCAAACATAGGCACTGAACGAAGCGTCATTGATAACAGCAAAGCGAGTGACGGCAGTGCTTTTCCGAGAAGATATACCGTTTTATCGCTTGTCATACACTTGTTAAGTCCGATAAACCACATAACGAGCGATATTGTCATAGCGCCTGTAAACAGCGAAAAAATAAGCGTTTCAAGTGTGATACTGTTGCCGCTGGGCAACTTTGCAAGCACGGTTATGCCTCTGTTTGAAAACAGAAGATTTATAACCGCCGCAAGCAGTGCCATAGGCAGCATTACAAAAAGCGTTCTTGCGGCGGTTTTTCCGTTCAGTAAAAAAGCAAAAACGGCAGAGCAGACAAGAGCCTCCGCCATAAAGACGGGGCTTTGCACTATTGCGGTTATCAGTATCACCGACAGAAAATACATTGCCGCTGTTACAGGGTGTGATCTTTCCATTGTTGCTCCTTAGTTTTGAAGGTCGTAGCCAAGCTCGCAGGTATAGCGGAACGCTATTTCATCGTTGTTTGCGGGCTTGTACGATGAACAGCCGTAGTTCGGGAAAACGCCGTTTACACTGTACATCCAGCCTGAGCCTTGTCCGCAGTCGAATTCATAAAGGTTGTTTATACCCTCGACATAGTATGAGCTGAACGCAGGGGTGTAGCTTGCCTCCATCTGAATACTGTTTTCGTCACAGATACGGCGGAGTATATCGTATACGCTTTCGCCGCTGTCGAATCCGACCGTTCCGCTGAATATTACGGCATCATCGGGAATGTACTTTTCAAGTCCTTTTTTCAGTTTATCCTTGTTATCGAGTATGGTTTTGCACTCTATAACGAATGTACAGGTGTTGTCATATTTCTTTATCGGCTTGTCTGGCTTCGGGGTCGTTGATATTACAGATGAAGCGGTCGATATTGTTGTGACTTTTGAAGATGCCGGACTTGCCGAAGATGTCGGGGCGGATGTGAAAACGTGCTTTTCGGTTGGCTTTGAAATGTCTGCGGCAGTAGATGATGTTGATGCGACAGAGGTTATTGCCGTTGTTTCCGGCTTTTCGCTTTCAGGTAAGGTTTGTGAAGAAGTGTCCGTAACGGTTGTTGCGGGCGTTGCCTGAGAATTGCCGTCTGTCTGAAAAGCCGTTGTTGCGACAAGGCTTTGAGCGGTTGTAAACGATGATGTTTCGGGGGGAACGTATGATATACCGCTGTTTTCGGCGGCATCTTTTCCCATAGCGGCGGAAACTACCGCAATTATCACCACAGCGACAAGAGCCAGCCCAAGACCGAGTATATATTTGTATTTATCAAAAATAGCTTTCATTTTTTCTCCGTGAAATATCGGTTATGTAAAAATTGTTCCGCACCTATTTTATCATAAAAACAGGTACGGAACAAGCATTTACATAATAGTTTTACTTATTTGCGCTTTTTCTTCGAAATAAGCATAACTGCGCCTGAGATGAGAACTGCCATACCGCCTGTTACAAGTACACCTGTACCGGGATTTATGGGATCGTTTTTATCTTCGGGCTTGCCTGAGCAGTCGCCGGGCTTTACAGAATCGCCGGGCTGTGCGGGCGTATCGGGATTTTCAGGTTCTGTCGGCTCAGCCTTCGCAGACATTTCGTAAAGTGAAGAGCCGTCCTTTGAAAGCTCATAAGCTGTAAGAGCGAGTGCCGCCTGTTCGGTAGCCATGTAGTTTTCTTCGCCGCCGAGCGTGTGGCTGTAGCCGTTTTCTGTAGCGTAGCTTTCAAGTGCGTCGATAAGCGTGATGCCGTCAACGATGAATCTTGAATCTGTAAGCGGGTCGATGCCGAGAGCGGCAAGTGCGATAAGTACCTGCGAGGTGCTTTCACTGCCGTTTGCATATCTTGCGTTCTCGTCAAGAGATTCTGCGAGGAACTCAAGACCGCTGTCTATAGCCGCATTTACCTTCTCGTCAGCCGCATAGGGAGCGAGTGCCTGTATAGCCATAGCCGTAAGGTCAACGTCTGCGGTATCGCCGGCGAGCGCCCAGCCCTTGCCTGTCATATTGTCAACAATATAAGCGATAAGCTCATCGTGCGTCTTTGCGCTGTAATCTGTAGTGTCGAATGCTATAAGTGAGAATATAACCGCATTGATACCCTGCGATGTGATATAGTCCATATCGTCAAGACCGCTCAGCAGGTTATAGCCTGCGATGTCTGCGGAATTCTTTCCGAGCGAGGACAGAGCGATTATAACTCTTGCGTTCTCCGTAGGCTTTCTGTCTGAAAGTCTGTCTGAACCGTTAGCCTTTACTGCTTCACAAAGCTCGTTGTAGTATTTTGCCGCCTTGTCGGCAGAGAGCTTTCCTGCTCTTGCGAGTGCGATAACCGACCATTCGCCGCCGATAGACTGAACGGGGTAGATATTGTTATCCGCAAGAGTGCCGAGAACAGTGTCGAAGTGATCCTTGCTCTTTGTGCCTGCCTGCTTTATCGTGTCGATAACGGCAAATCTTTCTGTTGCCTTGTCAAGAGTATCCGAATTTGTGACCTTATCTCTTAAACGCTCGGGAACTGCCGAGTAAGTGTCCTTTGCCTTTTCAATCTTATTCTTGCTGTCAGCGGTCACCTTGCCGATTGCATCTATCGCCTTCATCGCATTGCTTATAACATCAGCCTCAGCCTTAGCGAGAGCTTCTTCTGCGGCTGTTAAGGTTTCGTAGTTTCCTACAAGCGTCTTTGCGTTATCGCTGAGCTTGTCGTAAGCCGTTCTTGCCGCTGTGATGCCGTCATAGCTGTCGAGCGTTACATCGCCTATAGCGTCAATAAGTTCTTCAACCTGCTCAGCCGCCTTTACATCATCGGGAACGAGCTTTAAGTAAGCGTATACGGGCTGTTTTTCGCCGTTCTGAACGATTATTCTGACAACCTTTATTTCAGACCGGTCAAGTGCGATTTTAGCCTCTGTGCCGGAGGCTACACGCTGATTGTTGATATAAATGTTATCATCGTCAGCGCCCGATACGGAAACGTTCACGCTTTCCTCGATGCCTGTGCTTATCTCGTAAACACCGTTATCATCGGGAGTGATTTCCTTTATTGTCTTGCCGTTTGCGTCTGTTAAGACGATTTTTCCGGGAAGCGATGTCGTGCCGACCTCTTGCTCGTTTGCAGTTGTTCTTACAACATAAGAAACCTCTGTCGATTTCTCGTTGAATACGCCTGCCCAGATGTTGCTTGCTGTTTGTATCTTTATATAGTGAACGCCGTTTTTGAATGTAACGGGGTTGCCGTTTTCATCTACCGCCCACTTTAAGTCGAAACCGTTTGATTCGGCATTTTCGCTGTATGCGTTTACATTAGTGCCTATCGTGCCGTTCTTGAAGTAGTCAACATAGCCGAACCTTGTCGTGCCTACAAAGGAAGCTGTAGAGCTGTCGCCCTGTATACTGCCCTGAACACTGGGGATAACAACGCCTCTGAGTGTGACAGTATCGCCCTTTGCAAGATCGTTCATATAATAAACGCTGGGTGAAATCCATCTGCCTGTCTGCTTTGAGCCGTCGTTTGAGTTGCCCTGATTGTCTGTCCAGCTTGTTTTACCGTCGGCTGTCTTTTTGTATGTTACTTCGTAATCGGTGATGGTTGTATCTTCGAAATGCTCACTTCCTGCGAGCGCATACCATGTTTTGCCGTCCTCAGAAACATATACCTGTCCGCTTTCAGCCGCACTTCCGCCGCTTACAAAGCTATTGCCGTAAGCGTAGAAGTCAAGGCCGTAGGGGTTTGAGGGGTCATCTGTTACTGGGTTTTCATAGTAATATGTGATATAACCGCCGAAGTTACCGAGTGATTTCATAGTGCCTGCGAGCGTCTGCTCGGGACCTACACCGTAGGAAACGTTGGTGTACTGGCTATTGATGCAAAGATAATCAACGACCTTGTCGGGTACGTCATACTTGCTTCTCTTTGTAGCCTTGACAGTATAGCTTTCTGAAAGAGTGCCGTCTGTTACCGTTACAGTAGTGTTTGCGCTCTTGGTAACAAGACTGTAAAAGCCGTTTCCATCTGCTGTTGCGGCATCGTTGCCTATCTTAACTGTGCAACCGTCGGCAACCTTGAAATATACTGTGGGGAATTCTGCGTCATTTGCTATAACTATATTATAGCTGAGAAGTGACGGGTCGAATGCGGGATACATATCGCCGTGTTCGCTTTTAAGCTCGGTAAAGTGTACGTTCTTTATAGAAACGTCAGCCTTTACGAGCTTTATTTTGTAGCTTGTTATCTTGTCTGCGTCATCAAACTTGTCTGTAAGATAATCGCCGTCAGAAACCACATCTATTGATACTGTAACAGTGCCGTCCTTGCCGAAGGAATATGCGGGAGTTGTTTCGCCGCTTTTAAGCTCTGTATATTCGCCGTCAGCCTTCGCTCTGAAATGAACGTTTGCGGTTTTGCCCTTGAGAGTAAGTGCAACGCTGTCGGTGCCTCCCAAAACATAGGCTGTGTAGCTGTGGCATTCTGCATTTGTGCCGGTCGTATCGGTCACATTGCCGTTTTCGTCATTTCTGAAAACCGTTCCTTCTGCAAAGCCGTTGTACTTTGTCGCATACAGCTCCCTGCCGACGGGAACAAGCGTGATGCCGCTTGTTCCTGCGATTTCCGCAGTGTAGTCATAGGGACGTGTTATGTTGAACACATACTGCGTCTTTATGCTTTCATCGTCAATGTAGCAAAGCTCTAAAATCAGCTTAGTCAAGCCGAAAGGAATATTAGAAATGCTGTTGAAGCTGCCGGACTTTATCTCGTTTCTCTGTGCAACTCCGTTTATATCGGTGTATACCGCATAGCACTTCAGCAGGTCCTTGTTGAACTTAGTGCCGCTGTTGATATAGAAAGATGATGTACTGTAAGACTTTATCTTTACATCATATTCGAGCTTTTCGGGGTCAAAAGCGTCATTGTCCCAGCCGTCAAGCGAGAAAGCCGAAAGTGCAAAGCTGTCAAAACGTGCGGCGGGTCTTGTGCCCTCCTTTATTGTTACCTTATAAGCGCTTGCTGTTGCATCCTCGCCTACCGTAACGGTGATAACATCGCCGTCCTTTATTTCAGTAGGTTTTGTAAGGCTCAGCGTCTTGTCGCCGATCTTGCTTACCGTCTTGAATTTCTTGTTCAGTGCGGTAGGACGGAAATTGATGCTCTTTGTGCCGAAAGGAACAGTAAGAGTATAATTATAGGTCTTTGCGCTGAATTCGGGAGAAAGCGTGCCGTAATCGCTGCTTATCGCTTTAAGCGATGTATCTGTACCGCTCCAGTCATTGCCGAGGTCTGCACCCCAGTCCATAGTGTACTGCATACGGATCTCATCGCCGCTTGCGAGCTTGCCGTTAGCAACGGTATAGGCTGTTAAACCCTCGTTTGTAAACCAGTCGTTGAGCGTACCCATCCAGCCGCTCATCGAGCCGCCGTCAAACGCCGCAAGGCCTGCGATCTCGCTTATGTAGCCATCGTCTGCGCCCAGCTGAGTAAAGCCGGAGCTTTCGATAGCGTCCTTTATGCAGGTCATTGCGCTTGAGGTCTTGTCAAGCGATACCCACTTGTCGACCTTGGTACCTGTCCACGCAGGAGCCTCACCGCCGCTGACCGCTTCGGTAAACGTTGTGTTTTCTACAATAACACGGACGCTTCCGAGGTCGTCATCGGCAAATACAGTAAAGCTCACCTGCGGTACTGACAGCAGTGCCAGTGAAAGTGCCAGCAGTAAAGCTGTCACTTTTGCTGTAAATTTCTTTACATTTGTCATAGTTTTACCTTCCTTTATTCTTTTTTGCCGTAAGGCTTAACCGTCTAATCTGCGTTTTGCCGCTTTTCTTCTTTGCCTGGAGCGTTCACGCTTTTCACGGCTTTTCTCCTTTGCTGAAACCGCCGGAGGCTCTTTCAGCCCTGCGGCTTCAAGCGCCCTTGTCCACGGTCCCAGCTTCTGCTTTATAAAGCAGACTTCGCTTGGAGTAAAATCGGAGCGTTTGGGCAGAGTGCCAAGCTGTTCATACTTTTCACAAAGCATAGCGACAGCCTTGCTTAATTTTTCGTCCGCCATAACGTCACCTCCGTAAACAAATACGAAAAACGGCAATAAAAAATGCCTTCACCAAAAAAAGTGAAAGCACAACTGATCTTTAAGCATAGCAAACATAAGCCATACGGATATGCCAAAAAAAGCATAAAGGTACAGCCTTAGCTGAAGATCGGCTGTACTTCTTCCTCGTCCAAGAGACAATGCCGAAAAATACGGGGGTATTCTGACTTGTGAGCATAGGCTCAGATACAGTAATGACGGTTGCTCCGGATTCTCACCGGATTCCCTATTACCTACCGGGCAAAAAGCCTTTCGTACCGTATTTTCGATATTCGGTTAAGGATAAGTATAGCATAAAGGGGGAAGAAATGCAAGAGGGGGAGAAGTATTATGAAAATAAAAAACGAGGTGCCAACGCACCTCGTTTTTCTATATCATATTATTTATCCATCAGAACGCAATTCTGTCCTCGATGTACTTCTTTACATCTGCGATAGGCATTCTTTCCTGCTTCATAGAGTCACGCTCACGGACTGTTACGCAACCGTCCTCAACGCTGTCGAAGTCGTATGTGATGCAGAAGGGAGTACCGATCTCGTCCTGTCTTCTGTATCTCTTGCCGATAGCGCCTGCATCGTCATAATCAACGCAGAAGTATTTTGACAGCTCGTCTGCAATCTCACCCGCCTTGTCTGCAAGCTTCTTTGACAGGGGCAGAACTGCCGCCTTTACAGGAGCTAAGTAGGGGTGGAAGTGCATAACGTTTCTTGTTGTACCGTCCTCAAGCTGTTCTTCGTCATAAGCCTCAGTTATAACTGCAAGGAACAGACGCTCAACACCGAGTGAAGGCTCGATAACATAAGGAACGTACTTCTCATTTGTTTCGGGATCGAAATATTCCATCTTCTGACCGCTTGTCTTGATGTGCTGTGTAAGGTCGTAGTCGGTTCTGTCCGCAACGCCCCAAAGCTCGCCCCAGCCGAACGGGAACAGATATTCGAAGTCGGTTGTAGCCTTTGAGTAGAAGCAAAGCTCTTCCTGATCGTGATCACGCAGTCTTAAGTTTTCTTCGTTTATGCCGAGGGAGAGGAGCCACTTCTTGCAGTAGTCCTTCCAGAAGTAGAACCAGTCAAGGTCTGTGCCGGGCTTGCAGAAGAATTCAAGCTCCATCTGCTCAAATTCTCTTACACGGAAGATGAAGTTGCCGGGTGTAATCTCGTTTCTGAATGACTTGCCTACCTGTGCTACGCCGAAAGGCACTTTTTTACGGGTAGTACGCTGAATATTCATAAAGTTTACGAAGATACCCTGCGCTGTTTCGGGACGGAGGTAAAGCTCGCTCTTCGAGTCCTCTGTAACACCCTGGAATGTCTTGAACATAAGGTTGAACTGTCTTATGTCTGTGAAATCAGCCTTGCCGCAGTTGGGGCAGGTGATGCCTTTTTCACGGATATAATCCATCATCTGCTCGTTTGACCAGCCTGCACAGTTTGTGCCGTCAAAGTCCTCGATAAGATTATCCGCTCTGTGACGTGTCTTACAAGCCTTGCAATCCATAAGGGGATCGGAAAATCCGCCGATATGACCTGATGCTACCCATGTCTGAGGGTTCATGAGGATAGCACTGTCAAGACCTACGTTGTACTTGCACTCCTGTATGAATTTTTTACGCCATGCGGACTTGATATTGTTTTTCAGCTCAACGCCGAGAGGTCCGAAATCCCATGTATTTGCAAGTCCTCCGTATATCTCACTGCCGGGATATATAAAGCCTCTGCCCTTACAGAGAGCAACCAGCTTATCCATGGTTTTTTCTGTGTTTTTCATGTACGAAATTTCCTTTCATGTTTTGCATTTAAAAGCAGTGCACGGCAACGTATCTGCGCTGTCGTGCTTGTCTGCCGTATAATTCGTTTTAAATAGTGTTTGCCTCCGACCGTTTTGCTGTACAGAAAGGTCGGAACTTACAGCACCTTACAGCTTTTCGATCCAGCCCATTTCATCGGGGAGCTTGCCGTACTGCATACCTGTCATTGTATCGTAAAGACGCTGAGAGATAGGTCCTATCTTGTTGTCGTTGATAAGCATAACCTTATCTCCCCACTTTAAGTGACCTACAGGTGAGATAACAGCGGCTGTACCTGTACCGAATACTTCATTCAGCTTGCCTGCATCGTAAGCGTCTGCGATTTCCTGTATTGTGATTCTCTTTTCGCTTACCTTAAGGCCCCACTTCTTGCACAGCTCTATTGATGACTTTCTTGTGATACCCGAAAGGATAGAGCCCTGAAGTGCGGGAGTAACAACCTCGCCGTCAATTACGAAGAAGATGTTCATAGCGCCTACTTCTTCAATGTACTTACGCTCAACGCCGTCAAGCCACAGTACCTGCGAGTAGTTCTGCTTGTGAGCCTCGTCCTGACCGATGAGCGATGCGGCGTAGTTACCGCCTGTCTTTGTAAAGCCCATACCGCCTCTTACTGCACGGACATAGTTTGTTTCAACATAGATGTTGACGGGATCAAGGCCCGAAGCATAATATGCACCTGAGGGTGACATGATTATCATAAAGTAATACTTGTCGCCGGGACGAACGCCGAGGAACGGGTCAGCGGCAAATATGAACGGACGTATGTAGAGCGAAGCACCGTCTGTATGAGGTACCCAGTCCGCATCTATTTTTACAAGCTCGTGGAGAGCCTGTAAGCAATCGTCAACGTTTAACTGAGGGATAACAAGACGCTCAGCGGAGATGTTCATTCTCTTGAAATTTTCTTCCGGACGGAAGAACTGAATGCTGCCGTCGGGAGTTCTGTATGCCTTCATACCCTCGAAGATTTCCTGTCCGTAGTGAAGAACCATAGCGGCAGGTGAAATAGAAATATCCCCGTAGGGAACTATTCTTGCGTCATGCCAGCCCTTGCCCGTGTCATATTCCATAACGAACATATGATCGGTAAAGATGTGACCGAAACCGAGCTTTGTTTCGTCAACGGGCTTTGCCTTAGGTGTTTTAGTTTTCTCAATTTTGATTTCCATTGTAAAAACATTCCTTCCTGAAAGCGATTTTCTCGCCGTAATTTCCGCCATAGCGGCAGCTCGTCTGCCTTATGCAAGCGAAATACCGTTTCCTTTCAGCATCTGTCTGATGAAATCACAGGAAAATTATGTATGCTTGCAGTACCGACTAATTGTACAAAGAAAATTATAGCACTATTCTTGCAAAAGTTCAATATCTTTTTCACATTATTTGAATTTTTTGAGCGGATTTCTTTCATCAAAAGTCCGTGCGTATATTATTATGCAAATAAATCGGTCCGATGCCTGTTGAATGGCACCGGACCGATCGCAATATTTCAGGTTACTGCTTGTTTGACATTTCGTAGGATTCGATCATCTTCTTGACCATCTGACCGCCGATTGAACCTGCCTGCTTTGAAGTAAGGTCGCCGTTGTAGCCGTTGTCCTTAAGGGGTACGCCTACTTCGCTTGCAGCCTGCATCTTGATGCTGTTTAATGCTGCCTTGTTCTTTTTATTGGTACTAGCCATTGTTGTTTTCCTCCGTATTTGTTATGCAGGTCCTTTTGACCTTGCAATATTATTATGTTCGGAGATTTTTTAAATATCAAATGAAATTTTTGGTGAAAAATCAGAACGCAGAAAATACGGCAAACCGTTCTGATTTTGCAAATGACATTGCAATCAGAATTCATCTGTGTTAAAATTAATTAACATATTTTTACGGAGAAATCGCTATGCCTACAGAACTCGAAATCATGAAGCACGCCAAGGAATACATAGACAAGCTCGCAAACGGAATAGACCCTTTTAGCGATAAGCCTGTGCCGGACGGCGATATTATCAATAACGTCAAGCTGTCACGATGCTTTTTCTACATTTCGGGAATACTTGAAAAGGTGATTGAAAACGGCGGAGAGGTGGCTAAGCCGCAAGTCACCGAAGCTGTAAGGCCGCATAAGCGTGGCAGTGTGGTAATAACCGACGAGCCATGGGCAAAATTCAGATGTTTTATAAACGAAGTGTCGCTGTCAACCTTTACCGATATGATAAACAAGCATATTGACAGCGATGTTTCCGTAAAGCTGAAAGGCTCTGCAATTGCCGATTGGCTGACCGTGATAGGCATGCTGACGGAAGAAACACTGCCTAACGGCAAGCTCAAAAGAGTGCCGACCGAAAACGGCATTTCAGAGGGTATACGGCTTAATGAATATTTCACTCCGGGCGGTTTTCCGGGATACGCAATAATGCTCAGCCCTGCGGCACAGCAGTTTGTGCTTGACAACATAGACGCAATAGCGGAAATGAACGGCTTGCCGAGAGAAAAACGTAACAGACTGCCGTTTGAGGTCACAGACGAAATGCGTCAGAAGCTTACTTCCACGGAGAAATTCGTTACGGCAACAGATATAACGCAGAATATCAATTCTTATGTCGATGAAGAAAAGTCGGGTACGCTTAAAACAGGCTCTGTATCAAAATGGCTCGAAGAACAAGGCGTACTTGAAAACACCGAGCTTCCAAGCGGCAGAAAAACCAGACTGCCTACTGAGCAGGGTGTAAAGCTCGGAATAGAAACAAGGCAACGCACCTCACAGCGTGGCGAAGAGTATACGGCGGTTGTCTATTCAAAGCAGGCGCGCCAGTTCAAACGTTCTCAAGGGATGACGCCACTGGAATTCAGACGTAAAGACGGCGACGGAGTCGGAACGGTTGAGTAATTTGCATAAAGACGAAATCTAAAAATTTACATGAAAATTTATATAAAACACTTGTGTTTTTGCAACACACGTATTATAATAAAAACAAAGGAGGGAACGAGATGAAAGCGAGTATCCGACAGATCAGTGAAATGACCGGATTTTCTCCGGCAACTGTATCCAACGCGCTTAACAATAAACGCGGCGTCAACCATGAAACCGCCGCAAAGATTCTCGAAGCCGCCCATGCCTGCGGATATTTATCAGAAGGCGGAAATATCCACAGCATTCGTTTCGTCATTTATAAAGACAGCGGACAGGTCGTTTCCGATACGCCTTTTTTCTCCGCCCTGATCGAAGGAGTCGAGATGGAAAGCCGGGTCGGGAATTTTGAAACGGTGATCTGGAACCTGAACCGGTCTGCGCCGGATTATGACGAACGCTTAAAACAGCTTCTGACCGATCCGACAAGCGGTATCCTGCTTCTGGCAACCGAGTTGGATGAAGAAGAAGCCGCTAAGTTCAAAAGCGCGCTGGCACCGGTCGTTGTACTGGATAACTGGTTTGAAAACTCCTCTTTCAACTCTGTCCTGATCAGCAACACCGATTCGACCTGTGCCGCAGCCGAGTATCTGATCGCAAATGGTTATAAGGAGATCGGATACCTGAAAAGCAACATTAACATCAAAAACTTCTTCTACCGCCAGGAAGGATATGAACGGGCGCTTAAAGCACATGGACTTGAGATCCCGGAAAACGGGCTGATTTCTCTGCCTCCGACGATGGACGGGGCAAGAGTACAGATGAACCGTTTGCTTTCCGCCGGGATCAGGCTTCCCGAAGCACTCCTAGCCGATAACGATATCATTGCTCTGGGCGCGATGAAGGCCATGCAGGATCACGGGATCCGGATCCCTGAGGACGTATCGATCATCGGGTTTGATGATCTTCCGTTTTGCAGCATCACGACCCCCGGCCTGACCACCATTCATGTTTATAAACAGGAAATGGGACGCACAGCCGTCCGAAGGCTTCTGGAACTGATCCGGAACGGCGACCGGTTTGTGACCAAATCTCAGATCTGTACTGAGTTTGTTGAGCGGGGAAGCGTGTGCAAACGCACTGACTGACCGCTTATGATAAATGCCAACAGTCTCTAATTTCAGAAAGGAAGGAATTTTTATGACTCCTGCAAAAATCAAAATCGGTTATGCACCGACCAGACGCAGTATCTTTTCCGCACCTGCAGCTATTGAATACCGCAATCTGACCGCAGATCGTCTGCGCGAACTGGGCGTGGATTTTGTTGACATCACCGATATCAATAAAGAAGGGCTTCTCTACGATGACAACGATCTGCCCGCAATTGTGGAAAAATTCAAAGCCGAGAAGGTTGACGGTATCTTCTTCCCTCACGGAAACTTCGGCACCGAGTACGAGGTCGCAAGACTGGCCAAGGAAATGAATCTTCCGGTTCTGCTCTGGGGTCCCCGCGATGAATGTCCCGATCCCGAAACCGGCGTCCGCCTGAGAGATTCCCAGTGCGGCCTGTTCGCGACTGGTAAGGTTCTCCGCCGTTTCCGCGTACCTTTCACCTACATGACCAACTGCAACCTGACCGATCCCGAATTTGAGCGGGGGATCAAGGACTTCCTTGCCGTCTGCAATATCGTCCGCACCTTCCGTCATACCCGCATCCTTCAGATCTCGACCCGTCCGTTTGACTTCTGGAGCACGATGTGCAACGAAGGTGAGCTGCTTGAGAAATTCAACATCCAGCTTTCGCCAGTTCCGATGACCGAACTGGTTCAGAACGTCAACAAGGCAAAAGAGGAAAAAACGCAGGTCGAAGCCTGCGTCGCTTATATGCGAATGAATATGGACATCCACGTCACCGAGGACGAGCTTTACAATGTAGCCGCTATGAAAGTTGCGATCGAAACGATGGCAAAGAAATACGGTTGCAACGCCGCTGTTATTCAGTGTTGGAACGCCCTTCAGGATGAACTTGGCGTTATGCCCTGCTGTGCAAACTCCCTGCTCTTTGATGAAGGCTTCCCGGTCGTCTGTGAGACCGATATCCACGGTGCGATCACTTCTCTGCTGATTCAGGCTGCCGGTATGGACGAGCATCCCGTATTCTTTGCTGACTGGACGGTTCGCCATCCTACCAACGACAACGCTGAGCTGCTTCAGCACTGCGGCCCCTGGCCCCTTTCTCTTGCTAAAGAGCGTCCTCAGCTGACCTATCCGCTGGCATTTGATTACCCCGGTGCGGTTGCTGCCGAGTGCAAACACGGCAACGTTACCCTCTGCCGTTTTGATGGCGACAACGGCGAATACAGCCTGCTGCTCGGTACCGCTAAAGGTATTGACGGTCCTTACACCAAGGGTACCTATCTCTGGGTCGAGGTCAAAAACTGGAAGAAGCTGGAGGCAAAGATTGTCGAAGGCCCCTATATTCATCACTGTGCCGGTATTCACGGCGATGTTGTCGCGAGACTTTACGAAGCCTGCAAATACATCGGCGTCAAACCCGACCTTTATGACGATAACGACGAAGAAATCAAAGCATATCTTCGCGGCGAATAAATGAAGGAGAGCCGGGAGAAAAGAGTATCTCTTCCGACTCCTGATCAGAAAAGGACACAGACTTATGAACCTGAAAGCAAACTCTTACAAACTGCGTCAGGATATCCTCGATATCGTCTACCACGCAAAGGGCGGACATATCGGCGGTGACATGAGCGTAATCGATACGCTCAACGTCCTGTATAACAAGCAGATGAATGTTACTCCCGAGAATTTTCATGATCCCGATCATGACCGCTTTATCCTCAGTAAAGGTCATACGGTTGAGGCACTTTACGCGGTTCTCTGCCAGAAAGGATTCTTCCCCCGCGAGGATTTGAAAACGGTTTCCCAGTATCTCTCCAAGTACATCGGTCACCCCAACAATAAAGTCAATGGTATCGAGATGAACTCCGGTTCTCTCGGCCACGGTCTGTCGGTCGCGATCGGTATGGCACTCGCCGGTAAGATGGACAAGCGCGATTACCGCGTATATGTTGTCATGGGCGATGGTGAGCTTGCCGAAGGAAGCGTCTGGGAAGGCGCCATGGCCGGCGGTCACTATAAGCTGGACAATCTCTGCGCCGTCATTGACCGAAACCGTCTCCAGATCTCCGGCACGACCGAATATGTTATGAACCAGGAAAGCCAGGAAGAGCGTTGGGCGACCTTCGGTTGGCACGTCATCTCGATCGACGGAAACGATGTTGATGCGTTGGATCGTGCATTTGACGAAGCAAAAGCCACCAAAGGCAAACCCACCCTGATCGTTGCCAACACCACGAAGGGCTGCGGCGTATCCTTTATGGAAAATAAAGCTGCATGGCATCACAAAGTTCCGACTCCCGAAGAATACGAACAGGGTATGGCGGAACTGAAAGCAAAGGAGGCTGCGGCAAATGAATAAGATTGCGAATAAGCAGGTGATCTGCGAAGTTCTGATGGAAAAGGCTAAAGAGGACAGAGACGTTGTTGTTCTCTGCTCCGACTCCCGCGGAAGCGCTTCGCTGACTCCGTTTGCCGATACATATCCCGACCAGTTTGTTGAAGTTGGCATCGCTGAGCAGAGCCTGGTTTCGATCTCTGCCGGTCTTGCTAAATGCGGCAAAAAAGCCTATGCGGCTTCTCCCGCATGCTTCCTCTCGACCAGAAGCATGGAACAGGCGAAGGTTGACTGCGCTTATTCCCATACCAATGTTAAGCTGATCGGTATTTCGGGCGGTGTTTCCTACGGCGCGCTCGGCATGACCCATCATTCGGCGACCGATATTGCTGACATGGCATCGATCCCCGGAATGCGCGTTTATCTTCCTTCCGACCGTTTCCAGACCCGTAAGCTGATGGAAGCGCTTTATCAGGACGATCAGACCGCTTATATCCGCGTCGGCCGCTACGCCGTTCCGGATGTTTACTCGGAGGACAACTGCCCCTTTGAGATGGATAAAGCGACCGTTATCGGCGAAGGGACGGATGTTGCCATCATCGCCTGCGGTGAAATGGTAGAAGCAGCCGTTGCCGCTTCCAAAGAACTGAATGAGCAGGGGATCTCCGCCGGTGTGCTCGATATGTACTGCGTCAAGCCGCTGGATGAACAGGCAGTTATCCGTGCAGCTGAAAAAGCAAAAGCTGTGATCGTAATCGAAGAGCATACCCGGATCGGCGGACTCGGTTCAATGGTCTGCCAGATTGTCGCAGCCAATGCTCCCCGTAAAGTCACCTGCATGGGCTTGCCCGATGCTCCTGTTATCACCGGTAATTCCCGCGAGGTCTTTGACTATTATCATCTGAATAAAGACGGTATCATTGCTGCCGCAAAAGAACTGTTAAAATAAGCGACTGTTCCTCCCGCATCGGATCGACATATCCGGTGCGGGAGGGGAAAGGACTGGTTTTCAGCATGAAATATATTCTGGCGATTGACCAGAGCACTTCCGGAACCAAAGCCCTTCTTTTTGACGAAGACGCCCGGCTGATCGGCCGAAGCGACCTTCCGCATAAACAGAAGATTTCAGAAAACGGATGGGTCGCGCATGATCCGATGAAAATCTGGGAGAACACCAAAGGCGTTGCCCGTGCTATTATTGAAAAAAACGGCATCAACAAAGACGAAGTCATTGGCATCGGCATCAGCAACCAGCGCGAGACGGCTCTGGTTTGGGATCGCGATACCGGCCTTCCGGTTTATGATGCGATCGTATGGCAGTGCGCACGCGGTGCAAAGATCTGTGAAGGACTGTCTGATTATGCCGAAATGGTGCGCGAGCACACAGGTCTGCGGCTCTCTCCATATTTCTCTGCGGCAAAGATCGCATGGGTTCTACAGAACGCTGGCGACCTTTCCGGCAGACACCTTTGTTGCGGCACGATTGATTCGTGGCTCGTCTTTAAGATGACCCACGGAAAAGAATTCCGATGCGATTACTCCAACGCTTCCCGTACACAGCTTTTCAATATCCGTACCCTTTCCTGGGACAGTGAGATCTGCTCAATCTTTGGAATTGACCCGGAGACGCTTCCGACTGTGACCGACTCCGACGGTCTTTACGGTTATACCGATCTTGATGGGTACTTTTCCAAAGAAATCCCGATTCACGGCGTTCTCGGCGACAGTCACGGCGCTCTCTTCGGGCAGGGCTGTCTGACTCCTGGCATGATTAAAGCGACCTTCGGAACCGGCTCCTCCGTTATGATGAATATTGGTGAAAAACCGATCTTCTCTGACGCCGGTATCGTAACCTCGCTGGCATGGAGCATGGGCGGGAAAGTAAACTACGTCTTGGAAGGCAACATCAACTATACCGGCTCGGTTATCAAATGGCTGGTCGATGATGTGAAGCTGTTGGGTGCTTCTCGCGAATCGGGCGAATTTGCTGCAAAGGCCAATCCCGAGGATACGACCTACCTCGTTCCGGCTTTCTCCGGGCTGGGCGCCCCCTATTGGGACAGTGAGGCAAAGGCCGCAATCGTCGGTATGACCCGCAGCACCGGAAAAGCCGAAATCGTAAAGGCGGCGGAAGAATGCATTGCGTATCAGATCACCGATCTTGTTCTGCTGATGCAGCAGGAGTCCGGTCTGCCGATCACTGAGATCCGGGTAGACGGCGGTCCGACTAAAGACAAATATCTGATGCAGTTCCAGTCGGATATGCTTTCGATCCCGGTTGCAGTTCCGAAAAACGAAGAACTTTCGGGCATCGGCGCAGCTTATGCTGCCGGTTTTGCTCTGGGGCTGTGGGATCAGTCTGTTTATGAAAAAGAAGAACGCACCCGCTATCTGTCGAAGGTGGACGAATCTTCCCGTAAAAAGCGCTATGACGGCTGGAAAGCGGCTGTCGCAAGCGTTCTGACCAAATGACAGGAGTGTAATTATCACGAAATTCTTTATCGACACCGCCAATATTGAAGAAATCCGTAAGGCAAACGACATGGGCGTTATCGCTGGCGTTACCACCAATCCTTCTCTGATCGCCAAAGAAGGCCGCGACTATGCGACCGTTCTGAAAGAAATTGCCCAGATCGTTGACGGCACGATCTCCGGCGAGGTCAAAGCGACCACTGAGGACGCTGAAGGCATGATCGAAGAGGGAAGAGCAATCTATGCGCTCGACCCCAAGCACATGGTCGTTAAGATCCCGATGACCGTTGAAGGCTTGAAAGCCATCAAGGTTCTCTCCTCCGAAGGAATTCCGACCAACTGCACGTTGATCTTCTCCGCAAACCAGGCACTTCTTGCCGCTCGTGCAGGTGCTACTTATGTCAGCCCCTTCCTTGGCCGTCTGGATGATATTTCTCAGCCCGGCATTGAGCTGATCGAAACGATCACCGCCATGTTCTCCCGTTTCCCCGAGATCAAGACCGAGATCATCTGCGCGTCTGTCCGCAACCCGATCCATGTTGCCGATTGCGCTCTGGCCGGTGCGGATATCGCGACCGTTCCTTACAAGGTCATTGAGCAGATGACCAAGCATCCGCTCACCGATCAGGGCATCATCAAGTTCCAGGATGACTACCGCAAGGTATTCGGTGATAAATAAGCTTTACTGAATATTGAAAAGGGAACCGGAAAATCGCCCCTTCTTTACTTGTGCTTATACAATATGTAAATATGTATCGGCTCAGCCTCTGATATTATAATCTTCTGCAAGAAGCACAGACGCTCTTGCGAGCTTGTGCAGATAAACAAACGGTCCGATAATGATAAGGCTTCCCAGAACGTTCCATAGCCAGTAATCCGAAGCACCGAAAGAATATGCTATGCCACGTCTTGCAAGCTCGTTGCCCATTCTTGAAGAAAGGTTATGGAACCATACGATAAAACCGATACCTAATGTAAGCGGCCCGATGATAAACGCCATAAGGCAGTAGTGCATTGTCTTTCTTCCGTCAAATCTGCTTGCGATAAGATTTATATCTTCTGAAATTCCGGAAAAGAAAACTAACGGATAAATTCCGAAAGTTATAATTGTTAACAGAATCAGCTTAATCAGACCTCTGTGTGTATTGAGTTGTCTTACCGGTCCGTAGCTTTGCTGATACTGCGGTGCGTGCTGCTGATACTGCGGTGCGGGCTGCTGGTACTGCGGCGCAGGCTGCTGGTACTGCGGCGCAGGCTGCTGGTACTGCGGCGCAGGCTGCTGAAAGTTCTGTTCAACAGGCTGCTGATAATTGTTCTGTTCGTTCATATTTATACCTCCCTGAAAGTTTTCTTAATAATAGCACAATATTAGACTGATGTCAATAATTTAATTTAATAAAATTAATCTTTAAGGAAATCTGCGAAACGCAATAGGCAAAAATATCATTCTTATCCGAAACAGTTGACATAGTGAAAAACCGGTGCTATAATGCTATAATATGAGCATTACGCAACAAGCGTTACAGAAAAACCCATATCACGAGGTGATATTATGCCACCCAGGGCAAAATATACAAGAGAAGAAATAACCGAAATAGCGCTCGGAATAGTTGCCGAGAGCGGTGCTGAATCGCTGAATGCAAGAAGCCTTGCAGAAGCTATGGGAACATCGACACGCCCTATCTTTACAGCGTTCAGAAATATGGAGGAGCTTGAAAGCGCTGTCCGTGAGTCCGCTATGAAGGTATTCGGACAGTTTGCGGAAAAAGAAACGCCCGATATGCCTGCATTCAAGCAGGTCGGCATACAGATGATCACTTTTGCAAAGGAAAAGCCGAAGCTGTTCAGACTTCTTTTTATGAAGGAACAGGATCATACTTTCAATTTCGAGGGAATGTTCTCGTCTATGCTCGGCGTTACGGCTGACAAGTGCATTGAGTATATAATGAACGATTACTCGCTTTCAAAAGAGGACGCAATGACTTTGTTCAGACACGTCTGGATATTCACCTACGGTATAGGTGTATTGCTTTCATCCAACATCTGTCTGTTCAGCGAAAACGAGATTTCGGATATGCTGAGCGTTCAGTTCAGAAGTATGCTGATTATGATAAAGTCCTCACATGCGGCAAAGTAAAACCCGATATACATCCCGATCTGTTTTATGGCAGGTCGGGAATTTTTTTATCCTTTTTTTCCAAACATTTTTCTATCCATACATAAATAATGTTGCAAACGGTGTTTTAATATACTTGAAAAACGAACATTGCAATGTGTTTTCAAGCGGTTTTCAAAGCTTTTTTCCAAGTCTTTTTGCGTGGAAAAAGGCAGAAGAAAAGATGCGGTCAACAGTATATAATAAAGCTATAAAATTATAGATTTCGGGAGATGTCATGGATAAGAATAACAAATCGGAATCGCTTAACGGTGTATATGGGACGATATGTGAAATTATCGGCTTTGAAAATACTGTTAAGCTGTACAATCAGATGAAGGGCAGTCAGATAAATTTTCCCACACGGCTTTATTCTAAGGAATATGTCGCACTGGAGGCGGAAAAAACCTATGACGGCTCATCTGATTCGCTTAATAAGATAGCCACCGAGTATAACTATTCGGAGAGGACTATAAGAAAACTGCTGAAAAAGAAAAACGAGGAGGAATAAGTATGGAACAGGGAAGTTCGAAGAAGAACAACATAATTGTACTGTGTGTGGTTATTGCAGTAATAGCTGTCGCACTGGTTGCCTATTTTGTAATAAGCGGTCAGAAGGATAACGGTCAGCCTGCGGTCAGTGCAACAATGGAACTGAACACCGTCAACATTTACGGTGCATGGTACAAGAAAGCAGGCGACAGCACATACGAACTGAGATTCAAGGACAACAAGGAGCTGTCATATAAGCAGACGGCGGCAGACGGCACGGTCACGGCACAATCCGACGAGGGTACATACGATATAGCGGACGGAAAGCTGATACTTACAATAGTTGCAGGCGGTCAGACCTACAGTGATACCTGCATAGCAAACGTAAACGAAAAGCAGATGTCGCTCGTGACTGAGGCAAACGGCAGTGGGCTTTTCGGCGGTATCTACGACAAGGACGGAGCGGATTATTCCGTACCCGATATTTCAGATGATGAACCGTCAGAAGCACCTGATACCACATCGGCACAGACAACAGCGGTCACAACAGCACAGACAACACCCGAAACTACAGTGCAGACAACACCTGCACCGGAAACAACACCTGCTGAAACACAACCAGAAGCTCCTGCCGTTACCAATGGAACTATAGCACTTCCGGACTATATACAGTATTATTTTGACAAGGATTTTGCCGACGTATGGGGAATTACAGCCAGCATTTATACCGGATATTATGCCTGCTACGAAAAGGACGGTCTTGATATCTACTATTGCAGAAAAGACTTTATTCAAGACCACCCGATCTTAGGACGAGGCAAGGCAATTATGGTCGAGTGTCCTATAATATCTTTCTTTACAGATTTTGACGGTTATGTGACATATGGAGCTTTCAGCAATTATCTGTATAAAAACTACGGCGATTATATAACACTCAGAGATGACGGTACATTTGGTTTATATGATGACGGAAAATATGTTATATACTTCACTTTTGATTCAGATGCTGAAATATCTTCTTCAACGCTCATCGGTGACGGAAATATAGTAATATGTGAGGAACAGGAATACTACAGTGATAAGCTTTAATTCAAAAGGAGATTGTTATGAAACTAAATAAAGAATTTATACTTAAAAATCTTATGGGAATTATATGTGCCGTGATAATTCTTGCACTGTTTCTTCCCTTTATGTCGGTAAAGGCGGAGGTTTCTGTCGGAGGATTCGGCGGCGGAAGCGCCGATCAGTCGATGAACGGCTTTTCGCTTGTGACGGACGGCGGATTTTTCGGCTTTGCGTTTATACTTTGCCTTGTGGCAGTAGCGGCAAGCTGTTATATCCCTCAGCTGAAGCCTTTCAGAAAGATTATATCCGCTATAGGCTCGGTTGCAGGTATCGTCTGCCTGTTCATAGCGCCCGGTTCGGCGGCATCGGCAGTAAATGCGGCGGCAGGCGGAGCAACCGCAGGCACGGGAGTATCTGCAAAGGTAGAACTTAACTATCTGATAGGCTTCTGGATAATACTTATTCTTATGCTCGCCCTTATAGCAATGTCGGTAATACAGTTCTTAGGGCTTAAGGGCAACAAGGTATTTGACGCAGTAAACTCAGCCGAAGATGAAAACGGCACTGCGGGCGTATCTCTGCCGTCAATAAACGCTGACGGAATAAAATCGGCGATAGGTTCAGTAAATGCCGACAGCATAAAGAATATGGCACAGAATGCCGCAGGAAGCATCGCAGGTGCGGCAGAAAATCTCAAGGACAAAGCGTCGCAGGCGGCGGCAAATATGCAGAATCATTCAAGCACAGCGTCTGCAAAGAAGGAAGATCCGAAAGCGATAATGGAGCAGATAAAACAGCTTCACGAAATGAAAGAAAACGGTATACTGACGGAAGAAGAGTTTGCAGAAAAGAAGAAGGAGTTCCTTGAACGGCTGTAAGCGATTGAATTCCTGCCATAAATAGTGTATAATTATATATACTATGATATACACAAACGGAGGAACGGCAATGGGGAAAACGTCAAACTGCCTTAAAATGCTGCAGATTTTAAGCTCGGGCAGAGTGTATAAGGGACAGGAGCTGGCTGATATTCTTGAAACAAACGTCCGCAATATAGCCGAGTACCGCACAGAGCTTGAAATGGCAGGCTATTATATAGAGGGTATCCCCGGCAAATACGGCGGATACCGTCTGATAACGCAGAGCGTGATTCCTACGGTAAGGCTCAATGAAGCTGAACAGCGTGCGTTATCCTCCGGAGCGGAATATCTTAAGAGCCGCAACGATTTTCCTTACTCAAGCGATTATGAAAAAGCGATGGGAAAGGTCTTTGCGGCGGTAAAGCACGAACAGCCGCAGGAAATATCCGTTGCCAACCGTTTTCCGCTTGCCGTTGACGAGCAGGAGCTTAGCAGACGGTATGATACGGTGGCACAGTGCATCGCTCACAGAAAAGAGCTTGAGATGGATTATCTGTCGCTGTCAAACAAGGTGTCGCACCGCCGCTTTGATCCGTATAAGCTGTTTATGTATAACAATGCGTGGTTTATGCTGGGGTATGATAAAAAGTCATACGAGATCCGCTATTTCAAGCTGAGCCGTATTCAGTCGATGGTTGTCACGGAAAACCGCTTCACAGTTCTTGCGACATACAAGGAAAGCGACTATCTTGACGATTTCGGTATGAAAAAGAACGGCGAATGGTATGAGATAGTTATGCTGCTGCACGGCAGATATGCGATGCTCGCCCGTGAACGTATCTACGGCAGAGATCAGACGGTTACGCCGATAGACGAAGATACAACAGAGCTTCGTTGCACAATGCAGAATGAGGAGAATATCATGTGCTTTGTGATGGGGTTCGGAAGTCACTGCGAGGTCGTTTCACCGCAGTGGTTGAAAGACAGGGTGAAAGACGAGGCGGAAAAAATATTATCGCAAAGTATGCGGTAATCACATTATGCAAAAAATCACCCGATGCATTTTAGCATCGGGTGATTTTTTTATTACGGCGTTACGCCTTCATTATCAGTTTTACTCTGCGAAGCATTTTTCAGATATTTCTCCGCCTCCTGCACTGGCATAGGCTTTGCATAAAGATAACCCTGCGCCGTATCGCATCCGCAGCTTTCGAGGAACTGCGCCTGATCTGCGGTTTCAACACCTTCAGCAATAAGCCCCAGACCTACGTCCTTGGACATTGAGATGGTGTGCATTATTATCTTCTTTCCACGATCGTTTGACATATGTGTCGAGAAGAATTCACGGTCGAGCTTCAGCACATCGAACTTTGTATCCTGCAGCGTATTCAGCGAGGAGTAGCCTGAGCCGAAGTCGTCCATCAGCAGAATGTAGCCGTGTTCCTTTATCTTTTCGGTCATACGCAGTGTTGTGTCATTTTCTATGCTTTCGGTTATTTCAAGCTCAAGCAGATGCTTCGGCAGACGATATTTCTCAATAAGCCCGTCAAGGACATTGAGGAATGATTCATCGTCAAGGTTCGCACGGGAAACATTGACCGAGATCGGAAGCGGCGTGAAATGCCTGTCTATCCAGTCACGCAGTACCATGCAGGCACATTCCCAAACATAAGCGTCCAGCTTTGTGATAAATCCGTTTTCCTCAAACAGCGGTATAAATCCGCCCGGGTATATCATTCCCCTTTCGGGACTTTGCCACCTTACAAGCGCTTCATAGCCGACAGCTTCGCCGTTTGATATGCTGAACTTCGGCTGCAGATAGATGATAAATTCGTTGTTGTCCAAAGCCTTTTTCATATGCGATTCGACAAACTTACGTTCCTTTATCTCCTTCTGCATATTCTTGTTATAGAATGCAATGCTTTCAAGAGCGTTTTTCTTGATAGATTGTCTTGCCATAGCGGCACAGTCGCACATCGTTCTGACAGATACGCTCCTGTCCTCTATAAGATAAATACCGAACACGAATTCATAGCTGTATTGACGGAAATTCTTCAGACAACGCTGAAGCTCGGATACAACGGAGAGCAACCCGTCCTTATCTTCGTAAGGGGTCAGAAGTGTAAAGACGTCACCGCTCATTCTTGCTCCCATCTGCTGTTTTCCGCAGAAGTTGCTGAGCTGACGTGATATGAACTGGAGCATTTCCGTTCCTGCGTCTTCGCCGTAGTTTTCATTTATCAGCTTGAAACGTTTTATATCAAACTGTACAAGAGCAAATTTTGTGTCCGGATATGCCGTGAGCCTTTGCGAGATCATATCGTTGAACATTATCGGATTATCGGTAGTGGTGTAATAATCCAGAATGTCTATGCTCATTATTTCGTTGATTTCGAGTTTTTTGATAGAACCGGCTATCTCTTCCATTTTACCGTCCTTGCCCGAAAGCTGTACATAAATACCGTACCATACAGGCTTGTCACCTTCGCACAGACGTATGTTTACGTTCAATGAGGAATCGGTAATCTTATCGTCAAAGGAGTTCTTTATTTTACGGCAGAAGCTTTCATAGATGAGCTTGTCGTCGGGGTGTACCGCTCCGCTCAGCCATATCGCACGCAGAGGACCGACAGAGGAAGATTTAAGGCACTTTGGCATATGGTCGTTCTCTATGATGTACCACTTGAAGTTGAGATAGTCCATATAGAAGTAGGTGCATTTGTCAAACTGCGAGAATATTTTGTGTATTCTGCTGCGATAACCTTCAAGCACCTCATCGGGCTTTTTCTGAGCCTCGGGTACGGGCTGAAAGACAGGACCACGCTCGCCCTTCTTCACCTTTTTCTGCTCGTACATAAGCCGGTCGGTATTGCGCATAAGTTCGTTTACTTCTTCAACACTGCTCACTGTGCCGTATGATCCGCCTACGCTTATAGACACATCATAAGGCTTTCCTGCACTGCGGTTGAACTTGTCGATCTCCGTCTGTATCTCACCGACAAGCCTTGACAGCTCACGCTGTTTGTCAGTTTTATACGGCACTGTCAGTATAAATTCATCTCCGCCGAATCTGGCGCATATACCGTCTTTTCCGCAGCCCGTCTTTATAGCGTCAGCCACCGCTTTTATAGCTATGTCGCCCTCAGAGTGACCGTATGTATCGTTTATCTCTTTGAGCCTGTCCATATCGCAGGATACAAGGATAACATTACACTTTTCGTTTCCGAGCATAAGCTCGCTTATACGCTCAAAATATCCCCTTCGGTTATAGATGTTTGTAAGCGGATCTATCAAGTGCGTGAGCGAAAGCTCATTGTTTGCGTTTCCCAGAAGATATTCTATGCGGAAGTTTTCAAGCGCCTGGTTTATAGATTCCACCAGTCGCTGAACATAGTAGAAGCTGCCGGGATTTACAAGAAGATCGTCTGCAATGGCGGCATAATAGCCTATGACATGCTCCTGAAAATGCAGAGGGCAGAACATAATGGTATTATATCTTTTGATAAGATCGTTGAGATCGGGCAGTACCTTCTTTGTCGGATAATTTATATTATAGCTGTAATCGCTCCACGTCCTTATGACGTGTGCGGTCATATTTTCGGTAAAAACGCTGTGATACGCTTTTGGTATGACGGCTGATTCCTTGGTCAGAAAATCATCATTCAGACACAGTGCTGCATGGTAGTTGAAATATCTGCCCATAGCCTTTGTAAGCTCGTCGAGCTTGTCGCAGTTTACCGTATGGGTATAAAGCGAAGCCATCTTGATCTCTGCGTCATAGAGGGCGAGATTATATTTATTCATATGCTCCAGCTTTTCATTGGTATAAGCTACGTCAAAATCGCCGCAGCCGCAGCTCTGACCGAGTATCATAGAGAAATGGATATGCTTATCGGACGGTTTTTCACTGCCATTGATATATCCGTATGCGGTGTCGGCAATGGTTGTCGCAAGCTCATCTGCGTCCATCTGTGCGGTGGTAAGTCTGGTGGTTGAATAAATACGCTCCTGATATATAGCGTCAAATCCCGTGACTATTATATCCTCAGGAACTTTCATGCCGTGTTCTTCAAGAGCTTTCATTACGATGATAGCCATAGAGTCATTTGCGCATATTATAGCCTGAGGCATTTTTCTTCCACAGACAATAAGATCCGAGATGGTCTTTTTTGTCGGCGCTTCCCAGAAATCTCCGTAGCCGAGCATTGTTTTCTCGTTAAATTCAATATTGTGACGTGCAAGAACACGCTTGAAAGCCTCTATTCTTTCTTCTGAGAAGCAGTTGCCTTTTGTGCCTGCCATAAAAAACAGGTCGGTGCATTTATGCTCTGTTATGACGTGTTCCACTACCGACTCAAGCGACCTGCCGTAGTCGTATGTTATATTCGTACAGCCGTTGTGACTGCCGTCAAGCATTATTACGGGTATTTTTGCGGCGTTTGCATATCTTATGATAGTGTCGGTTACCCATTCGCTCTTTATAGTTTCGGGCATAATGACAAGAACATCTACAATATCGAGGTTAATAAGATGATAGACGCTTGCCTCTCCCTTTGAATACGGTGTATCATAAAACATATCTGTAAATGCGTTGAATATCATAACCTTGAAGCCTTTCTTTATCAAAGCGTCCGAGGCTACTTTTACAATATGTGCAGCGTGGTCATTCTGCATTCCCACAAGACATATCCCTGCTACTGCGTATTTATGAAATTTGCCGATGTACAAGCAATCCACCTCCTGTCTGTATTTCTTTTCTGATTACACATAGATAATTGTACCATGAAATAGTACCAAAGTCAAGATTATAGTGGAACTTGCACAATTTTTTGTAAATTCAGCCGCCGTGTTTGTACAGGCTGTAATATTGCTTGAGGCGGGATATACCTGCTGTATTTTCCGTCAACGATAAAATGCTGTGAATTACGGGTTTTTTCATCTTTTACTTGCAAATACCCCTTTACTTATGGTACAATAATAATATACTGCCGTAATAGCGAATTATCGCTTTACTATGATAAATTATCGGAAGATTAAGGAAGAATTAAATATGACCGGCGAACAGATAATGAAGGTTACGGGGATACTCCTGGAAAACCTTATCCCCACAATTAAGATTTTCGGCTTTACGTTGCTTTTTTCAATACCGCTCGGACTTATCGTTGCGGCACTGAAGATGTGCAGGTTCAAGCCAATATCGTGGCTTACAAATCTATACATACTCATAATGCGTGGAACACCGCTTATGCTCCAGATCATAGTTGTCTACTATGCACTGCCGTTTTTAAAGACGGCTACCAAAGGCTCGGGCGGATTCGTAGAAAGTCTGCTGAGCGGCGTTGACCCTGCCGCAGAGAGCTTTATGTTCACTATGGTAATTATCGCATTCGTGCTGAACTATGCGGCATATTTTGCCGAGATATTCAGAGGCGGCATAGAATCTATACCGAGAGGTCAGTATGAAGCGGCGGCGGCTCTGGGAATGACAAAGGCACAGACGTTCTTCAGGATAATTCTCCCACAGGTAATAAAGCGTATCGTTCCTGCGTCGTCAAACGAAGTAATTACGCTTGTAAAGGATACGTCGCTTGCAAATGTCGTTGCTTACTCGGAAATAATGCTTGCGGCAAAACAGCAGATGATGAACTACAGCTCGCTTGTTCCGCTGTTTATTGCAGGTGTTTTCTATTTCGTAATGGCTACTGTGCTGACAGCGCTGTTCGGCTTTATCGAAAAGAAACTGAACTACTACAGATAAGGAGCAGGCGGAATGTCAATACTCAGTGTAAAGAATCTATCAAAGAGCTTCGGAAAGCTCGAAGTTTTAAACGATATTTCATTCAATGTGGAGCAGGGCGAGGTAATATCTATAATAGGCCCGTCGGGAAGCGGAAAATCAACGCTCCTGCGCTGTATAAATCAGTTTGAGAAGATAGACAGCGGCGAGTGCGAGATATGCGGCATCACTATGACAAGAAACGATGAAAACGGCAAGGCGGTATATGCCGATAACAAAACGCTCCACGATATAAGGCTTAAAATCGGTCTTGTGTTCCAGAACTTCAACCTGTTTCCGCATATGTCGGTGCTGAAGAATATCACAGAGGCACCTGTCCATGTGTTAAAGCAGGATAAGGCACAGGCGGAACAGACGGCTATGGAGCTGCTCGGCAAAATGGGACTTGCGGATAAGGCAAACGAATACCCATGCAATCTGTCGGGCGGTCAGCAGCAGCGTGTGTCTATCGCAAGAGCGCTTGCACTCAGCCCCGAGCTTCTTTTCTTCGATGAGCCGACATCTGCGCTCGACCCTGAGCTTACCGGCGAGATATTAAAGGTAATAAAGAGCCTTGCGGAAGAAAAGATGACTATGGTTATTGTAACTCACGAAATGCAGTTTGCAAGCGAGATTTCCGACCGTGTAATATTTATGGACGGCGGATATGTTATTGAGAACGGCACTCCCGACGAGGTATTCAACAACAGCCAAAACGAGCGTACACGTCAGTTCCTTGAAAGGTATCATTCCTGATATTACTTGACGATACCCGGCAATTATGATAAAATATCTGTTATACGTTTACGCACACAGTAATTATATGGAAGGAAACTAATATGAAGGTACTCCTGTTTTCAGAAGGTATGAACCTTATCAAAATATCCGGTCTTGGCAGAGCGATTATGCACCAGCAGAGAGCAATGGAGCTTAACGGCATAGAATATACGCTCGACCCTAAGGACAGCTACGATGTTGTTCACATAAACACGCTCGGACTGAAATCTAAGCATCTTGCGAAAAAAGCCAAAAAGGCGGGCAAGAGAGTGGTGTACCACGCTCACTCAACGCAGGAGGACTTCCGTAATTCGTTCATCGGCTCGAATCTTATTTCTGGACTTTTCAAGAAGTGGATATGCAGCTGCTACCGCAGGGGTGATGTTATAGTGACTCCGACCGAGTATTCAAAGTCGCTGATAAGAGGCTACGGGCTGACCGCACCGATCTATGCCGTATCCAACGGTATTGACCTTGCAAGATATGAGCCTAAGGAAAACGACAGGGAGGCATTTCGCAAAAAGTTCGGTTTAAAGGACGATGACAAGGTCGTAATCTCCGTAGGACTTTACTTTGAGCGTAAGGGTCTTCTCGATTTTGTTCAGATGGCAAAGGATATGCCCGACTATAAGTTTATCTGGTTCGGCAAAACTCCGCTTTACAGCGTGCCGCACAAGATAAGAAAGGCGGTAAAGACAAAGCTGCCTAACCTCACATTTGCAGGCTATGTACAGCCCGATGAACTGAAACAGGCTTATGTCGGCTGTGACGTGTATATATTCCCTACCTTAGAGGAAACAGAGGGCATAGTGCTTCTTGAGGCGCTTGCGGCAAAGGCAAACGTTATTGTCCGTGACATACCGGTATTCGATTGGTTAAAAGGCGGTACAGATTGCTACAAGGCAAAGGATAAGGACGAATTCGAGCGTATGATAAAGGAGATTTATGAGGGCAAGCTCCCGTCACTGCGTGAGAACGGACGCAAGGCTGTTGAAAATATGGATATAAAGAAGATCGGCGAAAAGCTGGTGAAGATTTATAACGGCACCGCCGAGGGCGGAGATTGATAAAAGCGCCAAGATACTCTATTGACATAAAAACGGATACTCTCAAAAGAGTATCCGTTTTTTTATGCTATTTTTTAATATCAACAAACACAAGCTCCGGTCGGTTGAATATCCTCGGTACCGCTATCAATGTTGACGGTTTCCAAAGCCCTCTGCTGACAATATGGGCGGTGTCGCCGTGCATATAAACGCCTGCCGTGTATTTTGGGAATACTCCCTGACCGGGCGCAAAAACGCCGTCAATAAGGCCCGGTATTCTCCACTGACCGCCGTGAGCGTGACCCGACAGAACTATATCAAAGTTGCCCTTTAAATATTCGTCTATCTGTTCGGGAAAGTGAGCAATCAGTATTCTTGTACGCTTGCTGTCTTTTTCCGAAGTCACGGCATCAAGCTGGTTTACAAGCTCGCCGTTTACCTCGTCATAGGTATGAGCATCGTATATTCCGCAGATTTCGGTTTCGTTTCCGTTGATATTAATGACCGTACCGTTTCCTTCAAGCACGGTAACTCCGAAGTCCGACATCTGCTGTTTTATCCTTGCGCTGTCGCCCCTCGCATTTTCGTGGTTTCCGATAGTGTAGAAGCACGGATAACGCTTTACAAGATATTTCACAAGAATGTATGAGTTTTCGGGCAGGTCGTCCTGCGTTTTATCCGCAAGATCTCCGCCGAATACGACTATATCGGGTTTTGCACCGTCTATCGCATTTTTAAGCTCCGACTGACTTTTCCCGAAAAGGCTGTTGTGCAGGTCCGAAACAAATGCAATGCGTACAGGCGATGATACTTTCCCGCTTTTTATCTCGTAGGTCATTGTCTGCAGCCGCATATCACAGGCGACAAGTCCAAAAGCGGCAAGAGCCGCTCCAGCAACGCCTGCGGCACAGCCTACAGCTATTCTTTTCTTTGTCTTTTTTGTGAGCGTAAAATCACCTCTTAGTATCCGCCCGAGCCGTCAAGGCTGGGGTCATTTTCTATCCAGCTTTCAACATTGATGACCTTGTATTCGTTTGCTGAGGTGCGGATAAATACATCCTTGATACCTGCGTTTATTATAAGACGCTTACACATTGAGCAAGGCTCAACCTCTCCGCAGAGCGTGCCGCCTGAGGTCATATCGTGACAGGCAAGGAAAAGCGAAGAACCTATCATATCCGTCCTTGAAGCACTGATTATGCAGTTTGCCTCTGCGTGAACCGAGCGGCAAAGCTCATAACGCTGACCTTTGGGAACGTTCAGCTTTTCACGGGTGCATATTCCGAGGTCGGAACAGTTTTTAAGGCCTCTCGGCGCACCGTTGTATCCTGTGGCGATTATCTCATCGTTGTGTACTATTATTGCACCGAAATTCCTGCGCAGGCAGGTTCCACGCTCACATACCGTTTCGGCTATGTCAAGGTAGTAATTTATCTTATCTCGTCTTTCCATAGTTTAACCTTTCTGAAATAGGGCTGAGCTTGTATCAAGTCTAATATAACACATATACCGCCTGTTTGTCAATTAAAAGTCGGGCGATGATATGAAAAACCGCCGTGGAAAAATCACGGCGGTAGTCTGTTGTAAACCTCTTGTTTACTAAAAAGTGGGGTCGCAGGGGCGGAGCCCCCGACAGGGACTAGGGGCGGTAGCCCCGGTAAAATCCCCCTTTCCGGGGGAAAGGGGGCAAGGGGGATAGGGATAGTAAGTCAGAAGTTTATTTCAAAAACAGACTTCTTTTACGGACTTACCGCCGTGAAAAAATCACGGCGGTAAGCATTAATCTGTTTTCTTTGCGTCGGGGAGCATATACTTCTCACTGAAAACAGTGAACTTTTTGCGGAACTCCTCGTTGTTTGTAGCCTTGAGGTCGCTGATATAGCTGTGTGTGTCAAAGCTGTTGTCATGTATCTGTATCATACAGACTGCAATATTTGAGCAGTGGTCTGCCACTCTTTCGTAATTCGTGATAAGGTCGGTCAGCACAAAGCCCATTTCAATGGTGCATTTTCCCTTACGCAGACGCTTGACGTGTCTGTTTCTAATCTCGGTACGCAGATTGTCGATTACTTCTTCAAGAGGTTCGACCGATTTTGCCTGCTCAATATCTCCATGCTCGAATGCCGTAATGGCGGTATCGAGTATTTCGTTTAAAGCACCGTTGAAAATGTGTATTTCCTCAATAGCCTTCTTCGAGAACGAAAGGCCCTTCGTATGCATTTCCTTTGCACATTCACTAATATTGACAGCGTGGTCCGATATACGCTCAAAGTCGCTGATGCAGTGCAGCAGCATATTTACCGTCTGGCTGTCGCCGGGGGTAAGGTTCTTGGAACCCAGCTGTAACAGGTAACTGCCGAGCTTGTCCTCATAGACATCGACTTTTTCCTCGTTCTCGTTTACTATTTCGACATCGCGATCGTTATATTTGGACATAAGCCCCATTGAGAGCTTCAATGTATCTCTTGCACAGTCTGCCATTCTGACAGCTATTGACTTGCACTGCTCCAGAGCAACTGAGGGAGTTGCAAGGAAACGGGGATCAAGTATCTGGAACTCGTTTGCCGGAGCACTATCGTTCTTCTTGTCACGCACTGAGATATATGCGAGCTTTTCGAGCAGCTTCATAAACGGCAACCAGATTATCGTTGCAAAGATATTGAATACGCTGTGCATTATCGCTATGCCTGCCTGGTTTGCAGACTGTTCAAAGAACTCGAAGGGGAATATAGCGTTTATTATATAGAACAGTATCATAAATACTATAGTGCCGATGAGGTTGAAGTAAAGGTGAACAAGTGCGGCACGCTTTGCGTTCTTGTTTGCACCGATTGCAGAAAGCAGTGCGGTAACGCAGGTACCTATATTCTGTCCCATGATTATCGGCAGGGCAGTGCTGTAAGTAACCGCTCCCGTAGCGCACATAGCCTGCAGTATGCCGACAGACGCAGACGAACTCTGAATAACGGCTGTAAGCACAGCGCCTGCAATAACGCCAAGCACGGGATTTGAGAACATAGTGAGAATGCTCTTGAACTGTTCGTTGTCAGCCAGCGGCGCAACGGCGGAACTCATTGTTTCCATACCGAACATAAGTATCGCAAAACCCATAAGGATAGTACCTATATCCTTTTTCTTGCTGGATTTTGACATCATTATAAAGAAAATGCCGATTATCGCCAGTATAGGCGTGAAAGATGTGGGCTTGAGCAGCTGCATGAAAATGCTTTCACCCTGTATTCCTGTCAGTGACAACAGCCACGATGTCATAGTAGTACCTATATTGGCACCCATAATAACACCGATAGCCTGCGACAGCCTCATAATACCCGAGTTTACAAAACCGACTACCATTACTGTGGTTGCCGATGATGACTGGATTACTGCTGTGACTAAAGCTCCGAGCATGATGGCTTTGAAAGGGTTGGAGGTCATTTTTTCGAGAATTCGCTCAAGGCGGCTTCCCGACAGCTTTTCAAGGCCCTGTCCCATTGCGTTCATACCGAACAGGAACAGCGCAAGTCCTCCGACCATAGTCAGAATGCCGAAAATATCCATAGTTTTCCTTTCCAGACTTGTCTTCTTTTGATTTTTTTTGCTTTGCCGTCGGATATGCGGCAAGCGTTTTCTTTTGTTCTTATGCCGTATCCGTCTTACTTTGCCGTTACATCTTTGTAACGGCGATATTATAGCCGGATTACAGCTTCTTTACTTAAAATACATACACAGACTTATCCCCGTGAATAAGGTTTTCGTCTTATACGGGGGTCCGCTTTATATCAGATTTTATATTACGGCAAGCGTGAATACAACTGTGCCGAACGTATATTCTACGGGTATTGTAAGCGTGAACTTCGATTTTATACCGCTTACAGCCGATGATGTGGCCGTTTCCGGCGGATTAAGTCCTATTTCCTTGCCTGTAGTTTCGGAAATATTGACGTTATAAAGACCGTTGCTGAGGTTTAAGAATTCGCTGATAGCGTCATTTGCATAGTCCATATCGGTTATTTCTTCCTCTGCAAAACGGCTTGCAAATACTGCGGCCGCCTTGTTGTCGGCTGTTATAGCCGATACTGCGTTGAAATCGCCGCAAAACTCCTGTATGACCGCCGTATCGTTGCTGTCTGTAACGGCTGACTGTAAGGGGGTAAAATCATCGCCTACAAAACGGATAAGATTCTTGAACAGAACATTTACATATTCAGAGCAATAATCCTTGTATTCGCCCTCGATAGCGAAGAAAGAAGAAATAACGTTTTCTGTCTTTTCGTTGCTTTCGCTGCTGAAGTCCTTGTCGGTAAGTCTGTTTTCTTTTTTGTAGTCGTTGAGAACGGTTTCAAACTCCTCGTTTGTAAGACAGCCCATATCAACGAGCGCCTGTCCGAGTAAAAGGCATCCGGTCTTCTGGCTCGAAAGAAGCTCTTCGACTTGCGCTTCGGTAAGATAGCCCATATCAACGGCAATATCGCCTATTCTCTTGTCTACTGTTGCCTGCTTCTTATGTACTGCATCAACCTGCTTTGCCGTCATATAGCCAGCGTTGATGGCAAGCACGCCCAGCTTTACTCTTGTTGTGTCCTTCTTTTCGAGTGCAACACGGAGATTTGCGGGTGAAACGATTTTCCTGTTTAACAGATAGCTGCCGAAAAACTGTGTGAACATCGCTTAAGCCTCCTTTTTGAAATAGTTGTCAAGGAGCTTGTAAAGCTGTTCTTCGTCAACAGGTTTCTGTAAAAAGTCGTTAGCGCCGAGCTTGATAGCCTCGGAGAGATTACCTACGGTGCCGACCGATGTAGCCATAATAACAACGGCGTCGGGCGAATTTGTCTTGATCAGCTTGAGTGCCTCAACTCCCGAAAGCTCAGGCATTACAATGTCCATAAAAGTAACATCGGGTACGATGTCTGCAAACTTTTCAACTGCCTGCGCACCGTCGCTTGCTTCAAAAATCTGAGTGAAGCCGTATGCGGTAAGAAGTTTTTTCATCTTGTTTCTGACCATCATTGAGTCATCGCATACAAGAACCTTTGCTTTTGAAATATTTTTTTCCATATTTCTTTTCCTTCCTGACCTCTGAATTTATATCATAATAATATTTACCCGTTTTAAACGCCGAATACAAACAGATAGCTCAGCGCAAACCATTCCCGTACCCAGTAAACAGGAACAAGATACCACGGTGTAGCGGCGCTGACGCATTTAACGTCATAGCCAAGACTTTCGGCTTGGAGCCTTGCCCGCCACTGATGAAAGCCGTCGGTCACGATGGCTATCCTAAGCGGCTTCCCACTGTCTTCAAGTATCTGTTTTGAAAACAACAGGTTTTCGTAGGTGCTTGAAGACTTGTCCTCTTTTGTGATACGGTTTTCCGATATGCCGTCATTTACGAGCGCCTCATACATAGCTTCGGCCTCGCTGATATGCTCGTTATCGCCCTTACCGCCGGAAACGATGCAGTCGGCTTTAGTATCCGCCGACAGATAGCTGCAGGCTGCGTCAAGGCGGCGTCTGAGCATAAGGCTCGGACCGTCACGTCTTACCTGACAGCCAAGCACTATTACCGTGCGTGAGCCGTCCTTTTCGGGTGCGTCGTTCATATTTGCAATCATAAAAGCCGAGAGCGTTATCGCATATACCGCAAGCACACCGTATATGATAAGCACGGCACGGAAGATATATCTCACAGCTTTTTTTGCGTTGCTGAACAGCTTCGGGGTGAATATGCCGAGAAGCACAGTTACACCGCCTATCACAAACCCGAAATAAGAGCCTGTGTTAAGCGTTCCGCTGAAAAGCGGTATTATGAACATTGCCAGTACCGCCGCACCTGTGACGATGAGCGTATATGACAGTATCCTTACCGGTTTTGATGAGCAGTCCGATATTCTGACCATATCGCTTCTTACTTTGAAAGGAGTTTCTTTACTCTCTGCATAGCTTCAACCGTGTTTTCGTGAGTGCCGAATGCAGTAAGTCTGAACCAGCCGTCGCCGTTCTTGCCGAAGCCTGCGCCGGGAGTGCCGACAACCTCAGCTTCGTTCAGGAGCTTGTCGAAGAATGTCCAGCTGTCCATTCCGTCGGGGCATTTGAACCAGATGTACGGGCTGTTCTTGCCGCCTGTATACTTGATTCCAAGCTCGTCAAACGTTTCGCTCATAACCTTTGCGTTCTGCATATAGTAAGCTATTGTAGCTCTTGTCTGCTTGTAGCCTTCTTCTGTGAATACAGCCTCTGCGGCACGCTGAACGGGATAGGAAACGCCGTTGAACTTGCTTCCCTGTCTTCTGCACCATAACTGCATAAAGCTGATTTCTTCGCCTGTGGGAGTTTCAAGCATAAGCTCCTCGGGGATAACGGTATAACCGCATCTTGTACCGGTAAAGCCTGCTGTCTTGGAAAGCGAGCATATCTCTATAGCACACTTTCTTGCTCCTTCTATCTGGAAAATCGAGCGGGGAAGTGTTTCATCGGAGATAAACGCTTCATAAGCCGCATCGAAAATGATTACCGATTTATTCTTTATAGCATAGTCTACCCATACCTTGAGCTGTTCTTTTGTATAAACAGAGCCTGTGGGGTTGTTGGGTGAGCAAAGATAGATAAGACCGGGTTTCATGGATTCGTCGGGCATAGCGGCAAATCCGTTGTCTTCCGTAGAGTTTACATAATGAACTGTTCTTCCGCCCATTACGTTTGAGTCAACATATACAGGATATGCGGGGTCTGTTACGACAACGTCCTCGTTTTCGCTGAAGATGTCGCCTATGTTGCCGCAGTCGCTCTTTGCACCGTCGCTTATCAGCACTTCTTCGGGAGAAATGGTTACGCCGAAGCTCTTATAGTAGCCTGCAACCGCTTCACGAAGGAAATCGTAGCCCTTACCGCTGTCCTCGTAACCTCTGAATGTTTCCTTTACGCCCATTTCATCAGCGGCCTTCTTCATAGCCGCAACTACAACGGGAGCCAAAGGCTGTGTAACGTCGCCTATACCCATCTTTATAATTTTATTATCGGGGTGAGCGGCAATGTACTCTCTTACTCTCTTGCCTATTTCGATAAAAAGATAGCTTTTCTTGAGATTTAAAAAGCCCGGATTCATCTTTGCCATTTGCGTTAAGTTTCCTTTCTTTCTGTAATCGGTGTGTCTTTATATCGACACAGATATACACAATATCATTATATCCGCTGTAATCTCAAAAGTCAAGAAATAACGGCACTTAAAACTATCCAAATAATAAGAGCGTTTTACGGTAATTTTACTCAAAATTCAGAAAATGCGGGCAGAACTACACTTATTTAATATAATTTCTGCGATACATCTTGAAATTCCTGCGTAAATAGTGTATAATTTTGAATGTGTGGCGTTCCCGAAAAGTTAATATTACGTTAAACGGAACGTGGCATAATTACAGTCAGAATCGGCATATAGCCGTATAAATTCCCGGAAGGAAAAAAACAGATGTTGCATATAGGACTTGACGTAGGTTCAACTACCGTTAAAATTGCGGTGCTGGACGATGAAAATAATGCCGTATACAAGAATTATCAGAGGCATTATTCGGATATAAAAAAGACAATTGCAGAGGTTCTCGGCGGATGCCTTGAAACCATAGACGAGAAGAATGTGACCGTTGCGGTAACAGGCTCGGGCGGTATCTCGGTATCGCACTGGCTCGGAATACCCTTTGTACAGGAGGTTTCCGCAGGAACAACGGCGATACAGACATTTATTCCTCAGACAGACGTAGCTATAGAGCTTGGCGGCGAGGACGCAAAGATTACATATCTCACAGGCGGTATCGAACAGCGTATGAACGGCTCGTGTGCAGGCGGTACAGGTGCGTTCATCGACCAGATGGCTTCACTTCTGAATACCGATATAACAGGCATAAACGAGCTTGCAAAGGACTACACAACTATATACCCCATTGCGTCACGCTGCGGTGTTTTCGCAAAGTCGGATATACAGCCGCTGCTTAATGACGGTGCTAAAAAGAGCGATGTTGCCGCATCAATATTCCAGTCGGTCGTAAACCAGACGATAAGCGGACTTGCCTGCGGCAAGCCGATAAGAGGACACGTTGCGTTCCTCGGCGGACCGCTTCACTATCTTTCGGAGCTCAGAAAGCGTTTCATCGAAACGTTACAGCTTGACGATGAACATATAGTGTTCCCGCCCGATGCAAATCTGTTTGTCGCTATGGGCGCATCTCTTGCGGAAAACCGTGAGGAGCTTTCTGTGGACAAGCTGAGGGACGATCTTAAGGCGCTTGCTGATGTCGAGGTACACGAGGTAGAAAGACTTGCGCCCTTGTTCAAAGATGAGCAGGAGCTTAAAGAATTCTGCGACAGACACGCAAAGGCAGTTATCCCTGTAAAAGAACTGTCTGAAGCCGAAGGTCCCTGCTATCTTGGTATAGACGCAGGCTCTACCACAACAAAAGCTACTCTTATAAATAAAGACGGCGATATTCTCTATTCCCACTACGGAAACAATATGGGCGATCCGCTCAAATCCGTGATTGAGATAGTAAAAGACGTATATTCGAAAATGCCCGAAAAGGCATATATAGCAAAATCAACCGCTACAGGCTACGGCGAGCATCTTATAAAGGCGGCGCTTGGTGTTGATTTCGGCGAGATCGAAACAATGGCGCATTACAAGGCCGCTGAGAAGATTCTGCCCGGCGTTGAGTTTATCCTCGACATAGGCGGTCAGGATATGAAGTGTATGCGTGTAAAGGACGGAGAAATAGAGAGCATACTTCTAAACGAAGCCTGCTCGTCCGGTTGCGGCTCGTTCATCCAGAACTTTGCAAATGCGCTCGGTATGCAGCCTGAAGAATTTGCTCAGATAGGCCTTTCAGCAAAAAGCCCCGTTGACCTCGGTTCACGCTGTACAGTATTTATGAACAGCCGTGTAAAGCAGGCTCAGAAGGAGGGCGCAAGCGTTGCGGATATATCCGCAGGACTTTCCTATTCTGTAGTTAAGAACGCTCTGTTCAAGGTTATCAAGATCCGTGACCCGAAGCAGATGGGCGAAAAGATAATAGTACAGGGCGGTACGTTCCTTAATAACTCGGTACTTCGTGCCTTTGAGCTTACCTGCGGACGTGAGGTAGTACGTCCGGATAAGGCTGGTCTTATGGGTGCATACGGAAGTGCGCTTGTCGCTCTGTCCCGTGACGACGGCAAGGGCAGTACGTTAGCCCCGCTTGAAAAGCTCGAAAACTTTACTATTCAGAAAACAACCGCACGCTGCGGCAGATGTTCAAATAACTGCCTGCTCACTATCAGTAAGTTTGCAGACGGAACAAGATACATAACGAACAACCGCTGTGAGCGTGGCGCAGGTCTCGGAAGCAAGAGCAAGGAGCTTTTACCCAACCTGTTCGACTATAAATACAAGAGATTGTTCGACTATGAGCCGCTCGACCCCGAAACAGCACCGAGAGGTGTGGTCGGCATTCCCCGTGTGCTCGGACTTTATGAGAACTATCCGTTCTGGTTCACGCTGTTCACAAAGCTCGGCTACAGTGTAAAGCTGTCGCCTAAATCGAGCCGTGAGATATACGACAGAGGTATCGAAACGATGCCCTCAGAGTCGGTATGTTATCCCGCAAAGCTGTCACACGGACATATAATGTCGCTTCTTGACGAGGGCGTGAAGTTTATATTCTACCCTGCGCTTCCTTATGAAATGGATAACGGCGGCGGAGGAGATAACCATTATAACTGCCCCGTTGTCGCAACATACAGCGAGGTTATAAAGAACTCCGTACCCGAGCTTCGTGCAGATGATATAACTTTTATGAACCCGTTTTTGCCTATATATGACGAGGACAGAATGCTTGAACGTCTTATCGAGGAGTTCATGCCGCTCGGAATAGGCGGAGCGGAAATAGGCGTTGCGCTCAAAGCCGCCTATGAGGAGGACAGACGCTTCAAGGACGATATACGCTCAAAGGGCGAAGAAGTGCTTAAGATGCTCAAGGAAAAGGGCAAGAAGGGCATCGTTCTTGCAGGCAGACCTTATCACGTTGACCCCGAAATAAATCACGGTATCCCCGAAATGATAAACGGCTACGGCTTTGCTGTGCTTACAGAAGACAGCGTTGCACATTTAGGCACGGTAGTACGTCCTATCCGTGTAGTAGACCAGTGGATGTATCACACAAGACTTTATGCGGCGGCTACGCTTGTAGGTCAGACTCCCGAGCTTGAGCTTGTACAGCTCAACTCATTCGGCTGCGGACTTGACGCTATCACAACAGACGAGGTACAGGAGATACTGCAGGGCTACGGCAGAATGTACACCGTACTGAAGATAGACGAGGTAAATAATCTCGGTGCGGCAAGAATAAGACTGCGTTCGCTTATCTCGGTAATGGAGGAGCGTGAAAGAAACGGCATAAAGCCCGTACCGAAGTACAAGGGTTATATCCGTCAGCCTCTGTTCACGAAGGAAATGAAGAAGGACTATACGATTATAGCTCCTCAGATGTCGCCGTATCATTTTGAACTGCTTGAACAGGCATTCCGCTACTCAGGATATAATGTTGAGATACAGAAGAACTATTCAAAGGAAGTAGTAGACGAGGGATTAAAGTACGTCAACAACGATGCCTGCTACCCGGCTATTATCACTATAGGTCAGCTTCTCTATGCGCTCAATCACGGCAAGTATGACAAGGACAAGGTAGCGGTGCTTATCACACAGACGGGCGGTGCCTGCCGTGCCACAAACTATGTCGGTATGCTCAAAAAGGCGCTGAAGGACGCAGGACTTGACAATGTTCCGCTGATTTCGCTGAACGTTGTCGGAATGGAGAAGAATCCCGGCTTCACGCTGACTCTTCCGCTGATATACCGTGCGTTCATATCGGTAATTTACGGAGATCTGCTCAGCCGTTGCGTATACCGTGTACGTCCTTACGAGGCTGAAAAGGGCGCAACGAACAAGATGTACGAGAAGTGGAACGAAAAGCTGAAGGGCGAGATAAAGAGCCTGTCGCTTGCACGTTTCAACAAGAATGTAAAGGCTATCGTTGCCGATTTTGATTCTATTCCCACGCTTGATATTGAAAAGCCCCGTGTCGGAATCGTCGGTGAGATACTTGTAAAATACCACCCCGCCGCAAACAACAACGTTGTAGAGCTTGTCGAGGCTGAGGGTGCAGAGGCGGTAGTACCCGACCTTATGGGATTCATCTACTTTATCTGCGACCACGCAAATTCACGCCACGAGCTGCTTACCGTTTCCGGCGCAAGATATAAGCTGAGCAATATGGCTATAAAGCTGATTGAATTTATGCAGAAGTCATATAAGGGAGCGATAGAAGGCACTAAGTTCGGCTCGTTTATGAAGATAAGCGATATGAGAAAGCTCGTCAAGGGCGTTGTATCGACAGGTAACATAGCAGGCGAGGGCTGGTTCCTGTCTGCTGAGATGATAGAACTTATCCACAGCGGAGTAAACAATATAATCTGTATGCAGCCGTTTGCCTGCCTGCCCAACCACGTTACAGGCAAGGGTATAATCGGAGAACTGCGCAGACAGAACCCCGAGTCTAATATCATAGCCGTTGACTATGACCCCGGCGCATCGGAGGTAAATCAGGTCAACCGTATCAAGCTGATGCTGACGCAGGCATTCAGACAGATGCGTGAGAAGAAGCTCCCGACAGAAGAAAATATTGTCGCACCGGAAGCAAAGGTGAAAATCAACGATAAATATTCCGCACTCGATGTTTAAGTGCAGTTAATAACCTTGTGTTATTCTGTGAATGTAACATAAACCCGACAAAAGAAAGGCAAATATTATGGCAGAAATGAAATTCAGTACAAGCTCATCGGACACTAAGGAATTCAACGGGAAGAAAGCAGGAAAGATAGCTGTTATCGCTGTTATTGCGGTAGCACTGATTATCGTTTTGTTCAACTGCTTCTCGATAGTAAATGAAGGCTTTATCGGCGTAAAGTACACATTCGGAAAGATAACGCAGGACAATCTTGCGCCCGGCCTTAACTTCTGCATACCCTTTATAGAGGAGATAAGACAGGTCGATACAAGAGAGCAGATCTATTCGGTAACGGACGACGCTTATACAAGCGACACGCAGACGGTACAGTCGTTACAGCTTAAACTGAACTACAGATATGACAGCGCAAAGCTCTCCGATATAATAAGAAATGTCGGAATTGACAACGTAGAGTCAAAACTGCTTGTTCAGAACGTAGCGAAAATATCAAAGAACGAAATAGGTAAAGTAAAGGCGGAGGAGCTTGTACAGTCAAGAGCCGACGTTCAGCAGACTATACAGCAGGAGCTTACAAATACGCTTGCTCCCAGCGGAATAATCGTTGTTTCATTCGCAATAGAGAACCTTGCGTTTGACGAAGCGTTTGAAACATCCATACAGGCTAAGGTTATAGCCGCACAGGACGCTCTCAAGATGGAGAACAAGACAAAGGAAAAAGAGGAAGAAGCAAAGCAGGTCGTTATCGCTGCACAGGCAAAGGCTGACAGCACAAAGCTCGAAGCGGACGCACAGGCTTACGCTATCCAGGCTGTACAAAAACAGCTTGAAACAAGCCCCAACTACATTGATTATATGAAGATAAACAACTGGAACGGCCAGTTACCTCAGATAATCGGTGACGGTGTAAATCCTTTCGTAAATCTTGACAGCAGTGCAAACAGCACAGAAAGCAAGAGCGACAAGAGCGACAGTACATCTAAGAGCAACTGACGGTCTTGCACGGCGAAATAAGGAATTTTGAATTTTTCATTCTTTATTTTTCGTTTAAAATCAGGGGAGGGGAATACCCTCCCCGTTCTTGCCGTTTAAACGGCATAATATCAAGGGGTAATTATGGACTATTTAACACTGAAAAAACAGGTGCTGAACAAGTATTTCAGCCGTACAAACGATATGCAGAAAAAGGCGGTGTTCCGCATAAACGGAGCAGTGCTTATAGTAGCAGGCGCAGGAAGCGGTAAAACCACCGTGCTTTGTAACCGTATCGCAAATATGCTCCTTTTCGGTAATGCGTATAACAGCAATACCGTAAGAGAGCTGTCCGATGATGATGTCGCTTTTGCGCAGAGTTTTCTTGCAGGCGAAATTGACAACTTTGATGCGGCTGAGCGTCTTTCGGAGATTTTCGGCGAGGACAGAGTAAAGCCGTGGAACATACTTGCGGTGACCTTTACGAATAAGGCGGCGGCAGGGCTTAAAGAACGTCTTGAAAATATGGGCGCAGATGTTGACGGTATATGGGCGGCAACGTTCCACAGCGCCTGCGTCAGAATACTGCGACAGGATATAGAGAAACTTGGTATGGGCTATAAGTCCAACTTTACGATATATGATACCGACGATCAGCTTAAGGTTATCAAGACGGTAATGAAAGAGCATAATATTTCCGACAAGGCGGTAACTCCGAAGGCAGTGCAGAATTTAATATCACGCTCAAAGGATAAGCTGATAACTCCCGATAAGTTTTCGACAAAGGGAAAGAACGGCAGTGACGATTATCAGCTTTCTACCGCAAAGACTATCTATACCGACTATCAGGCAAGGCTTGAGGCGGCGAATGCGCTCGACTTTGACGATATAATAATGCTGACTGTAAAGCTGTTTGCACAGTGTCCCGATGTTCTTTCGCACTGGCAGAACAGATTCAAATACATAATGGTCGATGAGTATCAGGATACCAATGCGGCACAGTATAAGCTGGTGTCACTGCTTGCCGAGGGCAGCGGAAACCTGTGCGTTGTAGGTGATGAGGATCAGAGTATCTATCGTTTCAGAGGCGCTACCATTGAGAATATCCTCTCGTTTGAGGAGCAGTTCGGCGCAGAGGTTATAAAGCTGGAGCAGAACTACCGTTCAACCGCTACTATACTTAAAGCGGCAAATGCGGTCATAGCGAACAACACTCAGCATAAGGACAAGAATCTGTGGTCAGACCTCGGTGACGGTGATAAGATAAGAATGGATCGCTTTTCTACCGAGCAGGAAGAGGCAATGTTTATAACAGAGCGTATCCTTGACGGAGTAAAGCAGGGAAAGAAGTACGCCGATCACGTTATACTCTACCGTAACAATGCCCAGTCAAGAACGGTCGAAACCACGCTTGCAAAGAGCGGCATACCTTATAAGATAATCGGCGGTGTGCGTTTCTATGAGCGTAAGGAAATAAAGGATATTATCGCTTATCTTTGCGTGCTTAACAATAATTATGATGAAGTGCGCTTCGGAAGAATCGTAAACGAGCCTGTAAGAGGAATAGGTGCGGCAACGCTTGACGAGCTGAACCGTGTCGTATCGGGTATGGGAATATCCTATGTACAGGCAATGTGCGAGAGCGACAGCCTGCCATCGCTGTCAAGAAAGGCAAAGGTGCTTGTTCCGCTCGGTGAAACCTTCAGCGAGCTTTCACAGCATACCGATGATATTTCGGACGGAAGCCTTATTGACGATATTCTTGACCGCTTCGGCTACAGAGAGGCACTGCAAAGACAGGGACTTGAGGGCGAGGTCCGCCTTGAAAATATAAACGAACTTAAATCAAATATGATAACCTTCGCAAAGGAAAACGAGGGTGCGGGATTATCGGAATTTTTAGAGCAGGTAGCGCTTGTTTCTGATATGGACAGCTTTGAAGCCGATGACGACAAGGCAGTGCTTATGACAATGCACTCAGCAAAGGGTCTGGAGTTTGACACTGTATTTGTAGTAGGCGCAGAGGAAAACATTTTCCCCGGCTACCGTTCACAGTTTGACCCGATGGAGATAGAGGAAGAAAGAAGACTTGCCTATGTTGCTATAACAAGAGCAAAGCGACATCTTTATTTCACCTGTGCAAAACAGCGTATGCTGTACGGTCAGACTATGAGGAACAAGGTTTCACGCTTTGTGGTGGAGATACCGTCACAGTATATGGCTTATGACGATCATTCGGCTGTAACAGCGTCGGCGGCGGCAAGAAGCGCAGAGCAGATGAAACCCCGTACAAGCTATTTACAGCAACAGCAGAGATCGTACCGTGCCGGACAGCGTGAAATGGAAAAACGTGTCGAGAATGTAAGCTATGCGCCGGGCGAGCGTGTGCGTCACGGGGTATTCGGTGACGGAACTGTGCTTTCGGCAAAGGCGATGGGCGGAGATTGGCTGCTTGAAATAGCGTTTGACGATAAAGGCACCAAGAAGGTTGCCGCAAAGTTTGCAAAGATGACGAAGATATAAGGAGTAGTATTTTGTTATAAAAGGGGTCGCAGGGGCAAAGCCCCCGACAGGGATTAGGGGCGGTAGCCCCAATAATACAGCCCCGGCACGGACGCCGGGCGTGTATGCCCAAAGGCTCTGCACGATGCAGAGCCAACCAAGCATACACAGTCCTTCACCGTGGGGAAGGGGTTTGGGGTTAGGGTTAGAGAAGTTTCTACACCAAAAACGACTTTTTCTATGCCTGAATAAAGGAGTAACTATGAAGATAAAGGCTGTAATATTTGATATGGACGGGCTTATGCTCGATACCGAAAAACTGCTCGTCAAGTACTGGTGCGAGGCGGCAAACAAGCTCGGCTTTCCTATGGAACGCAGACACGCACTTGCACTGAGATCATTTTCAAGAAAGTTTGCCATACCGCAGCTCAAGGAGTGGTTTGGAGAAGATTGCGACTATATGGCTATACACGATCTGCGTGTAAAGCTGATGAAGGAATATACCGATGTACACGGCATAGAGAAAAAGCAGGGGCTTGATACACTGCTTGACTATCTTACGTCACACGGCTACAGAACGGCGGTCGCTACCGCTACAAATATCGAGCGTGCTGAGGAGTATCTTAAAAAGATAGGTGTTTATGACAAGTTCGAAACGATAATCTGCGGTAATATGCTCGAAAACGGCAAGCCCTGTCCCGACATCTATCTTTATGCCTGCGAAAAGCTGGGACTTGAGCCGTCGCAGTGCATGGCTCTTGAGGACAGCCCGAACGGCGTAAAATCCGCAAGCAGTGCAGGCTGTGTCACTGTAATGGTGCCTGACCTTACTGAGCCTGAGGAAGAACAGCTTAAAGCTGTGTATGCGGTCGCACCGTCACTCGATAAGGTGATAGACGTACTTGAAAATATGAAGTAAATAAAGGCTGTCGGCACGCATAAGCCGACAGCCTTTTATATTTACACACCGCCGTGTGTACCCTCTTTCCCGTAAGTCTTTTTCTTGTTCTTGGTATACGGTACCCCGTCACTGTCCGGCACGGCATAGGGATAAACATTACGGTATTCATCAGCCGCCGTTTCGCTCGTCGGGTCGGAAGGAATAAGCCCCGTGCAGTCCGATGAGGAACAGCATCCGCAGAAATTATCAAGAATTATTTCTTCCGTTTCACTGCGTTCCTCAGGCGTTTTTGGGACAGGCTTTTTCATAAGCCTGTTTTGTTTTTTTAAATTGTTATTATCCATAGTTGTTCCTTTCATAATGTAAAATCGGTTGCCGTTTTAAAACGGCACAGCGTTGCGTGAGTTGCGTGAATAGTATGCGTAAAAATCCGCATCATTATTACGACAGAAGTTATCGCAAATTCTAAAAAATGTAAATGCACAAATTCGTACACAGAAATTAATAATAATTTGTGCAAATTTTATTAAAAAATCTCTTGACAAAGTGCTGAAAGTGTGTTATATTGTGTTTAGCACTCAGAGAGGTAGAGTGCTAGCAGATAAAAATTATGAGTGCTAACCAGCCGGAAACAGCGGAGTACCGCTGAAAGAAGGGAAAAGGAATATGGAAAACCGTACACTCAGAATCCTTGAAGCGATAGTTGACGAATATATACGCACCGGCGAGGCGGTCGGCTCAAAGCTGATAGCCGAAAAGCTGGATAATGCAGTTTCCAGTGCAACTATAAGAAATGAGATGGCGGCTCTTGAACAGCAGGGCTATCTTGAGCATACGCACACAAGCTCGGGACGACTTCCGACATATCAGGGACTGAGGCTTTATATAGAAAAGGTAATGTCACCCGCACAGTTACCCGATGAAGAAAAAGAGGAGATAGACCGTATATTTGATAATATCGGCGGAGCGACCGATGACGAGATAATCGACAATGCGTCAAGGGCTCTTGCGGATATTACGAAATGTGCGATAGTTTCTACCAACACCGTAAACAAGTTTTCGGTAATAACAAAGGTAGACGTTATCCCCACAGGCAAAAGAATGTATGTTCTTCTTCTGATAACCTCCGAGGGCAATATCAGAAACAGGGTATGCAGGCTGAGCTTTGATCTTACAAACGAGCAGATGAATTTCTTCACGCAGTTTGTAAACGAGAACCTCAAAGGCGTAAACCTTGATGAGCTGTCCGATGAATATATAGATAAACTGACGCAGGCAATGGGCGGATATATGATGACGTTATCGCCGCTTCTCAAAGCGGTAGTCGATATATCGGCTGAAATGCAGCAGCAGGTAGAGTTCAGCGGAGAAAAGAATCTGCTGACCTGTTCTGATTTCTCGAACACTCAGATAGCAACGATACTTGACGGCAAGAACGAGCTTTGCAGCTGGCTTGACGATACGTTCTCAGGCATACAGATAAAGTTCGGAGCCGAAAGCGATACATTCGCCGTTACCAATTCCAGTCTGATAGCGGCAAGCTTCAATAAGGACGGACGAAAGGCAGGCTCTTTCGGAGTTATAGGTCCTGTAAGACTGGATTACAAGAAGCTGATCCCGTATATTGAATATTTCTCGTCAAAGGTCACCGATGCATTGTCGGCAGGCAATGACGAAGAAGAAAAGAACGAAGAAAAGGAGGCGGATTCAGTTTGAGTAAGAAGGAAAAGGAAACCAAGGAAGAAACTCAGCAGACCGCAGACACAGCCACCGAAAAGGTAGCTGAAACAACCGGAGAGGTGACAGAAGAAAAGGCTGAAGCAAAAGCCGAAGAAATCAAGGTGGATCCCAAGGATCTCGAAATTGCCGACCTTAAGGATAAGCTGCTCAGGACTATGGCGGAATTCGACAACTACAGAAAGCGTACCGCCAAGGAAAGAATGGAGCTTTCCCCCGAGATTACGGCAAGAAACCTAACGGAGTTTTTACCCGTTATGGACAATCTCGACAGAGCGCTTGCGGCGGAGTGTAAAGACCCCGACTACAAGAAGGGCGTTGAGATGATACACGAGAGCTTTGTTACGGCTCTTCAGAACTTAGGCGTTGAGGTGATTGAATCGGACGGCGCACAGTTCAATCCTTCGTATCATCAGGCTGTACAGCAGGTTGAGGATGACAGCAAGGAAGAAGGCACTATAGCCGCCACATTCCAGAAAGGCTATAAAATAGGAGAAAAGGTTCTCCGTTTTGCGATGGTAGCAGTCGTAAAGTAAAAAGCAATCAAATGGGCTTAAGCCCGAAGAATAAACGGTTCTGTAAGAACCTTACGGTAAGGAGATAATTATCATGGGAAAAATAATAGGTATTGACTTAGGTACAACAAATTCATGTGTAGCAGTTATCGAAGGCGGCGAGCCTACTGTTATCACAAACAGCGAGGGCTCAAGAACAACTCCTTCAGTTGTTGCTTTCACTAAGGACGGCGAGCGTCTTGTAGGTCAGCTCGCAAAGAACCAGGCAGTTACAAACCCCGACAGAACGGTCATTTCGATCAAGCGTCACATGGGCAGTGACTACAAGGTAGACATTGACGGCAAGAAGTACACACCTCAGGAGATTTCAGCTATGATTCTTCAGAAGCTGAAGACAGAGGCTGAGGGCTACCTCGGTGAAAAGGTAACAGACGCTGTTATCACCGTTCCCGCATACTTCACAGACTCACAGCGTCAGGCAACAAAGGACGCAGGTCAGATAGCAGGCCTTAACGTTCAGCGTATCATCAACGAGCCTACAGCCGCAGCTTTAGCTTACGGCATTGATAAGGAAAACGAGCAGAAGATAGTTGTATACGACCTCGGCGGCGGTACATTCGATGTATCCGTTATCGAAATAGGCGACGGCGTACAGGAGGTTCTTGCCACAGCAGGTAACAACCACTTAGGCGGCGATGACTTCGACCAGCGTCTTATCGACTACTTTGTAGCAGAATTCAAGAAGAGCGACGGTATCGACCTTAAGAACGATAAGTTCGCTATGCAGAGATTAAAGGATGAAGCAGAAAAGGCAAAGATTGCACTTTCAAACGCTCCTTCGGTAAACGTAAATATTCCTTATATCACAGCAGACGCTACAGGCCCCAAGCACCTGAACGTTCAGCTCACAAGAGCAAAGTTCAACGAGCTGACAGCCGACCTTGTTGAAGCAACAATGGGCCCCTTCAAGCAGGCAATCAGCGATTCCGGTCTTTCAATGAACGAAATCGACAAGGTACTGTTAGTCGGCGGTTCTACAAGAATCCCCGCTGTACAGGAAGCCGTAAAGAAATATACAGGCAAGGATCCCTTCAAGGGAATCAACCCCGATGAGTGCGTTGCTATGGGTGCGGCTCTGCAGGGCGGCGTTCTCAACAAGGAAGTAACAGGTCTGTTACTGCTTGATGTAACTCCTCTGTCACTCGGTATCGAAACAGCAGGCGGTGTCTGCACAAGAATGATTGAGAGAAACAAGACCATTCCTACAAAGCACAGCCAGATATTCTCGACATACTCGGATAACCAGCCCTCAGTTGATATAAACATCTTACAGGGTGAACGTGAATTTGCCAAGGATAACAAGTCTATCGGTACATTCAGACTTGACGGTATCGCTCCCGCTCCCCGTGGTATCCCCCAGATCGAAGTAACCTTCGATATAGATGCCAACGGTATCGTAAACGTATCCGCTAAGGATCTCGGCACAGGTAAGGAACAGCACATCAGCATCACCGCTTCAACAAATATGAGCAAGGACGATATTGATAAGGCTGTTAAGGAAGCTGAAGCATTTGCCGCTGAGGATAAGAAGAAGAAGGAAGAGGTTGAGGCTCGTAACGCCGCAGATCAGATGGTTTACCAGACTGAAAAGTCGATGAACGAATTCGGCGACAAGGTTACACAGGCTGATAAGGATTCCGTAAATCCCAAGCTCGACGCTCTTAAGGAAGCTCTCAAGGGTACAGACGTTGAGGCTATCAAGAAGGCTCAGGAAGAGCTTCAGACAGCATTCTACGCAGTAGCCGAGAGAATCTACAAGGAACAGGGCGCTGCAGCACAGCAGGCTGAGGCTGCTCAGACGGATGTTCAGGGCGAAGGCACAAATGCCGCAGGCGGTTCGGATGATAATGTGGTTGACGCTGATTACACAGATGCCAACTAATCAATAACATTGCGTATGAGCCGGGAACTCTCGGCTCATATTGCTGATTTTGCAATACTTTATAAAACGGCAGATAATTCTGTCGGGAAGGTTAGACCATTATGGCAGAAAAAAGAGATTATTACGAAGTGCTCGGTTTGCAGAAAGGTGCGACCGACGATGAAATAAAAAAAGCCTACCGTAAGCTCGCCAAGCAGTATCACCCCGACCTTAACCCCGATAATCCTGAGGCTGAAGCCAAATTCAAGGAGATAAACGAGGCAAACGACGTTCTCTCCGACCCGCAGAAACGTGCAAAGTATGACCAATTCGGCCACGCAGGTGTAGATCCGTCATACGGCGGCGGTGCAGGCGGATTCGGCGGCGGATTCGGCGGATTTTCCGGCGGATTCTCGTCAGCGGACGGCATAGACCTCGGCGATATTTTCGATTCTATATTCGGCGGTGGCGGCGGCCAGCGTTCCAACCCCAATGCCCCAAGACAAGGCTCGGATATTGCCATAAGCCTTGACATCAGCTTTATGGAAGCGTGCAAGGGTCTGTCGCACGAGGTTGAGATAAACCGTGCCGAAACCTGTGACAGCTGTCACGGCTCCGGCGCAAAGGCGGGCACAACTCCCAAGACCTGCCCCGATTGTCACGGAAGCGGTCAGGTAAGAGTACAGCAGAGAAGTATGTTCGGTATGATGTCCTCCACACGTCCGTGCTCACGTTGCGGCGGTAAGGGCAAGATAATAGAAACTCCCTGTCCCACCTGTAACGGTCAGGGCAGAGTACAGCGCCGTAAGAAAGTCATTATCAATGTACCCGCAGGTATAGATAACGGTCAGACGCTCTGCGTAAGAGGCGAGGGTAACTGCGGTACAAACGGCGGCCCCAAGGGCGACCTTAATGTACGCATTACGGTACGCAAAGACCCGATATTCGAACGTAAGGGCTTCGATGTATGGTGCGAGATACCGATAACATATTCACAGGCGGTTCTCGGTGACGAGCTTACAGTGCCTACAATAGACGGCAACGTTAAGTACAGCATACCAGAGGGTACACAGCCGGGTACTGTTTTCAGGCTGAGAGGCAAGGGTATAAAGAAGCTCCAGCGTGAAGGCAGGGGCGACCAGATGGTAAGGGTAGTTATCGAAGTACCCAAGAAGCTGAACAAGAAGCAGAAAGACGCATTGATGAGTTTTGAAAAGGAGCTTACTCCGTCAAACTATGAAAAGCGTACCAGCTTCTTTGATAAGATAAAGAAGTTCGGCGACGATCTTAAAAAGAATTTCCAGTAATAAATATAAGCTGTCATGCGGTAAGACGTATGACAGCTTTTTCTTTTGCCCGCAAAACAAAAAAATCCCCCGTTGCTTGTCATTTTCTTCCGGACACGGACATATAATTCTTCAGATGAAAAAGCGAGGAGGATTTATTATGTTCGTTATGACTATGACCAAGCGTAAGCTGATCCGTGCGGTCATGTTTGTGTTAGTGCTGATTACCGGCATCGCTATAGGAGTATTCGCCATACTCTCGTCTATAGACACCGGTGCGGAAAACGTAAAGCTGCCGATATATAACGTAAAACGCACCGACAATAAAATCAGCATTACGTTTGACTGTGCGTGGGGAAACAGCAACACCGACAAGCTGATTTCGATACTTGCCGAAGCCGATGCGAAGGCTACATTCTTTGTTACGGGCGAATTTGCGGATAAATATGCCGACGATATAAAGAAGCTCAGCGATGCAGGCCACGAGATAGCAAACCACAGCGACAAGCATCCGCATATCAAGGGTATGAACGTAAACGACCTCATAGCAGATACGAAGGAATGCTCACGCAAGATAAAGATGATAACGGGCAATGCCCCCACGCTTTACCGTGCGCCCTACGGAGAATATGACGACAAGGCGGTAACCACGCTTTTCGGAATGGGAATGAGCGTCATTCAGTGGAACAAGGACAGCATAGACTGGGATAAGCCGACCCCCGAAACAATAATCGAGCGTACAACAAAGAATATTTCGGGCGGCTCGATACTGCTTTTCCATAACGACCTTGAAAACACGACTCAGGCACTGCCGACCGTGCTTAAAAGTCTTAAGGAACAGGGCTTTGAGCTTTGCACCGTGAGCGAGCTTTTGCTTGAGGGAGATTATACTATCGACTCAAACGGAACTATGATGCCGAAAAGCAAAGCAACGGTAAATCCGATAATTTACAGCGATAATTACGATGCGAATCTGGCGTTTGAAACGCTTGCCGAAAAGCTGAGCATAAGCGATATAAACGCATTGCAGAGCAAGGACGTTTCGATTGAAACCGCCCGTAAATTAGCGTCATATCTTACGCAAGAGCAGATAGCGGCGCTGAAGGCACTTCCCGAAGAAAGCCTTTACAACGGCTTTGAAAAGCTGAAAGAGGCAGTATATGCCCGTGAAAACGCCGTTCCGGGAAGCTCTACCGAGCCGATAATCAAAGACTGATAAATAATATTTCACCGCACGGTAAAAACGCTGTGCGGTATTATTTTTGCGTCACAGTTGACCGACAGTTAAAAATCGTGTAATATAATATAAGAAAATTATATCGGAGGAATTTTAATATGAAAGCCTTACTGATAGTGAATCCCGTTTCGGGAAAAAGGAGAATAACCGGTGAGCTTGTAGAGATAATCAGCCGTCTTGAAAAGGGCGGATATGTAACTACCGTACACGTTACCGAAAGACGAGGCGACGCTACCGAAACCGCAAGGATACACGGCGGCGAATATGATGTGATTGTCTGCTGCGGCGGCGACGGAACGCTCAGCGAAACGGCAAACGGTATGATAAAGGGCGGCCACAAGACAAAAATCGGGTACATTCCGTCCGGCACAACTAACGATTTTGCATACGGCATAGGACTTTCGTCAGATATTATGACAGCGGCTGACGATATTGTAAGCGGAGCGCCCAAAGCATTTGATGCAGGAAGATTCAATGAGCGTGAATTTATATATATAGCCTCTTTCGGCGCATTTACTCAAAGCTCTTACGACACACCGCAGAATCTCAAAAACGCATTCGGTCATTTTGCGTACATCTTAAGCGGAATAAAGGAGCTTGCCGAGATAAAGCCGTATCATATGAGCGTATATGATTCGGACGGAATACTGCACGAGGGCGATTATATATTCGGTGCGGCTTGCAATGCAACATCTGTCGGCGGAATAATCAAGCTTGACGAGAATCTTGTAGATCTGAGCGACGGAGTTTTTGAAGTGATGCTTGTGCGTTGCCCGAAAACGCCTGTCCAGATAAGCCTTATGGCAAAGGCACTTCTCAGCGGAAATTACGATAATGAATTTCTTGATTTCTTCCATACAAAACAGCTTGACATCCACAGTGACGAGGCTCTGCCGTGGTCGCTTGACGGAGAAGAAGCAGACGGCGGAAAAGATACTCATATCGAGGTACTGCACGAGTCGGTGAATATTATTCTTCCCAAGAAAAGAGGATAGGCAACGGTATGATAGAGTATATTCACGAGCCTACTGACTTGCAGTGCGGCCAGGCTGTGCTTGCTATGGTACTCGGAAAGACGGTTGACGAGATAGTGACATTTCTCCAAAATGACCGTGAAACTACCCTTGCCGAGATGAAAAAAACGTTCAGAGAACACGGCGTTCATATATCCGATGAGCGCATAGCGGTACAGAAAAAGGAGCAGCTGCCTCCCCTTTGCCTGCTCAGCCTTGAAACGCCACGTTGCTGGCACTGGTCGCTGTACGCAGACGGCACATTCTACGATCCAGAACACGGTGTTATGAGTGATTTCCCCCGTGCAAACAGAAAATATTATTGGAAACTGGAAAAGCAGTCCGTTTTATAGGACACAACCTCTGTTATAATATAAACATAACGAGGGAGCGAAAAGCTCCGGACAATAATCACATTCTTTCGTTTTGCGGTCATCGGCTACGGTGACTGCAAATCAAAAATTATCATCAGTCCGTTTTATCGGACAGCGAAGATGTTACAATATAAACATAACGAGGGAGCGACAAGCTCCAAAAAGTTGTACATAAATCCTTCCTTTTCTGCAACGGCAGTGACGCTGTTACCGCCGTTGCCCCGACAATGAGCATTCCTTGCGGAATGTTGAAATAAAACCGATATTTTACCTCCTTCTCCCTTCTGTGTTTGGCTGTCTTGGCTTTCCCGGTCATTGCAGAATTGCCCGGAATATCGGTATCGGTTATTCCGGGCAGATCTGCAATACGAAAATTACTTATCAAGTCCGTTTTATCGGACAGCGAAGATATTATAAATATTACGAGGAGCAGATGCTCCGATATACATTGTATACCTTTCTTTCCAAACGGCGGTCTGCAAAATACAGACTGCCAACCGAAATTTACAGTCCGCTGCGGCGGATATGAACGTTAAAGGCTGATGGCCTGACAACCCATCGTGAAAGGTCTTTATCTGTTCACTGTTTACATAGTTCTGTGCTGTTTTCATCATTTTTCGGCACAGAGGTATTCTCCTTTTTAACTTCCCGTATCATACTTTACCGATACGGGAAACGGAAGATACGATGCCCGTTAAATTCTTCGGGCAGGCGTTTTCGATAAATCCCTTTCAGTATTTTGGTTACCGGCCATTTTATGTATTTGGCAAACAGGCTTACCCTTACCGGTAAGCCTGTTTGCTTTTTACCCTCGGAACAAACCTGTCCTTTTTATAGTCCACCTGCTATGATATACTCAAGACAATACAAAAAGAAAGCGGCACTTTCTTTTTGTATTTTCCTTATTTCCTTATTTCCCGATGACAGCCTGCTGTTTTACAGTGGGCTGTCATTGTTTTCCGAAATATATAAGATGAGCGTTTTGTGATATAACGGCAAAAGTCTTGATTATTACGACAAATTGTGCTATACTAAATTCGATTATAAACTACTTCCGCTCAAAAGCGGTTTCAAGGATGTGTCGTATTGAATAAGGATAAAGAAAAATACAAACGTACCGCTCTTATAGTAGATGCTCTGGTACTTCTTACATGGGAAACCTCCACCTTCGGCATTATATGGCTGAATTACTATAACAGCGAGATGGCTTTCAGCTTCTTTAGAAAAGGAAACTGGCTGTTATTCGGATTGTACTTTGCAATTCTTTATGTTTTCTCAAGAATATACAAGGGACTTAAGATCGGCTCTCATAAGACCACCGATATTATAGTGTCGCAGATTCTTGCTACACTTTGCACAAACTTCATAACCTATATCCAGATATGCCTTATATCACGATCTATGCTTGACCCCCGACCGCTTCTTGTCGGAACGCTGTATCAGGCGGTGGTCATAGCTTTGTGGGCGTTTATAAGCGGAAAGATATTCCGTGCCTTATACCCTGCAAAGAACGTGATAATGATATACGGACTTGAACAGCCCGCAAGAATGCTTGTTGAAAAAATGAGCAAGCGTTATGACAAATACAACATTACCCGGATGATGAATGTTTCCGAGGGGCTTGAAGCTATCACTGCAGAGATACCGAATTATGACGGCGTGGTCATATGCGACACCCCTAACGAGATAAGGAACGATATATTGAAGTTCTGCTTCAAGACATCAATAAGAACCTATCTTGTGCCGAAAATAAGCGATATTATCGTAAGAGGCGGAGATAATATGGAGCTGTTCGACACTCCGCTTATCATCTCCAAAAATTACGGACTGGGTATTGAACAGCGTTTCTTCAAGCGTTGCTTTGACATTCTCCTGTCCTCGATAGGCATTATTATTGCTTCTCCGTTTATGCTGATAACAGCTATTGCTATAAAGCTGTGCGATCACGGCCCCGTGCTTTATAAGCAGGTGCGTCTTACCAAGGACGGAAAGGAATTCAAGCTCCTTAAATTCAGAAGTATGGTTGTAAATGCCGAAAGCGACGGCGTGGCTCGACTTGCAAGCGACGGCGATAAACGAGTGACCCCTGTCGGAAAGTTCATAAGAAAAGTAAGACTTGATGAGCTTCCGCAGTTGTTCAATATCTTCAAGGGCGATATGTCGGTCGTAGGACCACGTCCCGAGCGGCCCGAGATCAGCCGTGAGTACGAAAAGGAAATGCCCGAGTTTGCATTCCGCCTTAAAGTCAAGGCAGGACTTACCGGTAATGCACAGGTTGTCGGCAAGTATAACACCACCCCTTACGATAAGCTGAAGCTCGATCTTATGTATATTGAAAAATATACGCTTGCCAAAGATATTCTGCTTATACTTAAAACCGTCAAGATTATCTTTATGCCCGAAGAAAGCACAGAGGGCATAAAGGAAGGATATATAACTCCCCTTCAAAAAGGCGAGGATACGCAAAACAAGGAAGGAAATGACAACAATGGAAACATTCAGTAATCTTATCGATCTCGATTCATATTCACCTGATGAGTGGAATATGATAGTTGAGCTGGCACAGCAGATTCAGAAGAACCCCGCACTTTACCGTTCAAGATGCAGCGGAAAGATAATGGGTACTCTGTTCTACGAGCCGTCAACAAGAACGCAGATGAGCTTTCAGACTGCAATGCTGAGGCTCGGCGGTACGATAATAGGATTTGATAATCCGTCAACATCTTCTGTTTCCAAAGGCGAAAATATCAAGGATACAACGAAAATAGTCAGCAGCTATGCCGATATTCTCGTAATGAGAAATCCATACGAGGGCAGTGCAAAAGCGGCGGCACTCACAGCCGATTGCCCTGTTATAAATGCCGGCGACGGCGGACATCTGCACCCGACGCAGACGCTTACCGATATGCTGACGCTGAAAAACGAAAAGGGCAGGCTTGACCACTTGAAGATAGGTCTTTGCGGCGATCTGCGTTACGGAAGAACGGTACACTCACAGCTTAAGGCGCTGTCACGCTATGAGGGCAACGAGTTCATACTTATATCAACACCCGAGCTTGCTCTGCCGTCATATATCAAGGACGTGCTTAACGCAAGAGGCTGTACTTATAAGGAGATATATTCTCTTGACGAGGCGATAACAGGCGAATCGCTCGATATGCTCTATATGACAAGAATACAGAAGGAGCGTTTTTCAAGCGAGGAAGAATACAACAGGCAGAAGGACGTATTCCGTCTTGATACCGAAAAAATGAAGAAAGCGCCAAAGGATATGATAGTTATGCATCCGCTCCCCAGAATAGACGAGATAGCAATGGATGTGGATGACGATCCGAGAGCAATGTACTTTACTCAGGCAAAGAACGGCATGTTCGTGCGTATGGCGCTTATAATATCCGTGCTTGAGGGCAGGCTCGGTGCGCCTAAGCTGCTGACAGGCACGATAAAGAACGATGTTGAATGCACAAATCCCAAGTGCATTACAAAGACTGAGCATTATCTGCCGCACAGCTTCAAGGTACAGGGCGATATATGCGAATGTGAATATTGTGACGAGCGTATTCTGCTCGACTAAGCAAGAGGAAATATATGATGGATTTTTCAAGCGTAAAGAGAATTGTTATAAAGGTAGGCACAAGCACGCTTGCCCATAACACAGGCAATCTTAATATAAGACGTGTTTCAAAGCTGATAGAGGTAATGTCGGATCTGAAAAATTCCGGCAAGGACGTGATATTTGTTACATCGGGCGCACAGGGCGTAGGTGCGGCAAAGGCAGGACTTCACTCGAAGCCAAAAGAGATGCCGAAAAAGCAGGCTTGCGCCGCTATAGGTCAGTGCGAGCTTATGCACATTTACGACCGTGAATTTGCAAACTACAATCACACGGTCGCACAGGTGCTTCTTACCCGTGACGTTATCAGCAACAAGACAAGAAAAGAGAACGTTATAAACACGTTCAATACGCTTCTTGATATGGGCATAGTGCCTATAATCAACGCAAACGATACCGTTTCGATACAGGAGCTTGACTTTGACGAGAACGATACGTTATCCGCAATAGTGGCGGCGCTGTGCAGTGCCGACCTGCTGATAATCCTTACCGACGTTGACGGCTTATATGATAAGAACCCTAAACTTCCCGGTGCAAAGCTGATTCCTGAGGTAAAGCAGATAACAAGCGAGATGATAAGCTCTGCAAAGGACAAGGGCAGTGAGTTTGCAAGCGGCGGTATGATAACAAAGCTCGAGGCGGCTACTATCGCAAAGGAGCACGGCATACCGACTGTAATAATCAACGGTCAGCGTCCCGAAATACTTTACGATCTGTTTGAGAATAAGGCTGTCTGCACAGTATTCACCGCAGACGAGGACTGAAAGGAAAAATATGAGCTACATAGACGAACTCGGAAAAAAGGCAAAATCGGCGGCTAAAAACTCGGCAATGCTGTCGCAGTCGCTTAAAAACGATATACTCGCCACTATCGCCGCAATGCTTGAAAACGGCAGAGATGAAATAAAAAAGGCAAATGAGCTTGATATAACTGCGGCGCACGAAAATAATATGGCGGCTTCTATGGTGGATCGTCTTACCCTTACCGATGCCAGAATAGACGGTATGGCTGAGGGTGTAAGACAGGTTGCGGCATTGCCCGACCCCGTAGGAAAAATTCTCGGCGGAAACACCTTGCCCAACGGTCTTACCGTAATAAAAAAATCCGTACCGCTCGGTGTAATCGGCATTATTTTCGAGTCACGCCCCAATGTTACGGTAGACGCAGGATGCCTTTGCCTTAAAGCCGGCAATACCGTAATTCTGCGTGGCGGCAGTGATGCTATAAATTCAAACAAGTGCCTTGTCGGTATTATGAGAGCGGCGGCTGAAAAGCACGGTGTCAATCCTGACATCGTACAGCTTGTAGAGGACACCTCAAGAGATACCGCAACCGAGCTTATGAAAGCAAACGAATATGTTGACGTACTTATCCCAAGAGGCGGCGGCGGACTTATAAACGCCGTAATAAAGAACGCTACAGTACCCGTAATACAGACAGGTGAGGGCAACTGCCACGTTTATGTTGACCGCTTCGCCGATATTGATATGGCAGTGGATATAGTGGATAACGCAAAGACACAGCGTCCGTCTGTATGCAACGCCATCGAAAACGTACTTGTGCATAAGAATATAGCTGAGGGCTTTTTGAAGAAGCTCGCTGAAAGGTGGAACGGAAAGGTGACCTTTGTCGGCGACGAAGCAAGCAGTGCATACATCACGCTTGAAAAGATAGCCGATGATGAAGATTACCGCAGAGAGTTCCTCGACCTTAAGATTGCCGTAAAGACAGTAGATGATATAGATGAAGCTATAGCTCATATCAACCGCTTCGGTACAGGCCACAGCGAGTGTATAGTGACCGAGTATCTGCGTAATGCTGAGAAATTCCAGCGTGAAGTCGATGCGGCGGCTGTATATGTAAATGCCAGCACACGCTTTACGGACGGCTTTGAATTCGGACTCGGAGCAGAGATAGGCATATCAACGCAGAAGCTCCATGTACGAGGACCTATGGGCCTTGAGGCTCTGACAACGTTCAAATATCTTGTCAACGGAAACGGTCAGACAAGAGGGTAGGAGGAACGCTTATAAATGGCAAAAAAGAGGATTAAGAATAAAAATCACATAGAGGCAAAAAGCGAGAACAAGGTTCTTCACGGACTTGCAGGCTCTATAGAGGAGGCACTGTCGGAGGATCCGAGCGAGATCGAGCAGGACGAGGTCATCGTTGTCGATGTTCCCGAACACCGCCACAAAGGGCTCGCAAAGAAGATAGCCTACTTTGTTGTCGGGCTTCTTATCATCGTGTTCGCTGTAGTCGGTGCGGTAAATACCGTAATAGCGATCAGCGGAGGGATAGGCAGAATAGCCAATCAGACCGACCTTAAGGAAGAGTTCGCCCTTTACCTTTATCCCGTTGTCGCAACCGATCCCCCCAGCTTTGAGGATGCTTCAACGCTTACACAATCAACTATAATAAAGATAGCCGTTTCAAAAATACTTCTCACGGGCGACACGTCCAACTATGAAACGGACACGGGTGTAATGTATATCCCCGAATTTGATGTTGAAACTGCGGCAAAGAATGTTTTCGGAAGCAGTATTGAGGTAAAGCACCAGACAGTAGGCCATGTGCAGGATCTTGCAACCTACAATTCCGAGAAAAAGGTATACATCGTGGCAGACACAAACCGTATCCCGAACTACTACCCCGTAGTTTCGAAAATAAGCAATGTCGGTGAAACATACACGCTCACCGTTGATTATTATCCGCCTACGGTATCTATACCCGGTCTTGTCAACGAGCAGGTTTCAAGCAAGTCTATGACTTATGTTATCACAAAGAGCGGAGATAAAAAGATTATAACATCAATCGCTCTTGATAAGGTAACAAGGGAAGACGGCTAAGCAAGATGTAATTTTGCATCAGTCTGTCGAAAAACCTCTTGCTTATTTAAAAATGGGGTCGCAGGGGCAAAGCCCCCGACGGGGTCTAGGGGCGGTAGCCCCAGTAATATAGCCCCTTCCCGAGGGGAAGGGGTTTGGGGATAGGGATAGAGAATTTGCTCTATTTTTATAAATACAGACTTTTTCTACAAACTGAGCAAGATGTAATCTTGCATAATTTCCCCTTACCTCTTTTGTAACAAATAACAATTATTTAAAACCCTCCTGTCATTCGCTTGACAAAGAGGGTTTTTTCGTATATAATCATTTTAGCCGTTTAAAGTGACGTAACTTGAAAGCGATAACACTTTAAACGGTCATAATTATTTCTTTTATAAGGGGACAGAAAATGATATTAGCAATACTCATCCTGTACATTCTGTCGGTAGTCGGCATAGGCATATACTGCCGTAAAAAGACTTCCACAGTTAATGACTTCGTACTCGGCGGCAGAAGCGTAGGACCGTGGTTCACGGCTTTTGCATACGGTACATCTTATTTTTCGGCTGTTATCTTTGTCGGCTACGCAGGCAAATTCGGCTGGAACTTCGGACTTGCTTCAACCTGGATAGGCATAGGAAACGCAATACTCGGCTCGCTTCTGCCTTGGCTTATCTTAGGCAGACGGACAAGAGTAATGTCAAAGCATCTTGAATCAGCCACAATGCCCGAATTTTTCGGCAGACGCTTCAACAGCAAGGCTATGAAGATAATCTCGGCGATAATTGTGTTCGTATTCCTTATCCCGTACACAGCGAGCGTTTATAACGGCCTGTCAAGACTGTTCGGAATGGCGTTCAATATTGATTATTCGTTCTGCGTTGTCGGTATGGCGGTAATTACCGCAGTATACGTTATTGTCGGCGGCTATAAGGCAACGGCGCTTAACGACTTCGTGCAGGGAATTATAATGCTTGTCGGCATAGTTGCGGTAATTGCGGCTACGCTTGCCTCAAAGGGCGGCTTCAGCGAGGCTTTGAATCAGCTGTCGCATATCAGCACGGAGGGCACAGCTTCTCCCGGTCTCAACGGCGGATTCGTTTCGTTCTTCGGACCCGACCCGATAAATCTGCTCGGCGTAATTATACTCACATCGCTCGGAACGTGGGGACTTCCTCAGATGGTACATAAGTTCTATACGATAAAGGACGAGCGTTCTATCAGAACAGGCACGATAGTATCAACTGTCTTTGCGCTTGTCGTTGCGGGCGGAAGCTACTTCCTCGGCGGCTTCGGCAGAATATTCGTATCCGATGAGGAGCTTGCGCAGATAGGCTCGGACGGAATTATCCCGAAGATGCTCGAATCGCTCCCCGAAATACTTATCGGTATTGTCGTTATCCTCGTTCTTTCCGCATCAATGTCAACGCTGTCCTCGCTTGTGCTTACATCAAGCTCAACACTGACGCTCGACCTTATAAATCCGCTTTGCAAGAATAAGCTCGACGAGAAAAAGTCGCTTATAGTAATGCGTGCTTTCATAGCTATCTTCCTTGCAATATCGGTAATAATCGCCCTCAACAAGAACGCTCTTATCTCAGACCTTATGGGCTATTCGTGGGGTGCGCTTGCAGGTGCGTTCTTAGCGCCGTTTATGTACGGACTTTTCTGGAAGGGCGTTACCAAGATAAGCGTTTACGTCAGCTTCGGCGTAGGCGTCATCGGCACCGTACTGCATATGATAATCAAGCCTGCAGGTACTATACTTGGCTTCAACGTTGCATCTCCCGTAAACTTCGGTATGTTCCTTATGGCCGCAGGACTTATAATCGTACCGCTTGTGAGCCTTGTCACACCTAAGATGAAAAAGCTTGAGCTTGATGAGATATTCTCCTGCTACAAGCAGAAGGCTGAGGTAGAGGTAACAGACGCCATACCCGATGCCGAAAAGCTGAAATAAACAGATAAATTTATCCGCACTGCCACGAATGCTGCACGGCAGTGCGGATATTTTTTATCTTCCTTTTCAAAGCAAAAGCGGAACCACACGGCTCCGCTTCATACTTTTATTGATTACTTATTTGCTTTTCTTCGTCTGCGACTCAGGGGTTGAACTACAGCCGTGGCATTCGGCGCAGTGACCGCTGCATCCGACGCAGCCGCCGCACGAGAACTTGCCCTTTTTCTTGTCACTTACCAGCTTGTGAATGATCAGTATGATCACCGCAAGTAAAATTACCGCTACGATTATTGAACCTACAACAGGATCCATAAAGATCACTCCTTTTTAATATCTTTCAGAATTTACTTTGTAACCTTGACCTTAACGCCGAGCTTCTTGCTCTCCTTGTAAGGACGAACGAGAAGGTAGATAAGAGCGGCAAGGAGAAGGAATGCAACGATAAGACCGATTATGTCGCCTGCACCTGCAAGTGCGCCTGTGAACAGCTTGCCGAAGTAGTTTATCATAAGAGCGATTACATAAGCAAAACCGCACTCATAACCGATAGCAAACCAGAACCACTTAGCGTTGTTCATTTCACGCTTGATAGCACCCATTGCGGCAAAGCAGGGAGCGCACAGAAGGTTGAATACGAGGAACGACATACCCGTTACAGCTGTGAAGCTGCTTGCAAGCGTCTGCCATACAGTAGCGTCGCCGCTTCCGTAAAGGATACCCATTGTCGCAACGATATTTTCCTTTGCAACAAGACCTGTAACAGCCGCAACAGTCGCCTGCCAGTCGCCCCAGCCGAGAGGTGCGAATATCCAGCAGATAGCCTTACCGATATTAGCTAAGATACTGCAATCCATCTGTGATTCATCGAGCATTGTGAATGCACCGTCTACCCAGCCGAAGAATGATGTGAACCAGACTACGATAGTTGAAAGGAGGATGATAGTACCTGCCTTCTTGATGAATGACCAGCCACGCTCCCACATTGAACGCAGTACGTTTCCAACTGTAGGAATGTGGTATGCGGGAAGCTCCATTACGAAAGGAGCGGGATCTCCAGCGAACATCTTTGTCTTCTTAAGAATGATACCCGAAACGATGATAGCCGCCATACCTAAGAAGTATGCACCCGTTGCAATCCAGGGTGAACCACCGAAGATAGCGCCTGCTATCATTGCTATGAACGGCTGCTTAGCGCCGCAGGGGATAAATGTTGTTGTCATGATCGTCATACGGCGGTCACGCTCGTTTTCAATTGTTCTTGATGCCATGATACCGGGGATACCGCAGCCTGTGCCGACAAGTATTGGTATGAACGATTTACCTGAAAGACCGAACTTTCTGAAGATACGGTCAAGCACGAATGCGATACGGGCCATATAACCGCAAGCCTCAAGAATAGCAAGCAGAATGAACAGTACGAGCATCTGCGGAACGAAGCCGAGTACAGCGCCTACACCGGCAACAATACCGTCAAGGATAAGACCCTTTAACCAGTCTACGCAGTTAACAGCGTCAAGACCCTGCTCGATAAGTACGGGGATACCGGGTACCCATACGCCGTAGCTTGCGGGATCGGGTTCTTCAAATGCGCTTTCGCCGCCTTCTTCAAAGTACTTAACAGCGTCAAGATATGTGATGCCGAGTGTCGTGTCTTTATCTGCGTTTGCAGGGATTTCCTTGTAGTAAACTGTGAGCTGGCTTACTTCAAGTGTTTCTTCGTCCTCTACATCTATCTGCACTGAAGGATTCTCGCCTTCGGGCTTGTATGATTTGAGCGTTTCAAGAGCAGTACCCGGCTCAAAATCCTCACTGTCAGGCTCTATTGTAACGAAACCGTTAACAGCCTCCAAAGCGTCAGAGTAAGCGCCCGATGCATCCTCATAATCTGCCGAGCCTATTCCGAACAAGTGCCAGCCGTCGCCGAACAGTCCGTCATTAGCCCAGTCTGTTGCGGCTGTACCTACCGTTACCATTGAAATATAGTAAACGAGGAACATTATTACAGCGAATATCGGAAGAGCGGCAAATCGGTTTGTAACGACCTTGTCGATCTTATCCGAGGTTGTCAGCTTGCCTGCCGATTTCTTCTTGTAACAGCCCTTGATAATCTCAGCTATGTAAACGTATCTTTCGTTTGTTATAATGCTTTCTGCGTCATCGTCAAGCTCTTTTTCGACATTCTTTATATCTTCGTCAATGTGAGCCATAACCGCACTGTCAAGATTCAGCTTTTCGATAACCTTGTCGTCACGCTCGAACAGCTTTATAGCGTACCATCTCTGCTGTTCTTCGGGCATATTGTGTACTGCGGCTTCCTCTATGTGGGCTATCGTATGCTCAACAGGACCTGAGAATGTGTGCATAGGAACTGTCTTGCCGTTCTTTGCCGCTTCAACCGCAGCGTCTGCGGCTTCCTTTATTCCCGTGCCTTTAAGAGCCGAGATCTCGACAACTTTACATCCAAGTTCCCTTGAAAGCTCCTCAATGTTTATCTTGTCGCCGTTCTTCTTTACTATATCCATCATATTGATGGCAATAACAACAGGAATGCCAAGCTCTGTGAGCTGTGTTGTAAGGTAAAGGTTTCTTTCAAGGTTCGTACCGTCAATGATATTGAGTATAGCGTCGGGACGCTCCTCGATAAGATAGTTTCTTGCAACTACTTCTTCAAGTGTGTAGGGTGACAGTGAATAGATACCGGGTAAGTCGGTAATTACTACTCCGTCGCTCTTTTTGAGCTTACCCTCCTTCTTTTCAACGGTAACGCCGGGCCAGTTACCTACAAACTGGTTTGAGCCCGTCAGAGCGTTGAACAATGTGGTTTTGCCGCAGTTAGGGTTACCTGCGAGCGCAATTTTTAAACTCATCGGGATAATTCCTCTCTTTCATAAAGCCATAAAAGCCTTAGCTTTCACTAACCATTTAAGTTTATTACCTGATCAAATTGTTGAAACGCAGAGATTATTCGACCTCTACCATTTCGGCGTCGGCTTTTCTGAGCGAAAGCTCATAGCCTCTTACCGTTACTTCAACAGGGTCGCCTAAGGGTGCTACCTTGCGGACGTATACCTCTACGCCCTTTGTAAGCCCCATATCCATAATTCTGCGCTTGATAGCGCCCTCGCCGTGCAGCTTGACAACCTTGACGGTTTCTCCGACAGTTGCCTGTTTTAATGTCTTCATCGGTTATCCTCCTCTATAATAAGAATCATATCATGATTCTTTGTGCCATTTCCTTGCTTATCGCAACCCTTGCCTCTTTGACATTCACGATAAGGTTACCGTTTACAGTTGTAACGACTTTTACGTTGCCACCGACTACAAATCCTAAGTTTTCAAGATGCTTCTTGACCTCAGGACTTCCGCCGATTTTCTTTATGATATTTTCGTCACCCTCAGATGCGAGTATGAGCGGCATCATAGAACGTCATCCTTTCTTTTGTTCCGACTGTCTGCTTATAGTCTTGGCTAACCTTATTAGTTAATGCTAATTAAATTAGAACAAGCTAACTCGATTGCCAAATAAAAGGTTAGCACCTGCTAACAAAAAATATTGTACTCACAGCAGAGCGGTTTGTCAAGCGAAAATCAAAACGACTAACGCAAATACAAAAAGTTTGTTTATTCTAACTCAAATCGTTAGTATATTCTAACTATACGTTTGTGAAAATTTCCGAATACCCGATTTACAGGTGCTGTAATTTTATCCGCAATTTTGTTATTTGCGTTTTTTCAAAGAATCGGATATAAGCAACAGCACAGAATGCTCTGCTATAATACGCAATGTAGATTTGTAATCAAAATTTAATCTGTTTTTAGTTTATTAGCCTAAAAATTAAGTAAAAAAATTTAACAAAAACTCTTGCATTTGAAGAATGGCTATGATATACTTAATACAAAGAGCGATTTACGCTTCTTAACGGAAATATGACTTATCAAGGAGAATCAAGTATGAACGTAAAAGTTATCAACGGTACATCTTTACCGAACATTCCCTGGCAGGACAGACCCGCAGGCTGTAAGGACGTTATCTGGCGTGCAGACAACAACCCCATAATCCCCCGTGACCTTCTTCCTACCAGCAACTCTATCTTCAACAGCGCAGTTGTTCCTTTCGAGAGCGAAAAGGGCAAGTTCGCAGGTGTTTTCCGTGTTGACGACAAGGAAAGAAACATGGCTATCCACGCAGGCTTCTCCGAGGACGGCGTACACTGGAACCTCAACGAAGAAAAGGTTGAATGGATAAACGACGATCCCGAAACTGCAGAAGCTAACCCCTGGCAGTACGGCTACGATCCCAGATGCGTATGGATCGAGGACAGATTCTGGATTACATGGTGCAACGCATACGGCTGGAAGCCTACAATCGGTGTGGGCTGGACAAAGGACTTCAAGGAGTTCCACCAGTGCGAGAACGCATTCCTTCCCTTTAACAGAAACGGTGTTCTGTTCCCCCGTAAGATAAACGGCAAGTACGTTATGTTCAGCCGTCCTTCAGACAGCGGTCACACACCCTTCGGTGATATGTACCTTTCACAGTCGCCCGATATGAAGTACTGGGGCGAGCACAGACACGTTATGGCTCCTATGAAGGGCTGGGAATCACTCAAGATCGGTGCAGGTCCTATCCCGATAGAGACAAGCGAAGGCTGGCTGGTATTCTACCACGGCGTTCTCCAGAGCTGCAACGGCTATGTATACAGCTTCTCAGCTGCTATCCTTGACATCGACAAGCCCTGGAAGGTTAAGTATCGTTGCGCTGAGTACCTTCTCAACCCCAGAGAGTATTATGAGTGCGTAGGCGACGTTCAGAACGTTACATTCCCCTGCGCAGCACTCTGCGACGCTGATACAGGCAGAATCGCTATCTACTACGGTTGTGCAGATACCTGCGTAAGCATGGCATTCACAACTGTTGACGAGGTTGTAGACTACGTTAAGAAGCACAGCAGTGTTTGACTTACAGACAAAGCATAAAGCTATCCCCTCCGCTTTTGCGGAGGGGATTTTTGCGTTTATATGCGGCTTAAATCCTGCGGATTATATACCCATTATCTCTTTTTCTTCGGCAGTGAGCTTTGAAGCGTATACTGAATACCCTTCTTCTCCGTAACTGTTCAGAACTATATCCATAACCTCACGGAAAATGTACCGCCTTGCTTTTTCTGAATTTAAAAACAGCTTTTTGTCAAGCGTTTCGCCGCCAACCGTGTGACAGCATACATAAAATATAAATTCACGCTTCGCCGTTATCGTGAAATGTTCGCAGTAGCAATTACCCGTGAACGAATAAACCGGCGGAATATCAAGCTCCCGAAAACGTTCTTCGAGAGCCTTTAATTTTTTCGGCACACTTTTATGCTTGGCAGGCTTATCTGTACCGTAAATTTCACGGCACATACTTCTGTCTGAAATATGATTTTTGTAAAGCTGAATGATGACACAGACAAGCGCCATGACCGCTATGACCGAGCCGATTATAAGCAGTACAGCGCCTAAAGGCGAATCGGTTATCCTTGAGCCGTCCATATTATACCTCAATGATTGTTAATGCGTGTTTGTGTTTGTTGTATCTGTTGTGCTTGCTGTACTCGTGCCGTTATGTACGGGAACAGTGTAATCCTGCGGCTGAATAGGTGCGCCGCAGTGAGGGCAGGCGTTGCAGCTGCCTATGGTATAGACGCCTCCGCAGTATTCGCAGGAGGCCTGTTTCATTACGACGGATTGCGGCTGCGGTGCAGTCTGCTGAGGAGGAGCATAGTAGCCGTCAAGAGGTACTTCCTTTGCACCCTTGTATTTATTTGCGTTAGGTCGGAAGAATACCATAAAGAATGCGTGTATGCAGACGAACAGGAGCATAAAGATTCCTATTCCGAAGGTTTCGCCCTCAAATCTGAACTTCATTACAGTAGGAGTAAGTGCGTTAAAGCTGTCGGTGATAGCGTCATTTACCTTTGTTCCCTCGACAAGCAGCCTCTTGTGCAGATCGTTTGTAAAATCGTATGCTACGGATGAAGTAATGATACTGTCGGTATCATCGCCCTGCATACCCTCCCAGTACCAGTTGTTGAATTCGTCGTCGGGATCTTTCGGCTGAGAATACACTATCAGCCAGTGCTTTTCGTCATAGAACCGGTTTACATAAAGCTCATAAGCGTACTTCTCAAGGTCGGTATAGTTATCCTCCCAGTCGGAGTTGTACACAGTCATTACCGCAGGAGAAATACCCGTTGTGTTGAAGAAATCCTCAAGTGCGTCGCCGAGCTTCGTTGTATCTCCGAGTACGTTAGCGTCGTCCTGTATAACTATCTGCGAGTTATAATCGACCTTCAGCTTTTCGGGTACGCCGAAAGACGTAAATATCATCAAGAACGCCGCCAGAACAAACGGTACATAGAATATGAGCATTAAAAATCTCAGCTTGCTCGGACCTTTTGAAAGGTCGGTATCCGAGTAGACGTAGTTCGGAACGCCGTTTCTGTAGTAGACGAATCTTCTTGCACCGGGGAAATATGTGCGGCTGGTCCTTATTCTGCTTGAGCTTCCTCCCGATGATGAACGGTGTGACGAGCTGTGCGATGAGGAGGAGTGGTGGCTTCCGCCCCCGTGAGAGCCTCCGCCCGATGAGTGTGGCATATTATACCTTCTTTCGTGTGACTTTTGATATTATTCTACCATAAATTAACCGTCAAATCAAGATATAAAGCTATTCTGAGTGACGGCTGAAAACTGTAAAGCGTTAAAAATCGAATGTAAAGTTGCACGGCAAAAATGTAAAGTCGGTGTATAGTTTGGCTTTGCTGTGCGGAATATGCGGCTTTACAAAAACTTTACCTACTTTATACCATTCCTTGCTTTAATGTAAAGCCCGTTGTGACTATAATATGAAATGTAGTCGGGAGGGAAACCGAACGGCAGATAAAAATGTACATAAATATTATGGAGTATCAGGAAAACTCCGAGGGGTATCACCCTTAAGAAAGGAAACAACATGAACAAGAAGTTACTATCACTTATCGCAGGCGCAGCAATAGTTGCTGCAGCAACAGGCTGTTCAGGAACAGCAACAAGCAGCGTAGCAGGCACATCTTCCGCAGCAGGCACATCTGCAAGCGAAGCATCATCTACAGCTGCAGAGGAGCTCAGCGGCACACTGTCAATGAACGGCTCTACATCAATGGAAAAGGTTATCAAGGCTGTTAACGGCGCATTTATGGAAAAGAACAAGGGCGTAACAGTTAACTTAAACCTCACAGGTTCGGGTACAGGCATCCAGGAAGCCTCAGAGGGCAAGTGCGACATCGGTAACTCGTCAAGAAAACTCAAGGATGAAGAATCTGAAAAGCTTGACGCTACAGTAGTAGGACTTGACGGTATCGCTCTCGTAGTAAACCCCGCAAACAAGCTTGAAGACATCACACTTGAGGATCTCGCTAAGGTTTACTCAGGCGAGATCACAAACTGGAAGGAGCTTGGCGGCGATGATAAGTCAATCGTAGTTATCGGCCGTGAGGACGGTTCAGGTACAAGAGACGGTTTCGAGTCTATCGTAATGGGCGACAAGGAACCGAAGTACGCACAGGAACTTGAGTCTACAGGTTCAGTTATCAACGCAGTAGCAACAACAGACGGCGCTATCGGTTACGCTTCACTTGCAAACGTTGACGAAACAGTAAAGGCACTTAAGATTGGTGGTATTGAAGCTACAGAAGAAAACGTAAAGAGCGGCGCTTACGAAGTACAGAGACCCTTCATCTGTGCAACACTCAAGGGTTCCGATAACAAGCTCGTTAAGGCTTACCTTGACTTCATTCTCTCAGAAGAAGGTCAGGCACTCGTACTTGCACAGGGTGCAGTTCCCGTAAAGTAAAAAACAAGTCGATAATTCCTATACAGTAAGCACTTTTCCGGTAGCAATCCGTTACCGGAATTTGCTGTATAAGTATGTATAGCCCTGAAAGGATGGTTTACTTGGAAAAGACAAGCGGCGCAGCAGTTGCGGTAGGCTCGGTCGGAAAGCAGAGATCTGCTATAAGAAGTAAAAAATCGGGATTCACAAACGTTACAGAACGTGTAATGAAGTACATATTTACCGTATGTGGGATCACAGCGGTAGCGTGCGTCCTGATGATAACAATTTATATGATAATATCGGGTGCTCCCGCCATAGGAAAAATCGGATTGACCGATTTTCTGTTCGGCGACACATGGTACGCAAAGAAAGAACAGTTCGGTATCCTTCCGCTGATTCTCACGTCGGTATTCGGTACTCTCGGCGCAATAGTGATCGGTGTTCCGATAGGACTTCTCACAGCGGTGTTCCTGTCCGAGCTTGCACCTAAGGCGATGAAGAACGTAGTAAAGCCTGCGGTCGAGCTTCTTGCGGGTATCCCGTCGGTTATATACGGTTTGCTCGGCGCAAATCTTGTAAAGCCGCTTATGTACGCACTGGAGGAGATTATTTACGCAAATGATCCTACACATCAGTTCACAGGCGGCGCAAACCTCGCAAGTGCAATAATCGTACTTGCCATAATGATACTCCCCACTATCATAAACATTTCGGAGAACGCAATATCCGCCGTTCCTTCCGAATACAGAGAGGCAAGCTACGGGCTGGGAGCTACTAGGATACAGACTATCTTCAAGGTAGTTATCCCCGCCGCAAAGTCGGGTATTGCGTCCGGTGTCGTTCTCGGTGTCGGCAGAGCGATAGGTGAGGCAATGGCTATCATCCTTGTTGCAGGCAACAGCGCAAATATGCCGGAGCTGTTCTCATCGGTAAAATTCCTCACAACAGGTATCGTTGCCGAATTCCCGTATTCGAGCGGACTTCACAGAGAGGCGCTCTTTGCGATAGGACTTGTGCTGTTCGTGTTCATTATGATAATAAATCTGATACTCAACGGTATACTCAAAAAGGGCGGCAAAAAGGAAAAAGCGGCAAAGACCGCAGGAAAGGCGTGATAGATTATGGCAAAAGCAGTTACGAATTCTCTTACTAAAAAGCGCAGAAGAGTAAGCGACATAGTGCTGAAGTCTCTGATTTTTCTTTCGTCCGGCATAGTCGTTGCGCTGACGCTCGGTATGATTATATACATAGCCGTAAAAGGCACAGAGGGAATGAGCTTGAACTTCCTTACAACTCCGGCGTTCTCATATCCTTATGAAAACTACGGCGTACTCGGCAATATAATCAATACGCTTTATCTTGTAGTGATTACGCTTATCATCGCAACACCTGTCGGCGTAGGTGCGGCAATATATCTTACCGAATACGCAAAGCAGGGCAGACTTACAAGAATAATCGAATTCACTACCGAAACGCTTGCAGGTATCCCCTCAATCATATACGGACTTTTCGGCAGTGTGTTCTTCTACAATATCTTCAAGGTAAACTACTCACTGCTTACAGGTGCGCTGACATTGTCAATAATGGTACTGCCCACCATAATCCGTACCACGCAGGAGGCGATAAAGACCGTTCCTATGGGCTACAGAGAGGGTGCTGTCGGACTTGGCGCACCTAAGTGGCATACTATAAGGACCGTTGTTCTTCCAAGCTGTATAGACGGTATACTGACCTCGGTAATTCTGTCCATAGGCAGAATAGTAGGCGAGTCTGCGGCGCTTATCTTCACAGCGGGTATTGCCGCTGAGGTAGGTATAAATTCGCTCGGCGATATTTTCGGCAAGGTGATGAATCAGGGCGGCTCGCTCACGGTTCAGCTTTACCAGTACGCACAGCGTGGCGGTGCCGAAATGAAGTACGCATTCTCTACGGCGCTTGTACTGCTTGTAACAGTACTTATAATCAACATATGCGCAAAGCTGGTTGCTTACAGAATAAGAAAGAAACGCTCGGTATAATGCCGTGAAAAGAAAAGAGGATAAACAATGTCAGATATAATCGTACCTCAGAGCGATGTGAAGCTCTGTACAAGAAATGTGAATCTATATTACGGAGAAAATCACGCTCTCAAGGACATAAACCTTGATATAAAGACAAATAAGATAACCGCCTTTATCGGTCCTTCAGGCTGCGGCAAATCCACATATCTGAAAAGCCTTAACCGTATGAACGATCTGATACCGGATTGTAAGATAACAGGCCGGTTCCTGCTTGACGGCGAGGACATCTACGCTGACGGCGTTGATACTAACGTACTGCGCCGCAGGATAGGAATGGTGTTCCAGAAGCCCAACCCCTTCCCGATGAGCATTTACGATAACATAGCATACGGACCGAGAGTACACGGTATAAAGAGCAAGGCAAAGCTTGACAGGATAGTCGAGGAGAGCCTTATCGGTGCGGCTGTTTTTGACGAGGTAAAGGACAGACTTCATAAATCCGCACTCAGCCTTTCGGGCGGTCAGCAGCAGAGGATCTGTATCGCAAGAGCGATCGCCGTTCAGCCTGAGGTCATCCTTATGGATGAGCCTACATCGGCGCTCGACCCTGTATCAACGCTTAAAATCGAGGAGCTTATGAACACGCTCAAGGAAAAGTACACGGTAGCTATTGTAACTCACAATATGCAGCAGGCAACAAGAATTTCGGATTACACGGCATTCTTCCTTGTAGGAGAAATGGTCGAGTACGCACCGACAGAAGAACTGTTTTCACGTCCCGTTGATAAGCGGACGGAAGATTATATCACAGGACGTTTCGGTTGATTTTATACGTTATGTGTGATATTATATTAGAAAGGGTAAACAGAAATGAGAGAAACATTTGAACATAAGCTCGGCAAGCTGAATAACGATCTTATCCGTATGGGCGGAATGATAGAGGAGGCAATAGCTTCAGCTATCACAGCACTGCGTGACAGCGATGCCGTTCTTGCAAAAAAGGTAGTAGACGGAGACAGAGCGGTAGATGAGGAAGAAAAGAACATCGAGAGCCAGTGCCTGTCTATAATACTGCGTGAACAGCCTGTCGCAAGAGATCTTCGTAAGGTTTCTGCGGCGCTCAAAATGGTAACTGATATGGAGCGTATAGCCGACAATGCCGCAGATATTGCGGAGATCAGCCTTACCGCAGACGTATCCGCTATCATGCACATAGTAAAAGAGATTCAGACTATGAGTGAAAAGGTAATAATAATGGTTTCACACTCTATAGATTCATTCGTAACAACCGATATGGAGCTTGCGAATGAAACGATAAAGGCTGACGATGAGGTTGACGAGCTGTTCGTTTCTATAAGAAACCGCATAGTAGAGCTTATAAAGAGCGAGCATTGCAGCGGCGATGTTGCGGTCGATGCCCTTATGATAGTAAAATATCTTGAAAGAATAGCCGACCATGCGGTAAATATCTGCGAGTGGGTGGAATTCTTCAAGACGGGAGAATACAAGAATACCCGTATTATATAAACTTTGGAGGCTGATATAATGGCTGAACGTATCTATATTACAGAGGACGACGACAGTATAAGAGAGCTTGTGACGGTAGCTCTTTCGGCTTATTCATACGAGGTGGAGAGCTTTGTCAGTGCTGAGGATTGCCTTGCCGCAGCCGAAAAGCAGGTGCCGGATATATTCCTGTTCGACATAATGCTGCCGGGTATGGACGGTGTGCAGGCAGTGAAGATTCTTCGTGAAAACGAGCAGACAAAGAATACGCCGATACTTATGCTGACAGCAAAATCGGCCGAGATAGACAAGGTGTTCGGACTTGAAAACGGCGCAGACGATTATCTCACAAAGCCGTTCGGCATTATGGAGCTTGCCGCAAGAATAAAGGCGCTTTTAAGGCGTTCCGGCAGAAGCACATCAGACAGCGCTTCCGATAAGATTACTGCAGGCGGCATAACGGTAAACACATCTCTCAGAGAGGTGAGCCGTGACGGCAGACCGATAGAGCTTACGCTGAAGGAATACGAGCTTCTTTTGTATCTTCTTAAGAACAGGGCAAGAGTAGTCAGCCGTGAGGAGCTTCTCACGAAAGTGTGGGGTATAGATTTTGTCGGTGAAACAAGAACGCTCGATATGCACATAGGAACGCTCAGAAAAAAACTCAGCGATGATGCCGAGAACGCTCATCTTATCAAAACGGTAAGAGGAGTAGGCTACAGATTTATAGGAGAATAACAGGAGGGCGTACAGATGAAAAAAGCACTTATAGTACGTTTTCTTATAGTAATTGCAATAGTTATGTCAGTGTGCGTTGTATCTGCTACCGCACTTCTTTCAAGCACGGAGCAGAACGTCAGAAAAAGCGATATGCTGACTTCTCTCGGACTTATCCGTGTGATATATGAGGACGAAACCGACCACGACTATGACCTTGCGAACAGATTAAGCTCACTTGTCGGAAACGCCAGAGTGAGCTTTATCAATAAGGACGGAACTGTATTTGTAGACACCTATATCGACGGTGAGCCGGACGATAACCACAGCACCCGTGAGGAGATAAAGCAGGCAGAGCTTACAGGAAGCGGAGTAGCCGTAAGATATTCAAAGACGCTCGGCAAAAATCAGATTTATGCCGCTATGAAGGTTAAGGACGACGATATAATCAGAATAAGCTACAATATAAACAGCTATATGGATTTTGCGTCAATGTTCATGGCGCCTATGCTGATAGCCGCCGCAATAGGCATAATAGCAGGGCTTATAGCGGTGAGCAGTGTCGCCCGCCAGATAATGAAGCCGATAAACAGCATATCAAAGGCTATGAGCGGTATGAAATATGTCGGTGACGAAAAAATCTCTGCGGAGCTTGACGAGATACCCTCGCACAAATACCCCGAGCTTGATGAATTTGTCACAATGTTCAATTTTATGCGTAAAAGCATACAGGATAATATGAAGACGCTTGAAAACGAGCGTGAAAAGGAACGCTTCATACTTGAAAGCCTTCAGGACGGTGTAATTCTTTACGATAACGATCTTTCGGTAATTTCGATAAACCGTGCAGGTCTTAAGCTGCTCGGTGCTTCTGAGGAAAGCGGCGCCTTGACCGTACCCGAGCTTGCAAGAAAGCCCGAGATAATCAGCGGAGCGGAAAAAGCGGCAAACGAAGACAGGACGGTAACTATAGAAAGCACCGTTGACGGAAGAATTTTGCTCGTGCAGGTATTCCCCGTATCCAAGAGCGGAATAGATGCAATGCACGGCGGACTTATGGTTATCCGTGACGTTACCGACAAGCGTATGTCCGAACAGCTCAAAGCCGACTTCTTCGCAAATGCCGGTCACGAGCTGAAAACGCCGTTGACGGCAATTTCGGGCTTTGCCGAGCTTCTTGAAAACGGACTTGTGCCTAAGGATAAGAAGGATTATTACATCGGAAAAATTCTTACCGAAGCCAAGAGAATGTCAACGATAATCAGCGACATTCTTGAAATATCCTCCCTTGAAAATAAGACCACAGCCGAGGAAGTAACCGACTGCAAGCTGTCCGAGATATGCACAGCGGTAAAGGAATGCCTGGAGCCTGCGGCTTGCGCAAAGAACGTCACGATAGAACTGTCAGGCGACAGCTTTACCGTCCGTGCCGCATACAAGCACATATACGAGCTTGTCGAAAACATAGTCAGCAACGCTATAAAGTACAACAAGGACGGCGGCAGAGTAGAGATAACGCTTCACAATGTGGGCGAGACAGGCTGTATCTATGTAAGGGATAACGGCATAGGCATCCCTAAGGAGTCGCTTAACCGTGTATTTGAGCGTTTCTACAGAGTGGATAAGGGCAGAAGCACCAAAGAGGGCAGTACCGGACTCGGCCTTTCCATAGTAAAGCATATCGTCAACTGCTACGGCGGCACGGTGACGCTTGACAGCGAGCTTGGCAAAGGCACTCTTGTCTGCGTAAGACTGCCGATTGCAAAGAATATTTCGGAGTAACCGCATATTTGATTTTTCGCTTGACACAGCGTTGCATTTATGATACACTAAACATATAATGAAGCATAAGTGCAAAGACCGTGTATGGCAAGAGTAACCGGGAAAAAAGTTTCACAGAGAGCCGTGTAAGGTGAAAGACGGCAGACTGATTTACGGTGAAGTGCGGCTGTACGGATTTTTTATCCGGGTCGGCAGAGGGAACGTTAGACTTATCAGTATCTCTGCCCGTGTAGTCTGCGTTAAAGACATAAAGGGAGTGTAAGCTCCGAAGCGAAGTGGAACCGTGATAGAAATATCGCCTTCGTCTGTTATGCAGACGAGGGCGTTTTTATTTTCGGAGAAGGGTAGGAAACATATGTTCGATAAAATTAAAGCGGATATAAAATCGGTCAGAGAACGAGATCCTGCCGTAAAGAGCGATCTCGAGGTGTTTTTCCTGTATCCCAGCTTCAAGGCTGTAAGGGCATACCGCAGGGCGCATAAATGGTACCTTAAAAAGCATTATTTCATTGCAAGGTGGATATCACAGCGTGCTTTGCGGAAAACGGGTATAGAGATACACCCCGGCGCAACGATAGGAAAGGGCTTGTTCATCGACCACGGAAGCGGCGTTGTAATAGGCGAAACTACCGAGATAGGCGACTACTGCACGCTTTATCAGAACGTAACGCTCGGCGGTACTGGTAAAGATACCGGTAAACGTCACCCCACGCTCGGCAACAATGTAATGGTAGGCTCGGGAGCAAGGGTTCTCGGTCCTTTCAAGGTGGGCGATAACGCAAAGATAGCCGCAAATGCCGTTGTGCTGTCGGAGGTACCGCCTAACTCAACTGCGGTCGGCGTTCCTGCAAGGATAGTCCGCCGTGACGGTCAGAGGGTAAATGCCTGCGACCTTGACCAGATACACATTCCCGACCCTGTGGCACAGCAGATATGTGCCTTGCAGAGCAGGCTTGAAACAATGCAGAGCGAGATAGATCTGCTAAGAGAAGAACTTAAAGAAAACAATATTAAATAAAAGCGAGGATAAGAAAATGCAGTTATATAATTCACTGTCACACAAAAAGGAAGAATTCGTGCCGAATGTCGAGGGCAAGGTAAATATGTACACCTGCGGACCTACCGTGTACCACTTTGCACACATAGGAAATCTGCGTAGCTACATTATGGAGGATGTGCTTGAAAAGTACCTGCGCTATGTCGGCTATGATGTAAAGCGTGTAATGAACATTACCGATGTAGGACATCTGACAAGCGACGGCGACACAGGTGATGACAAGATGCTGAAGGGCGCAAAGCGTGAGCATAAGACGGTTATGGAGATAGCGAAGTATTACACAGACGCTTTCTTCGAGGACTGCACGAAGCTGAACATCAAGCGTCCCGATGTTGTAGAGCCTGCAACTCACTGTATCGCAGATTTCATCAAGGTAATTTCTTCTCTCATTGAAAAGGGCTACGCTTACGAAGCAGGCGGAAATATCTATTTTGATACCTCCAAACTCGAAAAGTATTATGTTTTCAACGATTTCAAGGAGGAAGACCTTGCGGTTGGCGTCCGTGAAGGCGTTGAGGAGGACGGCAACAAGAGAAACAAGGCCGACTTCGTTCTGTGGTTCACAAAGTCAAAGTTTGACGATCAGGAACTCAAGTGGGACAGCCCGTGGGGAGTAGGCTACCCCGGCTGGCATATCGAGTGCAGCTGCATAAGTATGAAGCATCTCGGTGAATATCTTGACATTCACTGCGGCGGCATCGACAACGCATTCCCCCACCACACAAACGAGATAGCACAGAGTGAGGCTTACCTCGGTCATAAGTGGTGCAACTACTGGTTCCACGTTCACCACCTCAATACAAACAGCGGCAAGATGAGCAAATCGAAGGGCGAATTCCTTACAGTATCACTGCTTGAAAGCAAGGGCTACGACCCCGTGATATACCGTTTCTTCTGCCTGCTGTCACACTACAGAAAGTCGCTCGTATTCACTTACGAGAATCTTGATAATGCAAAGGGCGCATACGAAAAGCTGGTCGCTAAGATAGCACAGCTTTTAAAGGCGGAGCAGGGCGAGGTTGACAAGGCGGCTTACGATAAGCTCCGTGAGGGCTTCACCGCCGCTATGGACAACGATATAAACACATCGCTTGCAATCACTGCGCTGTATGACGTATTAAAGGCTGACACAACACCCGCAACAAAGCTGGCGCTTATCGCTGACTTCGACAAGGTGCTTTCGCTGTCGCTTATCGAAAAGGCAAAGGCGGTAAACGAAAAGCCCGCTGATACAAATGATGAGCTTCCTGCCGAAATTCTTGAGCTTGCCGAGCAGAGAAAGCAGGCACGAAAGGATAAGAATTTTGCACTTGCCGATGAGCTTAGAGATAAGATAACCGCAATGGGCTATACCGTAGAGGAAACAAGACAGGGAACGGTTATAAAAAAGAAGTAAGCAGGTTAATATGGCAAAAACGAGAGGCTGTTCTTTATTCAGGAGCTTCCCACATTAACATTCACCGCAGTGTTTCCACTGCGGTGTTTTTGCGTTTGTGGTTGCACTGTCGGCGCAGTTATGGTAAAATGTAAGTACAAAATAATACGGGAGGCAGTTATGAATAATATTGATAAGCTCACGCAAAAAATATTCAGCAAATTCAATGACGATTCGTTATTCTATTGCAATATATATCTGACCGGAACGGAAGAAAACAATGCGGTTGTTCTCTTTGATATGGAAGGTTTCATTTTAAAGGTTTGCCTTGACAAAGTTAAAGCCGAATATACAATGCCTGAAGACAGCTATGTGCTTGTTCCTGAGATGTGCATTGATGAAAATGAAAATGTGATTCATTTCTCAGTATGGAGCGAAGAACGAGGTGAAGAAGATTTTGAACTGAAGTTTGATTGCGCAAATGCGGAAATGATGCCGTGCAGGAAAACATATTACTCCGATGGCGTATGGGATATAGTAGTCTGTATGGCGGCTAATATATATGACAGATACAGCTTTGATGAAACTTTTATCAGCGAAGCTGAGCGTAATTACCTACCGCTTGTGCTTGAACTTATGGAAATTACAGACAGCTCTAAAGCGAAACCTGAATTGCCGGTTCTTACAGCTTATGCCGAAAAGTATGGCTTGAATGAGTTTACCGCAATCATCTTAAAGAATGTCAGACGTGCTAAAACAGGAATTTCAAATAAACGTTTCAGCGGGCTTGATGACGTGAAATATGAACCGCTCTGGCGTGAATTGTATATGATTTTTTGGGGGCTTTGCAAGGATTATCCCACTATATCGGAAATAATCGGACTTGAACCCGAAAACATTAGGATAAGAAAAAATATCACCGATACGCTTTATAAAGCAGGCTATGAGGGCGTTTATCCTGATTTCAGAAAAACAGGTGAGCTTAAAGGTGTGCATCTGACTCAAAGTCATGATAAGGCGTATTTGGTCGGTTGTGAGAAGAATGTCCTTTATATGGTACACTGCGATGAAATGTGCTCCGACGGAGAGACGGTAATTATATTCAGAAGCGGAACTATTGTGATGAAAGACGGCTTTGACTATAGTAATGCTGATATTTATTCAAGTATGTTCCGCAACGGCGGTTATCATATAGAAAAAAGCTTTTCGTGCTGTGCAGGAAACGAGGATATTTCACAAGCCGCCGCAATAGCTGTAAAGAGAGCAGAGCTGAAAAAGCTTACACGAAAGGAATGTAAAGCGGCTGACGTTGATAAGAATCTTTTGTCGTTCCTTCCTGTCGGAATGCTGATGGGTCTGTTATTCGGCGTTTTCTTGGCGCTCGGTATGATGATTGTTTTGTTCCTGTTTGAAATGTTTGTCGGGAGCAGTGCCGTTGAGGCGTTACAAGTGATAGTTGACAGTGGGTGGCTCTGTGCGTTCGGAGCATCCGGACTTGCGTTCGGGCTTGCAATGACGGTTTTAATGTATTTGGCAGGAAGAAAATAAGAGGTATAAATTATGCTTACTATGAGAAAAGGTTTTTCGATTCCCTTTGCCGATAAGCTCAGCGAAGGGTATAAAACGGACGGAAAATTATTCACCGCAAACGTATCGGCACAAAAAACTCTGCCGTTGCTTGAGGATTTCATAAAACTGCACGAAAACGAGAGGCTGTTCTTTATTCTGGAGCTACCCACTCCCCAAACCGCCGAGCCTAAGGACGAAAACGGAAATATCATCACTTTCCACAAGGATATTTATTATCTTGACGATTGCACCTCCGCTATGATAAGAGATGTGCTGGATATTGTCGGAAAAATACTTCTCGATGACGGAATATCACAGTTCGGCGTCGGCTCTCATATAACAAACGATGAAATGATGATATGCAAGTACAACATCGTCAATCTGTACCGTAACGATGAGCAAAGCACCCTTTATGACGGATTTTTCGAAAATGCCGGCATACGCAAGGAGAATAACCTCGTCACCGCATCGGATATGCTCTCTCCCGCAACTCCGGGCGAATGCACAATGTGCGAACAGGACGGCAGGACAGTCTACGATATACCGCCCGTGTTCGCCGAGCTTGGAATGTATATGGCGGAAAGATGCGAGGAATAAGAATATTCACAGCGTGACATAAAAAGCATATAATACTAAAAAAGCGACAGAAGTTACGGTGGCTCCGCCCTTGAATTGCCGTACATGGCTTTACCTGTCGCTTTTTTTGATTTCAGAACCCGTACAGGCGGTAGTTTTTACATAAATATTGCGAGAAATTCGAACTTCTGTTGCAAAAATCTGCCCGTTATTCAGGATAAACACCGAAAAATGAATTAAAACTGCAGGAATCTGCAGTATGACGGATATTTACATTCATACGTCATAATTGACAAAAAACGTCCCGATTCCGATAAAAAGAAGTGAAAAGCCCGAAAATCAGTCATATCCGCAATCCGATTTCCGATATATTGTTGGCATAACTGCATAATCACTTTACGAAAAATTCATCAAGATATTATGCAGATTTGACAAAATGCAAGAAACAAATAAAAAACTTGCAAAAAAGCGTTGACAAATCACCCCGCCGTCAGTATAATAATACTTGTAAGCAACGGAGCTGAACGAACACAAAAAGTTCGTGCGGCTCCTTTTGTTTTAAGCGGGATTGCAAAAGTTCTGCAGTATCTGCAAAGGCGCAGAGGGGTGCAGATAGAATTTTTTCAGACCCGTTTCAAGAAAAAAGCGGCACAGCCGCAGTCAGAAAATTACCTATTGAAAGGGGCGGTTATCAATGGATTTCTTATCCACGCTAACTCTTGCTGCCGAGTCGGCAGACAAAATTCAGGAAACCGTTAACGCCACGATGTTCAACGTCGGCGACGGCAACGGTATATGGTACCTTATCGGTGCCGCATTGGTATTCTTTATGCAGTGCGGTTTCGCAATGGTTGAAACAGGTTTCACCAGAGCAAAGAATGCCGGCAACATTATAATGAAAAACTTAATGGACTTCTGCCTCGGTACGATTGCATTCGTGCTTCTCGGCTTCGGTCTGATGCTTGGCGAAGATACATTCTTCGGACTTATCGGTGTTCCGAATCTTGACGTTCTTACTCAGCTTTCAGACTTCAACAGATGTGCAGAGTTCGTATTCAACTTAGTATTCTGCGCTACCGCAGCAACGATAGTTTCAGGTGCTATGGCAGAGCGTACAAAGTTCATCAGCTACTGCATCTACTCATTCGTTATCAGCCTTGTCGTTTATCCTATCGAGGCTCACTGGATTTGGGGCGGCGGCTGGCTCGCACAGCTCGGCTTCGTTGACTTTGCAGGTTCAACGGCAATACATATGGTCGGCGGTCTTACGGCTCTTATCGGTGCCGCAATGGTCGGACCCCGTATCGGCAAGTTCAGCAAGGACGGTAAGCCCAGAGCTATCTTAGGTCACTCGATCCCTCTCGGCGCACTCGGTGTATTCATCCTCTGGTTCGGTTGGTACGGATTCAACGGTGCCGCAGCTTCCAACGTAGATTACCTCGCAGATATATTCCTTACCACAACAATTGCTCCTGCAGTTGCAACGGTAGTAACGATGATATTCACTTGGCTCAAGAATGGCAAGCCCGATGTTTCGATGTGCCTTAACGCATCGCTCGCAGGACTTGTAGCTATCACAGCTCCCTGTGCAGACACAGACGCACTCGGTGCAGCAATAATCGGTATTGTTTCAGGCTTACTGGTTTGCTTCGGTGTTTGGCTGCTCGACTACAAGCTCAAAGTTGATGACCCTGTCGGCGCAGTAGCAGTACACTTCTTCAACGGTGTATGGGGCTCGCTCGCAGTAGGCTTATTCGCAACAGGCAAAGGTCAGAACGGCATCACGGGTCTGTTCTACGGCGGCGGATTCAAACAGCTTGGCATACAGGCACTCGGCGTGGTTGCTGTTTGTGCATTCGCAGCAGTAACGATGTTCCTGACATTCTATATCTTAAAGCACACGATCGGCCTCAGAGCTTCAAGAGAAGAAGAGCTCAAGGGTCTTGATACGACAGAACACGGTCTGCCCAGCTCCTACGCAGATTTCGTTATCGCAGGCGACAGCGTATACAGCGGTTCTTCCGCAGAAGATACAGCAGTTGTTACTACGGCTGCTCCTGTTGAAACCTCTGTACCCGTACAGCACGTTTCAAAGGCAAGAGCTCCTATCAGCGACAGCGATGTAAAGATGACAAAGGTAGACATTATCGCAAACCAGGAGAAGTTCGAAGTTCTCAAGCACGCACTTTCATCTATCGGCATCACCGGTATGACGGTATCTCATGTAATGGGTTGCGGTATGCAGAAGGGTTCAACTGAGTTCTATCGTGGTGTTCCCGTAGACGCAAGACTTCTTCCCAAGATGAAGGTCGAGATCGTAGTTTGCAAGGTTCCTGTTGAAAAGGTCGTAGAGGTTGCCAAGAACGCACTCTATACCGGTAAGATAGGCGACGGTAAGATTTTCGTATACGACGTTGAAAATGTAATCAAGGTTCGTACAGGCGAAGAGGCTTACGAGGCTCTGCAGGATAACGATTAACGGCAATTCAGAATTCAGCATAGGTTCTTCCTTGAATGTTTTGCACCGTCCTTTTTATAAGGGCGGTGCATTTTTGCGTTAACCACTTGCTTTTTTCTCCGAAATGTAGGATAATATATTATAGATATTTATGCCCCGTCGGCAAATAAAAAACAAGAGGTATTACTATGCAATTCAGACAGGTAGATGTATATACGAAAAGTGAAGCAATACAGGTGCTTGTAATGCGCCTGTCCGAGCTTGGACTTAATGGATTTATAATTCACGATCCCGCCGATTTTGAAGAGTTCCTCGAAAACAAGGAATATAACTGGGATTATGTAGACGACAGCCTTATGGGACTTAAAACCGTAGAGCCGCATATAACCTGCTATGTGCAGGATAACGAGCAGGGGACGGATATGCTCTCCGCACTCGGCGGCACTCTTGATGAGCTTAAGGAAAACGATACGGATGATTTTTACGGAAGCCTTGACGTAACGATAGATTGCGTGCGTGAGGAGGACTGGGCAAATAACTGGAAGCAGTATTACAAGCCGTTCACGGTAGGCAAAAAGCTGATAGTAAAGCCGAGCTGGGAAGAAGTAGAGAACACAGACGGCAGAAAGATACTTGAGATCGACCCCGCTTCGTCATTCGGAACAGGTCAGCACCACACCACCCGTCTTGTAATGGAGCTTCTCGAAAAGCAGATACACGAGGGCGACAGAATGCTCGATCTCGGTACGGGAAGCGGCATACTGTCCATCGCAGGACTTCTGCTCGGCGCAAAGCAGGCGGTAATGGTGGATATATTCGAAAACTCGGTACGCACCGCAAAGGAAAATACCGAAAAGAACGGCTTCGGCAGTGATATGGTTTCCGCTTACATAGGAAATATAAGCGATGATGAGCCGCTCAGAGAGAAGATAGGCACAGGCTTTGATATAATTACCGCCAATATAGTAGCAGATGTAATCGTGTCAATGTCGCCCTATTTCAGCGGATTTTTAAAGAAGAACGGCAAGCTGATAGTGTCGGGCATTATCACCGAGCGTCTTGACGAGGTGCTGTCGGCACTGCAGGAAAATAATATAAAGGTTGAAAGCATATCGGAAAAAGAGGGCTGGAACGCTATTCTCTGCACCTGCAATCTGTAACGTAAAATGCGTATGCACCATATAATGAGATAAACTGTCAGAAGGAGTTGATCTTATGAGTGGTGCATACTTAATGCTTTTCGCTATGATTTTTCTCGGTATTATGGGGGCTGTTAACGTTATTCTTTTCATCGGAAATCTCGGCACGCCCGCCGCACCGCCTGTCAGCGTAACGCCCGACGGCTGTGACGATGTGGAGGGAAAGGTAAGAGCCGCCCTTAAAGCGACAGACGGCAAGGTTATAATAAATGCCGGCGAAGAATTACTCAGCGACAGCGAGTTCGCCGTTATATGCCGTAATCTTATCGCCGACTGTCCGAGAGTGACACTTAGAGCGACAAAGAAAAAACAGATATAGAATCTGAAGAACTGGAGGCTGCGTGTTGGATAATCAGAAGGTCGATATTTCCGTAGAGCTGAGCGGCTCTGTGGAGGACGTTATATATAAAAATGCTGATAACGGCTACACTGTCATAAATCTCGGTTGTGACGAAGGGCTTATAGCGGTAGTCGGAAATCTGGGAGATGTGAACGAGGGCGAACGGCTTAGTCTGCGTGGCGGATGGATAACAAGCCCAAAGTACGGCAGACAGTTCAAGGCGGCAATGTGTGAGCGCTCAATGCCGGAAACGGAAAGCGAAATATCTGCCTATCTCGGCTCAGGCGTTATAAAAGGGCTCGGCCCCGCCATAGCAAAGAAAATAGTAAAGCAGTTCGGTACGGAAGCACTGGATATAATAGATAACGATTGTATGCAGCTCACCGTGATAAAAGGCATAACCTCCGACAAGGCACTGTACATATCAAACGAATATCACAAGATAACAGGCGTAAACGAGGTCATAAAATTTCTCGGCGAATATAATTTCGGACCTGCCCACGCAATAAGCGTATGGTCTGCATTTGAGCACGACAGCATAAAGCAGATTAAGACAAACCCATATATACTATGCACAAGCGGCATAGATATAGATTTTCGCTCGGTCGATCGTATGGCGGCAGATCTCGGCTTTGATGCGGAGAACAGCGATCGTGTGCGGGCAGGTATAGTGTACGTCCTGCACGAAAACGCAAACGCAGGTCATACCTGCCTGCCGACTGAAAAACTGCGTGAATCCGTCTGCGATAATCTCGGGATTGAACGCAGGCAGTTTGAATCATGCCTTGACGACTGTGAGGAAAAGGACTGGGTAGTAAGGATTACGCTCGGAAAGCGTGAGTTTGTGTATCTCCCCGAATACTACCTTGCCGAAACCTATATTGCAAAAAAACTTGCCTTTATGTTGAGAACCTCCGCACAGTATGAAAAGGATTATTCCGATGAGATAAGAGGAGTAGAGTTTTCGGAGAATATACAGTACGAGGATCTTCAGCGTGCGGCTATCAGCGCCTGTCTTACAGGCTCTGTATTTATTCTGACGGGCGGTCCCGGCACAGGTAAAACCACGACATTGAACGGTGTTATCAAGATTCTTAAAGCGCAGAAGAAACGCATACTTCTGTGTGCCCCGACAGGCAGGGCGGCAAAGCGTATGTCCGATCTCACAGGCGAGCCTGCAAGAACTATCCACAGATTGCTTGAGGTCGATTTTACCGCAAAGGGCGAGCTTAAATTCAAGCGCAACGAAACAAATCCGCTCCCTGCCGATGTTGTAATAGCCGATGAAATGTCGATGGTTGATGCGCTTCTTATGTGTTCGCTTGTAAGAGCGATAAAGCCCACATCTAAATTCATTATGGTAGGCGACTCAAATCAGCTTCCGTCCGTAGGCGCAGGAAACGTGCTGAAGGATCTTATAGCGTCGCATTATATTCCGTCCGTGGAGCTTAAAGAGATATTCAGACAGGCGGCGCAGAGCCTTATAGTAACAAATGCCCACAGAATAGTAAATGGCGAATTTCCTGTACTTGACGACAGACAGAACGACTTCTTCTTTATGAACAAGTCGCTTGAAAGCGATATTGCCGAGCTTGTGATACAGCTTGCAAAACAGCGTCTGCCCGACACCTACGGATTTTCGCCAATAGACGATATACAGGTGCTTTGCCCCACAAAAATGGGCATGGCAGGAACAAAAGAGCTTAATAAACAGCTCCAGTCGGCACTGAACCCGCCGTCACAGAATAAGGCGGAGCTGAAATTCTTCGATGTTATTTTCAGAACAGGCGACAAGGTAATGCAGACGAAGAATGATTATGATGTGCTGTGGACAAAAAACAATGAAAAGGGAAGCGGAATTTTCAACGGAGATATAGGAATCATCCGCTCAGTAGACCGCTTTTCCCAGAACGTGACCATAGACTTTGAGGGCAGAGTAGCGATATACACCTCCGAAATGCTGAGAAGGCTCGAACACGCTTACGCCATCACGATACATAAAAGCCAGGGCAGCGAGTATGATGCGGTGATAATTCCGATAACCGCCTTCACGCACAACCTGCTTTACAGAAATCTGCTTTACACGGGAGTTACCCGTGCTAAGAAAATGATAATAGTTATCGGCACAAAGGAGCTTGTGAAAACAATGGTGGATAACAACAGGAAGATGCTGCGTTATTCGCTGTTAAGACCGTTGCTTGAAAAAGAGATGAACCATAAGGATACCGAAGAAACCGATGACGAAAAAACGCAGAGCAATTAATATCCCTGTGCTATAAAAACAAAAACCGATTATTAATACAGCATAATGAAATGTATCGCCAACACTGCTTAAAACAGTTTCCGTACCGACAAGGCATTAATAATTTCGTGAGTACATCATTACAACTACACTGACATAGACCTTTCAAAAAACCGCACTATCCCTCGAAAACCACCAACACCCTTGCCTTTTAATGAACGCTCTGCCGGTTTCGCATTACCTTTGCTTCGCACCAACACCCTTGCCTCCCCTCAAAAAAGGGGAGGTGGCTTGACGGCAAGGCACAAGCCTAAATTTTACAGCGTTTTTATGCGATATATCCGACTTTTATAATTACTAAGTCGGTC
>ERZ827469.52-NODE-52-length-175981-cov-5.114838_pt1 | contig 175981 bp, 146 predicted proteins | sample MGYA00519917_ERZ827469 | MGnify/ENA primary metagenome ERZ827469 (study PRJEB31778, sample SAMEA3449314) | human gut metagenome | biome: human gut; feature: human-associated habitat; material: faeces | place: United Kingdom | collected 2010/2012 ... | reverse complement strand
AACAGGCGCGAAAGCCTAAGCCCGGACACGGCATCCGGACCGCCATCAGAGAGAAGTGGCCGGTTCTTTCTGACGGAGTAATCATACAAGCCCGGACAGGCGCGCCAGCGCCGCCTCCGGGACGGTGTAGGGGTGATGCATCGGCGCGGCTTTTTCCCGGTTCGCGCTGCGCTTAGCCGGGCTACGGATTGGTAGCCCGGACAGGTGCGCCAGCGCCGCCTCCGGGAGAACGATCGGTGCGAAGCTTAATGCTTCACCAGCGTGGCAAAGTAGTAGACCAGCGGAATCGCAAGGATCCACAGCCCGATGGGGATTTCCCGCCATTTGCCGGCAATCGTTTTAATCACCACATAAAACAGCAGCCCGCCGGCAATCCCGGTCCCGAAGCTATTGGCAATCAGCGTAATCATCACCATCATCAGCACCGGCAGGCCGTCGGTGAAGTTTGCCAGGTCCACTTTGCGCAGGCCGCTGAACATATTCAGGCCAATGAGGATCAGCGCAGGCGCGGTCGCCTCTTTCGGAATCATCAGCGCCACCGGGGTAAACAGCAGCATCAGGAGGAACATCACCGCCGCCGACAGCGCGGTTAACCCGGTTTTGCCGCCGGCTTCCGCTGCCGCTGAGGATTCAATCAGCGCGGTCGCCGCCGGAATGCCCAGCCAGGGGCCAACGGCCGCGGCGATCGAGTCAACCATAAACGGGCGATTGATATGCGGCATATTGCCTTCCTCATCCAGCAGACCCGCTTCGCCGCCTACCGCCAGCGTGGTGCCCATCGTGGAAAAGAACTCTGAGGCGAAAAAGACGAACAGGAACGGCAGGAAGGCGATATTCAGCGCGCCCAGCATATCGATTTGCCCCAGCACCGGCGTCAGCGAATGCGGCATATCGATAAAGCTGCCCGGGAGTCTGGTGACGCCCATCGGAATGCCGACCAGGGTGGCAAAGAGAATCGCCCACAGAATTGAGCCGGGGATTTTTCTCGCCTGAAGGGCAATGGCCAGAAACAGCCCGCAGAGCGCCACCAGCGCCCCCGGTGAGAGAAAATCGCCGAGCATCAGGGCGTTGGTTTTGGCGTTAGCCAGCACCAGCCCGGCGTTACGGAAACCCAGCACCGCGACAAACAGCCCAATGGAGGCCGTCAGGCCGAGCTTGATCGATTGCGGCACCGAACGGGTCACCACTTCACGCAGGCCGAACCTGGTTAGCAGGAAAAACAGAATCCCCGACCAGCAGGCGATCCCAAGACCAATCTGCCAGCCAATGCCTTCGCTGCCTGCCAGCGTGACGCCGACCAGCACCGAGCCGCCGATGCCCGGCCCGACGATAAACGGCAGGTTGGCATAAAACGCCATCAGCAGCGTGCCGCCGACGAACACCAGAATCGTGCCGGTGGTTGCCGCGCCTTTATCCATCCCGCCAACCGCCAGCAGGCCGGGGATAACCACCAGCAGGTAGGCGGCGGCGAGAAAGCCGGTGATGCCCGCGAGGCATTCGGTGCGCAGCGTGCTGCCGCGGGAATACAAGGCAAAACGGCGCTCCAGCCAGCTTCCTTGCGTGGATGAATGAAGGGTATTGTCGGCCATGCTCAGGCTCCCTGATGATTATTGTTGTGTTTTGTGTGTTCCGGGATTTCCCGGCAGTCTATCAGCGGCTCGACGATCTGGCGGGTGCTGCCGTCGGTCAAACCTAAATCGGTCAAATGCGGTCCGGCGTTACAGGCAAGGCAGGTGCCTTCGATAGCCTTAAATACGCGATAGGGCGGCTCCCAGTCGGCGACCTCCGCGCTCAGGTCGCGAAGCTGGCGGAACTGTCTGGCCAGCTCCGGAGCGGGCAAGTCGGAAAGCATTCCGGCAATCGGCATCGCCACGTGGGCAAGGATTTTTCCCTGCTGAGACAGCGCCATACCGCCGCCGGAGGCGATCAGGCGGTTTGCCGCCAGCGCCATCTCGTCGGCATCGCGGCCGAGCACCACCAGGTTGTGGGAATCGTGGGAGTAGCTGGTGGCGATGGCGCCGCGCAGCTCGCCCCAGCCTTCCAGCAGCGCAATTTGCGGCGTCGCCTGGTGACGACCGTGGCGGTGCTTAACCCAAATCAGGCTAAACCCGTCCGGGATTTGCACCCGGCCATCGCGGACCTGCACCTCAACCTCTCCCCACTGGGTAAAGCGCGCGCCGCGAATATGCCGCAGGCGGGCGACGCCGTGGCGAATCGCGCCGACGCGGAGGATAAAATCGTCAGGGCTGAGCGGCGGCATCTGCAGGGTATCGCGCGGCGGGGTAATACCCGCCGCCGGCGGAATCGACTCAAGCAGTGCGCCCTCGCGGGCAATCAGCTTCCCGGCGACGTACACCTCCCGCGCGTCGAGCTTTTCTAATGAATCAAAAACCACCAGATCGGCGCGGCGTCCGGCGGCAATCAGCCCCAGATCGTTACGTTGCAGACGGATCGCCGCGTTTAAGGTGGCGAAGCGCAGGACGTCGGTGGCCGGCAGTCCGTGCTCAATCAGCAGGTTGAGCAGGGCGATAATGCCGCCTTTTTCCAGCAGCATATCCGGTGGCACATCGTCGGTGCAGACGGTGATTTGCGAGGAGAGATGCGGCAGCGTTTTCAGCGCGGTAACGATATCCGGCAGCAGGTAAGGGTGCGAGCCGCGAATTTCGATAGTCAGCCCGGCGCGCAGTTTTTCCAGCGCATCGTCCGCCGAGGTGAGCTCGTGATCGGAGGTGACCCCGGCTGCAAGGTAGGCCTGCAGATCCGCGCCGCGCAAACCGCGGGCGTGGCCTTCGATCAGCTTGCCGCTGTTGAGACCGGCCTGGATAATCTCCTGCATCCGCTCGCTGCCGTGCAGCACGCCGTGCATATCCATCACTTCGGCGACGCCGCAAACTTCCGGCCAGGCCAGCATGGTTTCCATCTCCGCGCCGGCAAAATCGGCGCCGGACATCTCCAGTCCCGGCGTCGACGGCACGCTGGACGGCGCCGCGACCATCACCTGCAGCGGCAGATGGCGGCTGGCGGCGACGGCGTAGCGCACGCCTTCGACGCCCAGCACGTTGGCCAGCTCGTGCGGGTCCCAGAATACCGCCGTGGTGCCCTGAGCCAGGACGATTTCGGCATAGCGTTCAGGCGGCAGGTGGGAGCTTTCAAGGTGGACGTGCGTGTCCATCAGCCCCGGCGACAGGAAATATCCCGCCAGCGAGCGGCGTTCGTGGGCATCGGAGCGGCTGCCGCGCGGGTGCACGCTGGCGATGGTTTCGCCGACGATCCCGACGTCGGCCTCGCGGATCTCTCCGGTGGCCATATCGACAATCTGCGCGTCGGTTAATAAGAGATCGAACGGGGATTCGCCGCGTGCGGCCTGCACGGCGCGGCGGCGGGTTTCAGCACTGCTGGACATAACAACTCCGGCACAAGGATAATGGGGATACTCTAGGGGCAGAGCAAACGTTTGCCCAGATGAATAAATTTATCGCCCGATAACCTCGGGTTATTCTGCATGCTCACCATTGATGAAAACATGATGACTGAACCCTGGCAGCGTCTGCCCGCGCTCTCCCTTAAGCAGATCCAGTACTTTGTGACCCTGGCCCAGCTACGCCACTTCACCGACACCGCTAACCGGCTGGCTATCAGCCAGCCGGCGCTAAGCAGCGCGCTGCGGCAAATCGAGACGGTGCTCGGCGGCAAGCTGGTCAACCGTACCGCCTCGGCGGTGACCTTAACCGAGCTGGGGGCGGCGATTTTGCCCCACGCCCGACGGGTGCTGAGCGTGGCGCAGCTGGCGTTTCAGGATATGCAGCAGATAGTCGAGGCCGGCGGCGACGGTACGGTGCGTATCGGGCTGGTGCCCTCGGTGAGCTCGCTGCTGTTTCCGCTGCTGCCGCAAACGCTGGCCCAGGCGTTTCCGCGCCTGAGGGTGGAGTTTCACGATCAGACCAACGACGCCCTGTTTTGCGAGCTGCAGTCGGGAAAGATAGATTTTGCCGTTGGCGCAATAGACAGTTCGTTACCGCCTGAGCTGCAGGTTTATCCTCTGCGCGACGATCCGTTTGTGGCGGTGCTGCACTGCGACGATCCGCTGGCCGGGCAGCCGCATCTGCCGTGGAAGCTGCTCGCGGGGCGCGATATCGCGGTGTTCTCAAAGGGCAATATTCAGCGTCTGGTCGGCGCGCTGGCGGAGAGCCATCGCCTCACGCTGAATACGCGTTATCAGGTTGACTATATTGAAACGCTTTACGGCCTGGTGCGTTCCCGGCTGGCGGTGGCGATTCTGCCTGAGCTTTATACTATCCACCTTCAGGATCCGGCGTTAAAGGTGGCGCAGCTTCAGCAGCCCGCGCTGACGCGAACCGTGGCGCTGATGCGCGGGCCGCAGCCTTTGCCGCCGCTGATTGAGGAATGTTTCGCATTATTACTAAGTTCGCTGCGCTGACCGGCGCGCGTCGACTCCGGGAGGGGAACCCCGCAGCTGGCCGCCGCGGGAGCTTATTTACGGCGTCACGATATTGAACCAGAACTCAAATTTATCCATATAGCCCAGCATCTCGTCCAGCTTCGCGCCGTCGCCGGTCACTTTGACTTCACCCTTATCCTCCGCCTGTTTTAGCGTTTCCTCTTTCAGGATGATTTTGTTCAGCGTGGCGCGATCCAGCGCGATGGTAGCATCGGCGTCTTTGGCTTCGGCATCGGCGGTGTGGTTGAGCACGCCGTTTTCCAGCTCTAGCTTATATTTACCGCCATCGTTACCAAGGTCGATATTGAATACCGCTTTGGCGGTTCCGGCTTTTTCGCCGTTGATATGGACCGCAAGATAGTCGAAAAACATTTCCGGGGTCATGGCCCGCACGGTATCCGGGCTGGCGGTATTCGGCGTCGGGCCTTTCACGACGCCGTTGCGTAGCTCCTGCGCGCCGGTCAGGTAGAAATTACGCCACGGTCCTGATTCCGCCTGATAGCCCAGCTGCTCCAGGGCATCGGCTTCCAGATTGCGCGCTTCCAGATTGCCGGGATCGGCGAAGACAATTTTACTCACTACCTGCGCTACCCAGCGATAGTTGCCCTGGTTGTAATCTTCTTTGGCTTTCTTGAGGATAGCGTCGGCGCCGCCCATATAATCAACGAACTTCTTCGCCGCTTCTTCCGGCGGCAGCTCGTCCAGCGTAGCCGGGTTGCCGTCGAACCAGCCGAGATAGAGGACGTAGGTAGCCTTCACGTCATGGCTGACGGAGCCGTAGTAGCCGCGGTTGGCCCAGGTATTGGCCAGGCTGTCCGGCAGCTTGAATTTGGCGGCGATCTCATCGCGGGTCAGGCCCTCGTTGGCCATGCGCAGAGTCTGGTCATTAATGTACCGATACAGGTCGCGCTGGCTTTTCAGCAGGTTAACCACGTTCTCATTACCCCAGGTCGGCCAGTGGTGCTGGGCCATAATGATTTCAGCCTTGTCGCCCCAGCGCACAATGGCGGCGTTGATATATTTCGACCACGGTAGCGGTTCACGAATTTTCGCCCCGCGCAGCGAGTAGGTGTTATGCAGGGTATGGGTGACATCTTCGGCGGATTCAATGAGCTTCTTCTCTTCGATATACCACAGCATTTCCGACGGTGCTTCCGAGCCCGGCGCCAGCATAAAATCGTAGGTCAGGCCGTCGATGGTCTCTTTCTGGCCATCTTTCTCGATGATATTGGTGGGAGCAATCAGCGTGACGGTGCCGGCAGAGGTCGTGGTGCCGAGACCTGCGCCAACCTGGCCGGTGGCATCCGGTTTGAGCAGGTTGCCGTACATATAGCTGGCGCGACGGCTCATCACGTTACCGGCCATAATATTTTCAGCAACGGCGGCTTCCATAAAACCGGAAGGCGCGTAGATTTTGACTTTGCCGGATTTGACATCGGCTTCATCGACCACGCCGCGCACGCCGCCGTAATGGTCAACGTGGCTGTGGGTGTAGATCACCGCAACGACCGGCTTATTGCCGCGATTTTTGTAATACAGATCCATTCCGACCTTTGCGGTCTCCGCTGATACCAGCGGATCCACAACCGTGATGCCCTCTTTACCTTCAATGATGGTCATATTGGAGAGATCGAGGTTGCGGATCTGGTACACGCCTTCGGTCACTTCAAACAGGCCGCTGATATTGATGAGCTGGGATTGACGCCAGAGGCTGGGGTTGACCGTATCCGGCGCCTTTTCCCCCTCTTTGATAAAGGCGTACTGCTGCGGGTTCCAGATAACGTTGCCCTGTTCACCTTTAATCACTTCCGTAGGAAGCGCGGCAATAAAACCTTTATGCGCGTTGGTAAAGTCGGTGTTGTCGGAGAAGGGGAGCTGTTTATACAGCGCATCGTTTGCCTGTTTGGTCGCTGCAGCGGCTTCTTTCGGCGACGTTTCGGCCCAGCTGGTCACAGGGAGAGTCGAGATAATTCCTGCCAGAGCCAGACTTTTCATAATCGGTGTTAATTTCATCGGAATCCTCATGGTTTTACGCTGATTCACTCGTTAATTTCGATATGACGTCGGGTTACATCCTGTAACGCCTCCTAAACTATAAACACGTATCTGCAAAAGTGTTTGTTTTGTTAATTATTTGATTGCTTATTGTTAATTTTGAATTACCTTGCGCTTGTATACCTACGCCGGGCCGGCTTGCGTTGTCCCGCGACTTACCGTAACCTGCCCACTGAGAACGTTTTTATCTCTCAATGACTCGGGGTGCCCTTCTTTGTGAAGGCTGAGAAAAACCCGTACCACCTGATCTGGATAATGCCAGCGTAGGGAAGTCAGAGACCGCAGGGTCGTCGCTTCTTCATCGCCTGGCGGGAGCAAACGATGTCTGACCTGCTGAACCCCGCGCATATTGCCCATCTGCGGCACCTTTTTCACCGCCATTCTCCTCTTGTTCACTGCATGACCAACGACGTGGTGCAGGCCTTTACCGCCAACGTCCTGTTAGCGATTGGCGCATCCCCGGCGATGGTTATCGACCCGGACGAAGCCAGCCAGTTTGCCGCCATTGCCGATGCGCTGCTGATTAATGTCGGTACGCTGACGGTTGAACGCGCGGCGGCGATGCGTGCGGCGGCGCACAGCGCGCAGCAGGCGGGTAAACCGTGGGCGCTGGACCCGGTGGCGGTCGGCGCGCTGACTTTACGGACAGAATTTTGCCGGGAGCTGCTGGCGCTGCAGCCTGCCGCCGTTCGCGGTAATGCGTCGGAAATTATGGCCCTGGCCGGAATGAGCGGCGGCGGGCGCGGCGTCGATACGACCGATACCGCCGCCGCAGCGCTGCCCGCAGCCCAGGCGTTAGCCCGCCAGCTGAATACCGTGGTCGCGGTGACCGGGGAGGTTGATTACGTCACCGACGGCCAGCGCATTCGCATGGTCACCGGCGGCGATCCGCTGATGACCCGGGTGGTCGGCACCGGCTGCGCGCTGTCGGCGGTGGTTGCCGCCGCTGCGGCGATGCCCGGCGATCGGCTGGAGAACGTGGCCGCGGCCTGCGGTCTGATGAAGCTTGCGGGGGGAAAAGCGGCGCTGCAGGGCGGCCCCGGCAGCTTTACTCCCGCCTTCCTCGATGCGCTCTATGCGGGAGGCGATCTGTGAAACGAATTAATGCGCTAACCATCGCCGGCACCGACCCGAGCGGCGGCGCGGGGATCCAGGCGGATCTCAAAACCTTCTCGGCGCTGGGCGCTTACGGCTGCTCGGTCATCACCGCGCTGGTGGCGCAAAACACCCGCGGCGTCCAGTCGGTGTACCGGATAGAGCCTGATTTTGTCGCCGCACAGCTCGATTCCGTTTTCAGCGATGTGCGCATCGATACCACCAAAATCGGGATGCTGGCGGAAACCGATATCGTCGAGGCGGTGGCGGAACGGCTGGCGCGTTATCAGATTAAAAATGTGGTGCTGGATACCGTCATGCTGGCGAAAAGCGGCGATCCGCTGCTCTCAGCCTCGGCGGTAGAGACGCTGCGCCAGCGCCTGCTGCCGCAGGTCTCGCTGATCACCCCGAACCTGCCGGAAGCGGCGGCGCTGCTGGCTGCGCCGCATGCCAGAACGGAAAAGGAGATGCTGGAGCAGGGCAGAGCGCTGTTGGGAATGGGCTGCGGGGCGGTATTAATGAAAGGCGGCCATCTCGATGATGCGGAAAGCCCGGACTGGCTCTTTACCCGCGACGGGGAGCAGCGCTTTACCGCGCCGAGAGTCCAGACCAAAAACACCCACGGTACCGGCTGTACGCTGTCAGCGGCGCTGGCGGCCCTGCGTCCGCGTTATGAGGATTGGGGGCGAACCGTGGCGGAAGCCAAGGGCTGGCTCTCGGCGGCGCTGGCGCAGGCGGATTCGCTGGAAGTGGGGCACGGGATCGGCCCGGTACACCATTTCCACGCCTGGTGGTAAACGGCAAGACAACGTGTCAGCAGACTATGCTGAAAAAATAGGCTCCCGGCTGGAAAATCTGCTGAGTCGGTACCAGGCTTAACCTGCCCAAAATAATTGGGTTGGGAAAACGCATGCCGGTTTCGACCGGCACTTACGGGAGATCGCTATGACTGATATTACGCAGTTGCTTGGCAAAGATGCCGACACGCTTTTACAGCACCGCTGTATGACGATTCCAGCCGACCAGCTCTATTTGCCGGGGGCGGATTACGTCGATCGGGTGATGGTTGATAACAACCGTCCGCCGGCGGTGCTGCGTAATATGCAAACCCTGTATAACACTGGCCGCCTGGCGGGAACCGGCTATCTGTCGATCCTGCCGGTCGACCAGGGCGTAGAGCATTCTGCTGGCGCCTCTTTTGCCGCCAACCCGCTGTACTTTGATCCGAAAAATATCGTCGAACTGGCCATTGAGGCCGGTTGTAACTGCGTGGCCTCCACCTATGGCGTGCTGGCCTCGGTGTCGCGCCGCTATGCGCACCGCATCCCCTTCCTGGTCAAGCTGAACCATAACGAAACGCTGAGCTACCCGACCGAATACGATCAGACGCTGTACGCCAGCGTTGAGCAGGCGTTCAATATGGGGGCCGTGGCGGTCGGGGCGACGATCTATTTCGGTTCCGAACAGTCTCGTCGTCAAATCGAAGAAATCTCCGCTGCGTTTGAGCGCGCGCACGAACTGGGCCTGGTGACCGTGCTGTGGGCCTATCTGCGTAATTCGGCGTTTAAGAAAGATGGCGTCGACTACCACGTTTCCGCTGACTTAACCGGCCAGGCTAACCATCTGGCGGCGACCATCGGCGCGGATATCGTGAAGCAAAAAATGGCGGAAAATAACGGCGGCTATAAAGCGGTGAACTTCGGCTATACCGATGACCGGGTTTACAGCAAGCTCACCAGCGATAATCCGATCGACCTGGTGCGTTACCAGCTGGCGAACTGCTATATGGGCCGCGCCGGGCTGATTAACTCCGGCGGCGCCGCGGGCGGGGAAACCGATCTCTCCGACGCCGTGCGCACCGCGGTTATCAATAAGCGCGCGGGCGGCATGGGGCTGATTCTGGGCCGTAAGGCGTTTAAAAAATCGATGGCCGACGGCGTGAAGCTGATCAATGCCGTGCAGGATGTCTATCTGGACGGCAAAGTCACCATCGCCTAAGCATTCGCGTGGCGGCGCTACGCCTGGCCGGGCTACGGTTTCGTGCGGTCTGGTAGCCCGGGTAAGGCGTTTACGCCGCAGCCCGGGATCTTGCTTACTCGCGAATCAGCCGCGCCGTGTGCTGTAGCGTTTTATACGCTTCATAGCGCCGCTGATGATCGGCGCTATACTGCGCAACGCAGCGGTAGGTTTTATCCACCCGGGTAAACTGCTTCATCGCTTCCGGCAGGGACGGGGCGATCTGGCCGGCCACCGCGCCGAGAATCGCCGAACCTAACAGCACCGGTTCGCTGGATTCGGTACTCACCACGCTCACTCCGCAGGCGTCCGCCAGCAGCTGGCGCACCAGCGGATGCTGCCCGGCTCCGCCGCTGATGACGATATGCTCGCTGTGGATGCCGCACGCCTTCTGGGCGTCAATAATCTGCCGCAGGCCGTAGCCGATACCGCACAATCCGGCGACGTAGAGCGCCATCAGGTTGTCCAGATCCCGCTCCATCCCCAGCCCGGCGATAATCGCTTTCGCGTGCGGGTCGGCCAGCGGCGCCCGATTACCTAAAAATTCAGGCACCACGTGCAGCCCGGCGGCGAGTTTGACCGCGGCAGAAGGACGTTCCACTTTCGCCAGCACGCTATCGGCAAGATAAACCGGCAGCGGGACGCCGCGCGCCCTGGCCAGCGCCTTAGCCTCGGCGGCGGTGGGATGGAAGCTCAGCAGCTGGTCGATGGCCGCTCCGGCCGCGCTCTGCCCGCCTTCGCTCAGCCAGAACCCCGGCACCATCGCCGAGTAATATGGCCCCCAGACGCCGGGCACGAACACCGCTTCCTGAGTGGTGGTCATGGTGCAGGAGGAGGTGCCGAAGACGTAGGCCATATTGTTAACCGCGCCGTTAAGCACGCCGACGGTGCCGATACCGCCCGCGTGGGCATCGATCATACCGACCGCCACCGGAGTACCGACCGGCAGGCCCATCTCCTCTGCCGCCGTGGCGCAAAGGCCGTCGCCGCAGGGGGTTCCCGGATCGACAATCCGCTGGCCGATGCGGACAAAATCTTCATCCGCCAGCTCTTCGAGGCCAATCTGGCGGAAGTAGCTGGCATCCCAGCGTTGTTCATGCGCCAGGTAGGTCCATTTACAGGTCACGGTACAGACCGAGCGGGCTAAATCGCCGGTTGAGCGCCAGGTGAGATAATCGGCGAGGTCGAAGAAGTGGCGCGCCTGCTGATAAATGTGCGGGCGGTTCTCCTTCAGCCAGAGAATTTTCGGCGTTTCCATCTCCGGCGAGATTTTACCGCCGACGTACTGCAGCACCGCGTGGCCCGTGGCGTTGATCTTTTCCGCCTGCCCGGTGGCGCGGTGATCCATCCAGACGATAATGTTGCGCTCCGCATCTTCCGAAGGCCCGACCGCCAGCGGGGCGTCGTTATCGCCAATCACCACCAGCGAGCAGGTGGCATCGAAGCCGATTCCGGCAATCGATGACGGCGCGACCCCGGCGCTGGCCACCGCCGTTTTAATGCAGTAGCACACCGCCTGCCAGATCTCGCGACTCGACTGTTCGACCACGCTTCCGGCGCTGCGAAACAGGGTAATTTCCCGGGTCGCGTGGGCGAGAAGCTCGCCCCGCAGATTGAACACCCCGGCGCGAACGCTGCCCGAACCGACATCGACGCCAATAATATGTTGCGTATCGATTTGCATAACATCCTCTCACAGAGTCTGGTTGAACGGTCAGAGATCCACGCTGTTCGGCAGGATCACAATGTCGCGCACGGTGACGTTTTTCGAGCGCGTCACCATAAACAGCACCGACTCGGCCACCTCAATCGGCTGCATCAGGCTGCCGTTGGCCAGCGCTTCGTCCATTTTGGCTTTCGGCCAGTCGTCCAGCAGGGCGGTGACCACCGGGCCCGGCAGCACGGCGCCGACGCGCACGCCGTACTGCGAAACCTGGCGGCGGGTAGTATGAACAAACGCCTGGACGGCAAATTTCGACGCGGTATAGATAGGCTCCCAGATCACCGGCACCACCCCCGCGATAGAGCTGGTGAAGATAATGTCCCCGGACTTTTGCGCGATAAGATGCGGCAGCACGCTGCGCACGCAGCGGAAGGCGGCGTTGGTGTTGAGGTGCAGCACGCGGTCCCACACGTCCGGATCGCCCTCGGCCACCGGCCCGCCGATGTAAGCTCCGGCGTTGGCGTGGAAAATATCGAGACGCCCGGTAAGCTGCAAAATACCCTGCAGAATATTATCGACCTGATCCGCCTGCATCAGGTCAACCTGCAGGGCGAAGGCGTTTTCGCCGAGTTCGGCGACAAGTTTGTTGAGCTTCTCGCCTTCACGGTCGATAAGCACCACTTTTGCGCCAGCGCCCAGCAGGGTTCTGGCGCATTCGAGGCCGATACCGGACGCCGCGCCGGTAATGGCGGCGACTTTACCGCTAAGGGAAGTATTCATAGAGGAGACAGAGTGGTTCATTTTATAATCCTTTACAGAGTCTGGTTGGAACTATCGAACGCGAGGGCATCGCGTTCGACGCTGGAGACGAAAACTTGTTAAGGTATTGAATATGAGCGTCATTTTTTTGATGTTCGCTGGCGTATTCACGCTGAATGCGTTAATACTTCGGGAAGTAAAATGGAAGCTCAATCGATGAAGCTCATGTTGCGCTAGCTTCATCGATTGAGCAAGTGGGGAAATTAACAGCGAAATGATTTTGTGACGCAAGTTGGGAAAATGAAGAAAATCACGATTTACGACCTGGCGGAACTGTCCGGCGTTTCGGCGAGCGCGGTGAGCGCTATCCTCAACGGCAACTGGAAAAAGCGCCGCATCAGCGCGAAGCTTGCCGAAAAGGTGACGCGGATTGCCGAGGAGCAGGGCTATGCGATTAACCGCCAGGCCAGCATGCTGCGCAGCAAAAAATCGCGCGTCATCGGTATGATTATCCCCAAATACGATAACCGCTATTTCGGTTCGGTGGCGGAGCGCTTTGAGGAGATGGCCCGCGAGCGCGGCCTGCTGCCGATTATCACCTGTACGCGCCGGAGGCCGGAGCTGGAGATCGAAGCGGTAAAAGCGATGCTCTCCTGGCAGGTTGACTGGGTGGTGGCCACTGGGGCAACCAATCCGGACAAAATTACCGCCCTGTGCCAGCAGGCAGGCGTGCCCACGGTCAATCTCGACTTGCCGGGCTCTGTCGCCCCGTCGGTGATATCGGATAACTACGGCGGCGCGAAGGCGCTGACCCACAAAATCCTCGCCAACAGCGCTCGCCGCCGGGGAGCGCTGGCGCCGCTGACCTTTATCGGCGGGCGCAGCAGCGACCATAACACCCGCGAGCGTTTACGCGGCTTCCACGATGCGCATCGGGAGCAGGGGCTGGTCGTGCCGCAGGAAAATATCCTGGCGCCCGGCTATTCAAAAGGCAAAGTTGAGGCCTGCCTGCAGGAGCGGTTTGCTACCGCAAAGACCCCATTGCCGGGGCTATTTGTCAACTCGACAATATCGCTGGAAGGGGTGGTGCGTTGGCTGTCGCAGGCGGGACTTACCGGCAGCGAGCAGCCGCCGATGGGCTGCTTCGACTGGGACCCGTTTGTCTATCTGCTGGGGCACGATATCGACATGGTGCAGCAGGACGTGCCGGCGATGCTGGAAGCGGTGTTCACGATTATTGACGCCGGCGAGGCCGGGCAGCAGCGGATTGAAATCCCGCCGCTGTTGATGAGCAGCCGCTGATCCGGCTGCCGCCGTTAGCGCGTCAGCAGCCAGCGGGCGGTATGCTCGTCGGTCACCAGACCGTTGATCCAGCCGCCTTTAAGCGCCGCCAGAATCGCCGGGCGTTTGTACTCGCCGCACGCCACCGCGATGCGCGGGCACTGGTTCTGGCGGATATCGTAGCTGGTGATCATTCTGTTGATTTCGCTCTCCACCACGCCGCCTTCGGCATCGATAAAGCGTCCCATGATCTCGCCGATGCCGCCGCGTGCGGTCAGCTCATCCATCTGCGCCTGATTGATAAAGCCATCTTTGAAGATGGGGCTTTGGGTACCTAATGGCCCAATGCCGACAAAAATAACGTCCGCCCGGCGGGCGACGGCGGAAACGCTGCGAAACAGCCGGCTGGTACACCACATGTCGTACTCGTCCTGGGTCTGCGCGTAGCGCGGCGCGGGCCACTGATAGTACTTGGCCTTAATTTTGCTGGTCAGCAGCAGCGGGACGTCATCGTAATAGTTACATTGGCCGTCGGCGTCCATGGCGCTGATCAGGGCGACGCAGCGGGTGTTCAGACTGTCGAAGTCGATGCGCTGCAGCGCTTTTTTCAGGGTCAGGCCGGAACCCAGGCCGATGATTTTCTCTTTATCATCCTGCAGATAGCGGGCCATCAGCTGATAGCAGCCGAAGGAGACGCTATCCAGGGTGCTTTCTTCGTTAAAGGCGGGGACGATATTGCACTCGATAAGCCGGTACTTCTCCTGCAGCAGCTGCGCATAGTCGAGGCAGTTCGCCACCGGGTGGTGCAGGCTAATCGACACAATCCCTTCTTCTTTCGCGGCGGCGATCAGCCTCTGTACCACCGGCCGCGACGTGCCAAGCTGGTTGGCGATCTCGCTCTGATTCTGCCCGGCGATGTAGTACATCCACGCGGCGCGGACCTTTTGATCCAGCCGGATATCATCTTCTTTGCTCATGCTTTCCTGCCCTAAGTGTCGGGCCGCGGCGATAATTTCGCCCGGCGAATACCCGCATTCTCGCCGTGGTCGGGAAAACTGGCAAGCTTTTGCTCTTTTCTGGTCATTTGTAATTTTATTGGGTAATTGTTCTTTTGTGATCCGTGGCTCTTATTTTGGTCAATTGATCATTTACAGTGAGGCCATCAACTCAAGGAGAGCGGAACATGAACAATCAATTCACATGGCTTCACATTGGTCTGGGTTCTTTTCATCGCGCGCATCAGGCGTGGTATCTGCATCGTCTGATCGCTTCCGGAGATAAACGCTGGCACATCGCGGCGGGGAATATCCGCAACGACGCCGAACAGGTGGTTCAGGCGCTGGCGGCGCAGGGCGGGCGCTATGTGCTGGAAACCGTCAGCCCGGAAGGGGAACGTGAATATGAAGAGATCACCTCCATTCAGAAACTGCTGCCGTGGCAGGCCGGGCTGCAGCCGCTGATTAACGAAGGGGCAAACCCGCAGACCAAAGTCATCGCCTTCACCGTGACGGAAGGTGGCTACTACCTGAATACCCGCCATAAGCTGGAAACCAGCAACCCTGATTTGCAGGCCGATCTGGCAGGGGAGTGCAAAACGATTTACGGCACTATCGCGCGGATTCTGGAAAAGCGTATGGCGGACAACGCCGGGCCGCTGACTCTGCTGAACTGCGATAACGTGCGCCATAACGGCGAACGCTTCCACGACGGTATGGTTGAGTTCCTGCAGCTAACCGGCAAGCAGGCGGTGATTGACTGGATGGCCGCCAACACCACCTGTCCGAACACCATGGTCGACCGAATCACCCCGCGCCCGGCGGCGGACCTGCCCGCGCGCATCAAAGCGCAGACCGGCATTGACGATAAAGCGCCGGTGATGGGCGAGACCTTTATCCAGTGGGTGGTGGAAAACAACTTCCGCGATGAACGCCCGAACCTGGAAGCGGTCGGGGTTGAGATGGTGGCGTCGGTGATTCCTTACGAAGAGGCGAAAATTCGCATTCTGAACTCTTCGCACAGCTGCATTGCGTGGGCGGGAACGTTAATTGGCCAGCAGTACATTCATGAAAGCACGCTAACGGATTTCATCTACGCCATTGCCGACCGCTACGTTACGGAAGATGTGATCCCATGCCTCGGCGATAATGGCATTGACCTGCCGGCCTATCGCGACGTGGTGCTCAAACGCTTTACCAACCCATATATCCAGGACACCAACCAGCGCGTCGCCGCCGATGGCTTCTCGAAAATTCCGGCGATGATCGCCCCAACCCTGCAGGAGTGCTACCAGCGCGGCGTTCGCCCGCAAGCCACCGCTATGCTGCCCGCGCTGTTCTTCGTCTTTATGGAGCAGTGGCACAAGGGCACCCTGCCGTATGAGTACCAGGACGGCATCCTCGACGCCGAGGGGGTGCATCAGATGTTTGAAGCCAACGATCCGCTGGCCCTTTACGCCCGCGATAAAGCGCTGTTTGGCGAACTGGCCGAAAACGCCGATTTCCTCGCGCTGATACGCGAAAAAGTGGCGGCCGTTTATACGCTGATTAACTAAGAGGTGGCTATGTATCTGGGTATCGATCTCGGCACATCGGAAGTCAAAGCGCTGGTCATTGATGAGAACAATGAGGTTATCGCCAGCCATAGCGCGCCGCTGAGCATTCAGCGGCCCCATCCGCACTGGTCAGAACAGTCGCCGCAGTCATGGTGGGAGGCGACGGAGTATCTGATGACCACGCTGCGGGAAAAATGCGCCCAGCACTGGCCGGCCATTAAGGCCATTGGCCTTTCCGGGCAGATGCACGGCGCGGTTCTGCTGGATGCCGAGGGGGAGGTGATTCGCCCGGCAATCCTGTGGAACGACACCCGCTGCGCCGCGGAGTGCGCGGAGCTGGAAGAGATGGCGCCGGAGCTGCATCAGGTGGCGGGAAACCTGGCGATGCCCGGCTTTACCGCGCCGAAGCTGCTGTGGGTGCGTCGCCATGAGCCGGAAAACTTTCAGCGCACCGCCACGGTGCTGCTGCCGAAGGATTATCTGCGCTACCGGATGACCGGTAAAAAAGTCTCCGATATGTCCGACGCCGCCGGGACGCTGTGGCTGGACGTGGCGAAGCGCGACTGGTCCGACGCTCTGCTGGATAAATGCGGCCTGGCGCGCAGCCAGATGCCGACCCTGGTTGAAGGCTGCGAGGTCTCCGCCACCCTTGACCCGCAGGTGGCCGAACGCTGGGGGCTGAACGCCTCGGTAGCGGTAGCCGGAGGCGGCGGCGATAACGCGGTCAGCGCCATAGGCGTCGGCGCGGTTTCGCCCGGGGATGCGTTCATTTCGCTTGGCACCTCCGGGGTGCTGTTTGTGGTGACCGACGCCTATCGTCCGGCTCCGCAGTCGGCGGTCCATGCGTTTTGTCACGTGCTGCCGAATCTGTGGCATCAGATGAGCGTGATGCTCAGCGCCGCCAGCTGTTTGCAGTGGTTCTGCCGCCTGACCGGCACCACGGAAGTGGCGCTGCTGGAGGAGATTGCCGAACTTAGCGAAGAGGAGAAGTCCCACGCGCCGTTCTTCTTACCCTATCTCTCCGGCGAACGTACGCCGCACAACGATCCTGACGCGCGCGGCATGTTCTGGGGCATGACCCACTCCAGCCTGCGCGCCCAGCTCGGCTACGCGGTGCTGGAAGGGGTGAGCTTCGGCATCAGCGACGGTCTGCAGGTACTGAAAGAGAGCGGTACGCAGATCGAACAATGTTCGCTGGTTGGCGGCGGCGCCCGCAGCCCGTTCTGGGCGCAGCTGTTGGCCGATATCCTCGATATGCCGGTGGTGACCCACAAAGGCGGTGAGACCGGCGGCGCGCTGGGCGCGGCGCGGCTGGCCTGCCTGGCGGCGGGCAAACCGATTACCGAAGTCTGTGAAAAACCGGAGATCTGGCAGACCTGGCGCGCGGACCCGGTACGCCATCAAACCCTGATGCGGCGCTATGCGCAGTTTAAGGCCCTGTATTTAAACGATCTGAACTATCGGCAGCATTAATTTTTATCACCATAACCGTTCCGGTGAACTGACCGGAGCGGCCTCCTGTACCCTAAAAACGAGGTCATTATGTCCATCAATAATAAACAGTGGCTCGGTTTACCCCTGAACCTGCTCTGGGGATACATCGCCATTGCCGTATTTATGACCGGCGACGGTTTTGAACTGGCATTCCTGTCGCACTACATCAAAGAGCTCGGGTTCTCCCCGGCGCAGGCATCGTTCGCCTTTACCCTCTACGGCCTGGCCGCCGCGCTGTCGGCGTGGATCTCCGGCGTGGTGGCGGAAATCATCACGCCGCTGAAGACCATGATGATTGGCTTCGTGCTGTGGTGCGTGTTCCACGTGCTGTTCCTCGTTTTCGGCCTCGGTCACGCGAACTATGCCCTGATCCTGGTTTTCTACGGCATCCGCGGTTTCGCGTATCCGCTGTTCCTTTACTCGTTTATCGTCGCCATTATCCACAACGTGAAAAGCGATAACGCCAGCTCGGCGATCGGCTGGTTCTGGGCGGTTTACTCGATCGGCATCGGCGTGTTCGGCAGCTATATTCCGAGCTTTACCATCCCGCATATCGGCGAGCTGGGGACCTTGTGGCTGGCGCTGGCTTTCTGCGTCACCGGCGGCATCATTGCGCTGGCTTCCCTGCGCCATATTAAAACGCCGCACCATATGCAGAACCTGACCACCCGCGAGAAGTTTGCCGAACTGGGCCGCGCGGCGACGCTGCTCTATACCAACCGCAATATTCTGCTGTCGAGCATGGTGAGAATTATCAACACCCTGTCGCTGTTCGGCTTTGCGGTGATTATGCCGATGATGTTCGTCGATGAGCTGGGCTTTACTACCTCGGAATGGCTGCAGGTGTGGGCGGTCTTCTTCTTCACCACCATTTTTTCGAACGTGCTATGGGGCATTCTGGGCGAAAAACTGGGCTGGATGAAGGTGGTGCGCTGGTTCGGCTGCATCGGCATGGCGCTCTCCAGCCTGGCGTTTTATTACATTCCGCAGCACTTCGGACATAACTTCGCGATGGCGCTGCTTCCGGCTATCGCCCTGGGGATCTTTGTCGCCGCGTTCGTACCGCTGGCGGCCGTTTTCCCGGCGCTGGAGCCGAAGCACAAAGGCGCGGCCATTTCGGTATATAACCTGTCGGCGGGGATGTCGAACTTTCTCGCGCCGGCCATTGCAGTAATTTTGCTACCGTTCTTCAGCACCATCGGAGTGGTGATCGCCTATACCGCGCTGTACGTGGCGGCTTTTTTCCTCTGTGCGTTTATTCGCGTCGAGCAGCCGGGTTTTACCCACAAGGAAGCGCCGGCCAGCGAGCAGGTGGAGTTCTCTTAAGGTGATGCGGCCGGCATGCCAGGCATGCCGGCCTTAATGAGGTGGATGATGAGTATTCAGGCAGTGATTTTTGACATGGATGGCGTAATTATTGATTCCGAAGCCCTGTGGCGGCAGGCGCAAATCGACGCCCTCGCGCAGTGGGGAGCAACGGCGAGCGTCGAGGAGTGCGAAACCCTGACCAAAGGCAAACGCCTCGACGATATTGCCCGCACCTGGTGCCGCTATTGCCAGCTTGAGCTTGCCCCGCAGCGGCTTGAGGCCGCGATATTGCAGCGTATTACTGGCCTGATCGCCGCCGAAGGCGAGCCGATGCGCGGCGTGCATGAGGCGTTACGCTATTTTCGCCATACCGGTTATAAAATTGCCCTCGCCACCTCCTCGTCCCGGCAGGTTATCGCCGCCGTGCTGAACAAGCTCTCGCTCTGGCACTATTTTGATGTGATTTGCAGCGCGGATGATGAAGCGCAGGGCAAGCCGCATCCGGCGGTGTATCTGACGACGTTGGATAAGCTGAATCTCGACGCCAGCCGGTGCCTGGTGATCGAAGACAGCTTCAACGGCTTTAGCGCCGCCCGGGCGGCGGGGATTGCCACGATAGTGATTGCCGAAGATAGCCAGCATGCGCGTTTTCAGGGCGCCGCTGGCCGCTATCGGGCGCTGCCTGAACTGCTGGAAGCCCTCACCGCCGAGCCAGAGGCGGTCGAATAACTCACCCTTTCGTGAGCGCAGAAAATCCCGGGATGTACACGGTCGGTTACTCTCTTTTCTGCGCTCACGCCCCCCTTTTTCACCATGCCGATCCGCCTCACATTTCGCTTATCTTTTGTGAAAACAGTCACGCCTTGTTGTGCCAATGCCCAAATTTATTGCCTTGCTTAGCGGTGTTTGTCCGAGGCACTGCTGCGTAATTGTGCTTAGATTAGATATTGAAACATATTTTCAATAATGTGAAACCACTTTGCCGATTTGCTTCTATCGATCGGATTTGGCCGTGATAAGGACCGTGCATGAAAATTGAATCTGTAAATGTCACCGTTTTCCAGTATCCCACGCGTCGGGTTTCCGACAGCGCCGGGCACTCCCATCCGGGGGCTGAAAGCATGGCCAAAATGGCGATGCTGACCATCACCGCCGATGATGGCGCGCAGGGCTTTTCGTTTGCGCCTCCGGAAGTGGTGCGCCCGTTCGTGGTGAATACCTTTTTCCGCAAGGTGCTGGTGGGGCAGGACCCGTTTAACCGCGAGCGTATCTGGCAGGATCTTAACCACTGGCAGCGCGGCAGCGCTCACCAGCTGACCGAGCGCGCGCTGTCGTTTATTGAACAGGCGCTGTGGGACCTGCTAGGCCGCAGCCTTAAGATGCCGGTTTACAAGCTGCTCGGCGGCTATCGCGACATCGTCCCGGCTTACGGCAGCACGATGTGCGGCGACGATCTGCCGGGCGGTCTGTCGACCCCGGAGGAGTATGCCGCCTTTGCCGAAAAGCTGGTCGCCCGCGGCTACAAGGCCATCAAGCTGCACACCTGGATGCCGCCAATCTCTTTTGCGCCCAATCCCAAAATGGACATTAAAGCCTGCGCGGCGGTGCGCGAAGCGGTGGGGCCGGATATTGACCTGATGATTGACGGCTATCACTGGTACAGCCGCGCCGAGGCGCTGTGGATCGGCAAAGAGCTGGAAAAACTCAACTTCGCCTGGTTTGAGGAGCCGATGGAGGAGGATTCGATGTCCTCCTACGCGTGGCTGGCGGAAAATCTGTCGATCCCCATCGTCGGGCCGGAGAGCTTCGGCGGTAAGCACCGCATGCGCGCCGAATGGGTGAAAGCCGGAGCCTGCGACATTCTGCGCGCCGGCGCTAACGGCGTGGGCGGTATTACCCCGACCATGAAGGTCGCGGCGCTGGCGGAATCTTTCGGCATGGATTGCGAAGTCCACGGCAACGGCGCGGCAAGCCTGGCGGTGGTCGGGGCGATCCGCAACTGCCGCTGGTACGAGCGCGGCCTGCTGCATCCGTTCCTCGACTACGATGAACCGGCGGCTTATCTCAATAGCATTGTTGACCCGATGGATGACCAGGGCTTTGTGCATCTGTCACAACGTCCGGGCCTCGGCGAAGACATTAATTTTGCGTATATCGAAGCCAATACCGTTAGCCACGACTGATTCAAAAAAATAAATGCCCGATGGCGCTGCGCTTATCGGGCCTGCGGCCCGGTAGACCGGATAAGGCGAAAATGCCGTCATCCGGCAACATGTACCCTACAGTACAGGCAAACAGAGATATGAAAAAAACCTCCCGACTGGCAGCGTGCTTACTCGCGCTCGCCGTGTCGATGGGGAGCGGGGCGACGATGGCGAAAACGCCGCCCGACCAGCTCATCATCGGTATGAATATGAATAACCTGCTCACCCTGGACCCGGCGGCGATGACCGGTAATGAAGTGGTGGGGATCGTGGTCAACCTCTACGACTCGCTGGTGGAGCTTGACCCTGAGCAGCTCACCAACGTTAAGCCCGCGCTGGCGAAATCCTGGGATATCAGCCCCGACGGCAAAACCCTGACCTTTCATCTGCGCGACGACGTGAAATTTCACTCCGGCAACCCGCTGACCGCCGCCGACGTTGTGTGGTCGATGCGGCGCATCCTGCACCTCAACCTGGCGCAGGCCTCGGTATGGAAATCCTACGGCTTCAGTCAGAAAAACATCGACGGCCAGGTCAGCGCGCCGGACAGCTTCACGGTGCAGATCGTGTTGCCTAAAGATAACGACCCGCAGCTGGTGATCTACTCGCTGGCGGCGCTGGGCAACCTCGGAGTGCTCGACAGCAAAACGGTGCAAAGCCACCAGCAGGATAACGACTGGGGTAACCGCTGGCTGACCACCCATGAAGCCGGTTCCGGGCCGTTCACGCTGGAAACCTGGCAGGCGAAAGATGTGCTGCGCATGAAGCGCAATCCTGACTACTGGCGCGGCGAGGCGAAAATGAGCCGCGTGGTGCTGCGCCATTTCCAGGAGTCGCAAACCCTGCGCCTGATGATCGAAAAAGGCGACCTCGATATTGCCAACAATATGGCGGTTTCCGACATCAACGCCCTGCGCAGCGACCCCCAGCTGACCGTCGATGCGGTGCAGCGCGGCACCATGTACTACGTGGCGATGAGCATGAAAGAGGCGCACTTCGCCCATCCGAAAGTGCGCGAAGCGGTGCGCTATCTGATTGACTACCAGGGCATCAATAAAGCGCTGATGCCGGGCTACGGGGTGCTGCACCAGCGGCCGATTAAGGCGGGCATGCCGTCAACGCTGCCCGACCCGGGCTATAAGCTGGACGTGGCGCGGGCGAAAAAGCTGCTGGCGGAAGCAGGCTATCCCAACGGCTTTGATACCACGCTGCGGGTCCTCTCGGATCAGCCGTTCCTGAACATTGCAATCGCCGTGCAGTCGACGCTGATGCAGGCGGGGATTAACGCCAAAATTATCACCGGCACCGGTAACCAGATCTACGGCGCGATGCGCGAGCGTAAATTTGACCTGCTGATAGGACGCGGCGGCAGCGGAATGGAGCCGCACCCGCACTCCAGCCTGCGCGCGCTGGTCTATAACCCGGATAACAGCGATGAGGCGCGCCTGACCAACTTCCAGGGCTGGCGCACCGGCTTTTACGACCCGCAGCTCAACGCGATGATTGACCGCGCCCTGCTGGAACGCGATCCGCAAAAACAGGTGGCCGACTACCAGGCCATCCAGACGCGCTACGACCAGCTGGTCCCGGCCCTCATTCCGCTTTCGCAGATGGTCGATTCCGTGGTGGTGCGCAATGAGGTACGGCAGTATCAGCCGCACCCCTCAGCCACCACTTTTCTGCGTGACGTCGATAAAGTCCGCGAAGGAGAGAAAGGATGAGTATCGCAATTCTTGCGCCCGGCTCACGCGGCCGGCGCTTATCAAAACGGCTGCTGCAGGTGGTGATTACGTTGTTCGGCCTGCTGCTGTTGACCTTCACTATTGGCCGCGTCATGCCCATCGACCCGGTGCTGGCGATTGTTGGCCCGGACGCTGACCAGAGTACATACCAGCAGGTTTACCATCAGCTGGGGTTTGATAAATCGCTGACCACCCAGTTTGGCATCTATTTCGTCAACCTGCTGCACGGCGATCTGGGCAACGCGCTGCTGACCGGGAAACCGGTGGTGGACGACATTATCCGCGTCTTCCCGGCCACCATGGAGCTGGCGACGATGGCGATTCTCGTCGGCGCGGGCCTCGGTATTCCGCTGGGCGTGCTGGCGGCGGCGCGGCGCAATAGCGTCTCCGATTATGTCGTGCGCATTATCAGCCTGGCGGGCTACTCGACGCCGATTTTCTGGGTCGGGATGATGGGGCTTTTAGTCTTCTACGCCTGGCTCGGCTGGGTGGGCGGCGCCGGACGGGTGGACCTTGGTCTGGACGGTATGGTGCCGCGCCGCACGGGGCTGATGACCGTTGATGCGCTGCTGGCGGGCAACGGTCAGGTCTTCTGGAACTCAATTAATCACCTGATTCTGCCCGCCTCGCTGCTGGGCTTTCACTCGCTGGCCTACATCAGCCGCATGACCCGCAGCTTTATGCTGGCCCAGCTGTCGCAGGAGTTCATTATTACCGCGCGGGTGAAGGGGCTGACCGAGCGTCAGGTCATCTGGAACCATGCGTTTCGCAATATCCTCGTACAGCTGCTGACGGTGGTGGCGCTGGCCTACGGCGCGCTGCTGGAAGGCGCGGTGCTGATTGAAACCGTCTTCTCGTGGCCGGGTTTCGGCTCCTACCTCACCGGTAGCCTGCTGCTGGGCGATATGAATGCGGTAATGGGCTGCGTGCTGCTGGTGGGGGCGATCTTCGTGATGCTCAACCTGCTCTCCGACATGCTGTATCAATTCTTTGACCCGAGGACAAAATCATGACCGTTTCTCTGGATTCGCCGCTTTCGGGCGGCACGGGCGAAGGCCGTCAGCGGCTGCAACGCGCGGCGGCGCGGGCCGTCGGGTTTATCGGCAAAATGGCGCGCAACCCGCTAACGGCCATCGGCGGCGGAATTATCTTTCTGCTGCTGGTGGTGGCGATTTTCGCGCCGCTGATTGCTCCGTATAACCCGCTGGTGCAGGACCTCAACAGCGCGCTGGTCGCGCCGAACGCGCAGCACTGGTTCGGCACCGATGAGTTTGGCCGGGATATCTTTAGCCGCCTGGTGTACGGCTCGCGCATCACGCTCTATATCGTGCTGCTGGTCTCGGTGACCGTCGGTCCGCTCGGGCTGCTGCTCGGCGTCAGCGCCGGCTATTTTGGCGGTAAGGTCGATATGGTGCTGATGCGCGTCACCGATATTTTCATCTCCTTCCCGAGTCTGGTCCTGGCGCTGGCGTTTGTCGCCGCCTTAGGTCCGGGGCTGGAGCACGTGGTTATCGCCATCACGCTCACCGCCTGGCCGCCGATAGCCCGCCTGGCGCGCGCCGAAACGCTCTCTCTGCGCCAGGCCGATTTTATCTCCGCCGTACGTCTGCAGGGCGCATCATCGGCCCGCGTCCTCTGGCACCATATCGTGCCGCTGTGTCTGCCCTCGGTCATTATCCGTATCACCATGAATATGGCCGGGATCATTCTGACCGCGGCCGGTCTGGGCTTTCTCGGGCTCGGCGCGCAGCCGCCGGAGCCGGAGTGGGGGGCGATGATCTCCAGCGGGCGCACTTACATGATGGAGTGCTGGTGGGTGGTTACGATTCCGGGGCTGGCGATTCTGATCAACAGCTTAGCGTTTAACTTCTTAGGAGATGGCCTACGTGACATCCTCGATCCCCGCAGCGAATAATGCTCCGCTGCTCGATGTGCGCGATCTGTGCGTCGACTTTGTTAACGGCAGCGCGGTGACCCATGCCGTGCGCGGCGTCTCCTTCCAGCTGGGGCGCGAAAAGCTGGCCATTGTCGGCGAGTCCGGTTCAGGTAAATCCACCGTTGGGCGCGCTCTGCTGCAGCTGCATCCGAAAAAGGCCCGCGTCAGCGCCAGCCGGATGCAGTTTGCCAACCTCGATCTGCTGCATCTTACTGAAGCGCAGATGCGCGGCGTGCGCGGCAAACGTATCTCCATGATTATGCAGGACCCGAAATATTCGCTTAATCCGGTGGTCTGCGTCGGTAAGCAAATCGCCGAGGCCTGGCTGACCCATCATCCGGGACGCAAAGATGAGGCGAAGGCAAAGGCGCTGGAGATGCTGGAGGTGGTGCGTATTCGCCAGCCGGAGCGCGTTTATCAGCTTTATCCGCATGAGATATCCGGCGGACAGGGGCAGCGCATCATGATTGCCATGATGCTGATTACCGACCCGGAGCTGGTGATTGCCGATGAGCCGACCTCCGCGCTGGACGTGTCGGTGCGCCTGCAGGTACTGGGCCTGCTGGATGATCTGGTTCAGTCGCGCGGGCTGGGGCTGATTTTTATTAGCCACGACATCAACCTGGTGCGCAGCTTTTGCGACCGCGTGCTGGTGATGTACGCCGGACGGGTGGTGGAGTCTATTGCCGCCTGCGATCTCGATAACGCCCGCCATCCCTATACTCAGGGGCTGATTAACTCGCTGCCGGATATGCAGCATCGTCGCCCGATACTGCCGGTGCTGCAGCGCCAGGCCAGCTGGTTAACGGAATAAGGAGTGGATGATGATTGAAGTTCAACGTCTCAACCTCGCGTTTGGCGAAGGGGAGAAGCGTAACCAGGTGCTGTACGACGTTAATTTCCACGTTAAGCCCGGCGAGATCTACGGTCTGGTGGGGGAGTCCGGCTCCGGCAAAACCACGGTGCTGAAGTGCCTGGCGGGGCTGTTTACCCACTGGCAGGGGGAGTTAACCATTGACGGGCAGCGCTTAGGGCATGAGATTAGCCGCGAGCGCTGCCGTCAGGTGCAGATGGTATTTCAGGACCCGTACGGATCGCTGCATCCCCGTCACACCATTGGCGATATCCTTGAAGAGCCGCTGCAGATTCATCGCATTCACGATCGCGACCGGCGGATTCATGCGCTGCTGGACAAAGTGGGCCTCAATCGTGCGTTTCGCGAACGCTATCCGCATCAGCTTTCCGGTGGCCAGCGGCAGCGCGTGGCGATTGCCAGAGCGCTGATCCTTGAGCCGCAGGTGCTGCTGCTGGATGAGCCGACGTCGGCGCTGGATGTGTCGGTGCAGGCCGAGATCCTCAACCTGCTGGCAGAATTGCAGCAGGAGGCTAAACTCACTTACCTGATGGTGACCCACGATTTGGGCGTCATTGCCCATTTATGCCAGAAGGTGGCGGTAATGCAGTACGGGAAAATCCTTGAAACCCTGACGGTCGATGCGCTGGTCAACGGCGAGGCGCAAACGGCCTATACGCAGATGCTGGTTAACGCCAGCCGGCAATATACGCGCGAAATGGCGCGCGAGGTGGCGGCATACTAAGCGATATGGCGCATTGTCTCGCGGACAATGCGCCCTGTTTTTGGATAAAACTTTGAAATGATATGTATTAATAGTTATAAATATCGTCTATTAATGTAAAAGTGGTGTTTAGATCTAAAATGAAAGTATCTGTTGTATGAATGAAAATATATGGAATCATAACTTGTGTTTATTATTCATTTTGAAATAAATAACCAGATTTTCTTCAAATCTCAAAATATTCCATGCTGTAAATTCATTTAAACCTTGTTAATTGCAAGGAAAAACTGCGCATTACACCTCCAGATCCGCTGAGTAATAGAGTAAACTCGCCTGCGAATAATCTTAAGTTATCAGCTGCGTCATAAAGGATTACCGTATTTAGAGTAGGGTACCCATGCCGCTTATCCACTTGATTACTATTCTCAGGGAACAGGATGGAAAAAACATATACGATTAATGGAATAATTACATTTATTCCTCAACGTGGTGCTCTAATACTCATTGCTGACGAGACGAAACGGTTTCATTAAATATGCCGGCCAGCCGTTGTTTATTGCTGCTTATTCAGCAGGATGGCAAAACCGTTGCCCGCGAAACCTTTTTCGAGGAAGTGTGGATAAAGCATGGCTCCCAGGTAACCAGCAACGGTTTCTACCAGAATATTTCTCTGCTGCGCCGGGCATTTAAAGAGCTGGGCATGGAGGGCGATATTATTATTACGCTGCCGAGGGTTGGCGTCAGGCTGGATGCGACAATATCGGTGACGGAGTCCCAGCCGTGCGAGATGGAGAAGGCGCCGGAGCCACAGGTGCCCCTGGATGGGCCCGTGCACGAGGAGGTCGCGGCTGCGAGTGTGCCTGAAAAAAAGCGGTTAAGGCCGCGATGCTCTCTGTTATGGGGGCTTGCGGCGCTGCTGAGCTGTCTGGTCGGCGGTTTTGTTGCGTGGCAAACAGAATTCGACTCTTATTTGCAAACTTATTCGCCCATAATTGCTAAACTTTCGCAACAATGTCATTTCTTTGCCAATAATGATGTGGTTGATCACGTTCGTCATGTCAATTTTATCAAGCGCAGCAAATTTGAATGTGAAGAATACTCGTGGATTTATTTGACTCTTTATCCCGGGCAAGCGCGGGTGTCGGTGATTCGCTGCCGTCAGCCATTTAGTCAATGGCGTGATAATCAATGCCTCACCAAATATTACATTAAGGAGGTAGCCAATGCGCCCGCGTGAAATTAAATGGTTAATCGCTATCGTATTTATCGGGGTGCTTAGCGGAATAATGATAAAATCCTGGCAATACTGGCAGCGCAATCATTTCCAGTGCAGCGGCGAGATGCGGCTAATTAACGCAGGCTACCAGGGCGATATTTCCTTACGCTACGTATTTGATAGCAGCCGCGGGCTGGCGATGGTCCGGGGGGAAATTACGCCGCCGCAGGGCGCTGCGTTTACCATTAATCAGAACATCTGGTTTAGCTTTACCCGCGACGGCCAGCACTACTTCCTGCGTTCGGAAACCGTCTCAGCCAGCATCGGCGAGACCGAGCAGGAGGAGCATGTAAAGCGTATCCTGCCAGCGTTTTTCCTCCAGCCGCAGGTGCCGTTTTACCTTAACATCCAGCGGCTCAACGAACGTACCCGGCTGCTGTATACCAGCCGGGCGCCGTCTTTGCTTTGCGAAACCTGATTAACGTAGCAGCGGGCAGTCCGGCGGCAGTCGGCAGCGTAGCGCGGCCGGTAACAGCTCCATACGGAAGGTTTTGCCGGTTAGCGGTTCACCATCGAGATTAAACGTCATCTCGTGGGGAGCGGTGATCTCGAACCACGATGAGACGCCGTCGATAATATTCGGCGAGGTTTCCGGATTGGCCAGGGTGCTGAACAATGCGGGGATTAGCTCTTCGCCGGTGAAAATGCGCAGATGCAGCAGGCCGTCGTTGATTAACGCTTCCGGGCACAGCTGCTGGCCGCCGCCGGCCTGGCGCCCGTTGCCGATGCCGATGACCAGCGCGTCGCCATGCCAGTGAAAGTTCTCGCCGCGGATTTCGCAGCGGTCAGGCTTAAGCGTATCCATGCGCATCAGGCCGTGGATTAAATAAGAGACGCCGCCCAGCGCGGCCTTGAGCTTCTCCGGGGTTTCGGTCGTGATTCGGGTGCCGAAACCGCCGGTGGCCATATTAATAAAACCGGTCTTATCGTTAACCCGTGCAACATCTATCGCCACATCGCGGCCAACGATGGCCAGCTTCAGGGCGCTGGCCAGATCCTGAGGGATGCCGACGCTGGTGGCGAAGTCGTTCGCCGTGCCCAGCGGTAAAATCCCCAGCGCCAGATTGCCGTCGCGCTCCACCAGCGCCGTCGCCACCTCATTGATGGTGCCATCGCCGCCGCCGGCAATCACCGTTTCGACGTTCAGCGTCAGGGCTTCATCGATAAACCGAACGGCATCGCCCTTTTCCCAGGTGACGCGGACGTGAATGTCGATACCTTCGTCGCGTAACAGTTTAACCGCCTCTCGCAGGGACGGTTCATTGGCGCCTTTACCATTCAGAATCAGTAAGCTGGCTGGAAACGTGGACATTATCAGGGGACCTTTGTTGCTCAATGATGCATAAAGTGTACCGCATGCGGAAAGGGAAGGCCGGGAGAGAGATAAAAAAATAAGCCCGCGTAAGGGAGATTACGCAGGCTAAGGAGGTGGTTCCTGGTACAGCTAGCATTTATGGGTTATGTTTTTCAGCGAAATGGATGATATCTGCTTTGAACGAACCGGTATGTGATCCGTTTCTAATATCTTTACATCGTGAAAAAATAACCCAAATTAACTAGTTACTGTGCGGGTTTCGGGTCGTCTGACCAGTAAAATTACGCATCAGCAGCGCATACTGCAGCGCCATATCTTCCGGAACAGGCAACCATACTGTGTGGCCATCGCCCGGCGCCACCGGCATGCGTTCGCCTTTGCCGTTTTCCATATGCTCGAGGGTAAAGTTAACGTTGCCCTGCGGGGTCATCAGCTCAAGGCTGTCGCCGACGGAAAATTTGTTTTTCACTGCCACCGCCGCCAGCTGGCCGTTGCGCTCGCCGGTAAATTCGCCGACAAACTGCTGGCGTTCGGAAACGGAGTAGCCGTGCTCGTAGTTCTGGTAGTCATCGTGCGTGTGGCGACGCAGGAAGCCTTCGGTATAGCCACGGTGCGCGAGGTTTTCCAGGGTATCCAGCAGGGAGGTGTCGAACGGTTTGCCAGCGGCAGCATCGTCAATGGCCTTGCGGTAGACCTGAGCGGTACGGGCGCAATAGTAATGTGATTTGGTGCGGCCTTCGATTTTCAGCGAGTGGACGCCCATCTGGGTCAGGCGCTCAACGTGGGCAATCGCGCGCAGATCTTTCGAGTTCATGATGTAGGTGCCGTGTTCGTCTTCGAAAGCGGTCATGTATTCGCCCGGACGTTTGGCCTCTTCAATCATAAACACCTGGTCAGTCGGCGCGCCGATGCCCAGCGTCGGCTCGACGTTCTGCACCGGGATCGGTTCGTGCTTATGCACGATATTACCGACGTCGTCTTCTTTACCTTCCTGCACGTTATACTCCCAGCGGCAGGCGTTGGTGCAGGTCCCCTGGTTTGGGTCGCGTTTGTTGATATAGCCAGAGAGCAGGCAGCGGCCGGAGTAGGCCATGCACAGCGCGCCGTGGACGAAAATTTCGATCTCCATTTCCGGCACCTGGCTGCGAATTTCGGCGATTTCATCCAGCGACAGCTCGCGGGAGAGAATAACGCGGGTGAGTCCCATTTGCTGCCAGAACTTGACCGTCGCCCAGTTGACGGCGTTGGCCTGTACCGACAGGTGAATATCCATATGCGGGAAATTTTCGCGCACCAGCATGATCAACCCCGGGTCGGACATGATCAGCGCGTCCGGCCCCATTTCCACCACCGGCTTCAGATCGCGAATAAACGTTTTTAGCTTGGCGTTATGCGGGGCAATGTTGACCACCACATAGAATTTTTTACCCAGCGCGTGGGCTTCGTTGATGCCGAGCTGCAGATTTTCGTGATTGAATTCGTTATTACGCACGCGCAGGGAGTAGCGCGGTTGGCCCGCGTAAACGGCATCTGCGCCATAAGCGAAAGCGTAACGCATATTTTTCAGCGTTCCCGCCGGGGAAAGGAGTTCCGGTTTAAACATGATTTTCTCGTTCTGATGACAGGTCAGATTCGCCGCACCCGGTACGGCGAGTTGGGGAGTGCCCCCACATTAAGGGCGGGCATTGTAGCGCCGTGGGGGAGGGGAGTAAATATCAGTCGGGTATCTTTGGCGATAAGCGGACGGCAAATCAGTTCCGGGTAGGCATCAAGCGGCCGCTATCTGCCGGTTTCAGCCGCTGCTTTTTCCCCGGAGGCGGCGCTTGACGCGCCTGCCCGGGCGACCCGGCCCGCAGACGGCGGTGAGCCAGTAGCCCGGCTAAGCGCAGCGCGAGCCGGGGAAAAGTCGGGCAGGGGCTAATTATGCCAGCCGGCAGGCGTCGGCTTCCCAGCGGTACCCTACGCCGTAAACGGCGCGGATAAACGACTGCTCGGCGTCCAGCGACTCCAGCTTACGCCGCAGGTTTTTGATATGGCTATCGATCGTTCGGTCGGTCACCACGCGGTAATCATCGTATAGATGATTCAGCAGTTGTTCGCGCGAGAAGACTTTACCCGGTTCCTGGGAGAGGGTTTTCAGCAGGCGGAACTCGGCGGGCGTGAGGTCCAGCAGCTTGTCGCGCCAGGAAGCCTGAAAACGACCTTCGTCGACAATCAGCGGGCTTTCCGCATCCAGCGCCTGCAGATCGCGCTGCGGTTTGCAGCGGCGAAGAATGGTCTTCACGCGGGCCACCACCTCGCGCGGGCTGTAGGGCTTACAGATATAGTCATCGGCGCCGATTTCTAACCCCAGCAGGCGGTCGATCTCCTCGATTTTGGCGGTGACCATGACCACCGGTACCTCAGAGAAACGGCGGATTTCCCGACACAGGGTCAGGCCGTCGGTGCCGGGCAGCATCAGATCCAGCAGGATCAGATGCGGCGGCGTCTGGCGAACGTACGGGAGAACCCGATCGCCGTGATTAATCAGCGTCGGCGCATAGCCCGCCGCCTGAAGATAATCGATCAGCAGCTGACCCAGCTTGGGCTCATCTTCCACGATAAGAATGCGTGGCGTGTTTTCATCAACAGGTAATTCAGTCATACGTCTCTCGATAAATTACGTTCCAGAGGTAGTTCTACTTTAATGCTAACCCCGCCCAAAGGCGAATGGCCGGCACGCAAAGTACCGCCGTGGGCCGCGACAATGTTAAGGCAAATCGCCAGCCCTAAACCAGAGCCGCCGCTGGCACGATTGCGCGACCCCTCAGTACGATAAAAACGCTCGACCAACCGCTCCAGCTGTTCATCGGTGACGCCGGGGGCGCTATCGGCAAAATCGAGAACCAGCATATCCCCGCTCTGGCTGGCGCTAATCTGCAGGCCGCCGCCGCTATCGGTATAGCGCAGGCTGTTTTCCAGCAGGTTATTAAACAGCTGCATCAGGCGATCCCGGTCGCCGAAAATCGTCGCGCTTTCCGGCAGCGAAACGCCGATCGACAGCCCGCGGCTGGCGAAGCGCTCGCGAAACGCGCCGGCGGCGACCTCCAGCAGATTGATGATATCCACCGAGGTTTTCTGGTAGGAGAGGGCGCCTTCATCGGACATCGACAGCTGGTGTAAGTCATCGACCAGTTTGGTGAGAGTGGCGACTTCCGCCTGCAGGGAGGCGATGGAGTCCGGGGTAAATTTGCGGATCCCATCCTGAATCGCCTCCAGCTCCCCGCGCAGCACCGCCAGCGGCGTGCGCAGCTCGTGGGAAATATCGGCCATCAGGTCCCGGCGCATCTGCTGGTTGCGTTCCAGAGTGCTGGCCAGCTGGTTAAAATCTTTGGCCAGACGCCCCAGCTCATCGCTGCTGGTGGCGGCGACGCGGGTGGAGAAATCGCCGGCCGCCAGACGGTGCGTCCCCTCAACCAGGCGTTTAACCGGCGCGAGCAGGCCGCGCGCCAGCGGGAAGGTGGCCAGCGCCGCCAGCAGCGTGGCGAGGGCGACAATCAGCCAGCTGGTACGTTTCTGCTGGCGGTCAAAGTTGATATCAGTGTTGCGCGTCAGGCGTTCAACCGGCGAGGCAATGACCGCGCCAACCTCAACGCCGTCGACCATAATACTGCGCCGGGTACCGTCCTTCGGCACGCGTTCGCGCGGGCCCACCAGTACGCGTCCTTTTTGATCGACCACCCAGAACATCGTGCGCCAACCGTGCGGAGGCATATCGGGGCCGGGACCGCGGTCGCCACGATCGCCGCGTGGACCGTCGAGCGGCCGGTCCGGCGCGGCGTCCGGCGGCATCTCTTCCGGGCCGGGGCCACCGTGCGGCTCATCCATCGGACCGTGGCCCATACCGCGGCCCGGCGGCGAGCGGTCATCGTTGTCGCGCTCAAAGGTTTTCAGCAGCTGGAAAATAAAGCGGTCGTTGTTGCGCAGGAACGTCCAGCTGCCGTGCTGGGCATACTGCTCGCTCAGGGCATCGCCGAGCATGGTCAGGCGCTGTTCGTTGCCGCGCTTGATATAGTCAATAAAGCCGCGTTCAAAGCTGATACGCACCGCCCAGTGCATACTGATCAGCAGCACGATGCAGGTGGCGAGGATCGCGATAAACAGCTTGCCGGTAATGCCGGGACGCCAGAACTTCAAGACTCACTCCTTTTACGGCGACGAATCACGGTATTGGTCGTGGTGTAATCCGGTACGCGGGAAAAAAGCAGCGCCGGCAGCGCGATAATCACCGCCATGCTTAAGTAGGTATAGAGAAAGACCTGATGAGCGATCGCCGCATCGGCGCTGATATGCTGCTGGCCGTAGAGACCGAGCAGCATCCCGGCGATAGTGACGCCGATACTCATCGACAGCTGCATGACCATCGACAGCAAGCTGTTGCCGCTGCTGGCCAGATCGTCGGGCAGGTCTTTCAGGGTCAGCGTATTCATTGAAGAAAAGCGGCTGGAGTTAATCATCCCCTGCAGGAACAGCACCACCGGCAGCAGCCAGTACCAGCCGGCGAGCGCAACGGCCATAAACAGCAGGCTGACCAGCGCGAGGCCAATCGTCGAGGTCACCAGTACCCGGCGATAGCCGAAGCGGTTGACCACCTGGACCACAATGCGCTTCATCCCCATGCTGCCGAGCACCATCGGGATCATCATCAGCCCGGCGTGGAACGGCGTAAAGCCGAGGCCGATCTGTAAAAACACCGGCGTCATAAACGGCAGCATGCCGCTGCCGATACGCCCGGCGAAGCTGCCGCCAAGGCCAAGAGAAAAGGTGCGGTTGGTAAACAGCTTCAGGCTAAACAGCGCGTTGCGGTTGCCGCGCGCGTGCCACAGATAGCACAGCATTGACGCCGCGCCGATGGCCACCAGCGCCGTCAGCCACAGGGGGGAGAGCCCGAGCCCTTTTTTACCGTCGAGCGCCAGGGTCAGCGTCGCCATGCCGGCGGCCAGCAGAATAAAGCCGAAGATATCAAAGCGCCGGGTTTGCAGGGTGTAGTTGGGCATCAGGCACAGCGTGGCGATGGCGCCGACGATGCCGACCGGAATGTTGATCAGGAAGATCCAGTGCCAGGAGGCGTACTCCACCAGCATCCCGCCGAGCGCCGGGCCGAGCAGCGGACCCACCTGGCCGGGCAGGGTGACGAAGGTCATCGCCGCCATGTATTGACTGCGCGGGACGATTTTCATCACCGTCAGGCGGCCAACCGGCACCATCATCGCGCCGCCGACGCCCTGCAGCACGCGGGCGAGTATCAGCTGATCGAGCGTGGCGGCCTGCGCGCAGAACAGGGAGCCGGCGGGAAACAGCACGATGGCGCTAAAAAAGATATTCCGCACCCCGACCCGATCCGCCAGCCAGCCGCTGGCGGGCAGCATCACCGCCACCGTCAGCACATAGGAGACAATAACCATATGCATATGCAGCGGGCTCTCCCCGAGGCTCTGCGCCATGGAGGGGAGGGCGGTGTTAACGATAGTGGTATCCAGCGCCTGCATAAAAAAGCCGAAGGCCACTATCCACAGCTGCCAGCGCACGCTGGAGGGAAGATCTGTCATGTTATTCGCTTACCGGTTGAGGGACTTTTCGCGAAAAACGCAGCCGCAGACGGTCGAAGAACAGATAGACCACCGGCGTGGTGTACAGGGTCAACAGCTGACTCATCACCAGGCCGCCGACAATGGTAATCCCCAGCGGCTGGCGCAGCTCGGAGCCATCGCCGCCGGAGATAACCAGCGGCAGCGCGCCGAACAGCGCCGCCAGGGTGGTCATCATTATCGGCCGGAAGCGCAGCAGACAGGCCTGGAAGATCGCTTCTTCCGGCGGCAGGTTGCCGTTGCGCTGCGCCTCAAGGGCGAAATCGACCATCATGATGGCGTTTTTCTTCACGATGCCAATTAATAGCATAATCCCGATAAGCGCGATTAGGCTGAACGGGGCATCGAAAAGCTCCAGCGCCAGCAGCGCGCCGACGCCGGCGGACGGAATGGTCGACAGAATGGTCAGCGGATGAACGTAGCTCTCATAGAGGATCCCCAGCACGATATAGACCGTGGCGATGGCCGCCAGAATCAGGATCACCTGCGAATTCATCGTTTGCTGGAATACCTGCGCGGTCCCGGCGAAGGACCCGCGGACGCTGGACGGCACGCCAATCTGGGTCATCGCCCGGTTGATGGCGTCGCTGGCTTCCGACAGCGACTTGCCGGTAGGCAGGTTAAATGAGATGGTCGACGCCGCCGACAGCCCCTGGTGGTTTACCGACAGCGGCGCGTTGGCCGGCTGCCATTTGGCGAAATAGGAGAGCGGAATCGGCTTGTCTTCGCTGTTGATCACAAACATCTTATCGAGGGCGCTGACGTCCTGGGTGTAGACCGGGTCGACCTGCATCACCACTTTATACTGGTTCAGCGGCTGGTAGATGGTTGAGATCTGCCGCTGACCGAAGGCGTTGTTCAGCAGATTGTTGGCGTCCTGCACGCTGATGCCGAGCCGCGACATGGTATCGCGATCGTAGATCAGATCCATCTCCGCGCCGTTATTCTGGCTGTCGGAGTTGACGTCCGCCAGCTCCGGCAGCGCCGCCAGCGTTTTGCGGATTTTCGGCTCCCATTCCCGCAGCGCCGCAAGGTCGTCCGACAGCAGCGTATACTGGTAGCTGGCGTTGGCCTGACGGCCGCCGACGCGGATATCCTGTACCGCCATCAGGAACAGGTTGGCCCCAGGCTCTTTGGCCAGCTTCTTGCGCAGCCGATCGATAATCTGCTGCGCCGTTTCATGGCGCTCATCGCGCGACTTGAGGGTGATAAACATCATTCCGCTGTTGACCCGCGAGCCGCCGGTAAAACCGGTGACGTTGTCCACCGCCGGATCTTCACGAATGATCTTCATAAAGTCCTCCAGCTTGCCGCGCATCGCCTGGAACGAGATGCTCTGGTCCGCCTGGATACCGCCCATCAGCACCCCGGTGTCCTGCTCCGGGAAGAAGGTTTTGGGAATCGAGATATAGAGCCAGACGCTCAGCGCGATGGTGCCAAGCAGCACCAGGCCGGTTAAGCGGCTGTGCTTCAGCACCCACTTCAGCGATTTGCCGTATCCGCCCTGAATCGCCACCAGCAGGCGGCCAACCCCGCGCTTGCGCGTCGGCTCGTGGGGCTTGCCGCTTTTCAGCAGCCAGCCGCACATCATCGGCGTCAGGGTCAGAGAGACCGCCAGCGAAATGCCAATCGCCACCGACAGGGTAACGGCGAATTCGCGCAGCAGCCTTCCCGGCAGGCCGCCCATCAGCAGCAGCGGCAGGAACACTGCCACCAGCGACAGGCTCATCGACAGCACGGTAAAACCGACTTCCCGGCTCCCCTGCAGCGCCGCCTGCAGCGGCTTCATGCCGGCTTCCAGATGGCGGGAAATATTTTCCAGCACCACGATGGCGTCATCGACCACGAAGCCGGTAGCGATAGTCAGCGCCATCAGCGACAGGTTGTTAAGGCTGAAGCCGCACAGGTACATGGCGGCAAAGGTGCCGATCAGCGAAACCGGAACCGCCACCGCCGGGATCAGCGTCGCGCGCCCCGAGCGGAGGAAGAGGAAGACCACGAGGATCACCAGCGCCACCGAGATGACCAGCGTTTGCTCCACTTCCTCCAGCGAGGCGCGGATGGTCGGCGAGCGGTCCTGGGCGATTTGCAGATCGACAGAGGCCGGGATGGTGCGCTGCAGCTCCGGCAGGCGGGCGCGAATGCTGTCCACCGTCTCGATGATATTGGCTTCCGGCAGCTTGCGGATCATCAGCAAAATCGCCGGTTTGGCGTTAGTCATCCCGGCGTTGCGCACGTCCTGCACCGAATCGGTGACGTTGGCGACGTCGCCGAGGCGCACCGCCGCGCCGTTGTTATAGTGCACGATCAGCGGCTGGTATTCGGCGGCGGTCTTCAGCTCGTCGTTGGTCGCCACCTGCCAGCGGTGGGTGGCATCTTCCAGCGCCCCCTGCGGTTTACGTACGTTGGCGTTGCTGATGGCGGTGCGCACCGCGTCCAGCGATACGCCCTGGTTAAACAGCGCCTGCGGGTTGAGGTCGACGCGCACCGCGGGCAGCGAACTGCCGCCGACGTCCACGTCGCCGACGCCGTCAATCTGGGCAATGGTCTGCGCCAGCTGGGTAGAGGCGAAGTCGTACAGTTCACCCTGGGACCAGGTATCCGAGGTGAGGGTGAGGATCATGATCGGCGCGTCTGACGGGTTGGCTTTGCGGTAGGTCGGACGGCTCGGCATGCCGCTCGGCAGCAGGCTTTGCGCGGCGTTAATCGCCGCCTGCACGTCGCGGGCCGCGCCGTTGATATCGCGGTCAAAGTTGAACTCAAGAATGATGCGCGTACTGCCGAGCGAGCTGGAGGAGGTCATCTCATTGACCCCGGCAATCCGCCCCAAAGAGCGCTCCAGCGGCGTCGCCACCGAAGAGGCCATGGTCTCCGGCGACGCGCCGGGCAGCGAGGCGCTGATCATGATGACCGGGAAATCCACCTGCGGCAGCGGCGCCACCGGCAGCAGGCGGAAACCGAGGATGCCGCACAGGGTAATGGCGAGCGAAATCAGAATCGTCGCCACCGGACGGTAAATGAAGAGGGCGAAAAACTTCACCTACGCCTCCTCCTCACGCCGCGGGAACCGGCTCTTCATATACAGCGACAGCCGGTCGAACAGCAGATAGATAACCGGAGTCGTGAACAGCGTCAGCACCTGGCTGAGCATCAGACCGCCGACCATGCCAATCCCCAGCGGACGCCGCAGCTCCGCGCCGACGCCGGTACTGAGCATCAGCGGCAGCGCGCCCAGCAGGGCGGCGAGGGTGGTCATCAGGATCGGACGGAAGCGCAGCAGGCAGGCCTGGTAGATCGCCTCGCGCGGCGGCATGCCCTGCTCGCGTTCGGCGGCCAGCGCGAAGTCGATCATCATGATGGCGTTTTTCTTGACGATGCCGATCAGCAGAATGATGCCGATAATCGCGATAACGTCCAGTTCGCTCCCCGCCAGCCATAGCGCCAGCAGCGCGCCGACGCCCGCCGTCGGCAGGGTGGAGAGAATCGTTATCGGATGAATAAAGCTTTCATACAGTACCCCGAGGACGATATACATCGCCACCACCGCAGCAACCACCAGCCAGACGGTGCTGCCAAGCGCCGACTGGAAGGCCAGCGAGCTGCCCTGGAACTGGGTACGGATATCGCTCGGGAACGCCAGCGCCTGTTCGGCGCCAAGAATCGCTTCAACCGCATCGCCCAGCGAATAGTTGTCCGGCACGTTAAACGAGATGGTGGTAACCGGGAACTGATCGAGATGGTTTATGGATAGCGGGGCAAAGCGCTCCTCGACGCTGGCGATGGATTTCAGCGGCACAATCCCGCCGTCGCTGCTGGTCAGACGAATATTGTCCAGCGCCGCCAGCCCCGGCGTGGCCTGGGTATCATGCTCCAGCACCACGCGGTACTGATTCGCCTGGGTATAAATGGTGGAGATTAAGCGCTGACCGAAGGCGTTATACAGCGCGTTATCCACGTCCGCCATGCTGATGCCGAGACGGCTGGCGCTATCGCGATCAACGTTGATATACGCCGCCAGGCCCTTATCCTGCCAGTCGCTGCTGACGTCGGAGAGCTGCGGCAGCGCCTGTAGCCGGGCCAGCAGCTGCGGGACCCAGTTGCTGAGCGCGTCCAGCGAGTTGGCCTGCAGGGTGAACTGGTACTGGGTGCGGCTGACGGTGGTGTCAATGGTCAGATCCTGCGTCGGCTGGAGGTAAAGCTCAATGCCGGGAATGCCGCTCACCGCGTTCTGCAGGCGGCCGATCACCGTCTGCACGCGATCGTCGCGCTCGTCCAGCGGCTTAAGGTTGATTTGCAGGCGGGCGCTGTTGAGCGCCGGGTTGGTACCGTCGACGCCGACGTAGGAGGTCAGGCTTTCCACCGCCGGATCGTTGAGTATCGCCGCCGACACCTGCTGCTGGCGCTCGGCCATGTTGGCGAACGACGCCGACTGCGGCGCCTGCAGCGTCCCCTGGATAATGCCGTTGTCCTGAATCGGGAAGAAGCCCTTCGGAATAAACACCCACAGCATAATCGACAGCACCAGGGTACCGAGGGCCACGCTCAGGGTCAGCCACGGATGATTCAGCACCCGGCTCAGCCAGCGGCCATAGACGGCAATCACCCGCTCAAAGAAACGCTCGCTGGCGCGCGAGAAGCGGTTCTGCTTGCGCAGCGACTCGTGGCTCAGCATGCGGGCGCACATCATCGGCGTCAGGGTCAGTGACACCACCGCGGAAATCAGGATCGCCACCGCCAGGGTAATGGCGAACTCGCGGAACAGACGGCCCACGATATCGCCCATAAACAGCAGCGGGATCAGCACCGCAATCAGCGAGAAGGTCAGCGAGATAATGGTAAAGCCAATCTCTCCGGCCCCTTTCAGGGCGGCGGCCAGCGGCTTTTCGCCTTTCTCGATATAGCGCGAGATGTTTTCAATCACCACGATGGCGTCATCGACCACAAAGCCGGTGGCGATGGTCAGGGCCATCAGCGTCAGGTTGTTAATCGAAAAATCGAGAAACACCATCACCGCAAAGGTGCCGACCAGCGATAGCGGTACGGCGATGCCGGGAATAATCGTCGCCGGGACGTTGCGCAGAAAGACGTAGATAATCATCACCACCAGGGCGATGGCCAGCATCAGCTCGAACTGGGTGTCGCTGACCGAGGCGCGGATATTGGTGGTGCGGTCGGAAAGTACCTGCACTTTAACCGATTTCGGCAGGCTTTCGGTGAGCTGCGGCAGCATCTGGCGGATGCTGTCGGCGGTCGAGATAATGTTGGCCCCCGGCTGGCGCTGAACGTTCATGACGATCGCCCGCTGATTGTTCGCCCATGCCCCAAGCCAGCTGTTTTCCGCGCCCTGTTCCACGGTGGCGACGTCGCCGAGGCGAATCGGCGCGCCGTTCTGATAAGCGATAATCAGCCGGCGGTAATCTTCCGCCGACTGCATCTGATCGTTGGCGGAGAGGGTCACCGCCCGCGATGGGCCGTCGAGGCTACCCTTCGCCGAGTTGACGTTGGCGCTGGTTATCGCGGTGCGCACCGTTTCGCTGGTCAGCCCGAGGGCGGCGATGGCCTGGGCGTTGAGCTTGACGCGTACCGCCGGGCGCTGGCCGCCCGCGAGGGTGACCAGCCCGACGCCGGAAACCTGGGAGATTTTCTGCGCCACGCGGGTCTCCACCATATCCTCGACCTGGGTCATCGGCACGGCGGAAGAGGTGACCGCAAGGGTCATAATCGGCGGATCGGCGGGGTTAACTTTGCTGTAGACCGGAGGGTTAGGCAGGTCAGAAGGCAGCAGGTTGGTGGCAGCGTTGATGGCTGCCTGTACTTCCTGTTCCGCGACGTCCAGCGGCAGCGTGAGCTGGAACTGGAGCGTCACCACCGACGCGCCGCCGGAGCTCTGGGAAGACATCTGCTTGAGGCCGGACATCTGGCCAAACTGGCGCTCCAGCGGGGCGGTCACCGACGAGGTCATCACGTCCGGGCTGGCGCCGGGATAGAGGGTTACCACCTGAATCGTCGGGTAGTCCACTTCCGGCAGCGCCGAAACCGGCAGGAAACGATAGCCGATAATCCCGGCCAGCATAATGGCCACCATTAACAGCGTCGTGGCGACCGGGCGCATGATAAACAGACGGGAAGGGCCACCCGTGCTGCTCGGCGGTAACACTTGCATCAGGAGCGCGCTCCTTTTTTACCGTACTCGCGGCTGGTGGCTTTTTCCGGCTCGGCGGCGGTTGCCGCATCGTGGGCTTCGACGACCTCAACTTTTGCGCCTTCGGTCAGACGGTCGATACCGTCGGTTACGACGCGATCGCCGGCGGAAAGCCCGGCGTTGATCACCACTTTCAGGCTGTCCTGAATACCCGGCGTGACGGTATGCTTGCTGACCTTGTTCTCATCGTTCAGTACCCAGACGAAATGGCCTTCGTTACCCATTTGCAGCGCGGCGGTTGGGATCACCACCGCGTTCTGCTCGGTATCGACCAGCATACGGGCGTTGACGAACTGATTCGGGAACAGGGCATCGTCCAGGTTAGTAAAGCGCGCTTTCAGCTTGATGGTGCCGGTGGTGGCGTCAATCTGGTTATCGAGGCTCAGCAGTGAGCCTTCGCTGATTTTCTGTTTATTGGTGCGGTCCCAGGCTTCGACAGCCAGCTTTTTCCCCGCCTTCTGCGCCTGTACCACCGTGGCGATTTGGTTTTCCGGCAGCGTAAAGACCACGTCGATCGGGTGGGTTTGCGTCAGCACCACAATCCCGGTGGTGTCGCCGCTGGCGATCTGGTTGCCGATATCCACCTGTTTTAAGCCGACCCGGCCGTCGATTGGCGCGGTGATGCGGCTCCAGTCCAGCTGCAGCTGGGCGCTGGCGACGGCGGCTTCGTCCGCTTTGATCGTACCCTGGGTTTCGCTGACCAGCGACTGCTGGGTGTCCAGTTCCTGCCGGGAAACCAGATTGGTTTTGACCAGCTGCTGGTAGCGCGCCAGATCGCGACGGGCGTTGGCCAGGGTGGCCCGATCTTTCGCCAGCTGGCCTTCGGCCTGGGCGAGGGCGACTTTAAACTGGCTGGGGTCGATTTCCGCGAGCAGATCGCCCGCTTTGACCTGCTGGCCTTCGGTAAAGTGGATGGCCAGCAGCTGGCCGTCGACGCGGCTGCGGACGGTGACGGTATTCGCCGCCGTCACGGTGCCGAGGCCGGAAAGGTAGCGCGGTACCGCTTCGCTGGTGGCGGTGGCCGCCTGTACCGGCGCGAGGGCGGCGCCAAAACGACCGGGGCGTCCGCCTCCGGGCCCCTGCTGACGCGCGCCTGATGCCGTCGGCGCGCCGCTGTTTGCCGCTTCGCGACCCTGCCAGAACCAGTACGCGGCGCCCGCGACGATCGCGACCACCAGCACCGCAGCCCAACGGCTTTTATTGCTACCTTTCATTAATTTGCTATCTCATCCTGAAACGTTTCACGGAATGATACTAGTTTAGCCAGCGAACGCTGCTTAAAAATGGAGGAATTATGAAAAGACTGTCCAGATATGTCTGTAAAAAACGCTTTTCGCAGAGCCGGTTACGGTGAATAGTTAGGCGTAAAATTCGCTTAATGATTTTGCTTAGCCGGGCGATGAATCCGGTTAGTTATTGCCCGTCATCCGCTGTTTCTTAAGGGTCACAGCGGAATACGTCGAATCTGAACTGATATACAGCGTGAATAAGCGGCCCCGGAAAGTGATTCAGCCTGATTGGCGGCGGCATCTGTTTGATAATCAAATTCACTCACGATTTTGCCTTAAGCAATGCGACCACTACCAGAGGGTTCTTTATGCATTTTACCCAAGCTATCGCCCGTCTCCCGGCCGCCACCTGCGGCGCAGGACAAACTACCGCCCGGCTGGGCGCGCCGGATATCGCCGCCACCACCCGCCAGTTTCTCGCCTATGTGGAAACCCTGCTGCAGCTTGGCCTGAAGGTCACCGTACTGCCCGCGGCTGCGGATTATCCTGATGCGCACTTTGTTGAAGATACCGCGGTGGTGATGCCGGAACTGGCGGTGATCACCCATCCGGGCGCGCCGAGCCGTCAGGGCGAGGTCGATACCATTGCGCCGGTGCTGGCGGGGTTCCGTCCGCTGGCGCGGATGAGCGAGCGCGGGCATATGGACGGCGGCGACGTGCTGTTAGTGGATAAGCAGTTTTTTATCGGCCTGACGGCGCGCACCGATGAGCAGGGGATCCGCGAGTTTGCCGCCGCCGTTGAGCCGCACGGCTATCAGGTCGCGGCGATTGAAGTGAGCGCCGGTCTGCATCTGAAATCGATCGTCAACTATGTGGGCCGCAATACGCTGCTGCTGACGGAAGGCTACGTTAGCCATCCGGCGTTTAGCGGCTTCAACAGCATCGTGATCCCGGAAGAGGAGGCCTACGCCGGAAATACGCTGTGGATCAACGATACCTTAATTACGCCGCAGGGCTACCCCTATACCCTTGGCGAAATCAGCAAGCTGGGAATGCCTATCGTGCAGCTCGACACCAGCGAATTTAAGAAAATGGATGGCGGCCTGACCTGCCTCTCACTGCGTTTTTAATCACCGCGCCAACACCGGGGAGATCGAAATGAAAATACGCCTTGCCGCACTACTGGCCTGCATGGCGCTCAGCGCGCCGCTGGCCGCCCAGCAGTTTGACACCATCAGCTTTGGCGTCGATGGCGGCTATCCGCCGTTTGACGTACTGGCGCCCAGCGGTGAAATTACCGGCTTTGATATTGATATCGCCAATGCGCTGTGCACCCAGCTAAAAGCCAAATGCGTTTTCGTGAAGCAGCCGTTTGAAAGCATGATTGCCGCCCTCAACGCGCATAAGTTCGATGCCATTATCGCTTCGCTCAATATTACCGATGAGCGTAAAAAGGAAGTGGATTTCACCGACCGCTACTACCGCAGCGCGGCGCAGCTGGTGGCGCGCAAAGGCAGCCCGCTGTTGCCCGACGTCGCCAGCCTGAAAGGCAAAACCGTCGGCGTCCAGACCGGCTCCACCCATGAAGCGTTTGCGAAGGCCAACTGGGCCAATCATGGCGTGAAAATTGTCGGTTACGCTAACCAGGATAACGTCTACCTCGACCTGCTCTCCGGGCGAATCGACGCTGCATTGCAGGATAATATCCAGGCGGCGACCGGCTTTATTGATACCCCGCGCGGGCAGAAATTCGCCTTTGCCGGTCCGGTTATCCAGGACGGCGGCATCTCCTCCGACGTGGGGATTGCGGTGAATAAAGACAACCCGGCGCTGCGCGATGCGCTGAACGGCGCCATTAAGGCAATCCGCGCCGACGGCACCTACGACGCGATCCAGAAAAAATACTTTAGCTTTGATATTTATGGCAAATAAGTCGTGAAGATGCGGGCGCGGGTGATGGCCTGCGCCCCTTTACGACCTCCGCGGAAGGCTGAATATGGTCGCAGACTATTTACCCCTGTTGTTACGCGGCGCGGCGCTTTCGCTGTGCGTGATGCTCTCTTCATTACTGGTCGCTCTGCTGCTGGGGCTGATTAACTCGCTGGTTAAGCTCTTTGGCCCGCCGTGGCTGCGCCTGTTTTCCACCGCCTACACCACGCTGGTGCGCGGTATCCCGGAGCTGGTGATTATGCTGCTGCTGTTTTTCGGCGGCGAGATGCTGGCGAACCTGCTGCTGGGGCTGGTGGGGCTCGGGCCGGTGCGGTTCAATACCTTTATCTCCGGCGTGCTGGCGATCGGCTTTGTTTTCGGCGCCTATTACACCGAGACCTTTCGCGGCGCCTTTCTGACCGTCGATCGCGGGCAAACCGAAGCCGCGCAGGCCTACGGGATGCGGCCGTGGACGGTGTTCCGCCGGGTGATGCTGCCGCAGATGCTGAGCTTCGCTATCCCGGGCATCAACAACAACTGGCTGGGGCTGATGAAAGCATCGGCGCTGGTGTCGATCCTGGGCCTTGAGGATATGGTATGGCTGGCCGAACAGGCCGGGCGCGCCACGCAAAAGCCGTTCCTCTTCTATTTTCTGGTCTCGCTGATTTACATGGTGATTACCGCGCTCTCCAGCTGGCTTTTCAGCCGCCTGGCGAAGCGTTACGCGCTGCGCTCTTCCACGGCGGGGACGGCCTTATGAATCTGCAAACCTTTCTCGATGCGATCCCGAGCTTTTTGTGGAGCGACGGCAACGGCGCCGCCAGCGGGCTGGCGGTCACGGCGGAGCTGTTTTTGCTCTCCATCGTTCCCGGGATGGCGCTGGCGATAGCGATGGCGGTGGGGCAGGTGTATGGACCGCGCGCGCTGGCGCTGCCCATCCGTGGTTTTACGTATTTTTTCCGCAGCACGCCGCTCTATCTCCAGCTGATGCTGATTTACTACGGCCTGTCGCAGTTCGATATCGTGCAGACGGGCTGGATGAACGACCAGCCGTTCTGGCTGTTGTTCCGCGATGCGACCTTCTGCGCCACGCTGGCGCTGGTCCTCAACACTGCCGCGTACGTCGCGGAGCTGCTGGCGGGGATGATGGTGACCTTTCCGCGCCAGGAGTGGGTCGCCGGGGAGGCCTACGGGATGGGGAAATGGCAGATTATTCGTCGTCTGGTGCTGCCCGCGACGCTCAGACGCGGGATCCCGGCGCTGAATAATGAAATGGTCTTTTTGCTGCACGCCACGTCGCTGGCCAGCACCGTCACCCTGCTGGATATTACCGGCGTGGCCCGCGCGTTCTACGCCATGACCTATTCGCCGTTTATTCCGTTTCTGATGGCCGCGGCGCTGTATCTGCTCTGCACCTTTATGCTGATTTTCGCCTTTTCCCGCGCCGAGCGGCGCTGGCTGGCGTTTATCCGGCGCGGCTAGTCAGGAGCGCTTAATGGCCTGCAGTTCGGTCAGGGTGACGATTTTATCGACGTGAAACTTTTTACTGGTCAGCCAGCTATCCGCCAGCTGGCAGTAGTGCGCCATGCTGCGGCAGCCGATGCGTACCAGAAAGTCGAAGCTGCCGCTGACCAGCCAGCAGTCCAGCACTTCGGGCGTTTGGCGCATCTCCTGTTCAAACACCGGCTGCGAGCGCCCGTGGTCGGCCAGCGCGATTTGCGCCTGTACCACAAACGCGTGCTCCGGCTCGGGCAGTTCTACAATGGCGCTGTAGCCGCGAATAATGCCGTCGCGCTCGAGGCCGCGCACCCGCTCCAGGCACGGACGGGCGGTGAGGTTTACCTGCTCCGAGAGCTTCTGATAAGAAATGCGGCCATCCCGGCGCAGAATTTCAAGGATCTTATGATCGATACGGTCAAGCCGGGCTTTCTTTTCCACAACCAGGACGTCCAATGAAAATTAAACACTATACATTACCTGAACATGCACTCGGTGGGCAGCGGCAATTAAGCCATTTTCATTTCGGCGCGCCCGGCACGGGAGAGAAGGTCTATCTGCAGGCGGGGCTGCACGCCGATGAAATTCCGGGCATGCTGGTTCTGCACTATCTTAAAAGATTACTTAGCCAGGCGGAACGGCGCGGCGAACTGCGCGGCGAAATCATTCTTGTGCCGGTAGCCAACCCGCCGGGGCTGGCCCAGGTGCTGCTCAGCAGCGGTATTGGCCGTTTCGATCTGGCGAGCGGGCGCAATTTTAACCGCGATTTTCCCGATCTGGCGGCGCTGGCGCAGGCCGGTTTACCGGCGGATTTGCCCGGTACGCGCCCCGAGTATCTGCAGCGGGTGCGCGCGGCGATGCGGGAGGCGCTGGCGGCGCTTCCCGCCGTGAGCGAGGCGCAGGCCCTGCGCCACCATCTGCTGAGCCTCGCCTGCGATGCCGATCTGGTGCTCGATCTGCACTGCGATGACCAGGCGATTTTGCACCTTTACGCCGACCCGGCCTGGCAATGCGAGGCGAAAGTTCTGGCGGCTTTCCTCGGTATTGGCGCCGTGCTGCTGTCGCAGGAGAGCGGGGGCAACTCGTTTGATGAAGCCTGCGGCCTGCCGTGGCAGCGTCTTTGCGCGAGGAATCCGTCGTGGCGCCAGCAGCAGCCCGGCTGCATGGCGGTGACCGTCGAGCTGCGCGGCCAGCAGGAGGTGAATCACGCCACCGCCTGCGACGACGCCGAACGTATTTACCGTTACCTGCAGTACCGCGGCGTGCTGGCGGGCGCCAGGCCCGAGGTTCCGCAGCAGGAAATGGTGATGCTGCCGTTTGCCGCCGGGGAGATTGTCACCGCGCCGGCGACCGGCATCCTGGTGCTGCTAAAACATCCCGGCGAGTGGGTCAGCGCCGACGATGTCGTCGCGGAAATCATCGATCCGCTGACCGATATGGTCAAAGCGGTGCGGCCGACATCGGGCGGCCTGATTTATGCCAGCCGTCGGGCGCCGTTTGTCACTTTAGGGGCTGAAGTGATGAAAATCGCCGGCGAGCGGCCCTTCAGCGGCGGAGGCGGACTGGCGCTGTAAGCGGCTTTTATGATATCGCTCGGCCTAAAAAGTCGTTTACCGTCTTCATGCACAGCTCGCGCTCTTCGACGTGCGGCATATGGCTCGAGGCTTCAAAAATGACCCACTCGGCGCCGGAGATATGGTCCATAAAGGGCTGTACCACTTCCGGCGTGGCTTCATCGTAGCGCCCGGAAATCAGCAGAACCGGAACCGTAATGCGCGCGAGGCGGTCGATAATCGTCCATGCTTTCATGCTGCCGATAACGTGGAATTCGGTGGGGCCATTCATGGCGTGATAAACCGTCGGGTCGGCATCCATGGCGTCGAAGGTGCGCCGCACTTCCGCCGGCCAGGGATCGAGACGACAGACGTGGCGTTGATAAAATACTGCGCTTGCCGCCTTATATTCCGCGCTGTCCAGCGTTCCTGCCGCCTCATGGTCCAGCAACGTCTGCTGGACGTCGGCGGGCAGCTGCGCCCGCAGCTTTGCCGCACCCTGCAGCCACAGCGCCATCGATGCCGGGGAGTTGGCGATAATCAGCGCCTTTAACCCCTTTGGCTGCGTCACGGCGTGCTCCGCGCCGAGCATACCTCCCCAAGATTGGCCGAGCAGGGCGTAATTATCGGCAATATTGAGATGCAGCAGTAGGTTAGCCAGTTCGTCAAGAAACAGCGCCGGTTGCCAGAAGTCGGCGGGCTGCTGCGGTAAATGGGTTGAACGCCCGTTGCCTAACTGATCGTAGTGGATCACCGCTCGCCCGCTGAGGGCGATATCGCGGAACGCATCGACGTAATCATGCGTGCACCCCGGCCCGCCGTGGGCGACGACCAGCGGCGTGAGTCCGCTATCGATATCGCCGCAAACGCGAAACCAGGTTTGATAGTGCCGAAACGGGGCGTAACCTTCGCGGATGGTATACATGAATCATCTTTACCCTGCTAAGTGGACCGGCTTTCAGGGTAAAGGCTGGCAACCGCGGCTGAACACTAGCAAAAATGCTAGTTCTTAGCTGTCGAGCAGACGGTAGTGCAGGGCGCGGACCACCGCCTGCACGCGGTTGCTGGCGCCCAGCTTTTTGGCCGCGGTATTGAGATGCAGCGTCACCGTCGCCACCGAGCGGTGCAGCTTGCGGGCGATCTCTTTGGCGGTAAGCCCCTCGGCGGACCACGCCAGGCATTCGCGCTCGCGGTTGCTCAGCTTGACGTGATGGCAGGTGAGCATAGCGCTGTCGAACAGCGGGAAGGCGGATTCCTGAAACTGCCAGGCGAGCAGCATCAGCTGCGCCAGGGTGGCGCTGATTTCCCGCTCCTGACGCTGGCCGGTATGGATGCCGGTGAGGGTCACGAACCCCCCGTTGGGGAGATGCAGGGGAACCGTCGCGCCGCAGGGCATATTGTGTTCGCGCATATAGTCGGTGACCGCGGTGGGATGATTGTCCAGCCTCCCGCGCAGCATGCTGCTGTCCGGCCGTTGATAGGACCAGACAAAAGGCGCGCAGCTTTCGAGCGCGCAGTGCTGTACCGGATCCACCTGGTAATATCCGCGCTCGCACCATAGCTGGCGCATATCTTCCGGCACGTTGAACGTTTTCAGCAGCGAGGGCGTAATCAGTTCTCCTTCCAGAGAACGCGGAACCGGCGTGTAATCGTAAATCACCGCCTCAAATCCCAACCTCCGGGTGTGCTGAAAAAGCCCGCTGAATGCGTCATCCAGGCTGGCCGCCCGCGCGCTGCCGGGGTGGTCAAACTCCAGTCGCATATAACCCCCTTCACCTAAAACGAGACCTGCGACGGGCACGATTTGTGCAAATCCGTCAGTAGCTGGCCCAAAGATATGCAATTCCGGTGCCGTTCCGGCGCGGCGCAAAACTAGTATTTTTGCTAACTGTTCAGCGTCCGGGGTTGCCGTTAGCGTTAAGACAGACCCCAACCCTCTTACCATCGACGATGAGGAATAGACCATGTGGAGCGAAATAGCGCCCGACCGGTGCCATAACATTGCGGTGGAAGGCTATAACGTCGTGGCCTATCAGTTTGGCGACGGCGATGAAACCATTCTCTGCCTCAACGGCGGACCGGGGCTGCCCTGCGACTATCTGCGTGAAGCCCACGCTTGTCTGAAACAGCACGGCTATCGGGTGATCGCCTTTGACCAGTTGGGGACCGGAAAGTCCGACCGGCCGGATGACGCCAGCCTGTGGACGATGGCGCGCTATGTGCGTGAAGTGGAGACCGTCCGCCGGACTTTGGGCCTTGGTCAGGTGCATCTGCTTGGTCACTCGTGGGGCGGATGGCTGGCGATTGAAGTGGCATTGCACCATCCTGGCGCAATTCGCTCGCTGATTCTGGAAAACACCGTCGCCGATATGCCGCATCTGGTGCAGGAGCTGAACCGTCTGCGCGGGGCGCTGGGGCCAGAAACCGTCGCGATGATGCAGCGCTACGAAGCGCTCGGCTGGCTAGACCATCCGGCCTATCAGGCGGCGATTACGCTGCTGAATTACCGTCACGTGTGCCGTCTTGACGTCTGGCCAGAGCCGGTTACCCGCTCGCTTGGGGACTGGAATATGGGCCCGTATATCACCATGCAGGGGCCGAACGAATTCCTCTATACCGGTAATTTAAAAAACTGGAACCGCAGCGCTGAGCTGGCGTCAATCCGCGTGCCCTGTTTGATCACCAGCGGCCAGCACGATGAACTGACGCCCGCCTGCGCCCTGAAAATGAAGCAGGGGCTGGCGAACGCTGAAATAGCCATTTTTGCCAACAGCAGCCATATGCCGTTTTACGAAGAGCCGCAGGCTTACTACCCGGTGCTGCTCGATTTTCTGGCGCGCCAGCGCGACGCGGGAGGCTGTTAATGCATCGTTACCGCTTTCTGCTTTTTCGCCCGCTACAGCTGCTGCCGGTTCTGCTGGGTATCAGCCTGATCACCTTCATGATGGTGCGCGCGATCCCCGGCGATCCGGCGCGTATTCTGCTGGGGGTGCGCAGCACGCCGGCGGCGCTGGCCCGCATTCGCGCGCAGTTTGCCCTTGATGAACCGCTGTGGGTTCAGTACGGCTATTTTCTGCGCAACCTGCTGCAGGGCGAGCTGGGGAAGTCGATTGTATACCGGGTGGATACCCTGAAGCTGATTGCCTCGCGGCTGGAACCGACGCTGTGGCTGGTGCTCGGCAGCGTTCTGCTGGCGGTAGCGTTGACGGTGCCGCTGGCGGCGATAGCCGCACGCCAGCGCGGGCGTCTCGCCGATCGGTTGATTCGTCTGTTTACGACCGCCGGGCTCGGATTCCCGGCATTCTGGCTCGGCATCATGCTGATTCTGCTGTTCAGTATCGTGCTTGGCTGGTTTCCGGTCTCCGGCTACGGCAGCGATTTTTTAGACCAGCTGCACCATATGGTTCTGCCGTGCCTGACCGTGGCGCTGGCGCTGTCGGCGGTATTGATTCGCAACCTGCGCGCCAGCCTGCTGATGGAGATGAATAGCGACTATGTGGTGGCGGCCCGGGCGCGCGGGCAGCAGGAAAGACGTATCTTCTGGCGGCACGTGCTGCCGAACTCGCTGGTGCCGACCATCAATCTGCTGGCGGTGAATATTGGCTGGCTTATAGGCAGTACGGTGGTGATTGAAAGCGTGTTTGCCATCCCCGGCCTCGGACAGCTGCTGGTTAAGGCGATTTTTAGCCGCGACTACATGGTGGTGCAGGGCGTGGTGATGGTCTTTGCCCTTGCCACCGTGGCGGTCAGCCTGCTGGCGGATATCCTGACCGTGGCCCTCGACCCAAGGATAAAACTATGAAGGCGATAGCGACCTTTTCCCGCCTGCGTCAGCGGGCGATCCCGCGTCAGCAGGCGCTCTTCGCCGGGCTGGCGATAGTCGGACTATGGCTACTGGTCGCCTGTCTGGCGCCGTGGATAGCGCCGTTCGATCCGATTGCCCAGGACGCCTCTTCCAGCCTGCTGCCGCCGGGCGGCGCGCATCTCTTCGGTACCGACAACTTTGGCCGCGACGTTTTTTCCCGCGTGCTGTGGGGGGCGCGGGTCGATCTGCAAATCTGCCTGCTGGGGGTCCTGTTCCCCTTTATGCTCGGCACCACCCTGGGGGCGCTGGCGGGCTATCTCGGCGGCGTGGCCGACGCGCTGGTGATGCGGGTTATTGATATCGTGCTGGCCTTTCCGTTTCTGGTGCTGATGCTGGCGATTATCGCCATCCTCGGGCCGGGGCTGAGCAGCTTTTATATGGCGATGGTGATGGTGGGCTGGGTCTCCTACGCCCGGCTGGTACGCGCTCAGGTACTGACGCTGAAACAGCGCGATTTTATTCTGGCGGCCCGCAGTCTGGGCTACGGCCATCTGCGGATTTTGTTCCGCCATCTGCTGCCCAATGCGCTAACCGGAGCCATCATTTTTTCGATGTCCGACTGCGTTCTGGTGCTGCTGAACGGGGCCTCGGTGAGCTATCTCGGGCTCGGCGTGCAGCCTCCTACCGCCGAATGGGGGATTATGGTGGCCGAAGGGCAGAGCTTTATCACTACCGCATGGTGGATAACCACCTTTCCGGGGCTTGCCATCGTGCTGCTGGCGATGGGCTTCAGCCTGCTGGCCGATGGGCTGGGCGATAAGCTAGGGGAACGCGTATGAGCTTGCTGAAGGTAAATCAGCTGACGGTCATGCGCGGCGAGGATGTCGCGCTGGTGGATAACGTCTCGTTAACGCTTGAAGCCGGGGAGATGCTTGGGCTGGTTGGCGAAAGCGGGTCGGGAAAAACCGTGACCTGCCGGGCGCTGATGCGCCTGCTGCCGGGGGCCGGACTGCGGATTACCGGCGGTGAGGTTCTGCTGGACGGCCGGGATATCTTGTCCCTCAGCGAAGGGCAAATGTCGGCGGTGCGCGGCCGGGAAATCGGTATGATTTTCCAGAACCCGACCAGCCATCTCAATCCGGTGATGACCATTGGAGAACAGATTGCAGAAAGTCGCCGCCTTCACTTTGCGGCAAACCGCCGTCAGGCGCGGGAGGATGCGCTGGCCTTGCTGCGCCAGGTCGGTATCCCGGACCCGCAGAATCGGCTCAATAGCTATCCGCACGAATTTTCCGGCGGCATGCGCCAGCGGGCGATGATCGCCGTTGCCCTCGCGCCGGAACCCCGGCTGCTGATTGCCGACGAACCGACCACCGCGCTGGATGTCACCGTGCAGATGCAGATTCTGCGCCTGCTCAGCGATCTGCGCGCCGAGCTGGGGCTGGCGGTCATTATGATCACCCACGATCTCGGGGTGGTGGCGCAAACCTGCGACCGGATTGCGGTGATGTACGGCGGCAGGCTGTGTGAAGTGGGCGGCAAACGCGAAGTGCTTGGCGGGCCCCTGCATCCCTATACCCGCGGGCTCATTGATTGTCAGCCGGCCAGCGAAGGCGGGCAGGGGAGGTTGACGATCATCGACGGCCAGCCGCCCAGCGCCGACCACTTCCCATCAGGGTGTCGCTTTCACCCGCGCTGCCGCCGCGCCGATGAGGCGTGTCAGAGCCAGCCATTGCTGCGTTACGGGCAGGATTGCCATAGCCACGCGGTGGCCTGCCATCACATTTTGCCAGCACGGCAGGAGGGATAATGGTTAACGCTCGCTGGCCGCTGCTTGAGGCCGATAATCTTTGCGTCACCTTCCCGGTTTCCGGCGGCCTTTGGCGGCCGAAGCGGGTCGTACACGCGGTAAACCGGGTCACGATGCAGATCTTTCCTGGCGAGACGCTGGGCCTTGTCGGCGAATCCGGCAGCGGTAAGAGCACGCTTGGCCGAGCGCTGTTACAGCTTGAACGGGTTGCCGATGGCGAGGTGCGGTTCGCCGGACAGCGCATTACCCATGGCTTAACCAGCGATATTGCCCGTCTGCGCCAGCAAAGCGCGATGATTTTCCAGGATCCCTATGCCTCGTTGAATCCCAGGCAGACCGTAGGAGAAAGCATCTCCGAGGTGCTGCGCGTGCATCAGAAAGTCCCGCGCGGGCAGGAAGCGCTGCGGGTTGCGGAACTGCTCACCCTGGTCGGCCTGCGTCCGCAGCAGGCCAGCGCGAAACCGTCTCAGCTAAGCGGCGGCCAGTGCCAGCGCGTCGGTATTGCCAGAGCGCTGGCCATGGAGCCGCGGCTGATCGTGGCCGATGAGTGCGTCGCGGCGCTGGACGTCTCTATTCAGGGACAGATCGTCAACCTGCTGATGGATCTGCGGGAAAAGATGGGGCTGGCGATTCTGTTTATCGCCCACGATCTGGCGATTGTGCGGCGACTCTGCGATCGCGTTGCGGTGATGTATCTCGGGAGAATTGTGGAAGAGGGGCCGGCAGAAGCGGTCTTCACTCGACCGCTGCATCCCTATACCGCCGCGCTGGTCTCGGCGATCCCGGAAATCGACCCGGATAAACCGCTGCCGAAAAATTTGCTGGGGGGCGAGCCGCCCAGTCCCGTAGCCGTTCCACAAGGCTGTGCATTTCATCCGCGCTGCCCTTATGCGCAGGTGCAGTGCCGCACCGGCGCACCACCACCAACCCGGCAGATTGCCGATCGCGCTTATGCCTGCGTGCTCAACCTCGCGGGCGATGAGACCGTTTTTCCGTTAACTGGGGGATCTTTTGATGAAGCACAGGCAGATTAAGTTACTGGCGGCGAGCGTTTTTCTGGCGCTCAGCGTGGTGAGTGAAATAGCTCAGGCGGCCGGCGTATTGACCATTGGCCGCCGGGAGGACAGCACCACGTTTGACCCGATAAAATCGGCGCAAAATGCGGATAACTGGGTCTTTTCCAACGTCTTTGACCCGCTGGTGCGGGTGGATAAAAGCGGGACGAAGCTGGAGCCGGGCGTGGCCGAGAGCTGGACGATTTCCCCGGATGGCAAAGTCTATACCTTCAAAATTCGCGAAACCCGGTTCTCGGACGGTACGCCGCTGACCGCCAGCGATGCGGCGTTTAGCCTGATCCGTATCCGCGATGATGAAGGCTCGCTGTGGCGGGATTCCTATAGCATTATTGCCAAAGCGGAAGCCACGGACCCGCGCACGCTGGTGGTGACGCTGAAATCGCCTTCAGCGCCGTTTTTATCGCAGCTGGCGCTGCCGAACGCTTCGGTGATTTCCCAGCAGGCGATGAAGGCGGAAGGCGAAGAGGCGTTTGCCGAAAAGCCCGTGGGCTCCGGCGCGTTTAGCGTGAAAGAGTGGCTGCGCGGAGAAAAGATCGTGCTGGTGAAGAACCCGAACTTCTGGCAGGCGAAAAACGTCAGCCTGGATGGCGTGGAGTGGTTAACCATTCCGGACGACAATACCCGCATGCTGAAAGTGCAGGCCGGCGAACTTGACGCCGCGCTGACCGTGCCTTTCTCGCGCATTGCATCGTTACAAAAGGATGCCAATCTGAAGGTGGAGCTGGATCCTTCTACTCGCGAGGACCATCTGCTGATCAATCATTCTCACGGCGCGCTGGGCAAGGTGGAAGTCCGTCAGGCGCTGGACTTCGCGATTGATAAAGACGCGATTGTGAAAACCGTGACCTTTGGCTACGGTCAGGTGGCCAATTCCTATATTCCCGCCGGAGCGCTTTACCACTATCAGGATAATCTTCGCCGGCCATACGATCCGCAAAAGGCCAAAGCGATGCTGAAAGCGGCGGGCGCTGCCGACCTGAAGCTGAACTACGTGGTCAATGCCGGGGATGAAGTCGATGAGCAAATTGCCATTTTGCTACAACAGCAGCTGGCAAAAGCCGGGGTGACGGTGAATTTGCAAAAAGTCGACCCGAGCCAGAGCTGGGATATGCTGGTGGCCGGGGAGTACGACATATCGGTGATGTACTGGACCAACGATATTCTCGACCCCGATCAGAAAACCACCTTCGTGCTGGGTCACGATGCCAATATGAACTATATGACCCGCTATCATAACGACCAGGTTAAAGCGCTGGTGGCCGCCGCGCGCGTTGAAATGGACAGTAAAAAGCGCGAGCAGATGTATATCGACCTGCAAAAAATGGCCAAGGCCGACGTGAACTGGGTCGATCTGTATTACAGCCCGTACCGCAACGTCAGCCGCAAAAATATCGACGGTTTTTATCAGAATCCGCTGGGACGTTTCTTCCTGGAGGATACCGTAAAACACTAATGCCTCTTTGCGCCGGTTGTCCTCTGACGCCGGCGCCTTTTTCATCTTACCGGCGGCGCGACACGGTTTGATGCACATCAACGAGCACATTAACTTTTACTATAAAAACTAAAAAAGAGTTGTAACCCCGCCTGCTTTTATTCAATTTATGTGGTGAATGTTTAATGTATTTCAATAAATAAAGCATATATACATTAAAAAACAACACGTTAAATAAATCAGGGGTTAATTTTTGTGGCAAGTGCAAACAAACTCACGCTGTTCATCGTCATCTTCATGCTGTTGGGGATCCTCTCCGGCGCGGCCATCCACGCTTACGCCGGGCAAACGACCATTACCGCATGGTCGGAAAACATTACGCTGCTTACCGACGTGTTTCTGCGCCTGATTAAGATGGTCATTGCGCCGTTAGTGTTCAGTACCCTGACGGTGGGTATTATGCGGCTGGGCGAAACGGCGACCATTGGGCGGGTCGGCGGTAAAGCCATGGTGTGGTTTATTACCTCGTCCATTCTCTCCATTCTGGTCGGGCTGGTGATTGTTACCCTCGAGCATCCCGGCGCCGGTTTGAATCTGGCGATCCCGAAAGAGTCCGTGGATACCGGGCTGGCGGTGAGCGGGATGAGCCTGAAAGGCTTTCTGACCCATACCATCCCCACCAGCATTACCGAGGCGATGTCCAACAACGAGATTCTGCAAATCGTGGTGTTCTCGATGTTCTTCGGTATTGCCGGGGCATCGCTGGGGGAGAAATTCAACGCCCCGCTGGTGGCGGCGCTGAACGTGGTTTCCCATATTATGCTGAAGGTGACCGGGTACGTGATGTACGTCGCGCCGCTGGCGATTTTCGCCGCGATCTCTTCGGTTATCGCCTCGCAGGGGCTGGGGATCCTGCTTAATTACGCCTCGTTTATCGGCGGATACTATGTCGCGATTCTGCTGACCAGCGCGGTGCTGCTGGCGGTGGGGTATATGGTGCTCAAAAAAGAGGTTTTTCGCCTGCTGAACATGCTCAAAGATCCGGTGCTGGTGGCGTTCACGACCAGCAGCTCCGAGGCGGCCTATCCGAAAACCCTGGAGCGTCTGGTGGAATTTGGCTGCTCGCGTAATATCGCGTCGTTTGTGCTGCCAATTGGCTACTCCTTTAATCTGGTCGGTTCAATGGTGTACTGCTCTTTTGCCGCCATGTTTATCGCCCAGGCTTACAATATTCAGCTGAGCTTTAGCGAGATTACCGTGATGATGCTGACGCTGATGCTGGCTTCGAAAGGGATTGCCGGGGTGCCGCGTTCGGCGCTGGTGGTGCTGGCGGCGACCATCCCGAGCTTCAATATTCCGGTGGCGGGTATTTTACTGCTGATGGGGATTGACCATTTCCTCGATATGGGGCGTTCAGCGATTAACGTGCTGGGTAACGGGATTGCGACGGCGATGCTGTCAAAAAATGAAGGTCTGTCGCAGAATGAGATACCCGAGGCTGAAGTCGCGCCTCAGCAGGCGCAAGCCTGATCGTCGGGCGGCCTCTCTGACGGGGTCGCTTTTTGCGCAGAAAAAGAGGCCCCTGACAGGCACGCCAGGGGCAATGTGACGAAGTAACAGATTCCCTGGTAGAGGCATTTTTTATTGTATAAAAATACGCTCCGGTATTTTCATACCAGGGAACCGGGTCATGTTACCCGCTGCCCGTAACGCCTGAGTAGATGTTTTTCATTTTACCGATCTTTTTCGGAATCCCGTTCCTCGCAAGCCAGCAAATTCTTAATTTTACGGTACATAATGCGATCGTCGATGGCGCGTGCGCGCGTTTACCAGCGCTCTTTTAATAAGTTAATAAACTGGAAAAAGTCATAATTGTTATTAAGGCTGTATTTTTCCATAATTTTGCTTTTGTGCCAGGTGATGGTTTTGGGGGTGACTTTGTTGAGAGCAGAAATTTTACCGATATCAAAGCCATGAATAATGCCGGTGGCGACGGCTACCTGCGATTTGGACAACATTTTATGCGGGCAGTGAGTGCAAATTAGCGGCGAGTCCATCTCCTGCGTCAGAGGAAGAAGTTCACTTCTTTTCAGCTCGTGGCCAATGATTTCAAACATCTTATCGATATTAACGGCTTTGATTGAGACAAAGATAACGCCCTTAAGGCAGTTGACGATCAGCTCCTTTTCCGGAAGTTTGTCATAGCTGTGCAATATAATCACCGAACTGTTTTTTTTACGGTTCTTTATACTGGTATTGCACAGATAGATCTCGCCGGGAAGAACTTCAGCGATGATGATATCCTTATCTAAAAAATCATTATGCTTATAAGAAAAAGCGGCTTTAAGGTTACCGCTGCGGCTGATGAGCTCATTGACTATGGCAACCAACGACTCTCGGAGAAAGGTATTCCTGGTGTTGATAGCGATGTTTATTTTTTTCATGGCGTTATTTCCCTGATAAATCAACATAACGCCATGTTGTGAACAATCCTCCGGGCGTATGCGGTGGCTGCTGCTGGACAGATTTGGTTATTATTCGCGGTGCTTTAGTTATTTTCTGCGCGAAGAATTCTTAGCTGAAAACGGAAATTTTTGTTTTCTCCTGTCTCTGATATAGGAAACAAGGCTGTAAACAGACACGCAAAGGCAAAATATGCACAGCAATAAGGCTAACCATGTTTGCATGGCCATGATAGATATCCTTTAACTTAATTTTAGGTGTTAAAAATGTACCTCGCCGGCACGGGAATATTTTTATACTCTTCTTTAAACCGTGCTCGCGATACGCGGCCGAAAAGCGCACGGCAAGCGTCCTGAATTCAGCTATCGCTGGATCAGCAATAGTCGGTTTGCTCAGGGACGCTTTGGGCCGGTGTGCTCACGTCGCCATGTCAATGTAAGAAAATTCTTAATGTGCTGTCAGTCTCATTTCTCTCATTCCTCTCAAAAACTGAAAAAAATTAACAAGAGGAGCAAAACTGAAAACAACTTCGCAATGACGCCGCGCGGATGGCGGAATACTGACCGGCAGCGCTGCTGCTGCCAGCCGGGGAAAGGTCAGGAGAGAAACGCCAGCCCTTTGCCAAAAATCGCGCGAATCGGCAGGGTGATACCGTGAAGGCGGGCCTTGTGGCGCAGGCGGCTGATCACGACGTCGATTCGGTGCAGTTCCGGTTCGCCTTCATCGGTAAACAGAGAGGTGTGCAGGTCAACCTTGCTGCACACCTCATTGCGGTTACGCATTAACACTTCCAGCAGCCGATACTCTTGCTGCGTGAGCGGCAGGGCCAGCCCAGACGGCGCCACAAGGCGCTCGTTCTGGAGTACCCAGTGAGACGGCGCTGGCCGCTCTGCTGATAGCGCCGGGTTGACGCGTTCCGTCGGTTTTTGCTGGCGAAGCCGGGAGCCAAGCGCCTGAATACTCTCCGCGAGGTCGGAAAAGTTGACCGGCTTGATGAGATAGAGATCGGCGCCGGCGTTTAAGGCCTGGAGCCGATCCTGCTCATGCCCTCTGGCGGTCACCACCACCAGGCCGAACTGGCCAATTTCGTGCAAATAGTCCAGCACGCTAAAGCCGTCCTCACCCGGCAAGCCAATATCGATAAGCACAATATCAACCGGATCGCGATGCAGCTGCCGCCAGAAGGCTTCGGCGCTGCGCACGCCCCAGGCATCGAAGCCGCGATGGCGCAGAAAAGCCAGCAGCTCGTCGAGTAAATCAGCGCTATCTTCGATGATTGCGACGCGTAATGTCATGATTTGTCCTTCTGCTGTCCGTTAGCCGGGAGCGTGAGCGCAAATTTGCATCCGGCCGACGTGTTCTCTGCCAGCCACAGGTCCCCGCCGTGAGCCTGGATGATTTGTCGGGCGACATACAGGCCAAGCCCGGTCCCGGCCGGCGTTGCGGTATCCGTTTCGCCGCGCCGATAGCGCTCGAAAATATGCTCGACCTGTTCAGACGGGATGCCGGGACCGCGATCGCCAATGCGTAATTCCACGTGTTTTTCCTGCGGATAAATCTCGATGCTTATCTCCCCGGAAGCGGCATATTTCACCGAGTTGTCGAGCAGGTTGGCGATGGCGATACACAGTAGCCCGCTATCAATAAACAGCACCGGTGAAGGGGAGTCCGGACCTACAGTTTGCCCCTCAAGGGTGACATCCAGATAATGGTTAAGCGAAAGATCCACGACCGTCGCGGCCATATAGATCACCGGCAGCAGCGCTGCATCCTGCCTGTCGGCGTGCAGGTCCCTCGAAGAGAGCCGGGCGTCGGCCAGGCAATTATCGGTAAGCTGTACCAGACGGGTTGTCGCCCGCTGCATGCGGTCGAGGCGCGAGCTCTGCGTCACCGTTGCGGGGCACAGGCGCAGGTTTTCCAGCGCGGCCTGGAGGATCGCCAGCGGCGTTCTGAACTCATGCGCCACCATTCCCATAAACTGGCGCTGGTGGAAGCTGGCCTCGCGTTCAATCTGTAGCTCTCGCGCCAGCTGCTGCTTGCGCACCAGAGTCCGGTTTTCCGCCCGCACCCGCAGTACGGCGATGATCAGGACGGTGACGATATGAATAATCAGCGCGTACTGCCAGGTGGAATAGACCCCATTATGAAACGGAATGACGCCGTGGATAGAGAGCAGCGCCAGCCCGGCGGAGACGACGTATATCGGCGGCAGCAGCCCCAGCAGCAGCGTATTGATATCAATCGCTTTGCGCCGCCACAGCATCCATGACGTGATCAACAGAATAGGGGCGGCGATAAAAAATATCCCGGCCTCTATCTGCATCGCCAGGCCGTAAAAGCCCAGCGGAATACTGATTTGCAGAACGATGTTTAAACCGATCGCCGCCAGCAGCAGTTGATGCAGCCGCGGCATATTTTTCTTGAGATCGAAAACTTCGCTATGCAGCCACAGCGCGGTGGCGTAGCTCACCAGCGACAGGCAGCTGATCATATAATCCTGAACCGGCAGCAGGGCGCTGCCAAATAACCACTCCGGGTAGCCATGCAGGGCCGCGACGAGCGGATAGTTTAGCGAGAACAGGCAGATCCCCCACAGCAGGCGCCGACGCAGCGCGATGGCAAGCCACAGGGCGATGCCGCTGGCAATTACCGCCAGGCCAAAATAGAAGCTCCAGAAAGCGGTATCGAGCGTGGCCGAACGCACGAACTCCTGCGGCGAGGAGAGCGTCGCCAGCAGAATCAGGGTGCTGCTGCTCTCGAGACGGAATACCATCTCGTAGCCAGCCGCCGTCGGCGGGGGCGGCAAAATCAGTACGCTTTCGCGGTAGTCGAGATCGTTATCCCGGGCAGACGCATGGTCGCCAAACTCTTTCTGTCGCCATGGACTGTCGCTGCCGTAGGGGCGATAAAACACGGTCAAACGATCGACAAACGACGGACCGAGCTGCAGCCAGCGCTGTTCGCCAGCAAATAAGGCCGCCGGGAGCGAAGTACGTAGCCAGTAGGCTTTTGTCGAGTAGCCGAACGACGGGATAAGCGGCGCCGTTTTTAGCGCCTCTTCAGGGAGCGAAAGAAAGGCGTTGAGGGTCAGCGTGTCGCTGGCGTCGGCGTACCAGTAGACCGGAATATCAATACCCAACTGGCGGACCTCCGCGCGGGCTGGCGCCCCTATCTGCAGGGCGATAATGACGCCGCACCATGCCCAGAAATGCGCGCTGCGGCTCCTGCGAATAAGATCATAAAAAGCGCACAAACGATTCAATCACGCCCCCTTGTGGCATGGATTAATCAATCAGTCGGTATAAACGCAGAGGAACGCTGCCGCAGGCACAGGTACCCCTCCGCATTCGGGAAATAAACGTCCAGGGCCGGGCAACGCAGCATTCTGCTGGTGCCGAAGATATTATTCCAGCGTTATCTGCACGCCGGGTAACTGGCCAGACCTGCTGTGAGAAGATTCTCAATCAACGTTAACGTAGGAGGGAGGTGCATAATAAGCAACCTGAAAGTTCAGGCACAGCATACGAGTTTATGATGTTATGCCATAAATTGACGCGATAGCTATATAAAATTGGCATTAGATTATTTAATCAGCGCATATAAAAGCAGCGGGTTATATTCAAGTTTAATTTACGCTGAAATAACGATAACGGACAATATCTGCGGCGAGCGAGGCGCATTTGGCGATGAATCCACCGCGGCTGATGGGATGACCGGTCGCACAGACCCTCATAAAAGACCGCCGACGAGCGTGTGATAAAAAACTGACACCGGCAGTCCATGGCACCGCGTGCGAGTAGAGGATTTATGCGGGCAAAAAAATAAAATGGTTATATATTGACCTGCAATGAAATAAAATCAGTATTCTAAGGCGTGATAGTAGAATTTAGACGAGGGTAATTTCGGGGTAAGCGTATTTTATGCGGTTGAAAGGGCGATTTTCTGTTTCTTCCCCACCCGTAATAGCGGTCTTTTATCAATGTTTTGGTTATTTACATCAAAGAATCCGCGGACGACTGTGGTTATGTTGGTTATTCCGCCTGGAGAAATGACCAGGTAAATCATTCACTCGTTGTGCAAGGAGACCTGACAGGATGACGACGAAATCGCTAACGCTGTCTTTGGATGAACAACAGTCCATTCCGTTGAGTACGGTCTCAGGGACGCAGGGCTATCCCGGCATGGATATTCGTCCGCTGGCGTCCGCAGGTATATGCAGTTTCGACCCCGGTTTTGCTAACACCGCTGGCTGTACGTCGGCCATCTCCTGGATTGATACCGAAAACAGCGTTTTGCTGCACCGCGGCTATCCGGTCGATCAGCTGGCTCGCCAGTGCGACTTCCTTGAGGTAGCCTGGATTCTGCTGCGGGGCGATGCGCCTGACGAAGCCAGCTATCAGTCGTTCAAAAACACGATTACCCGCCATAGTCTGGTACACGAGCAGATTGGCCGCATGTGCAGCAGCTTTCGGCGCGACTCGCATCCGATGGCCTTAATGTGCGCTCTGGTGGGCACGCTGGCGGCGTTCTATCACGATGTGCTGGACGTTGAAAATCCCGAGCACCGCGCGCTGGCCGCCACCCGCCTGCTGTCGAAAATGCCGACGCTGGCGGCGATGAGCTATAAGTTTTCTATTGAGCAACCGGCGCAGTATCCGCGCAACGATCTTTCCTACGCGGGGAATTTCCTGCATATGCTGTTTGCTATCCCGGCGGAGCCGTATCAGCTGAATCCGGTGATTGAGCAGGCGATGAACCAGATCCTGGTGCTGCACGCCGACCACGGCCAGTGCGCATCGACGACCACCGTCCGGGCGGCGGGCTCCTCCGGGGCGAATCTTTTTGCCTGCATTGCCGCCGGGCTCGCTTCTTTATGGGGACCGGCCCACGGCGGGGCGAACGAAGCCAGTATGCGGATGCTGGAGGAGATCAACACCGTCGACCAAATTCCGGCGTTCCTGAGCAAAGCGAAACGCGATCCGCAGGCGTTTCGTCGTCTGGGATTCGGTAACTCTCGCTACCGTCATCTTGATCCGCGCGCCGCTATTTTGCGCGAAACCTGTCACCGGGTGCTGAAGGAGTTGGGGATGTCCGATATGCCGCTACAGGTGGCGATGGCCCTTGAAGAGGTGGCGCTGACCGACCCCTACTTTGTTGAAAATGGCCTGTCGCCGAGCGTGGATTTCTACACCGCGGTGATCCTTAAAGCGATGGGGCTGCCTTCATCGATGTTTGTGGCGATTACCGCCGTAGGCAGAACGCTTGGCTGGGTGGCGCACTGGAACGAAATGCACGAAGCGCTGCTGAATATTTATCGTCCCCGGCAGATTTATACCGGCGAAAAGCGGCGGGATTACGTTTCGCGGCGTGAAGGGTGACAACAGGGGGCAATCGGGAAGATTTAGCCCGGCTCGCGCTGCGCTGAGCCGGGCTACAAATTCACTGCGTTCTGTGGTGCGGGAACGCAGCGGATGTTTAACGAAACATCACCTGCGCCCAGCGGGCCAGCCCGGCGGTAACCGAGCCAAAATCATCGCCTCCGGCAACCGGAATACCCGGCAGGTGTGCCGCCAGCGCTTTTTTAATCAACGGCGAGCGAGCGCTGCCGCCGGTCAGGTAAATTACGTCCGGTTTTTCATTACTGTTATCCAGCGCCAGCTGAACCTGCTCCATGATCCGAGCCAGCGGCTGATCCAGCGCAGCTTCCAGACCCTGCTGGCTGATGGCTGTCGCCAGCTCGTCGCTAATAAACGGTAGCCCCGCGGTGACGCTCGGCTGCGCGGAAAGGGCGATTTTGCTCTCTTCCGCGCTGCGCACCAGGCGATAGCTCAGACGCTGACGCCAGACCTTCAGCAGCAGCGCGACTTTTTCGCTGTCTCGGGCGCTGCGTAGCAAATCGTTAAGCAGGCGACCGTTGGCGGCGCTGTAAAAGTCGGTCTGCGCCGGCACGTCGTTAATTGCCACCGCATTCCACCACGGCAGAATCGGCAGCGCGATGCCTTTTTCGGTATCGCCGCCCATCCCCAGCAGCGGCATCAGGCATTTAAAGGCCAGGGCGATATCCAGGTCGTTACCGCCGACACGGCAGCCGCTGTGGCCGAGCAGGCTTTGCTGGCGATCGGCTTTTTCTCGCCACTGCGGCCCCATCAACAGCAGCGAACAGTCGGTGGTACCGCCGCCGATATCGACGACCAGCACGCGTTTTTCTTCGCTCAGCGTCGCTTCGAAATCCAGACCGGCGGCGACCGGCTCAAACTGAAACACGACGTCGCGAAAGCCCGCGCGCTTTGCCGCACGTTCGAGAATGCCCTGCGCCTGGGCGTTGGCATCATCGCCGCCCAGTCCCTGGAAGTTAATCGGGCGGCCGATAACCGCCTGATCGATGGTTTCCGGCAGCTGCGTTTGCGCCTGGAGTTTGATATGCAGCATCATGGCGCATACTAAGTCTTCAAACAGCGCTACCTGCTGCGGCTTAAGCCCGCTGGCGCCGAGAAACGATTTCGGCGACTTTACGAAGTAGACTTCTTGCGGATCTTCAACGTACTGATGCAGCGAAGCGAGACCAAACTGCACGCTGTTGCCGAGTACGTCGATATCTTCATCGCGGTTGAAGCTTATCGCGCGACGCAGCAGCGCCTGGTTTTCATCACCGTTGGGCGGGACGTCGTGATGGCGGTAGAGCCACTCGCTGACCGCTTCGCGGGTCGGTGCGCAAAGCATTGATGGCAGTAGTGAACTGCCGTTTTCCAGCGTCAGCAGCTGCGGCGTATTGTCGCGCATCACCGCCACTGAACAGTTAGCGGTACCGTAGTCAAAACCAATAAACATAGCCTGCAAAATCCCCATGCCGGTGAAGAAGGGGGGCGACTTTAGCGGATTGACGGCACTGCGACAACTGGAATTTAAAAGCAAGGCGCAGGCGGCGCGGAGCCGCTATGATTGAAGCGCTAAAAAAGGAGAAATGATGACGCTGCTACCCTGGCATTCCCCCTACGACTGGCAATGGATGTTTCATTTTCTTGGCGCGCGTACGGTGCAGGGAATTGAAACTTTTGCCGGCGACAGCTATTGCCGCAGCTTCGCCCTGAATGGCCACGCCGGACTCATCACGGTGACGCCGGATGACGCCGCGCAGGGCATGCGGGTGACGCTTTCCGCCGGGCTGCAGCCGGTCGCGGAGGCGTGCCTGGCGCGGGTTGCGCGCTTATTTGATTTGTCCTGTGACCCGCAGCAGATCGCCCTGACGCTGGGAAGCCTTGCGCTGCCAAGGCCGGGGCTTCGTCTGCCGGGCTCCCTGGATGCGTTTGAACAAGCGGTACGTGCGGTGCTCGGCCAGCTGGTGAGCGTGGCCATGGCGGCAAAGCTCACCGGGAAAGTGGTGGCCGCCTTCGGGGAACCGTTGACCGACGCGCCGGGCTTTTATCTCTTCCCGAGCGCGCAGCGGCTGGCGCAGGCCGATCCGCTGGCGCTAAAGGCGCTGGGCATGCCCCTGCGGCGCGCGGAGGCGCTGATCCACCTGGCGCAGGCGGCTATCCGCGGCGATCTCCCCCTCTTCGCGCCGGAGAATATCGACGCCGGAATAAAGCAGCTGCAGACGCTGCCCGGCATAGGCCGCTGGACGGCGAACTATTTCGCGCTGCGCGGCTGGCAGGCGCCGGATATCTTCCTGGCGGATGATTATCTGATTAAACAGCGTTTTCCCGGCATGACGCCGGCGCGGATTGCGCGCTATGCCAGCCGCTGGCACCCCTGGCGCTCGTACGCTTTACTGCATATCTGGTATACGCAAGGCTGGTCGCCGGAGGAGGAATAGACCCGGGAGGCGCTTAGCACTGGTATCGACGCGCTGAAATCCCTATAATTGCGGCGTTTGGCGGTCAACCGCCACCCTTCCTACATTCCCAGGTTAATCAGGTCGCAAAAATTTATGACTGATACGTCTCATCAGTGCGTCATTATAGGCATCGCCGGCGCATCGGCTTCGGGCAAAAGCCTTATCGCCAGTACGCTATATCGTGAATTACGTGAACAGGTCGGCGATGAACATATCGGCGTTATTCCGGAAGACAGCTATTACAAGGATCAAGGTCATCTGTCGATGGAAGAGCGTGTAAAAACCAACTATGACCACCCAAGCTCCATGGATCATAGTCTGCTGTTTCAGCATTTGCAGATGCTGAGAAGCGGCCAGCCGATAGAGTTGCCGGTGTATAGCTACGTTGAGCATACCCGTATGCCGGAAACCATCCATATTGAACCGAAGAAAGTCATCATTCTCGAAGGGATTCTGCTGCTGACCGACGCCCGCCTGCGCAACGAACTCAGTTTCTCCATTTTTGTCGACACCCCGCTGGATATCTGCCTGATGCGGCGCATCAAGCGAGACGTTAACGAGCGCGGGCGTTCGATGGATTCGGTAATGGCGCAGTACCAGAAAACGGTGCGCCCGATGTTCCTGCAGTTTATCGACCCTTCCAAACAGTATGCCGATATTATCGTGCCTCGCGGCGGTAAGAACCGTATCGCCATCGATATATTGAAGGCCAAAATCAGTCAGTTCTTTGAATAACACGAACGAATTGTGTAACGTGCAAAGAGAAGCCAATTTGCCCTTATCCCCGGAAGGCGTAGGGGCGCAATGCCTTAAAGGAGAACGTTCATGCGTCTGTGCGACCGAGATATAGAAGCCTGGTTGGATGAGGGGCGTCTGGCCATTAACCCGCGCCCGCCCGTTGAGCGCATTAACGGCGCAACGGTCGATGTTCGGCTGGGAAATAAGTTTCGGACTTTCCGCGGGCACACGGCGGGCTTTATTGACCTGAGCGGGCCTAAAGCGGAAGTCAGCGCGGCGCTGGATCGCGTGATGAGCGAAGAGATTGTTCTGCCGGATGGTGAAGCGTTCTTCCTGCATCCGGGCGAGCTGGCGCTGGCGGTGACCTTTGAATCGGTCACCCTGCCGCCGGATCTCGTCGGCTGGCTGGATGGCCGCTCTTCGCTGGCGCGTCTGGGCCTGATGGTGCACGTCACCGCGCACCGCATCGATCCGGGCTGGTCCGGCTGCATCGTACTGGAATTCTATAATTCGGGTAAGCTGCCGCTGGCGCTGCGTCCGGGGATGCTGATCGGCGCGTTAAGCTTTGAGCCGTTATCCGGGCCTGCGATGCGGCCTTATAATCGCCGCGAAGATGCGAAATATCGCGACCAGCAGGGCGCGGTAGCGAGTCGAATCGACAAGGATTGATAATTTTAGCGGTTTGCTGAGGATGCCATGAGACGAATTCTGACCACGCTGATGATCTTACTGGCGGTAGTTGTCGCCGGTCTTACCGCGCTGGTATTGCTGGTCAACCCCAACGATTTTCGCGCCTATATGGTTAAAGAGGTGGCGGATCGTAGCGGCTATCAGCTCGAGCTCAATGGGCCGCTGCGCTGGCACGTCTGGCCGCAGCTCAGCATTCTCTCAGGCCGCATGACCCTGACCGCGCCGGGTGCTGAAGAACCCGTTATTCGCGCGGATAATATGCGCCTTGACGTCGGGCTGCTGCCGCTGATCTCCCATCAGCTGCAGGTCAAGCAGGTGATGTTAAAGGGCGCGGTGATCCAGCTGACCTCCAAAACCGAAGCCGTGCGTAGCAAGGGGGCTCCGGTCGTCCCGCACGACAATACGCTGCCTCAGGTGCCGGAGGATCGCGGCTGGTCGTATGATGTCCAGAAGCTACAGATTGCCGATAGCGTGCTCTTTTTTCAGCATGAAGATGGCGAGCAGGTTACGGTGCGCGATATCCGTTTGCAGATGGAGCAGGACAGCAGCCATCGCGCCACGGTCGATTTCTCTGGCCGGGTGAACCGCGATCAGCGCGATCTGGCGCTTTCCTTCTCCGCCCAGGTGCAGGGCGGTGATTATCCTCATTCTCTGAAGGCGGATATTTCACAACTGAACTGGCAGCTTCGCGGCGCGGAGCTTCCCCCCGAAGGGATTAGCGGCCAGGCCAGCATGCAGGCCAACTGGGTCGAGGATGCGAAAAAGCTCAGCTTCGATGGGCTGAACTTAACGGCTAACGGCAGCACCATTGCCGGCAACGGCAGCGTCGTGCTGGGCGACCAGCCTGACTGGACGCTGAACCTTCAGGCGGGCACGCTCAACCTCGATAGCCTGCTTTCTCATGCCTCCGCCTCTGGCGATAATAGCGTTAACCAGCAGGGGCAAAGCCAGAACAGGCAGCTGCGCCCGGTTATTGCGGATAACGATACTCAGCAGGATTACAACGCCCTGCGCGGGTTTAACGCCCGGCTGAACCTGACGGCTGACCAGCTGCAGTGGCGGGGGATGCACTTTACCCAGGTGAAAAGTGAAATCAGCAACCAGCAGGGGCTGCTGACGATTCATCAGATGCAGGGGAGCCTGGACGGTGGACGACTCTCGCTCCCCGGCTCGCTCGACGCGCGGGGCGCAACGCCGCATGCCTCTTTCCAGCCGCAACTCGACAACGTCGAGATCGGCTCGATTCTGAAAGCGTTTAATTATTCGATAAACCTCACCGGCAAGCTCTCGCTGACCGGCGAGTTCTCCGGCGGTAAGATCGATGCCGACGAGTTCCGCCGCAGCTGGCAGGGGCAGGCGGTAACGCAGCTCACTGATACGCGCACTGAAGGGCTCAACTTCCAGCAGCTGGTACAGCAGGCCGTCGAGCGCAGCACCAACGTTCAGGCGCAGGAAAATTACGACAATGCGACCCGACTGGACTCTGTCAGCACCGAGTTTGCGCTGAATAATGGGCTGGTCACCCTGACGCATATGCAGGGCCAATCTGACATGATGGCGCTGACCGGTCAGGGTGAGCTCAACCTGCTGAAAGAAGATTGTGATATGCTCTTCAACGTCCGGGTACTGGGCGGCTGGAAGGGCGAAAGTAAGCTCATCGACAGGCTCAAGCAGACGGCGATCCCTTTGCGAATTTATGGTAACTGGCAGACGCTGAGCTACAGCCTGCAGGTTGACCAGATACTCCGCAAGCAACTGCAGGATGAAGCCAGGAAACGGCTTAGCGAATGGGCTGAACGCAATAAAAACACCCAGGACGGCAAGGATGTGAAGAAGCTGCTCGACAAACTGTAAGTTAGCCAGGAAAAGCAGAAGAAGCGCATCGTGCTAAGATTGCCGGCAATGCGCATTCCTCTGGAATTGCCGGCGGCGCTTCGCCTGCGCGGGCCTACGGCTAAAGAGGGATGTATTGAGCGTTTAGGTTTTGACGGCCGGGTAAGGTGATAGCCACTACCCGGCAGAAAGATTAGCAAACCCTTAAAAATCGGTTAACCCGCCTGCGTCCGGCTTTTGATGCTTCATCGAAGAGAGCATCACACTTCATAATCCAGTTCATCTTCATCCTGCGCCGGCGGCACTATCAGTACTTTTTGTACCCGATGGCTGTCCACCTGCAGCGTGCGCAGCACGTAGCCGTCAAGTTTCACTTCTTCACCTTCCTGCGGCACATGCTGCAGGTACTCCATCAGCAGACCGGCAACCGTATGGTATTCACGTTTCTCATCCAGCGGCAGAGGAACGGACTGGACCAGGTCTTCCAGCGGCATATGCCCGTTGACCGTCCAGCTCCCGTCGCCGTTTTTGTGAATATCGTGACGGGCATCGATCTCTTCTGCTTCATTAGGCAGATTTCCGGCGATGGTCTCCATGACGTCGCTGAGCGTCACAATCCCCTCTACGGAGCCAAATTCATCGACCACAAAGGCGAAGTGGGTTCTGGCTCTGCGGAACTGCTCCAGCGCAGGAAGCAGCGGCAGCGTTTCCGGGAACACCAGCGGCTGACGAATCAGAACCTGCAGATTGAGCGGTTCATGACGTAATGATTGCTGTAGAAGATCGATCACGTGCACGACGCCAAGCATATCCTCGTCATCATCGCCGCCGGTCACCACGAGGCGGGTATGCTGATTTTTGTCGAGTAAGGCGCGAATCTCCTCTTCCGGCGCGCTGAGATCAATATGTTCAATGTCATGACGCGAGGTCATGATGCTGCTGACGGTACGCTGATTGAGATTCAGTACCCGCTCAATCATCCGCCGCTCTTGCGGATTGAAGAGTGGGTTATCGTCGCGATCGGCAACCAGCGAGGCGGTCTCGCTATCCAGCTCGCTACTGTCTTTGCGCCCGCTCAACAGATTCATCACCGCTTCGGTGGTTCGCTGGCGTAGCGTCAGGTTGGCCGAGAGAAAGCGATGGCGGTTAAAAATCGCCAGCTGGTTGAAGGATTCAATCATGACCGAGAAGCCGATAGCCGCGTACAGGTAGCCTTTAGGAATAGGGAAACCAAAGCCTTCGGCAATCAGGCTAAAGCCGATCATCAGCAGGAAGCTCAGACAGAGAATAACGATGGTTGGATGGCTGTTAACAAAGCGGGTGAGGGCTTTACTGGCCATCAGCATCAGGCTAATGGCAATAATCACCGCAGCCATCATGACCGCCAGGTGGTCAACCATGCCGACCGCGGTTATCACCGAGTCGAGAGAGAAGATGGCATCAAGCACCACGATTTGCGCTACCACCCCCCAGAACCTGGCGCCTTTGCGCTGGGTCGGGTTATCGCTATCTTTCCCTTCCAGCCGTTCGTTAAGTTCAACGGTGGCTTTGAAGAGGAGGAATAATCCGCCAAACAGCATAATCAGATCGCGGGCGCTAAAGCTCAGATCGTGCCAGGTCATGAGCGGTTTGGTTAGCGTGACCAGCCAGGAGATCGAAGCCAGCAGCAGGAGGCGCATCACCATTGCGAGTAACAGACCGGTGACGCGGGCCCGGTCTCGCTGTGCGGGAGGAAGTTTTTCCGCGAGAATGGCAATAAAAACCAGATTATCAATACCGAGTACCAGCTCAATAACGACAAGCGTAATGAGCCCGGCCCAAATCGAGGGGTCGGCAATCCATTCCATATTCAGTTAAAACCTTTACAACCTAAGAGTGCCATGAATCGATCATGGATAAGCTATAGATAAAATGCAATATTTTCTGCTGTTAATTAGCTCAGCCCCGAACCCGCTTCCCAATAAACCAGCAAATAAAAGAGTCAGTTGTGCAGGATATAACCTTTCCACAATGCGCTTATGGGATGGTACTTATTAATTAACGCGCGAAATTTCAGCGATACGGGCGGAGGCGGTACGCTCGATTGTTAAGCCAGATGTCACCCGAGCGGTGAAGGACCATGCTGCTCTGCAGCAGAAGGCGGATACGTTACTTAGATAACGCGAGAGTCAATCAATAGATTTGATGTATATATCAACGATTTTCTTGAATTTGGATTTTTATACTACTTAATGTCGTGGCTTGCCGTAGATCAATTTTTGCAGGACGATGTAATGAGCGTTATATGTGATGGCGAGCGGTAAAAACAGCAGCGAAGAGGGTTTAAGTCAGCGGACTGCCCGTCGTTTTTTTCAGCAATATCATTGCTGACCGTGAAGTCAAGCGTGACGGGTAATTGGCTGCAATTCAGGCGCTTTTGTACGTTAAATAATTTTATTATCAATATAATTGATTATTTGGGCTGGATTTTTATTTTTTTGCAGTCACTTGTTCTGTGTCAATTCATGATGAAAGATTACAAGGTATTAAAAGAGAAATGATGGAGAAGCGATGAGCGTCATTACGCTACCTTATGAATAAAATAAGGTGCTGCTGGTGGGTAACTCATTGTAATTAAATGGAAATTCTTTAGAAACTATGCGTATAAGAATTTTCTTAAAACTGTCTATTGGTATGTAGACTTTGCGTGTATTCTTAAATTCAGCGTGTAATTTCAGAATTTGACGGACAGAATGGCAGGTATCAAGCGTGTATCATCACTGATAAATGCCAGTGATACATACAAACTGACAGGATCAAAAGGTTTATAACCATACGGGTGGATATGAAAATGGTGAGTTTGAAAGCAGTTATACCGGTAGCAGGATTAGGGATGCATATGTTGCCCGCCACCAAGGCCATTCCGAAAGAGATGTTGCCGATCGTCGACAAGCCAATGGTGCAGTACATTGTTGATGAAATTGTAGCTGCGGGTATCAAGGAAATCGTGCTGGTGACGCATTCATCCAAGAATGCCGTAGAAAACCATTTCGACACCTCCTACGAACTGGAAGCATTGCTTGAACAACGCGTAAAACGTCAGCTTCTGGCGGAGGTGCAGGCTATCTGTCCTCCTGGCGTAACGATCATGAACGTGCGTCAGGGCCAGCAGCTGGGCTTAGGTCACTCCATTTTGTGCGCGCGCCCGCTGATTGGCGATAACCCGTTTGTGGTGGTGCTCCCGGATATCATTCTGGACGACGCCAGCGCCGACCCTCTGCGCTATAACCTTGCCGCGATGGTGGCGCGTTTCAATGAAACGGGTCGTAGCCAGGTACTGGCCAAACGGATGGAAGGCGATCTCTCCGAGTATTCCGTTATCCAGACTAAGGACGCTCTTGAATCGGCGGGGCAAGTTGCCCGTATCGTGGAGTTCATCGAAAAACCTGATGAACCGCAAACCCTGGATTCCGACCTGATGGCGGTAGGGCGCTATGTCCTCTCTGCCGATGTATGGGCTGAACTGGAGCGTACCGAGCCGGGCGCCTGGGGACGTATCCAGTTAACGGATGCCATCGCCGAGCTGGCGAAAAAACAGTCGGTCGATGCGATGTTAATGACTGGCGACAGCTATGACTGCGGTAAAAAAATGGGCTATATGCAGGCTTTTGTAAGCTACGGGCTGCGTAACCATAAAGAAGGGGCAAAATTCCGCGAGAGTATTAAGAAGCTGCTGGCGTAGTTTTCGCGTCAGTGCTTATTAGCGCGTGAGAGTGAACGGTTCGAATTATCTGATGACGAAAAGAGGATTCGAGGCCGTTCACAACGTCAAATTCACAATATCAGATACTGCGCGTAGAACTGGTTAATAGCCCTATAAATACAATGAGTTAGCTGATTTTATTGTTATAGTGTATCGCTTTTGAACGCAGCAAATGTTCGGAGACTTCTGGTAGTCGAATAAGACGTAGCATGATGAAATGGGCAGACAAGCAAAATTTACTCTTTGCTGATAATTACTTACTAAGATTTTTCTTAAGTAAGCAGCCCTTAGTCAAGGCGTAACATGAAAATAAAACTTGACTGAGATCATGTTTGCGCATTAAACAACGGTAGCGTGTGCATATTAATGTGAACTTAAGAATTGCATATGCCCACACAAATGTCGCGGGAAAGGCGTTGCGAACTGGAGAGATCGTCAAAGGATGAAAGATAAATGAACTGGCAGGTTGTCACTTTTTTTGGCGATAGCACCGTACTGTTACCCAGTGCGGCAGTATTGTTTATCGTGCTTTTTCTGCGAAAAGATTCAAAGCAGCTGGCCTGGCACTGGGCGCTGCTGTTTGGCATAACCGGCGCAATTGTCTGCGCATCAAAACTGGCATTTATGGGTTGGGGTATTGGGATTCGCGAGCTGGACTTCACTGGCTTTAGCGGGCACACCGCATTATCTTCAGCTTTCTGGCCAATCCTCTTATGGCTGCTGTGCGCGCGTGCTACACCAGCTCTTCGTTTTACTGCTGTCATAGTGGGTTATGCTCTGGCCGGACTGGTTGGCTACTCCCGACTGATGGTCCACGCACATTCAACTTCTGAAGTCATTGCCGGCTTACTGCTGGGAGCCGCAGGCAGCGCAATTTTTCTGCTGCTACAGTCACGCGTTCGCGCCACTCATACAGCGCGGTTATCCTTTGGCAGTCTGGCGAGCATGGTGATTATCCCGGCGCTTCTGCTGAATACGGGGGCGAAGGCGCCAACCCAATCTTTGCTGAACGAGATTGCGGTGAAGATTGGCCCACTGGAAAAACCTTTTACCCGAGCCGATCTGCATAAGCGATTTTACTGATTCAGACAAACGTGGAAAAGATGAAGGATTCAGAAAGAATCATGTCGTGTTCACATTGTATGCAATATGAAATTTATGATGAAAGTGTCAGTAGCGGCGATATTTCATATCCATGAAATAAATTTGTGATGGGTCATTCTGCGCAATAATTAGCGCAATGATAATCAGCCAGGATGTTTCCTAAATAAGTTTTCTGGCTAAATATCGAATTTATTAATGATAACAACAGCGTGGCATACTTCTTTTTACTATCAATTTTTGTAGTTGACTAACTATAATTAACTTGAAGCTAAGTCAACACACTTTTTGTGGTGAAAAAGGCAATAAAATCATAAAGTTGAGATTATTCAGTTGCTTTGTACTGGTTCCATTTTTACGTGAAGAGCAGAAAACAATAGCGTTATCGGCAATTGGTTCGTGGCGCTGGCAACGTAACTGATAATGTGAGATTACGCTCCCAATTGAGGGTAGAATCTCGTAAACTTATGGCCGCGAAATTGTTTGCTTTGATGGATTAATCGCCGATTTATCGGAATCTACGATCGAATTTACAGGGAAAGAAGTACAGTGCATTGGTAGCTGTTAAGCCAAGGGCGGTAGCGTACCTGCGACCAGGCCTTTTCTCTATATCACATCTCATTTTATGCGACAGAAATTCCTAAAGTGGACTCCATGCAGGTGATTCTCTTCGCAACCTGTATATACTAGCGAGTTGTCATCAAATCAGGACGTATTCGTCTTGAGGCGGGCAGATAAACTGCGGGTATGAGGTGCGATGGAATAGCCTTCAATAACAATTTCGCATACATTGTGTACTGCAGGTAGCCTGCGAGTAGAAAACGAGCTTTAGCACGGCGTTCCGATCGGCATGCTTTCGTTTTCTCGGGCCAATACCTGTAGACCAAACATAGCAAAGGTTGGCGTCAGAGGGCGCTGCATCTATCAGTGTTCCCCTTGTCGCGCCAGCTTGCGAAAACGGGGCTTTAAATGGATCTTGTACAATGATAAAAATTGCGCGAATCGCACTCGCATTAGGGCTGCTTACTTCTGCCAGCTCACTTGCCTATGCCTCCGGGTTAGTGATGAATGACAACGAACTGCGCAACGATCTGGCGTGGCTCTCCGATCGAGGCGTTATTCATCTCAGCCTGTCGACCTGGCCGCTGAGCCAGGAAGAGATTAACCGGGCCCTTAAGAAGGCAAAACCCTCTTACTCTTCCGAACAGGTTGTTCTGGCGCGAATCAACCAGCGCCTCGACTCTTTAAAAGCGGATTTTCGGGTGAGCGGCTATACCTCAACGGATAAGCCCGGAACGCCGCAGGGCTTTGGTCAGAATCAGCCTGCGGATAGCTCTTTATCATTAGCCTTTAATAACAGCGGCGAATGGTGGGATGTGCACCTGCAGGGCAACGTTGAAGGTGACGAACGCATCAGCAACGGTTCACGTTTTAATGCTAACGGCGCCTATGGCGCGGTTAAGTTCTGGAACCAGTGGCTCTCATTTGGTCAGATGCCGCAGTGGTGGGGGCCGGGTTATGAAGGCAGCCTGATCCGCGGTGATGCGATGCGGCCAATGACCGGCGTTTTAATGCAGCGTGCTGAACAGGCCGCACCGGAAACCTGGTGGCTGCGCTGGATTGGCCCGTGGCAGTATCAGATTTCCGCCAGCCAGATGAATCAATATACCGCCGTACCGCATACCAAAATTATCGGCGGGCGTCTGACGTTTTCTCCTTTCCAGTCCCTTGAACTGGGCGCATCGCGCATTATGCAGTGGGGCGGGGAGGGGAGACCGGAGTCGTTTAGCAGCTTCTGGGATGGTTTTACGGGTAAAGATAACACCGGTACAGCGAATGAACCGGGTAACCAGCTAGCCGGTTTTGATTTTAAATTTAAGCTAGAGCCTACGCTTGGTTGGCCGATTAGTTTCTATGGTCAACTTATTGGTGAAGACGAGGCCGGATATCTTCCCTCTGCAAATATGTTCCTGGGAGGAGTTGAGGGGCACCACGGTTGGGGGAAAGATGCCGTCAACTGGTATGTGGAGGCACATGACACCCGATCCAACATGGACCGCCTGAACTACAGCTATAACCACCATATTTATACCGACGGGTATTACCAGCAGGGTTATCCGCTGGGTGACGCAATGGGGGGAGATGGTCAATTGTATGCCGGTAAGGTTGAATTGGTGACAGAAGATAATCAACGTTGGAGCGCTCGCCTGGCCTATGCCAAGGTCAATCCAAGAAGTCAGTCGATTAATAAAGCCTTCCCGCAATCGGATACTCTGAAAGGAGTTCAGTTGGGCTGGAGCGGGGATGTGTATAAATCAGTGCGTTTGAATACTTCCCTCTGGTACACCGATGCTGATAACAGTGATAGCGATGACGTTGGTGCCAGTGCCGGGATTGAAATACCATTTAATTTATAGCTCAGCTACAGCAAATTTAGGATATCAGCAGGCTAGTATGTGACCGCTGGTTTCAGCAGTCTGTGAAGAGCTAAAAAATGCGCGGTAGTTTGGGAATGAGACACTTTTAGTTTACTGATGATGTGACATTATGAAGAAAAAAATTGTTAGATTTTCGGCATTGGCACTAGCAATAGGGGTTTTATCTGCTTGTACAATCATGCCAGGTCAGGGATTGAATAGCCTTCGTAAGAATGTGGTTGAGCTGCCTGATAGCGACTACGATCTGGATAAGCTGGTTAATGTTTATCCCATGACGCCCGGTCTGATAGATAAACTCCGCCCCGAACCCGTCATTGCTCGTTCGAATCCTCAATTGGATAGCCTGTTAAAAAGCTATGAGTATCGCATTGGCGTTGGTGATGTACTGATGGTTACTGTTTGGGATCACCCTGAGCTCACTACACCGGCAGGCCAGTATCGTAGCGCAAGTGACACGGGCAACTGGGTAAATTCTGACGGGACTATTTTCTATCCGTATATCGGCAAGGTTCAGGTCGCGGGTAAGACATTAACTCAAGTGAGACAAGAGATTTCAAATCGTCTCACTACATATATTGAAAGTCCGCAGGTTGATGTCAGTATTGCTGCGTTTCGTTCGCAAAAAGTTTATGTAACCGGCGAAGTAACCAATTCCGGTAAGCAAGCTATTACAAATATTCCATTAACCGTTATGGATGCAATTAATGCCGCCGGAGGATTGGCTGCAGATGCAGACTGGCGCAATGTAGTTCTGACGCATAACGGTAAAGATACAATTATATCATTATATGAATTAATGCAGAAAGGTGATTTAACACAGAATCATCTACTGTATCCTGGCGACATTCTGTTTGTGCCGCGTAATGACGATCTTAAGGTCTTCGTGATGGGAGAGGTAGGTAAGCAAAGTACGCTTAAGATGGATCGCAGCGGTATGACGCTAGCTGAAGCTCTGGGTAGTTCAGATGGGATTTCTCAAGAGTTTAGTGATGCAACTGGTGTTTTTGTGATCCGTCAACTCAAAGGTAATAAACAAGGAAAGATTGCAAATATCTATCAGCTAAATGCGCAGGATGCCTCAGCTATGGTATTAGGTACGGAATTCCAGTTACAACCATATGATATTGTCTATGTTACAACTGCTCCATTGGTTCGTTGGAATCGTGTAATATCACAACTAGTACCTACAATTACAGGGGTACATGATGTGACGGAAACAGTTCGCTATATTAAAACGTGGCCATAATTATGTTTGATTCAATTTTAGTTGTATGTACAGGAAACATTTGTCGTTCGCCTATTGGCGAACGTTTTTTACGCCGTGCACTACCTAATAAAAGAATTGACTCTGCAGGTACAGGGGCTCTAGTTGATCATGACGCTGATGAAAGTGCAGTAAAAATTGCGGCCAAACATGGCTTATCGTTAGATGGCCATAAGGGACAGCAGTTTACCTCATCGCTTGGGCGGCAATATGATCTAATATTGGTAATGGAAAAGTCTCACATTGAACAGATTGGTCGCATAGCTCCTGAAGCAAGAGGGAAAACTATGTTATTTGGCCAATGGCTAAATCAAAGAGAAATACCAGATCCATACAAAAAGAGTGAAGAGGCCTTTTCTTCAGTTTATCAACTGATCGAACAAGCCGGCTTGTGTTGGGTTGATAAATTAGGCGCATAATTATCAGGAATTATTGCATGTCTCCAGTTACAAAAAAAACTGTTGTGAAAGATACAGATGAAATTGATTTAGGGCGTTTGATTGGTGAGTTAATAGATCATCGTAAGTTGATTATTTCAGTTACGGCATTATTTACAATGTTTGCTCTGACATACGCACTTTTCTCAACCCCTATATATCAGGCTGATGCGTTGATTCAGGTCGAGCAAAAACAAGGTAATGCGATTCTTAATAATTTGAGTCAAATGCTCCCTGACAGTCAACCTCAGTCGGCGCCTGAGATTTCATTGTTGCAATCACGAATGATCTTGGGTAAAACTGTGAGTGATTTGAATTTACAAGCTCGCGTAATACAGGATTATTTTCCTATTTTTGGCCGAGGTTTGGCACGATTACTTGGTGAAAAAAAAGGTAAAGTATCTATCTCAAGGTTATATATCCCGAAACACGATGATGACATACCTGAGCTAAAACTTACGATCAAAGATCAAAAGAATTATACAGTTTTCTATAATGATCATCAAATGGATGGAAAATTAGGCGAGTTACTAGATGAAAATGGTATTTCGCTGAAAATTGATGATATAGATGCGAAGCCCGGAACTGAATTCAAGGTTTATTATGTTAGTAAGTTAAGAGCTATTACTGATCTGCAGGATTCATTCACTGTAGCAGATCAGGGAAAGGATACTGGTATGCTAACACTTTCATTAGCCGGCGATAATCCAGAGCTGATAGAAAGCATTGTTGACAGCATAAGTAACAATTATTTAGCACAAAATATTGCACGACAAGCAGCTCAGGATGCTAAAAGTTTAGATTTTTTGAACTTACAACTACCAAAAGTACGTGCGGAGCTTGATGTTGCAGAGGAAAAACTGAATCAGTATAGGCGTCAGAAAGATTCAGTTGATTTGTCACTAGAAGCTAAATCAGTTCTTGAGCAAATTGTAAATGTTGATAACCAACTTAATGAATTAACTTTTCGTGAGTCTGAAATATCACAGCTGTATACAAAGGAACATCCAACATATAAAGCATTGATGGAAAAACGAAAAACGTTACAAGATGAGAAAGCAAAACTCAATGAACGTGTTTCTGCAATGCCTAAAACGCAACAGGAAATCTTAAGATTAAGTCGAGACGTTGATTCAGGGCAAGCGGTTTATATGCAGCTTTTAAACCGTCAACAAGAATTGAATATTGCTAAATCTAGTGCCATCGGTAATGTCAGAATTATTGATAATGCCGTTACACAACCTAATCCCGTAAAACCTAAAAAAGTAATCATTTTACTTGTAGGTTTTATCTTGGGAGGAATGGTTTCAATTGGTTTGGTTCTGTTACGCGTATTTTTAAGGCAGGGAATTGAAAGTCCCGAACAGTTAGAGGAAAGAGGCATTAATGTGTACGCAAGTATTCCCATATCTGAAGCATTCACTAAAAAGGCGGTGCAAACGTATGGCTTGCGTAAAAAACAGCAGGACGAATATCAAGGATTTCTTGCAATTGAAAACCCCGCTGACCTTGCAATTGAAGCCATGAGAGGCTTACGTACAAGTTTACATTTTGCAATGATGGAAGCTAGAAATAATGTACTAATGATCTCAGGGGCGAGTCCAAATGCGGGTAAAACTTTTGTTAGCACCAACCTTGCCTCCGTTATAGGACAAACGGGTAAAAGAGTCCTTCTCGTCGATACTGATATGAGGAAAGGTTATACCCACAAGTTATTTAATGTCTCAAATGAAAATGGCCTTTCGGATTTCCTTTCAGGAAGAACTGAGTTGTCTAAAGTCATTAAAAAAGTTCCCCAGGTCGGGTTTGATTTCATTTCTCGCGGAGTTGCGCCACCTAACCCAGCAGAACTTCTTATGCACCGTAGATTTGGTGAGTTAATAACATGGGCAAGTTCAAATTATGATATTATTATACTTGATACCCCTCCAATTCTCGCTGTAACAGATGCGGCAATTATTGGTAATTATGCAGGTACAACGCTTCTTGTCGCTCGTTTTGAACAGAATACAGCTAAAGAATTAGAGGTTAGTTTCAAACGATTCGAGCAGAGTGGAGTTTTTGTAAAAGGGTGTATTCTTAATGGGGTTGTGAAGAAAGCAAGCAGTTATTACGGCTATGGTTATAGCCACTTTGGCTATTCATATACCGACGATAAATAATATCAAAATTTATTGCCGGACCATTACTTCTCGGTCCGGCTTATTTCAGATCTCTCTTATCACTATTATTAAACTAATATTAATAATTTCCCAAAATATGCGTTATAAACATTGAGAGGGAATCATGACGCTTCTCGGTAGAAATGCTTTGGTCAGCGTAGCTCTTGCCTTGTCTGACTTTTTTAGTTTTACAGTATCTATATATTTAGCAATGGGATTACTATCTCTATCACTAAGTGATTACGATAAAATAATTCCAGAAAGCCAAACTGATGGATGGGTTGCATTACATTTATTATTGTCCTTTTGCTGTGTCGCATGGTATTCAATGCGCTTGCGTCATTATTTTTATCGGAAAACATTTTGGTTTGAGCTAAAGGAAATTTTGCGGACATTAGTTATTTTTGCCATTATCGAAATTGCAGTAATGGCATTCACGACTTGGTCTTTTTCTCGTTATCTATGGGTCCTAACTTGGGTATTTGTTCTCTTCTTGGTTCCTGTGTCACGTATGATAACAAAACGTATATTAGATATTTTTAATCTCTGGCGGCGTGATACCTGGATAATAGGTAGTAGTATAAATGCACATGAAGCTTATAAAGCAATTAATAGCGAGCGAAACCTTGGGTTAATTATTGTCGGATTTATTCATAGTGACGGTGGGACACCAGCGGGTGATCAGATTGATGGCCTTCCAGTATTAGAAAATGATTTAAATTGGTTAGCTACAAAAGACAAAAAAACACAGTTCATTGTTGCTGTAGAGTCACATCAAAGCGAAATAAGAAATACATGGCTCAGAAATTTCATGATTAAAGGCTATCGCTATGTTTCCGTCATTCCAACATTACGTGGAATGCCACTTGATAGCACTGATATGTCTTTTATTTTCAGCCATGAAGTTATGATATTCCGTGTTCAGCAAAACCTAGCAAAATGGTCATCGAGAGTTTTAAAACGCCTGTTTGACATTGCTGGTTCATTAGCAATCATAATTGTTCTTTCACCCATATTAATCTATATCAGTCATAAAGTAAAAAAAGACGGTGGTCCAGCAATATATGGGCATGAGCGTATCGGGAAAGGCGGTCGTCCCTTCAAATGTCTGAAGTTTCGTTCCATGGTTATTAATTCTAAAGAGGTTTTGGCTGAGTTACTTCAAAATAATCCTGCAGCTAAAGAGGAATGGAATGCGACATTTAAATTAAAAAATGACCCTCGAATTACTGAAATCGGTAGATTTCTTCGAAGGACCAGTCTGGATGAATTACCTCAATTATTTAATGTATTGAAGGGTGAGATGAGTCTGGTTGGACCCCGTCCAATCATCACCGCAGAGTTAGAGCGCTATAATGAAGAAGTTGATTACTATCTTCTAAGTAAACCAGGAATGACTGGTTTATGGCAAGTCAGCGGACGTAGCGATGTTGATTATGAAACCAGGGTATATCTAGACGCGTGGTATGTTAAAAACTGGTCAATGTGGAATGATATCGCCATTCTCTTTAAGACTATTGGTGTGGTATTGAAAAAAGATGGTGCATATTAAGTCGGGATTAAAATTAGATAATAAAGAGTTTTAATATGAAATACTATATTGCGATACCAACTTATAATGGCGGGGAAATATGGAAATTAGCTGTCGCTAATATACAAAAATATGCACCTGCTGATTTGTTTGTACATGTCATTGATTCCACAAGTAAAGATGATACTGTTTCCATCGCGGAAGAAGCTGGTTTTGATGTACTTACCATAGCGGGGAATGATTTCAATCATGGCGGTACCAGAAATCAAGCAGTTGAAAAGTTTATTGAAAACTATGACGTCGTTATTTTTCTAACTCAAGATGCAATACCCAGTCAGAATTTTATTGAAGAGATAATATCAGTATTCGCTGATGAGAGTATTGCATGTGCCTACGGTAGACAATTACCACATAAAGATGCTAATCCTCTTGCACGACATGCTAGAGGATTTAGTTATCCGGGAAAAGGATATGTCTGTGGGAAAGAAGATATTCCGGAAATGGGATTGAAAACTGTATTTATGTCAAATTCTTTCTCAGCTTACAGGCTATCAGTTTTCAAAAAATTGGGGGGATTCCCGTCAAATACTATTCTGTGTGAAGACATGTTTTTCACAGCAAAAGCTGTTCTATCCGGTTATAAGGTAGCTTACGCTGCGAAAGCTGAAGTACAACATTCTCATAACTACACGCCATTAGAAGAATTCAGACGTTATTTTGATATAGGTGTTTTTCACAAAGATGAACCATGGATTCGTCAAAGTGTCGGAGGCGCTGGAGGAGAGGGGAAGAGATATTTGTTATCGGAAATTAAATTCTTGCTAAAAAATGCCCCTCACTGGATCCCATTGGCATGTATAAATAATTTTATGAAAATATTAGGGTACAAGTTAGGACACAGATATGAAAAATTACCTAGAAAAATGATTAAATCATTTAGTATGCACAAGCGCTATTGGAATTTTTGAATTTATAGATAGTGTTTTTACATTGAGCTATTTTGATATAAGAGGGCAACATGAAAATAATTGTTACTGGTGGTGCTGGATTTATTGGTTCGGCCGTAGTACGACATATAATTAACGATACTCAAGACGAGGTTGTTGTTGTTGATAGTCTAACCTATGCAGGTAATCTGGAGTCGTTGACAGAAGTTGCTAGCAATCCACGTTTTAAATTTGAACAGGTGAGTATTTGTGACAGAGTACAACTTGATCGAATTTTTAATGAGCAGCAACCAGATGCTGTAATGCATTTGGCTGCTGAAAGCCATGTTGATCGTTCAATCGATGGTCCAGCTGAATTTATTGAAACCAATATTATCGGCACCTATACGATACTCGAGGCTGCTCGTTCCTACTGGAATCAGTTAGATGAGAAAGGAAAACAAAATTTCCGTTTTCATCATATCTCGACTGATGAAGTTTATGGAGATCTGCATGGAACTGATGATCTGTTCACTGAGACGACTCCTTACGCTCCTAGCAGCCCTTATTCTGCCTCTAAAGCATCAAGTGATCATTTAGTCCGAGCGTGGCTTAGAACTTATGGTCTTCCAACAATTGTGACTAATTGTTCTAATAACTATGGGCCATACCATTTCCCGGAAAAATTGATACCTTTGATCATCCTGAATGCATTAGACGGTAAACCTCTGCCAGTATATGGCGATGGTGGTCAGATCCGTGATTGGCTATATGTTGAAGATCATGCTCGTGCATTGTATAAAGTTGTTACAGAAGGTGATGTTGGGGAGACTTACAATATTGGTGGGCATAATGAACGTAAAAATATTGATGTTGTGAAGACTATATGTCATCTACTTGAAGAACTTGTTCCGGCTAAGCCTGCTGGGGTTGCACAATATACCGATCTGATTACATATGTCACTGATCGTCCTGGTCATGATATGCGCTATGCAATTGATGCCGATAAAATCTATAAAGAGTTAGGATGGAAACCACAGGAAACCTTCGAGAGTGGAATTCGTAAAACTGTTGAATGGTACTTGGCTAACGAAGTTTGGTGGAGTCGGGTAAAAGATGGTTCCTACGCTGGTGAGCGCTTAGGTTTGTCTCGTTAATTATTTTAGGAAAAGAATAAAATGAAAGGTATTGTTCTTGCAGGTGGTTCTGGTACTCGTCTTTATCCTATTACTAAAGGGACTTCGAAGCAGCTTTTGCCCATTTATGACAAACCAATGGTTTATTATCCAATCTCTGTGCTGATGCTTGCTGGTATTCGAGATATATTAATCATTTCGACTCCGGATGATATGCCAGGATTCAAGCGTTTGCTGGGGAATGGTAGTCAATTCGGTGTAAAATTTAGTTATGCTATTCAGCCAAGCCCAGATGGCCTTGCTCAAGCATTTTTGATTGGTGAAGAGTTTATCGATGGGGACAGTTGTGCGCTTGTTCTGGGGGACAACATTTACTTTGGTGAAAGCTTTGGACGCAAATTAGAAACTGTTGTACAACGAACTGACGGTGCAACAGTGTTTGGTTACCAGGTAATGGATCCAGAACGTTTCGGTGTTGTCGAGTTTGATGAAAATAATCGTGCGGTTTCTCTTGAAGAAAAACCTTCCGAGCCAAAATCGAACTGGGCGGTTACGGGACTTTATTTCTACGATAAAAATGTTGTAGAAATGGCAAAAAGAGTTAAACCATCTGCACGCGGTGAGTTGGAGATTACTACGCTAAATGAAATGTATCTTGAACTAGGCAATTTACATGTTGAAAAACTAGGTCGAGGATTTGCTTGGCTAGACACCGGTACTCATGAGAGTTTACTTGAAGCCTCTCAGTTTATCCATACAATTGAACAGCGACAAGGATTTAAAGTGGCATGCCTTGAAGAGATTGCTTATCGTAAGGGTTGGCTCACTAAAGACGAAGTATTAGAGCAGGCTAAAATACTTTCAAAAACACAATATGGGCAATATCTCCAAATGTTAGTTGAGGAGAAATAATTATGCAGGTTATTGATACTAAGATCGCTGATGTTAAAATTATTCAGCCTAAGGTTTTTGGTGATGCTCGAGGTTTCTTTGTGGAAACTTTTGAGAAAAAACGCTATCAGGAAATGTTAAATATTGAATTAGATTTTGTCCAGGATAATCACTCTCGCTCTACGAAAGGAGTTCTGCGAGGACTTCATTTTCAGACTCAACATGCGCAGGGTAAATTAGTTCGGGTTGTTCGTGGTGAAGTTTTCGATGTAGCAGTTGATATCAGACCTGATTCACCAACCTTTGGCCAATGGGAAGGGATAATTCTTTCAGAAGAAAATAAAACTCAATTCTGGATACCTCCTGGTCTAGCTCATGGGTTTGTTGTGCTATCCGACGTAGCTGATTTTGAGTATAAATGCACAGATTACTATAACCCAGGATTTGAGGGATGTGTTGTATGGAATGATGTGGATATTGGCATCGAATGGCCTGAAAAAAATCCTTTGCTTTCAGAAAAAGATAAGCAAGGAAAAACACTTAAGGAGCTATTTGCATGAAAATATTGTTAACTGGTGCAAATGGTCAATTAGGCCAGTGTTTTCAGGACCGGGTACCTAGTGATTGGGATGTTTGGGCAACAGATACTTCTGAGCTTGATATTACAGATAAAGATTTAGTGTTAGCTGCTGTAAGCAAATACAAACCGGATGTTATTGTTAATGCTGCAGCATATACTGCTGTTGACAAAGCTGAAAGTGATATAGATACAGCCCGCTTGGTTAATAAGATTGGTCCCGAGAACTTGGCAATTGCAGCTAGCCAAAATGATGCAATTTTTGTCCACGTATCAACAGATTATGTTTTTGACGGTACGGCCTCGATCCCATATGAGGAGTGTGATGACACTAATCCACTAGGGATTTACGGGTTAACAAAACTTGAAGGTGAGATTGCTGTAAAAAATGCCCTACCTAATGCAATCATTTTGAGGACAGCATGGGTTTTTAGCGAGTACGGCAATAATTTTGTAAAGACCATGCTAAAGCTAGCTAAGGGTCGTGATTCTCTCGGTATCGTTTCTGATCAACGGGGCTGTCCAACCTACGCAGGTGATATTGCAAATGCAATTATCCTTTTAATTCAGAGCAATAGTAACGGTGGCATCTTCCATTTCTGTGGTGATGAAGAGGTCTCCTGGAGCGAATTCGCGCAAGCTATCTTTGATACAGCAGTGAAGGCTGGTAAGCTAACTAAACCCCCAACAATTAATGGTATAACAACCGAACAGTATCCTACACCCGCAAAGCGACCAGCTTATTCAACACTTAATTGTTCGAAGATTGCAACTTATGGTATTTCATCTTCTCAATGGAGAAGGGCTTTAACAGAGATTATACAAGTATTATAAAGCCGAAGCAGACCAGAAATTTCTGGTCTGTTATTTTTTTTGTAAACTATCGAACAATGCATAAGAGAGACTTTATTTGTATGTATGTCAATGATCCTAAAGTTAGTATCTACATTTCGACATATAATCGGCTGGAAAAATTAAAAAGAGCCATAAATTCAGTCTTCGCGCAGGATTATGCTAACTGGGAGTTACTGGTATGCGATGATGCCTCAGATGATGGGACCTTTGAATTTATGTCCAATCTTGTAGCGAACGACAGTAGAGTCCTTTATTTAAGAAATGAATGTAACAAAGGAGCATGTGAAACAAGGAATTTAGGTATAAATAATGCTTCCGGAGTATTTATCACTGGTCTTGATGATGACGATGAATTTACAACGGATAGAATATCTTTTTTTATTAATAACTGGGATGATAAATACTCTTTTTCATGTTGCGATTTTTTGAATAAATATCCTGACGGAGTTTCTGAAAATTACTATAAGCAAAATGTAAATTCTCTAATCTTCGATTTTAAAGATATGCTTTATGAAAATGAAGCATCAAATCAAATTTTCACTCTTACTGAGAGATTAAAAAATATCGATGGTTTTAATAAGGAGGTTAGAAGACTACAAGATTGGGATACATGGCTCCGCTTATCTTACAAATATGGGGAATTTATACGATTTAGTAAATCTTCGTATATCATGCATCATGATCATGCTCCTCATGAAATTCGAGTTTCTCAAAATGAAAAAATTGCTGCTTCATTGCTATCCTTAGCTGAGAGGAATAAGAATTTATATTCTTCTGATGAGTTTAGATTTATGAAGTACATTGTAGATGCTATGAATAAAGAGTCTTCACTTGCAGAAAGTATATATTGGTCGCTGAAGAAGAAAAACCCAAAATATATAATCAAACATTTTTTAAAAAGATAAAAAGATGATGAAAATTGATGTGTTACTTGCAACGTATAATGGTAGTAAGTTTGTAAAGGAGCAGATTGCTTCAGTCCTAACTAACTTTGATAAATTGTCAGGGGTTAATTGTCGATTATTAATTTCAGATGATGGTTCATCAGATAATACTGTAACTATTATAAATGAATTGGAAAGAGATGATTCACGTATAACTCTAGTTGATAAGGCTAAAAAGGGAGGGGTTAGACAAAACTTTAATTATCTTATAAATAATTGCGATGCGGATTACATTTTTTTTTGTGATCAAGATGACTTATGGTTACCAAACAAGATGTCAATTTTTTTAGATAGATTTTTATTAATAGAAAAAGATTATACAGGTCCTGTACTTGTTCATTCTGATTTATGCGTTGCTGATAAAAACTTATCTCCAGTGAATATTTCAATGTTTGACTATCAAAAAATTAATAAAATGCCAAGTTTTACAGAATTAATTGTCAGCAATTCTGTTACTGGTTGCGTAATGGCATGCAATCGTTCCTTGATAAAGGATATTAAAAATAGTCAGATATCTAACTCCATAATGCATGATTGGTATGTTGGAATCTATGCCGCTGCTTTTGGTCGAGTTTCATTTATTGATAACTCCCTAATTCTCTACAGACAGCATGGTGGGAATCAAGTTGGTGCTAAATCTTTTTCGACGAAGGATATTTTTAATATAGTCGGAGTTAAAGATAAATTATCAGCAGCTCGATTATCTGTTCAGAAAACACATGAGCAAGCAATATTATTTTTTGATGAATTCGGAGAGAAGCTAGAGTCAGGTAAACGGAAAGATTTACAGGATTTTATCGCTTCTTTCCATACTGATTTTCTTTGTAGATTAAAATTATTCCTTCGGAGAGGTTTCAGGAAAACAGGTCGATTAAGGAATTGCATATTCTTTTTGGTCTATGTATTAAAATTTTAATTAATATTAATGCTTATATAAAAACTCTGCATACAATAAACTTGGTGCTTTATGAAAGCTATTACACTGGTTGTTATTTATAATAAAAAAATTGAAGATTCAACCACTATCAAATCACTACTTCTTTCTAATTATTCAGGCGATCTGTATATATTTAATAATGGTCCGGCCGCAATTAACGTTAGTGCGGATTGCTTAGAATCATTGCAGGAAAAATACAGCCATATAAATATTTTTGAAGATGTAAATAATAGACCATTAAGTACTATTTATAATGATTTTCTCAATATTGGAGATTACGATTGTTATTATTTGTTTGATGATGATACAGCGATTCCTTCAAATTTTTTCGCGACAGAACAACATGTTGAGTATGATTTATCTCTTCCAGTAATTGTCTCGGATAAAAGTGGTGATGCTGTTTATCCTATTGTAAATAATAATGTTTTTACAGAGAATGAGTTTCCGTTTAAAGATAGTGATAAGGTCATATCCATTGGTTCAGGACTAATGATTAACAAATCATTAGTCCTGAAATTTAAAAAAATCGGAATAAAACCTTTTGATGAACGTTTTGCTTTATATGGTGTTGATTATAGCCTGTTTAGACGGTTACCATTCTTGAAGCGAGCAGGATATGTTGTAAGGATAGGGATTTCAGGCATGCTACATCATTCTCTTTCCAGTGAGGAGAATCATATTTCTGCATTTAGAAAACGCGAAAGGCTGATAGATATTGTTCTGACAAAATTACATTATTCCAGGAGAAATCGGCCCCTCCAATTATTATCAATTTTAAAGACGATGGCCGAGCAAGCTATAAAAAGTGATTTCGGAACTTTTAAAATTTTGCTCGGAGTTTGTTTACGTCAAGAGCACCCCAGGAGTACGCAATACCGCAATCGCTTAAAAAATCATAACAACATAAAGCTTGATAAAGCTTAAAGAGGGATAATGTCCTGTTAATATGTCTTCGTATTTTCTGTATATTTAATTTATAAGTACAACTTTTATTGAAGGTATTCTTTTCATGGGGAAACTTGGCGAAACAATTAAGCATAAATCATTTATTAATATTATATGGTTATCGGCTGACAGTTTGATCCGTATGGGGCTAGGTTTTTTGGTTTCTGTATGGTTAGCTCGATATTTAGGGCCGGAGAATTTTGGTACATATAACTATTGCCTTGCAATTATAACAATTTATGTTTCGGTCGCATCTCTAGGTATGAATGGTGTGGTTGTAAGAGAGTTAATTAAAAATGAGACGAATACCAGTGTTATTATGGGCTCGTCAATAGTCTTGCAAATTTTAGGAAGTATATTTGCTAGTGCATTTGTAATCATAACTATATATATTCTGAGGCCAAATGAATGGGGCGTTTTCCTGGCGGCTCTTGTTATGATTCCTTCAGTGCTTTTCCGTAGTAGTGATATATTTAAGTACTGGTTTGAATCAAAAATTAACTCTAAATATACTGTCTTTTCTCAAAATATTGCTTTTTTCATCAGTTCAGCAATAAAAATTGCAATAATTTCTTTTGGTGGGTCATATTTGTATGTATGTGCTACTGTGTCAGTAGAGGCAATTGTAGTATCACTTTTGTTATTGTTTTTTTATAAAAAACATGGATACGTAAATAAATGGGAATACAATTTTTCTGAAGCTAAACGCTTGCTGTCATTAAGCTGGCCATTGATTATCTCCGGTGTTGCATTCATGCTGTACATGAGGATTGATCAAATCATGATTGGTAATATGATCGGTGATTCAGCTGTCGGTGTCTATTCAGTGGCTGTTAAGATGGTGGAGGTATGGTATTTTTTTCCTGTTGCTATTGTAAGCTCTCTATTTCCTAAAATAATAAAATTGCGTGAAGTTGATTCTGCCAAATATAATCAACGACTCCAGTTTTTGTATGACTTACTGGTAGTAATTAGTGTTTCCATTGCACTAATAGTAACATTTTTTTCTGATTTTATAATTAATTTTTTTTATACGACACAATATGCCGAAGCGTCAAATCTAATTAAAATATATTCATGGGTTAGTGTCTTTTATTTTTTAAGTTCAGCTAGCGGTCGGTGGTATATTAATGAAGGTCTTCAAAAATATGCATTAAACAGAAATGTTATTGGGCTAATAATGGGCATTGTTTTAAATTATTTTCTCATACCTGTTTATGGTTCCTTAGGGTCTGTTTATGCCACATTAATAGCTTATGCTTGTGCTGGATATTTATTTGACATTATTTCAAATCATACTCGCATAGCCTTTTATCAGAAAACTAAGGCGCTATGGTTACCTGGTTCATTTATACGTTTAGTCAAAGGTTTTAGGTGATAATATTATGAAGAATAAAGTTGTATTGTACGGTGCTTATGATCGCTATAATTATGGCGATAATTTGATGCCTATTTTGCTAGAGCGTTTTTTTAGGACGAAATATCCGCAAAAAACAAAGCGCCTTGATTTTATTTACGCCTCGATTGACTCTTCAGATTTAAGTAAGTATTCTTGTATGCCAACAGTTTCGATGAACTCGCTTTTATCACTTGATGAAAATTCATCTATAATTGTTGTTGGAGGAGAAGTCTTAGGTGCTGATGTAGGAACTTTATACACGCATGTACAGGATAACTACTACTATACTCGTTTTCTAAAAGCAGTTCGTAGGTATAATCCCGGCATGTTAACTAAAATAGCCAAGTTATTTTACCCTGCCGTTTGGACATATCCTTACATTCCACAAAAAGCAAGTTTCAAGAACAAGGTGAAAATAATTTATAATACAGTGGGGGGAACGCCTGTTAAGTCTCAGGCTAATTATATAAAAGAAGCTGATTATATTTCCTCTCGTGATCAAAGAACTTTTGATGAAGTAAAGAAATGGTCATCTACAGAATTAGTGCCTGACTCAGTCCTGATTGCTTCTGAAATAGTTGATGATGCTTTTTTTAGTGGGCATGTTCGGAAGGAAATAACTGACTACTGTCGTAATAATAGATATATTACCGTACAGGCCTGTCCTTATAAGGTGCAGTTCACAGCAAAGCAAATGGCTAGTGAACTAGATTCCGTTAAGAATGAAACTAATCTTGATGTTATATTATTACCAATCGGTTATGCAAGTGGACATGATGATGTTCTTTTTTTGAAAGAAGTGCAGTCATTAGCTAAAACTGATCTAAAAGTTCAGTATGAATTAAATGTTTGGGAGATTATGTATCTGTTGTCTCGCTCACAATCATTTTATGGTACCAGTTTACATGGGGTTATTACGGCTATGTCATTCGGAATACCTCATTTTTGTCTAAACGAAAAAATAGATAAGATAACTTCATTTGTCAAAACCTGGAGTGTGGACCCATTTATTACGCCGATCGAGGTTACTGACATCAAAGATATGGTTATACAAATGGAGAAGTTTGATAATACTGATCTCCTTAGTGCTGTATCCCGATCTCAGGCTATTATTTCGGCGAGCCTCAATAAAATTTCAAATATGTTATGAACGTTAAAATTATAATGCTTGATTTCTTTTTTTCATCTGTTGACTGTCCTTAATGATTTTTACGCTATGCGCATTACAAGCTTTGCGCTAACATAATCATCACATTTAAGCTGCGTATAGTCGCAGTGACCACACCTGACAGGAGTATGTAATGTCCAAGCAACAGATCGGGGTTGTCGGTATGGCAGTGATGGGGCGTAACCTTGCGCTCAACATCGAGAGCCGTGGTTATACCGTCTCCGTTTTCAACCGCTCCCGTGAAAAGACCGAAGAAGTGATTGCCGAGAATCCCGGCAAGAAGCTGGTCCCACATTATACAGTGCAAGAGTTTGTTGAGTCGCTCGAAACTCCACGCCGTATCCTGTTAATGGTGAAGGCGGGCGCAGGCACTGATAGTGCCATCGACTCTCTGAAGCCTTACCTGGACAAGGGTGACATCATCATCGATGGTGGTAATACCTTCTTCCAGGATACGATTCGTCGTAATCGTGAGCTTTCTGCTGAAGGTTTTAACTTCATCGGGACCGGCGTGTCCGGCGGTGAAGAAGGGGCTCTTAAAGGTCCTTCGATCATGCCTGGCGGTCAGAAAGAAGCTTATGAACTGGTTGCTCCAATTCTCAAGCAGATTGCAGCTGTCGCTGAAGACGGTGAGCCGTGCGTAACCTATATCGGCGCCGATGGCGCTGGTCATTATGTCAAAATGGTTCACAACGGTATTGAATACGGTGATATGCAGCTTATTGCAGAAGCCTACGCTTTACTGAAAGGCGGTCTGGCGCTCTCTAATGAAGAGCTGGCGCAAACCTTTACCGAATGGAATGAAGGTGAGCTTAGCAGCTATCTCATTGACATCACTAAAGACATCTTCACCAAAAAAGATGAAGAGGGTAAATACCTGGTCGACGTGATCCTCGATGAGGCGGCAAACAAAGGTACCGGTAAATGGACCAGCCAGAGCTCTCTTGACCTTGGTGAACCTCTGTCACTTATCACTGAATCTGTATTCGCACGCTACATCTCTTCTCTAAAAGATCAGCGTGTGGCTGCTTCGAAAGTTCTTACTGGACCCCTGGCGAAGAGTGCAGGCGATAAAGCGGAGTTCGTTGAGAAAGTTCGCCGCGCTCTGTATCTGGGCAAAATCGTCTCTTACGCTCAAGGTTTCTCCCAACTGCGCGCGGCTTCTGATGAATACCACTGGGATCTGAACTACGGTGAGATTGCGAAAATCTTCCGTGCTGGCTGTATCATTCGTGCTCAGTTCCTGCAAAAGATTACTGATGCCTATGAGCAGAATGCCGACATCGCTAACCTGCTGCTGGCTCCATACTTCAAGCAGATCGCCGATGATTATCAGCAAGCCCTGCGCGATGTTGTTGCATACGCAGTTCAGAATGGTATTCCGGTTCCGACGTTCTCTGCGGCCATCGCCTACTACGATAGTTATCGTTCTGCAGTCTTACCTGCTAACCTGATTCAGGCTCAGCGTGACTATTTCGGCGCGCATACCTATAAGCGTACTGATAAAGAAGGTGTGTTCCACACCGAGTGGATGGATTAATTTCCATTCGCCAATTTATAATAAAATCCCGGTTAGTTTTTAGCCGGGATTTTTTGTCCGTTTTCTCCAGATACTCGTGCTTCTGTAACAAATGTTCACCTCCTCTTTAGAGTTTTGGCTATTACCCCTTCACTGGTAAGGTCTCTCCTTGACATACGTCCAGCCACGGAGTAAAACCGCCACAAGTGTTGATTACCAGGGTGGCTAATATGCCGCCGTCCAGTTAACTGATTAAAGTGTGATCGAATGAAAATTACTATTTCCGGTACCGGTTATGTTGGTTTATCGAATGGCATCCTGATTGCGCAAAACCACGAAGTGGTGGCGCTGGATATCATTCAATCCAAAGTTGATATGATTAACCAAAAGATTTCTCCGATTGTCGATAAGGAGATCCAGGAATATCTGGCGGAAAAACCGTTGAATTTTCGCGCGACAACTGACAAGCATGATGCCTATCATGATGCAGATTATGTCATTATCGCTACGCCGACTGACTACGATCCGAAAACGAACTACTTCAATACTTCGACCGTTGAAGCCGTTATTCGTGATGTCACCGAGATTAATCCAGACGCGGTAATGATTATTAAATCCACCATTCCCGTTGGCTTTACGCGTGATATTAAAGAGCGCCTGGGCATTGATAACGTCATTTTCTCTCCTGAGTTTCTGCGTGAAGGCCGCGCGCTCTACGACAACCTGCACCCGTCTCGTATCGTCATTGGCGAACGTTCAGAACGCGCGGAGCGTTTTGCTAATCTGCTGAAAGAAGGCGCGATTAAGCAGGATATCCCGACGCTGTTTACTGACTCCACCGAAGCTGAGGCGATTAAGTTATTCGCCAATACCTACCTGGCGCTGCGCGTAGCCTACTTTAATGAACTGGACAGCTATGCTGAAAGCCAGGGTCTGAACAGTAAACAGATCATCGAAGGCGTGTGTCTCGATCCGCGAATCGGTAATCACTATAACAACCCATCCTTTGGCTATGGCGGCTACTGCCTGCCGAAAGATACCAAGCAGCTGCTGGCAAACTACGAATCTGTACCGAATAACATCATCGGTGCCATCGTCGATGCTAACCGCACGCGTAAAGATTTTATCGCTGACTCCACCCTGGCGCGCAAGCCTAAAGTCGTTGGTATCTATCGCCTGATCATGAAGAGTGGCTCCGATAACTTCCGCGCTTCCTCAATTCAGGGCATCATGAAGCGTATCAAGGCCAAAGGTATCCCGGTCATTATCTACGAACCGGTTATGCAGGAAGATGAGTTCTTTAATTCCCGCGTAGTTCGCGATTTGGATGTATTTAAGCAAGAAGCTGATGTAATTATCTCCAACCGCATGGCAGAAGAGCTGGCTGATGTTGCAGGTAAGGTTTATACGCGCGATTTGTTTGGTAATGATTAACTAATTTAATAAAGGATGGCTTTGTTATATACCATCCTTTATTAAAATTTTTCGATTGATTAGAGAATAAACCATTCTCCGTTAGTAAAAATCAAGTTTATTCTTTTTTCATTACCTTTTACAGTATTGTTTATCCGTCCTTCCGTTTTAATATTTACTTTACGATTGCTTATATTATAGAGTTCTAGTGTATATCCATCTACTAATTTTTTTTGATCTGGAAGATATAAAGTAATATCATTTGAGGTGTTAATAATATACCTAGCGAAGTTATCTGTTAAATGAGTATCCGATGAAATTAACTTTGTCTTATATGCAATCTTTTCAATCTGACCTTCGGGAGAAATTTTTGCTGAGAGTATTCCTGAAGAGTACCACTCAATTGAACTATTTTTGTTTTTTCCTGTAAAAGCTAATCCAGTATTAGCATGAGAGTTTTCAAGAAATCCCGATTCAGTGTTTATATTTTTTGTATTATCGGAGCTATAAAAATTGGCAGTTTTTGCTCCCTGTGACATATAGCCAATAGACCACTGTTGCTTATTTCCTGATGTTGCTGATCTTGCTAGGTAGGCAGCGGTACCACCAAATTTTGATGCTGGTAATATAACATTATCGATCCCGTTAACCTCATTTGGATTTGCTATTGCATTATTAATAACACCATTCTCTTGAATTACGCCAGCTTTAGCTCTTCCATTTTGTGCAAGGAAAATATTAAAATTCGTTGCCCAAATTTTAGATGTGGGATTTATTTTTAAACCAACACCATTTTTTGGTGTTCCCATTTTTTTTGTGGCTGTGTTTACCCATCCTCCAGTTGTTACTCTATCACCGCTTACGGATACTATATAAGCTGACCATTTTGGTGAATGATCTGTATCGATCAACATCCCTGGTTTTAGTTTTGAAGTATCAATATGTGAGGATGTAAAAGATGTGGGAGTGTACTGAGCTTTGTTGATAATCTCCCAATTTCGGAACGGAGGTGAAGTGTTGTCTGCGTATAAACCGACAGAATCTCTATTGTTATAACCTGAAAGGGCTTTAGTCCATGAAAAACCGTTGATAGGATACTCAAAGGGTTTATCTGGATTCGCTCTAATAGCTAAAGCAACGGCACTGGCACGCATACCATATGTATCTTTTGATGCATAAAGCCCCTCAGTTATAATATCTCCTTTCCGCTCAGTAGTTATCCTACCCATGGTGCCGATATCGGATGCATGGACTACTGAAATGTAATTCAAAACTATAATTGTTGCAGGTGCTATTAACATTTTTTTCATTCTATTCTCCACTGTGTATTTGTTACATTTTAATTGATAGCAGATTTTTCTATAGTAATCTAGGTATTGTTCAGGTATCATCAACATTATTTTGTAACCCAATGTATTAAAATAAGTAATAATATGAAACTAATCAAACCGAATCTTAATAATATTTCTCAGTTATCGATAGCTTTTTTCATATTTTTAATAGTTTTTCTCCCTTCAGGAAGCATCGGTGAAGTGAACGTGAAAGTTCTCTCTATGTTACTAATGCTGGGAAGCGTATTCTTAGTATTACTATCTGGTCGGAAGTTAAGAAGTAAAAGCATATTTTTAATTTTTTCAATCATAGTTAGTTTTCTTTTTGTCCTCATAAATTACATGAGTGCTTCAAGTATTTCCTTATCAAAAGGATATGCAATTGCTGAAGGAGGGTTATTTTTAACCTATTTTATATGTACTGCTGTATTATTTATTGTTATTCTTGAAGGGATTGCATCAAGGGAATTAGTAATAAAAACTATATTTAACTCATGTCTTTTGTATTCGATTGTTAAGATATTTATTACCGCACTGTCCTTCTTAGGAATTATTTCTATTAATGAGGTAGCCCAGGTTATATATTCAACATATGGTATTAAGCCAATGTTATTCCCAATTACGGATAAATTGAGCCGTTTCCAGTTGGCGAACGATTATATTGTATGTTTTGCTTTGTTCTTTATAATATGTAAAAAAGAGTCTATTGATTTCATTACAAAAAGGACCTTGTCTTTTTCATATTATATTCTCGTCATTAGTGTGCTCATTTCATTTTCTAGATATATGATGCTAGTAATGGCGATTGGCTTGATGATTAAAGTTTTTTCTGTCAGAAAAATATCTGCCAAAGGTATTTTAGTTGCTTCTGCATCACTTTTTATTTTTTCAATGATTTATATATCGAATATGGATGAAATAAACGATGCGATAGCTCTACGTTTCATCTCCGATGATAATAGTGTTTCAGATGCAACAAGGCAACTGCAAATTGATTGTTTATCTAATGCTTTCGAACAGAAACCATTGCTCGGGCATGGTGGTTTAGGTGACTATTCGCCAAATTGTCCTGGCCCAAGGGATGCAGAGTTTTCATATGAAGTTCAGTACCTTGGGTTTTTATATCGCTATGGAATCTTGCAAACATTATTTTTGGTCATGTTATATGTCTCACAATATTTGGCGGTAATGGAGCGTCCAATTTTCTCTAAAGGAAATCTACCTTCACTCTTGGCCGTTGCTGTGTGGATTTTAATTGGCTTTTTTAATCCTTATTTAGTAAGCGGTTATGCATCAGTAATCATGGTTCTGTGCTCATGTTTCACTGTGATTAAACAAAAAGAAATGAACAGAGATAAATAAAAATGATACTGCTTTCGTGCAGGCTTTATTTGTTTGAAAGCAGTATTGCAAATTTCTTCAAGATAATATAAACAAGTGCGCTGTAATACATTTAATTTTGTCTATTATGCCTTGGCATGATGTAGACTGCCCCTCAGTTGTACCATTGACATCAACGGTATTAGGTGTGATTGACTTTGTCCAAAATTTAGTACCGGGCTAAATCATGGATTTTGGCCTTACGAAAATTTCGTCTTAACTCAACTAAGCTCATGTTATTTAATAATATATGAATTCTCTCATGATTATATTCCTGGCGTCAGTTCTAGAATTAATTCTGAGCCAAAAACTAGTCAATGTTATGGTATTCGTCCCTCAATGAAGACAGCTGTTAAATGACGAAACAGACGGGTTGACTTTCGGTGTTATGGGGCAGGTGAAGCCCGTCGTCATATTGTGCTCATATGCCCATTTATCCAGGCTTTTCGAAATAAACTAGCTGCCAATATCCATCTGTCTGAAGGTGTAACTGCAGATGGTTATCCACCTTCTAAAGTGCTTCCATGACCCTAACCACATCCTCTTCTCTCAGAAACTTTTCGCCATGGCGCATCAGATATTCCTGACTAAAATTATCCACTACAATAAGTGCCCAAATGGGCCGCCCGTTAAAGATATTATATGACACAAAATACATGCACCGGCACTCATTGTAATTATTCCTGCAAAATGAGCTACGAATCTGTACCGAATAACATCATCGGTGCCATCGTCGATGCTAACCGCACGCGTAAAGATTTTATCGCTGACTCCACCCTGGCGCGCAAGCCTAAAGTCGTTGGTATCTATCGCCTGATCATGAAGAGTGGCTCCGATAACTTCCGCGCTTCCTCAATTCAGGGCATCATGAAGCGTATCAAGGCCAAAGGTATCCCGGTCATTATCTACGAACCGGTTATGCAGGAAGATGAGTTCTTTAATTCCCGCGTGGTTCGCGATTTCGACGCGTTCAAACAAGAAGCTGACGTGATTGTCTCAAACCGAATGGCTGAAGAGCTGTCGGATGTCGCTGACAAAGTGTATACCCGCGATTTGTTCGGTAGTGACTAAATCCCCCCTCTGGCCGGGAGATGCCCTGTCGGCCAGAATTTTCCTCTCTCCTGAAGGGTTCAGCTATTCGCCTGACGAATTGTATTGCTCCTCTTCCCCGACCCAACTCCCTAAAAAACGTGACCTCGCTTAAATTCTTCAATCGATCATCTTGTCCCAACCATTGAGGTCGGATATGTTAAATTCACCTTGTGAAGAGCTACCGTCACTGTGATGTAGACGCTGGAGATAAGCGCCGGAAGGTAAAACAGAGCCTGCTTGCAGGCTTTTGTTGTTTCTGGATCCCGGGTTCTCAGCCGTACTGCGTTGCGGTGAGGCGCTGATTGATATTTACACGGGGAGGGACGGGATCTTTCAAGGGAAGGGCGCAGGCATAGCAAACGCAAGCCATTCATGGCCATGAGAAGAGCGTGCTGATGCTAAGGATATAGCATCAGTTTAATATGACATTTTTATTTTAAAAGATATCCAATGCCAGCTGTAAAGACTATGCGTATCCCCACTGCTGGCAGTGTTTTATTCTTATATTATTATTTCCTATGCCTGTATTATAATTATATTAAGTTTTCTTTTCACCACTTTCGTTTGTTAAAAGTCAGCTTGGTCTTTTTCTGATCTTTGATATAAGAAATCAGAAAATAGACTGAAACAATCAACAGGATGGCAGCAACTGCTAAGAAAATTATGTTTGCCATAATGCGTACCAGAATGAAAGGAATATTATAAATCCGTTTGCCTGCGAACTAATATCTCTGCAAAAGCATGCCTTTGCCTGCTTAACATAGCCTGAATTTAGGAAAATTCCTATATGGTGTTTGTGGTTTTTTTTGAGAAAAGTGGAAAAAACTTTTTCATTACCGTTACGTTGAACAATAGCGCTGTGGCCGACTTTGCTGGCAGCCTGATGAGCTGGGGATTGTTTGCTTTATAAGGTAATGCTCTTCAGTGAGGGTAATGGAAGTGGCTTAGATGAGAGTTTGTTGAGGGTTTTGTTTGCTTCATGTTAAATCTGCGTTTATGTATTGTGTGGTTTTCAGCGGCAGGCCATGAAAAATGACGTCTCTCAACTCGCAGCAGGATGGATAAGTTTATCCGATGACCATTTCCGATATAAAAAAGCCGCAGTAGCGTTCTGCTGCGGCTAAATCCACAATGCCTGATATGACTACGCCTTGTAATAGGCTTTATACCAGTCAATGAAGTTCTTCACCCCCTGGCTAACCGTCGTTTGTGGCCTGAATCCCACCGCATCATACAGCGGCCTGGTATCTGCGCTGGTTTCCAGCACATCGCCGGGCTGTATTGGCATCATATTTTTCTCCGCCACCATCCCCAGAGCCTCTTCCAGAGCAGTGATGTAATCCATGAGCTCTACCGGTGAGCTATTCCCGATGTTATACACCCGGTATGGCGCCGAGCTATCCGCTGGTGAACCCGTTTCAACGGTCCATTCCGGATTAGGCTGCGGGATAATGTCCTGCATCCTGACAACCGCCTCAACGATATCGTCAATGTAGGTGAAGTCGCGCTTCATCTTGCCGTAGTTGTAGACATCAATACTCTTACCTTCCAGCATGGCTTTCGTAAACTTGAACAGCGCCATATCCGGACGGCCCCACGGGCCATAGACGGTGAAGAATCTCAGTCCGGTGGTTGGAATGCCATAAAGATGCGAGTAGGTATGCGCCATCAGTTCATTCGCTTTCTTGGTGGCGGCATACAGCGAAACCGGATGATCAACCGAATCCTCCGTAGAGAATGGCATTTTACGGTTCAGGCCATAGACCGAACTGGATGAGGCATAGAGCAAATGCTCAACGTTGTTGTGTCTGCAGCCTTCAAGAATGTTCAGATAACCAATCAGGTTAGCATCAGCGTAAGCGAACGGGTTTTCCAGGGAGTAGCGGACCCCTGCCTGCGCGGCGAGATGGATCACTCGGTTAAATTTCTCGTTAGCAAAAAGCCGGGCAATACCTTCACGATCCGCGAGATCGATTTTGTGAAAACTGAACAGTGGAGATTGCAGTAAATCCAGACGGGCCTGCTTAAGATTGACGTCATAATAGTCGTTCATGTTGTCGAGGCCGACAACCTCATGACCCGCCTCCAGAAGGCGCTTGCAGGTATGAAAGCCGATGAATCCTGCGGCTCCAGTTACTAAAAATTTCATATTCATCCTCTGGGGTGACTGTGTCCCGCTATCTATTCGTTGATTTTACACTGGCTTGCCGCGTGGATCACCTGCTTTACCGTTGCTGATTATGTTCATGTGTTCGCTGGGGAAGCGCTGGCGTCCGGATAGTACCGAGAAGTACTGGCGTTCTGTAGTTTGAATGAAATTCATTATCCGTGCTTTATGATTAGCAAGATAATGATTGCGTATGGCTTGATCGTGTACTCAGGATTCCCTGTGCTGCCAGAACGGTTTATGCCCCGGAGAAATAACGCAGATTAAAATTGATTTTATGTTTGAGTTTACAATTATTTCACATTGAAGGCGGCTTTTTAAGGTTTTCCTTTTAAAATCAAATGGTTATTTTAGTTGCTGTATTTTGTTTAAATTATGTTTACCCCGTGAATCATTTGCAATATGAATTGATTGGCAACGTATTTTCATTTTTATTCCTATAGACCAGCGCTATAATGCTGCTGCTCATTTGCATGACCATTGTGTTGTCAGCTTAATCAGCTATCCTGTGCGCAGCATTAAATATGACACTAAACTGATTGTTGGCGTCATTTCAATCAATATTGGAGCACAGTTTGCGCTGATTCATCAGAAGATGAATGGGCAGATAACGGAGACAGAGCCCTGTAACGCATGAAAAACAGGCTTGTCAGAAGAGCGAATTGAGAAATTCCTGATGGATGAGGCGAAAGCAAACAGCGAGAGTGTGCCCCTGCTTGAATCTTTATCGTTTTCAAGCGAGCAACACCCGGTGTCACGGGCGGCCACTTTTTCGACAGCCGCTGTTTAACGTCAGGACGGCGTTGAGCCAGTGTACTGTGGTTGTGATAACCGGCGCTGGAGGTTTGACAGACAAGATAGATGAATCATTACGCAGTTTGGTTGCGACAGCCAAGGGCGGTAGCGTGATTTAAAGCTATCTCATAACATTAAGGGGAGGGGGTATCTGACTGTAAAATAGCAGTTTTTACTGTTTGCCATGAAACAGCACATTAACTGGTCATCTCCAGGTCAGCATCTCACTTGTCCAAGTTCGGTATGCAAGATCTACAATGGTCGGCTGCTGCCAATGTATTAAAGCGGAGACAAAACTCGGGAAAATCTTGCTTTAATCTATGTGCTTAGGTTTTCAGCTCGTATGCTCAAGTCACGGTATCTACCGGCAATCTATAAGTTCGGGCGTTAGAGCTATCGCAGCTGACGGGGGTTTAGTCAGCTACAACGCGAAATCTAAAGTGCATAACAAAATGCTTAAAATTTCGTAGAATAATTTATGAGTATAAAAATGAAGTATAATCTAGGGTATTTATTTGACCTGCTTGTTGTTATCACTAATAAAGATCTAAAGGTACGGTATAAAAGTAGCGTGTTTGGTTATTTATGGTCAATTGCCAATCCTTTGCTTTTTGCGATGATCTACTATTTTATTTTCAAACTGATCATGCGTGTTCAGATACCTAATTATACCCTTTTTCTAATAACGGGGCTGTTTCCCTGGCAGTGGTTTGCAAGCTCAGCAACAAATTCACTTTTTTCATTTATTGCTAATGCGCAAATTATTAAAAAAACTGTATTTCCGCGCTCAGTTATCCCGCTCAGTAATGTCATGATGGAAGGGTTACACTTCTTGTGTACCATTCCTGTCATCGTCGCTTTTCTTTTTGTATACGGTATGCGTCCTTCGCTTTCGTGGCTGTGGGGAATACCGCTCATTGCTATCGGGCAGGTGATATTCACCTTTGGCATATCCATAATCTTTTCAACGTTGAATCTATTTTTTAGAGATCTGGAAAGATTTGTGACTCTCGGTATTATGTTAATGTTCTACTGTACGCCCATTTTATACGCATCCGATATGATTCCGGCAAAATATAGCTGGGTTATTGACTATAACCCTCTGGCGAGTATGATTTTAAGCTGGCGCAACTTATTTATGGATGGGGTTTTAAACTATGAGCATATTTCAGTATTATATTTGACGGGTATAGTGCTGACGGTTATCGGTCTGAGTATTTTTAATAAATTAAAATATCGCTTTGCAGAGATCTTGTGATGGAACCAGTAATTGATTTTAATAATGTGACAAAAGAGTATCCACTTTACCATCATATTGGCTCAGGTATTAAAGATTTAATATTTCATCCCAAAAGAGCATTTCAATTACTGAAGGGCCGCAAATATCTTGCTATTCAGGATGTTTCTTTTACGGTCGGTAAAGGAGAGGCCGTTGCGCTCATCGGGCGAAATGGCGCAGGTAAAAGCACATCTTTGGGGCTGGTTGCCGGCGTGATAAAACCCACAAAAGGATCGGTCACCACGCGTGGGCGAGTCGCTTCAATGCTTGAGCTGGGCGGCGGCTTTCATCCAGAATTGACGGGGCGCGAGAACATTTTTCTTAATGCCACACTTCTTGGGTTACGCCGTAAAGAGGTGCAGCAGCGAATGGAGCGCATCATTGAATTTTCCGAATTAGGAGAATTTATCGATGAGCCGATCCGCGTCTATTCTAGCGGTATGCTAGCGAAGCTTGGTTTTTCTGTTATCAGTCAAGTTGAGCCTGATATTTTGATTATCGATGAAGTGCTTGCCGTCGGCGATATTTCTTTTCAGGCCAAATGTATCAAGACGATTAAAGAGTTCAAAAATCGTGGCGTGACAATATTGTTTGTTAGCCACAACATGAGTGATGTGGAAAAGATATGCGATCGGGTTGTCTGGATCGAAAATCACCGTCTGCGGGAAATCGGTTCTGCTGAAAGAATCATCGAACTTTATAAACAAGCAATGGCCTAAATCTGGTAATTAAATGAATAGTATTAAGATCTATACCTGTCATCATAAGCCGAGCGCATTCCTTAATGCATCGATTATCAAACCATTGCATGTAGGTAAAGCCAACTCCTATAATGATATCGGCTGTATTGGCGATGATACAGGTGATAATATTTCGTTTAAAAACCCTTTTTACTGTGAGTTAACAGCACATTATTGGGTTTGGAAAAATGAATCTCTTTCTGATTATGTCGGCTTTATGCATTATCGCCGACATCTGAACTTTTCCTCAGAGCAGAGCTTTCCCGAAGATAATTGGGGCGTCGTTAATTCACCCGTTATTGATGCAGAGTATGAAAAGCAGTTTGGTTTAACCGACACGGCAATCCAGGATTGTATTTCAGGGTTTGACCTGCTGTTACCAAAGAAGTGGTCTGTGACCTCTGCCGGCAGTAAAAATAACCTCGATCATTATGAGAAAGGTGAGTTTTTACATATAAAGGACTATCTGGCTGCCCTGGAGGTTGTCGAAGAGCTTTATCCGGATTATAAAGCGGCTATTCAGCAGTTTAACAATGCCACAGATGGCTATTACACGAACATGTTTGTGATGCACAAAGATATGTTCGTGGATTATTCAGAATGGCTCTTCGCGATTTTGACTAATCTTGAAAGCCGCATCTCTATGAATAATTATAACGCGCAAGAAAAGCGTGTTATTGGACATATTGCTGAGCGTCTTTTTAACATTTATATTATTAAGCAGCAGCAAGACCGGGCCCTGAAAGTTAAAGAACTTCAGCGCACTTTCGTGACGAATGAGACATTCAACGGCAAGCTGGAACCGGTTTTTCCTCACGCTGCGCCGATAGTCATCAGTTTTGATGACAACTATGCCATCAGCGGTGGAGCCTTAATCAACTCCATTGTTCGTCATTCTGATAAAAACACCCATTATGATATTGTTGTGCTGGAAAATAAGGTGAGTAACCTTAACAAGCAGCGCTTACTAAAACTGGTCTCGGCCCATACAAACTTTTCACTGCGTTTCTTTGATGTGAATGCCTTTACTGAATTGAATGGCGTACATACCCGCGCGCACTTTAGCGCATCAACCTATGCTCGCTTGTTTATTCCGCAGCTTTTCCGTGAATATGAGAAGGTCATTTTTATCGATTCCGATACTGTGGTGAAGGCCGATCTTGCGACTTTGCTTAATGTCGACCTCGGCACAAACCTTGTTGCCGCCGTTAAAGATATCGTGATGGAAGGCTTCGTCAAGTTTGGTGCGATGTCGGAGTCGGCAGATGGCGTGATGCCCGCCGGCGAGTATCTGCAAAAAACGCTTAAAATGACCAATCCGGATGAGTATTTCCAGGCGGGAATTATCGTTTTTAACGTTGCCCAGATGGTGCAGGAAGATACCTTCTCAGCGCTGATTAAGACGCTCAAAGAGAAGAAGTACTGGTTCCTCGACCAGGACATCATGAACAAAGTCTTCTATGGCCGGGTTGAGTTTTTACCGCTGGAGTGGAATGTCTATCACGGTAATGGCAATACGGATGACTTTTTCCCCAATCTCCAGTTCGCAACATATATGCGCTTTTTAAAAGCCAGAAAGAACCCGAATATGATTCACTATGCCGGGGAGAATAAACCGTGGAATACGGACAAGGTTGACTTTTATGACGATTTCCTGGAAAACGTCATCAATACGCCATGGGAAAAAGAGACCTATTTCCGTCAGTTATCTCCGGTAAATTCATCAAGTCCTGCGCAAACTGCAGGGCAAACGCCAGTTCTGCTTCAGACTAAGATCAAAAAAGCGTTGATGCCTTTCCTCAATAAATATGCTCCTGTTGGTTCACCGAGGCGAAACACGATAACAAAATACTACTATAAAGTTAGACGCTCAATTCTTGGTTAAGGCTGCTGGAGTTATATTATGAACAGTAAAAATATTCTCATCGTCGGAGCGGGTTTTTCCGGTGTGGTTATCGCACGCCAGCTCGCTGAACAAGGTCATCACATCAGAATTATTGACCAGCGTGACCACATAGGCGGTAACTCCTATGATGCGCGCGATCCGCAAACTGACGTTATGGTTCACGTTTATGGCCCGCATATCTTTCACACCGATAATGAAACAGTGTGGAATTATGTGACTCAGCACGCTGAAATGATGCCGTATGTGAACCGTGTCAAAGCAACGGTTAATGGCCAGGTGTTCTCTCTGCCGATCAACCTGCATACCATCAACCAGTTTTTTACGAAGACCTGTTCGCCAGATGAGGCCCGGGCGCTGATTGCCGAAAAAGGGGACAGTTCGATCCTGGAACCGAAGACCTTTGAAGAACAGGCTCTGCGTTTTATCGGCAAAGAGCTCTATGAGGCGTTCTTCAAGGGCTATACCATCAAGCAGTGGGGGATGGAGCCTTCGCAGCTTCCTGCGTCGATTCTTAAGCGTCTGCCGGTTCGTTTTAACTACGATGATAATTACTTTAACCACAGATTTCAGGGCATGCCGAAACTGGGTTATACGAAAATGATTGAGTCAATCGCCAATCATGAAAATATTACCATCGAACTTCAGCAATCGTTTAACGCTGAAGAGAGAGAACAGTACGATCACGTGTTCTATAGCGGGCCGCTGGATGCTTTTTATTCCTATCAATATGGTCGACTGGGCTATCGTACTCTGGATTTTGAAAAATTTACCTGGCAGGGCGATTATCAGGGCTGCGCGGTAATGAATTACTGCTCGCTGGATGTTCCTTATACCCGTATCACTGAACATAAGTACTTTTCGCCCTGGGAATCCCATGAGGGATCGGTCTGTTACAAGGAATACAGCCGCGAATGTGGTGAAAAGGATATCCCTTATTATCCGATTCGTCAGATGGGAGAGATGGCTTTACTCGATAAATATTTGTCCCTCGCGGAAAATGAAAAGAATATGACGTTTGTTGGCCGCCTTGGAACCTATCGATATCTGGATATGGATGTCACTATCGCTGAAGCATTAAATACAGCCGATAAGTACTTGTCCTCCCTTAGCAGTAATGAGTCTATGCCAGTATTTACGGTTTCTGTGCGATGAATTGCTCCGCATTAATAGTCACGTATAATCGTTTAGAGAAGTTAAAGCTGACTATTGCCAACACGGTGAAATTAAATTTTACCGCGATCGTTGTTGTCAATAACGGGTCCACGGATGGAACCCAGGCCTGGTTAGCCACCCTTAGCGACCCGCGAGTGATTGTCCTTAATCTGCCATCCAACAGCGGTGGCGCGGGTGGCTTTAAGGCCGGGAGTCAATATTTATGCGACAACGTCGATAGCGACTGGGTTTTCTTTTACGATGATGACGCCTGGCCCGAGAGCGATGCGCTGGAAAAATTTGCCCAGCTAGAAAAGGCTAACTGTCGGGTGTTCACCGCTTTGGTCAAAGATCTTCAGGGGCATCCCTGTCCGATGAACATGCCTTTTGCCAAAGTTCCGTCGTCGTTTATGGACACATTACGCTACATCAGAAATCCTGCGGAGTTTCTTCCGTCGGTTTCCCGGGCGTGTGCGGTACAGACAGTTTCCTTTGTCGGTATGATTATTCAACGAGATGTGCTGCAAAAGCGTCTCCACAGTATTCACGACGAGTTATTTTTATATTTTGACGATCTCTATTTTGGCTATCAGCTGACATTAGATGGCGAAGCTATTCGCTATTCTCCCGAGGTCATCTTTACCCACGATGTGAGTATCCAGGGGAAATGTATTGTTCCCGAATGGAAGGTTTATTATCTTTGTCGAAATCTTATTTTGGCCAAGAGAATTTTTCCGCGAGTTGCCATTTTTAGCCGTCTCTCAATCCTTTTACGGTTGATTAAATATGTATCAATATTGCCATGGCAACGCAATAAATTGTTATATTTTAAATGCTTGCGTCGTGGAATTATCCATGGTGTAAAAGGAATCAGCGGTAAGAATCATTAAGTGGATATAGCAATGAAAAAACTGTGTTATTTCATAAACTCGGATTGGTATTTTGATTTGCACTGGATTGATCGTGCGATCGCCGCCCGAGATGCTGGTTATGAGATTCACATCATCAGTCATTTTGTCGACGGTAAAGTGCTGAATAAATTTAAAACATTCGGTTTTAAGTGTCATAATGTCCCACTTGATGCTCAATCATTTAATGCATTAACTTTCTTTCGGGCCTTTTTTGCCTCCCGAAAGCTCATTAAAGAAATTAATCCCGACCTTTTACACTGTATCACTATTAAACCCTGTCTGATCGGTGGGCTCCTGTCAAGGACAAACAACCGTCCCGTCATCGTGAGTTTTGTCGGTCTGGGGCGTGTATTTTCAGCTGATACGGGTTTACTTAAGCTATTGCGCAATATCACCATCATGGCCTACAAATATATTGCCAGTAATAAGCGCAGTATATTTATGTTTGAGCACGATAAAGATCGTAAAAAACTGGCGGGTTTTGTCGGGATTGACTATCAGCAGACTATTGTCATCGATGGCGCGGGTATCAATCCGGAGATCTATAAATATTCTCTGGAGCAGGAGCGTGACGTTCCGGTTGTGCTGTTTGCCAGCAGAATGCTCTGGAGTAAAGGGCTCGGGGATTTAATTGAAGCCAAGAAAATCCTCGAAGCAAGAAATATTCATTTTACGCTAAACGTTGCCGGGATACTCGTTGAAAACGATAAGGATGCTATATCCCTTGCGGTGATCCAGCAATGGCATAAAGAAGGTCTGATTAACTGGTTGGGTCACAGCTCTAACGTCTGCGACTTGATCGAGGAGTCGAACATCGTGGCATTACCTTCGATCTATTCCGAAGGCGTGCCGCGTATTCTGCTTGAGGCTTCCTCGGTTGGCCGGGCCTGCATTGCCTACGATGTTGGCGGCTGCGATAGCCTGATCATTAATAACGATAACGGCATTATCGTGAAAAGTAACTCTCCGCAGGAGCTGGCCGATAAGCTTGAATTCTTGTTAGCCAATCCCAAAGCACGAGTAGAGATGGGTATCAAAGGACGGCAACGCGTTCAGGATAAGTTTTCTAGCGGTATGATCATTAGCAAGACCTTAAAGACTTATCATGATGTGGTTCAGGGATGATGTAACGCAAGAGATTACAGCTTCATGTAAATCAAACACCTCCGAAGCGGTTACATTTTAAGCTATGTAACTGCTCAGCAAACGCATGATGAGTTTAATGATTGCGTGCCTCTTATTTTGAAGGTGATTGAATGTCTGATGAATCAAGTAACGTTATTGTATCCGTTATTATCCCTGTCCATAACGCCGCGGAGTATATTGCTGAGACGCTTACTACGGTGTTAGCCCAGTCTTTAAAAGAGATTGAGATTATCCTTGTTGACGATAGCTCAACGGATAATACTCTGGATATTGTCACTAAAATAGCCAGTGAAGATTCGCGAGTCCGGGTTATCACCAACCCGAGCAACGTTGGTGGCGGCGAATCGCGAAATATCGGCCTACGTGTAGCGACCGGCGAATACATCATTTTCCTCGACGATGACGATTACGCCGATATAGAGATGTTAAAGAGAATGTCCGACCGGGCTACGGCCCTGCAAACGGATGTTGTTATCTGCCGGTGCCAGTCAGTCGATTTGCAAACCAATACCCGTTCTCCCATGCCTTTGTCGGCGCGTGAGGATTTACTGCCTGAAAAAGAGGTCTTCTCTTCACGGGAAATTGCTGACGATTTTTTCAGAGCCTTTATATGGTGGCCATGGGATAAGCTCTTCAGACGCGAGGCTATCCTGGCAATGGGCCTGGAGTTTCAACCGCTGAGAACCACAAACGACCTGTACTTTGTGAGTTGTTTCATGCTGTTAGCAAATCGCATCTCTCTGGTTGATGAGATCTTAATCTCTCATACTATCCACCGCGCTGAGTCGCTTTCCTCCACCAGAGAAAATTCGTGGCACTGCGCGCTGGAGGCATTAACTTCGCTACGTTTGTTTATGCAAGATCGTGATTTACTGGCGTCCAGAAGTCGTGATTTTAATAATTACGCCGTTGTTTTTCTTGAGTGGCATCTCAATACGATTTCTGGCGGTACGTTTAACCCGTTGTTTAATGAAGTAAAGTCGTTCATCTTATCTTTAGAAATCGACTGTGATGACTTTTATGATGACTTTATCAAAGCTGCGTATGGCCGGATCGTTAATCAGTCAGCGGAAGAGTATATTTTTTCTCTGAAAGACAGAGCATTACGCGAGCTTGAACATGCACAAATGTTGAACTCAACGCTGCAGGAAGAAATGACTTCTCTTAAACAGTCGACGGTATCTCAGCGAAGTGAAATTGATGTTCTGAAGGCGCAGGTTAGCGATAAAACCACCATTATCCACGAGCTTGAACAGCGGAATGCGCGTTTAGAGGACGAGTATCAAACTCAGCAACAGAAATTGCTCAGCATTGAAAATGCGTACCATGAGCTGACTCAGCGCTATACAGATTTAGTCTCATCTTTGTCATGGAAAATGACGAAACCATTGAGGCTAGTTAAAGAAATAACCGCACGAAAAAAGTCATGACGTCGATAAACCGGTGATATCAACCAGCGCGCTGGCGATGTTGATATTGCAAGGGAGGCGTCATGCCGCCTCCCTTTGATCACTTACTTATGCCTGCTCCGCAGGTTTTCCACCACATCCGTTAAATTCAGCCCCTGATCCTGCAGCAGCACCAGCAGGTGATACATCAAATCCGACGCTTCATTCTTCAGTTCGAACTGGTCATGCACCGTCGCGGCCAGCGCGGTCTCAACGCCTTCTTCCCCCACCTTCTGCGCAATACGTTTGGTGCCGCTGGCGTACAGCTTCGCGGTATAGGAGCTCTCCGGATCGGCGTGTTTGCGTTCCGCCAGCAGTTGCTCCAACTGATATAAGAACAGCCACTGATGGCCGGTTTCGCCAAAGCAGCTTGAGGTGCCTTTATGGCAGGTTGGGCCAATCGGATTAACCAGCGCCAGCAGGGTATCGTTATCGCAATCCGGGGTGATGCTCACCACGTTGAGGAAATTGCCCGAGGTTTCCCCCTTGGTCCACAGACGCTGTTTGGTCCGCGAATAAAAGGTCACCTTGCCGGTCTCTTCGGTTTTCGCCAGCGCATCCTGATTCATATAGCCCAGCATCAGCACTTCACCAGAAACGGCGTGCTGCACGATGACCGGCATCAGACCGTCGGTTTTTTGCCAATCCAGCTGTTCACTTAACATACCCTAATCTCCACGCCCTGTGCTGCCAGGTACGTTTTCAGTTCACCAATATTAATAATTTGCTTGTGGAACACCGAGGCGGCCAGCGCGCCGTCGACGTTAGCGTCGCGGAAGGCTTCCAGGAAGTGCTCCATGGTGCCCGCGCCGCCGGATGCAATCAGCGGCACGTGGCACACGGCGCGCACCTTGCTTAACTGCGCCAGATCGTAGCCGTTACGCACGCCGTCCTGGTTCATCATATTGAGGACGATCTCGCCGGCCCCGCGCTTTTGCACTTCCTGCACCCAGTCCAGGGTTTCCCACTGCGTCACCCGCGTCCGGCTCTCATCGCCGGTATACTGGTTGACGTGATACTTACCGCTCGCGGCGTCAAACCAGGTATCGATGCCCACCACAATACACTGCACGCCGAAACGGTCGGCCAGGCGGGTAATCAGCGTCGGATCCGCCAGGGCAGGGGAGTTGATGGAGATTTTATCCGCGCCGAAGGAGAGAATTTGCGCCGCATCGTCCAGCGACTTAATGCCGCCGGCGACGCAGAACGGAATGTCGATCACTTCCGCGACCCGCGATACCCAGCTTTTGTCCACCACGCGGCCGTCGCTGGAGGCGGTGATATCGTAGAACACCAGCTCATCCGCGCCTTCGTCGGCATAGCGTTTTGCCAGCGGGACGATATCACCGATGATTTCGTGATTACGGAACTGCACGCCTTTCACTACCTGGCCGTCGCGAACGTCGAGACAGGGGATTATCCGTTTTGCCAGCATTGAATGGCCTCCGTTACGTTAAATTTACCTTCCAGCAGCGCCCGGCCGACAATCACCCCGCGCACTCCGGTTCCGCGCAGCGCGGCGATATCATGCAGATCGCCAATGCCGCCGGAAGACTGAAACGCGACCTGCGGATAGCGGGCGCAGACTTCTTCATACAGCGAGACGTTAGACCCGGCCAGCGTCCCGTCGCGGGAAATATCGGTACACAGCACGTGCTGCAGGCCGACGGACTGATAGCTCTCCACCAGCTCCTCCAGGGTTACGCCGGAGTTCTCCTGCCAGCCGCTGACCGCCACCTGCTTGCTGCCTTCCGCGTCAATCCGCACGTCAAGCGCCAGCACCAGATGCTGCGGGCCAAAACGCGTAAACCAGCCTTTCACCACTTCCGGCGACTTCACCGCCGTCGAACCCACCACCACGCGCGCCACGCCTGCATCAAGCAGGGCGGCCACGTCTTCTTCCGTCCGCACGCCGCCGCCAACCTGCACCGGCACGTTCACGCCGGCAACCAGGGTTTTCAGCAGCGGGATCTGGCGCTTCGCCGGATCTTTCGCCCCGGTCAGGTCGACCAGGTGCAGCACTTCGGCCCCCTGGGCGGCATAGGATTGCAGGCGCGGCAGCGGGTCGTTACCGTAGTCGCGCTGCTGAGCGTAATCGCCCTGATGGAGACGGACGACCGTGCCGTCAATTAAATCTAAAGCAGGAATAATCATCACATCTCCAGGAAGTTTTTCAGCAGCTGCGCCCCGGCGCTGCCGGAGCGTTCAGGGTGGAACTGGACGCCAAAGAAGTTATCTTTCTGCACCGCCGCGGTGAAGGCCTCGCCGTAGCTGCACTGGGCGATGGTATTGACGTTGACCGGCATCGCGTAGCTGTGGACGAAGTAAAAATACGCCCCGTCTTCAATGCCGCGAAACAGACGATCGCCCGCTTTGGCGTATACCCGGTTCCAGCCCATATGCGGCAGCGGCAGGCCGTGGTCGGTCATTTTCGGCACCTCCTGGTCGATAATGCCCAGCAGGTCAACGCCGTTATTCTCCTCGCTGCGTTTTCCCAGCAGCTGCATGCCGAGGCAAATGCCCAGCACCGGCTGGGTACAGGCTTTAATCAGCTCGATCAAATCGCGCTCGCGCAGCTGGTCCATCGCCGCCTGAGCCGTGCCCACTCCCGGCAGAAACAGTTTATCGGCGCGCAGCACCACATCCGGGTCGCGGCTGACCTGCGGCTCGTAGCCGTGGCGGCTCACCGCGGATTTCACCGAATTGAGGTTGGCGCAGCCGGTATCGAGGATCACCACGTTCATCAGAGTACCCCTTTCGAAGACGGCAGCGTGTCGCCCTGGACGCGAATCGCCTGGCGTAGCGTGCGGCCGAAGGCCTTAAACAGGCTCTCTACGCGGTGGTGGTCGTTTTTGCCCTTGGTTTTCAGGTGCAGAGTGACCGCCATGGTATAGGAGAGCGAGCGGAAGAAGTGTTCCACCATCTCGGTGCTCAGATCGCCAACGCGCTGATAGGTAAAGTCGGCTTTGTATTCGAGGTGCGGACGGCCGGAGATATCCAGCGCGCAGCGGGCCAGGCATTCGTCCATCGGCAGCACAAAGCCGAAACGGCCGATACCGCGCTTGTCGCCGAGGGCCAGCTTCAGCGCTTCGCCCAACGCGAGCCCGGTATCTTCCACGGTGTGGTGATCGTCGATATAAAGATCGCCGCCGACGTTAATCTCCAGGCGGAAGCCGCCGTGGGTGGCGATTTGGTCAAGCATATGATCGAAAAAGCCGACGCCGGTGGAGATTTTGCTGCCGCCTTCGCGGTCCAGCCACACTTTCACATCCACCTGGGTCTCTTTGGTGATGCGCTCAACGTGGGCGTAGCGGTCGCGGCGGGTTAGCTGTTCGCAAATGGTCGGCCAGTCCAGCTTTTCGCGGTCATAGCGCAGGCCGGTAATGCCCATGTTATCCGCCAGCTGGATATCGGTCGCGCGGTCGCCAATCACGTAGCTGTTGGCGGTGTCCATCACCCCTTGCTCCAGCCACGGCAGCACCAGTTTGGTTTTCGGCTTGCGGCAGTCGCAGTTATCCGCCGGGAGATGCGGACAAATCAGCACCTCGTCAAAGTTGACGCCCTGCGAGGCGAAAATCTGCATCATCAGGTTGTGCGGGCCGTCGAACTCGTCCTGCGGCAGGCTGGCGGTTCCCAGCCCGTCCTGATTGGTGATCATCACCAGCCTGTACCCTTCCTGCTGCAGCTTCAGCAGGGCCGGGATCACCTGCGGCTCAAACGCCAGCTTATCGAAGCGGTCTACCTGAAAATCAACCGGTGGTTCGGAAATCAGCGTACCGTCACGGTCAATAAAGAGAAACTTCTGGGTCATACATTCTCCGCAGTCAAAGCGTCAATGACGCGCTGGCTCTCTGCACGGGTACCGATAGTGATACGCAAACAGCCGCTTAATGAAGGTTGTTTATTCTGGTCACGTAAGATAATGCCCTGATCCCACAAAGATTTAAATACCGCGCTGGAGGCGGTGATCCGCGCCAGAACGTAGTTGCTCTCGGAATCGAACACCTCTTCAACGCAGGCAATGCTGCGCAGCTGGCTGACCAGATAATCGCGTTCGGCGAGGATCTGCGCCACGCGCGCCCGCATGGCGGCAATGCCTTCCGCGCTGAGCGCCTGGGCGGCGATGTCGGCGACTGGCGTCGAGAGCGGATAAGGTGCGATAACCTTCATCAGCACGTTAATCACCTCGGCGTTGGCGAGGGTAAAGCCGCAGCGCAGTCCGGCCAGGGCGAAGGCCTTGGAGAGGGTACGCAGAATCACCAGGTGCGGATACTCGTTGAGCCAGGTCGCCAGCGTGGCCTGCGGGCAGAACTCAATATAGGCCTCATCCGCGACCACGATGGCTTTACCGCGCGCCATCTCCAGCAGGGTGCGAAAATCTTTCGGGTTGATAATCTGCCCGGTCGGGTTATTCGGGCTGCAGACGAACACCACTTTCACGCCGTCAAGATTGGCCGCGATACCCGGCAGATCCAGCTGCCAGTCGGCGAGGGTGGGCACCGTACGGCAGGTCACGCCGATGGTTTCGGCGCTGACGCTGTACATGCCGTAGGTCGGCGGGCAGTAGAGCACCGCGTCCTGGCCCGGCTCGCAGAAGGCGCGGATCAGCAGTTCAATGCCTTCATCGGCGCCGCGGCTGACCAGCACCTGCTCCGGCTTGACGCCCGCATACTGCGCGTAGCGTTCAATGACCGCTTTCGGCTGCGGTTCCGGATAGCGGTTCATCGTCTGCTCGGTCAACTGAAACGCGACCGCGGTCGGGAATTCGTTGGCGTTCAGCCAGACGTCGCCTTTACCGCCCAGACGGCGAGCAGATTGATACGGCGTCAGCGCGCGGACGTTGGCGCGGGCTAAATCTTCGATGCTCATGCTTGCTCCTTAAGGGCTGCGACGCGCAGCGTAACGGCGTTTTTGTGGGCGTCCAGACGCTCGGCGGCGGCCAGAATCTCAATCGTTGAGGCGAGGGCGGCAAACCCGTCGCGCGACAGCTCCTGCACGGTCATGCGTTTCTGAAAATCCGCCAGGCCGAGGCTGGAGCAGGTGGCGGTGTAGCCGTAGGTCGGCAGCACGTGGTTGGTGCCGGAGGCGTAATCGCCGGCGGACTCCGGCGACCAGTCGCCGAGAAATACCGAACCGGCGCTGGTAATGCCGTCGACCAGTTCGCGGGCGTTGCGGGTCTGAATAATCAGGTGCTCCGGACCGTACTGGTTGGAAATCTCCACGCACTGGGCGATATCGCGAGCCACGATGATGCGGCTGGCGGAGAGCGCCCCGCGGGCCGTTTCCGCACGGGACAGCGCGGCCAGCTGGCGCTCAACGGCTTGCGCGACGCGGGTGGCCATCTCGCTATCCGGCGTCAGCAGGATCACCTGCGAATCCGGGCCGTGCTCCGCCTGGGAAAGCAGGTCAGAGGCGACGAAATCCGGAGTGGCGCCGCTGTCGGCGATCACCAGCACTTCCGACGGCCCGGCGGGCATATCGATAGCCGCGCCGTCAAGACGCTGGCTGACCTGGCGCTTGGCTTCGGTCACGAAGGCGTTGCCCGGGCCAAAGATTTTATCGACCTTCGCTACCGATTCGGTGCCGAACGCCAGGGCGGCAATCGCCTGCGCGCCGCCGACGTTAAAGATATTGCGCACGCCGCACAGCTGGGCGGCATAGAGGATTTCATCGGCAATCGGCGGCGGCGAGCATAGCACCACCTGCTGGCAGCCCGCGATGCGCGCCGGCGTGGCGAGCATCAGCACCGTGGAGAACAGCGGCGCCGAGCCGCCGGGAATATATAAGCCGACGGAGGCGATAGGGCGGGTCACCTGCTGGCAGCGTACGCCCGGCAGGGTTTCCACATCGACGGCCTGCAGCCGCTGCGCGTTGTGGAAGGTTTCGATATTTTTGACCGCCACGGCCATCGCCTGCTTGAGCTCGTCGCTCAGGCGCGCGCCGGCGGCGGCAATCTCTTCATCGCTGACCTTCAGCGCCTTGACGTCGGTTTTATCGAACTTCGCGCCGTATTCGCGCAGGGCCGCATCGCCGTTGTCTTTAACGTTATTCAGGATCTCCGACACCGTCTTGCTGATGCTCTCGGAGGCGGAAATAGCCGGGCGCGTTAAGAGCTGTTGCTGTTGTTCTGCGCTACAGCCGTTCCAGTCGATAATTGTGTTGAAGCTCATGGTTGTTTCCCCTGTTTATCCCGTGACCGACCCGCCGGTTTACTCCATCATCTTCTCAATCGGCAGGACCAGAATGGAGCTGGCGCCCAGCGCTTTCAGTTTTTCCATGGTTTCCCAGAACAGGGTTTCGCTGCTCACCATGTGCATCGCCACGCGCTGCTTGTCACCCGCCAGCGGCAGAATAGTCGGGCGCTCGGCGCCGGGCAGCAGGGCGACCACTTCTTCCAGGCGCTCGGTCGGCGCGTGCATCATGATGTATTTTGATTCGCGGGCCTGAATCACCCCCTGAATACGGGTCAGCAGGCGGTCGATCAGCTGCTGTTTGCTATCGGCCATCTCGCCGTCGCGCTGGATCAGGCAGGCTTTGGAGCGGAACATCACTTCCACTTCGCGCAGGCCGTTTGCTTCGAGAGTCGCGCCGGTTGATACCAGGTCGCAAATCGCGTCGGCCAGACCGGCGCGCGGAGCCACTTCAACCGAGCCGTTCAGCAGGCAGGATTTGAACGAGATCCCTTTCTGGTCAAGGTAGCGCTTCAGCAGGTGCGGGTAGGAGGTGGCGATGCGTTTGCCGTCCAGCGCCGCCGGGCCGTCCCAGGGTTCATCCGCCGGGGTCGCCAGCGACAGGCGGCAGCCGCCGAAGTCGAGACGGCGCAGGGTGAAGTAGCGCGGGTCTTCGCCCTGAGCGCGGCGGCTCAGCAGCTCTTCCTCCAGCACGTTTTCGCCGATAATCCCCAAATCGACCACGCCGTCCATGATAAGGCCCGGAATATCGTCATCACGCACGCGCAGAATATCGATGGGCATATTTTCCGCCAGCGCGATCAGGCGCTGGGTGTGCAGATTCACTTTGATGCCGCAGCGGCTGAGTAATTCGCGTGAATCTTCGCTTAAACGCCCTGATTTCTGAATAGCTATGCGTAAACGGCTGTTGTCTAACATTCTTATTTTCCTCTGTAACCTGTCTGAATCTGTCCGAATTCGGTCCAAAAAAAAGCCCCCGGAAGTGAATCTTCCGGGGGCTCTCTTTGCGTTCATGCACCACTGGAAGATCCAAACGTCTTCCAGCACACATCGCCTGAAAGACTAGTCAGGATGATGGTGATGATGGTGGTTTTTAAATTGAACGCTGTTCATAAAATTCTCTGTGAATGACTATGCATTTGATGCCTTTTAACCTAAACCACTTCACTCGCATAAAGCAAGGGCTTTTTTCTATCATTAATTGATTTCATATTGACCTAAGAAATTGTCAGCTGCCGCCGGCTGGCGTAGCCTTAAGTCAGCACAGCGAAAATTCAGGAGCAAGGGGATGAAAAAGGTCGCAATTGTAGGTTTAGGATGGCTGGGTATGCCGCTTGCGCTGTCGTTGATGTCGCGGGGATGGCAGGTGACCGGCAGTAAGACCACGCAGGATGGCGTCGAGGCGGCGCGGATGTGCGGCATCGACGGCTATCCGCTGCGTCTGGAGCCGCAGCTGGTCTGCGACACCGAAGATCTGGATGCCTTAATGAACGTTGACGCGCTGGTCATTACCTTACCGGCGCGGCGAACCGGACCGGGAGAGGACTTTTATCTTCAGGCGGTACAGGAGATCGTCGATACCGCGCTGGCGCATCACGTGCCGCGCATCATATTCACCAGCTCAACGTCGGTTTACGGCAACGCCAGCGGCACGCTGAAAGAGAACTCGCCCCGCAACCCGCAAACCGCCAGCGGGCGGGTGCTGAAAGAGCTGGAGGACTGGCTGCATAACCTTCCCGGTACCTCGGTGGACATTCTGCGCCTCGCCGGGCTGGTGGGGCCGTCTCGTCATCCGGGGCGCTTTTTTGCCGGAAAATCCGCGCCGGACGGCCAGCACGGCGTCAATCTGGTGCATCTTCAGGATGTGATTGCCGCGATCGAACTGTTACTGCAGGCTCCGAAAGGCGGGCGCATCTATAATATATGTGCGCCTAAGCATCCCGCGCGCGGCGTCTTTTATCCGCAGATGGCCCGCGAGCTTGGGCTTCCCGTCCCCGTATTCTCTGATAACCCGGAGAACGGTAGCGGTAAGATCGTAGATGGCAGCCGTATTTGCAACGAACTGGGGTTTGAGTACCAGTACCCCGACCCGCTGGTCATGCCGATGGAGTAATGCGCCAGCGGTGAATCGCGTACCGTAAGGGGTAGCGATGAAACCACTGCTGGATGTGCTCGTCATTCTTGATGCCCTCGACAAAGAGGGCAGTTTTGCCGCCGCCTCGGCGAAGCTCTATAAAACGCCGTCGGCGCTGAGCTACACCATTCATAAGCTGGAAAGCGATCTCAATATTCAACTGCTTGACCGCAGCGGCCACCGGGCGCGCTTTACCCGTACCGGGCAGATGCTGCTGGAAAAGGGGCGCGACTTGCTGCACACCGCCCGCGAACTGGAAAAGCTGGCCGTCAGGCTGCAGCAGGGCTGGGAAAATGCGCTGATACTCAACGTCGACGCCACCTTTCCGTTCCCGCTGTTGGCTCCCGCGATCGCGGCGTTTTATCACCAGCATCACGCCACCCGCCTTGAATTCCGCCGCGATACCCCGGGCGCAAACTGGCAGATGCTGATGGAAGGGCGGGCGGATCTTCTGCTCGGCGTGCTGGGCGACCCGCCGGCGCTCAGCGGCTGCGGCTCTGTTCTGCTGGGAGAAGTGGCGCAGGCGTTTGTTGTTGCGCCCCGGCATCCGCTTGCGCAGATTGCCGGCCCGCTGGGCTGGCGGACGTTGCGCCGTCATCGGGCGATTGTGGCCGACGGCGCGTGGCCGCAGATTGACGCTCAGGATAGCCTGGCGGTATTCGATCTTTCCGCCCGGCTGACGCTGCTGTGCGCCGGACTGGGATGGGGCTATTTGCCGCTATTTCAGGTACAGCCTTTCATCGCCCGCGGCGAGCTACAAATATTAAAAACCACGGTGCCTGAACCGGTCAATCGCGCGTGGATAGGCTGGAATGAAGATATTTGCGGCCAGGCGGGCGAGTGGTGGCGAAAGGAGATATTAGCAAATAGTGCTATCCATCAGGTCTATAATACTAAAATCGTATGAATATTAATCTGTTAGAGAATCGCCGTAACTATTAAGCCTTGTAACATCTTGTCATCGTGCCAGTAGTTGTTGCAAAATACGCGTCCTGAAAATCAGAAACTGGCCGACGCTTTTTTAAAGTGTCGGTTATTTTTTTGGTTGAAAGACACATCATTCAATACCAAGAGGCCGGGCTTCGTACCGGATAGATATTTACTAAAAACCGACAGTGGTTGTCGCTGAGGAATACAAAGAAATGGGGCAATTTTTTGCTTACGCGCTGGCGTTCACCGTAAAAGGGGATAACTATGTCGCATAACGCTACTCCAAAAACCTCTCGCGTGGAATTACGTAAAACGCTTACGTTGATTCCGGTTGTCATGATGGGCTTGGCCTATATGCAGCCGATGACGCTGTTCGATACGTTTGGTATCGTCTCTGGATTGACTGATGGTCACGTTGCGACGGCTTACGCCTTCGCGCTGATCGCCATTCTTTTCACGGCGCTGAGCTACGGTAAACTGGTTCGCCGTTTCCCGTCGGCGGGTTCCGCTTATACCTACGCGCAGAAATCCATTAGCCCGGCCGTTGGCTTTATGGTTGGCTGGTCATCGCTGCTGGACTACCTGTTCATGCCGATGATCAACATTCTGCTGGCGAAAATTTACTTTGAAGCGCTGGTGCCTTCTATTCCATCGTGGATCTTCGTTGTCGCGCTGGTGGCCTTTATGACCATCTCCAACCTGCGCAGCATCAAGACCGTGGCGAACTTCAACACCCTGATCGTTATCCTGCAGATGGGCATCGTGGCGGTGATTGTTGGCCTGATTATCTACGGCGTTATGCACGGCGAAGGTGCGGGCACGCTGACCAGCACCCGTCCGTTCTGGTCTGAAGGCGCGCACGTGGTGCCGATGATTACCGGCGCGACCATTCTGTGCTTCTCGTTCCTCGGCTTCGACGGTATCTCTTCGCTGTCTGAAGAGACAAAAGACGCAGAGCGCGTGATCCCGAAGGCCATCTTCCTGACCGCGCTGATTGGCGGCCTGATCTTTATCGGCGCTTCCTACTTCCTGCAGCTGTACTTCCCGGATATCTCGCGCTTTAAGGATCCGGACGCATCGCAGCCTGAAATCATGCTGTACGTGGCGGGCAAAACCTTCCAGTGGGGCGTGCTGATTTTCTCCAGCGTCACCGTACTGGCGTCCGGCATGGCCGCGCACGCGGGCGTTTCCCGTCTGATGTATGTGATGGGCCGCGACGGCGTGTTCCCGACGCGCTTCTTCGGCTACGTGCATCCGAAATGGCGGACTCCGGCGTGGAACGTACTGCTGGTTGGCGCAATTGCGCTGCTGGCGATTAAATTCGACCTCGTCACGGCGACGGCGCTGATTAACTTCGGTGCGCTGGTGGCGTTCACCTTCGTTAACCTGTCGGTGATCTCCCAGTTCTGGATCCGTGAAAAGCGCAACAAAACGCTGAAAGACCACTTCAACTATCTGGTTCTGCCGGTATGCGGCGCGCTGACCGTTGGCGCACTGTGGATCAATCTGGAAGAGAGCTCCATGGTTCTCGGCCTGATCTGGGGCGGTATTGGTCTGGTCTACCTGGCCTGCGTGACCAAAAGCTTCCGCAACCCGGTACCGCAGTACGAAGACGTTGCCTGATCGCGTTTGGTGATGTGAAAAGCCGGAGGGAGACCTCCGGCTTTTTTGTTTCTGGCGTTCCGCAGGCCGGGCAGGAGCTCGGGTAACCGCTACTCAAAGCAGGCGCTGCGCTCCCGGCACTCGTCGCAGCTTGGCGACCGGCAGATAACTTCCCCCTGCTGGAGCAAACAGCGCTGACGGTAAAAGAACTTTTTCCAGCGCATATTGTGTTCGTTCATCGCCACCAGCTGCGGAAAGCAGTCGATCATCAGCAGGCGCAGTTCGGCGCGCGACGCAAGGCCCAGATCCTGCCAGAGATGGTTAAACGCCAGCGAAACCTCGGCGATAATCTGCGCCATCGGCCCGGCCTCCTGCTGCATCCAGCCCGCTAGCCACGCGCCCAGCTGCTGGCGCTCCTCCTCGCGGGTAGCGTTGAGTTCGCTCATCAGGCGGCGGCGGGTTAGCGCCTCGCCGTCCAGCGGCGTCTCCGCCTCGCCCAGGCGTCGCCGCAGCGCCTGCCAGTCGCGCGCGCTAAGCCCCATGCGCAGCGGAAAGCTGCCTTTCCCCGCGTGGTACAGCAGCCATAAGCGCCGCAGCCAGTCGAGCGGCGGCATCAGGCGACCCCCTTATGCGGTAGCGCGGCAGGCCAGCTCCCCCGGCGCTGCTGCCACCACGCGGGCAGCACTTCGGAGACCGGCCGCCACGCGCCGTCAACGCACGGTTCAATGCCTTCCTGTTCCAGCATTTGCCACGGCGTATGGCCGATACGCACGCAGAATACGGCTTTAACGTCCGCCAGCAGTTCGAGGATCGCCGCGAACCGGGCCGCGTTATCCTGCGGCTCGCACTCTTCGCGCCCCTGACAATATTTAGGCGTAAACCGTTCGTTGACCAGCACCATGCCGGCGGCCGAGAGGCTGTAGATAGAGAACCGGTCGGTGTGGCCAAAGTGGCAATCAATCACGTCCCCGCGGCTTGACGCCACGGCGACCAGGCAGGCGTCATCGGCTTCAGATTCGCCGCGGGTGGCAATGCTGGCGTGCAGCTGCGCGCGCTGGTGGAGGATTGGCAGCCAGGCCGGGAGGCTCTCCGGGGCCGGAAGCTGGGCAAACTGCTGGCTGCGGTCTTCGCCAAGCATCCCGATGGCGTCGGCGCGGCACTGGTGGCAGTGGGTCATCTGCGGCATCACTTCTCCGCACCGGCTGCGGGTGGCGGCGAGCGTCTCTGCGTCCGGCTCCGGCTGGCCGTTGAGGCCAAACACCGTGCCGTGCTCCGGCCTGGCGATCAGCGGCATAATATTATGGATAAACGCGCCGCTGGCCCGCAGCGCGCGGCTCACGTCGGCCATGCCGCTATCGTTGATGCCGGGGATCAGCACCGAATTTATTTTCACCAGCACGCCCTGGGCGGTCAGCCTGCGCACGCCCTCCAGCTGACGAGCAATCAGAATCTCTCCCGCTTCGCGTCCGCTGTAGCGCTCGCCGTCCAGCCATAGCCAGGCGTAGATTTGCGCGGCAATCTCCGCGTCGAGGGTATTAATGGTGACCGTGACGTGGTCAACCCCGACGTCCAGCAGGCGATCCACGGCGTCAGGCAGCATCAGCCCGTTGGTCGACAGGCATAACTTCAGGTCCGGCAGCTGTTCGCGGATCAGCTCCAGGGTACGGAAGGTGCGGGCAATATTGGCGAGCGGATCGCCGGGGCCGGCGATGCCGACCACCGAAAGCTGCGGGATCGCCTGTGCGACCTGACGCACTTTGACGACCGCCTGCTCAGGCGTGAGCAGCGTTGACGATACGCCGGGGCGGGACTCATTGCTGCAATCGAATTTGCGATTACAGTAATTGCACTGCAAATTGCAGGCGGGCGCGACGGGCAGATGCATCCGCGCAAAACGGTGATGCCCATTACGAGAGTAGCAGGGGTGCGCGGCAGCTTTATCGGCCACAAGCGGCGTCAGGGCGCTGTCATCCGCCGGGCGGCAGGCTGGGCCGCCAGAAAAAGAGGAGCAGGAAGTCATGGTCATACCTTCGTGGTTGGGCGATACCTTCCTGCTGCAAATGCTGTACCAGAGGTCAATTTCGCAACCGCATGAAAAATAGACTTTTTAACCGGCAACCCGCGTCCCTGAATTGTCGCAATTCCGCCGCGCTGGCGACAATGTCCGGAATCTCACATAACGCTTCACAGTCGCGGCATGGTGATATCCATAATCTGAATGCGATACGCCACCTGGCGCGGGGTCATGCCGAGCAGCCGCGCCGCTTTGGCCTGCACCCAGCCCGCTTTCTCCAGGGCGGCGATCAGCCGCTGGCGCTCGTCGAGGCTGTTGTCGAGCCAGCCGTCTTCCGTCTGGCCGCCGTTGGGCAGCGCTTTCGGCGGGTTATCGCGATGGTTGAACAGAATCACGTCCCGGTCGATCAGGCCGCTTTCCGACATCACCGCCGAACGTTCGAGACAGTTTTCCAGTTCGCGGACGTTTCCCGGCCAGCTGTACTCCATCAGCAGGCGAATTGCCCCATCGCTGATGCGCAGCGTTCGCCCCTGGCTGTGGGCGATTTTACGTACCAGAAAATGCGCCAGTTCGGCGATATCCTCCTGGCGCTCGCGCAGCGGCGGCAGCGCGATAGGCATTACGTTCAGGCGGTAGTATAGATCCTCGCGAAAATGACCCAGCCGCACTTCCTCTTCCAGATGGCGGTTGGTCGCCGCAATAATGCGCACGTTGACGCGCAGGGTTTCGTCGCCGCCGACGCGCTCCATCTCCCCCTCTTGCAGAATACGCAGCAGCTTAGCCTGAAACGAGGCGCTGCTTTCGCCGATCTCATCGAGGAATAAGGTGCCGCCGTCCGCCAGCTCAAAGCGGCCTTTCCGCTGGCGCACCGCGCCGGTAAACGCGCCTTTCTCATGGCCGAACAGCTCGCTCTCCAGCAGATTGTCCGGCAGCGCCGCGCAGTTAAATTTGACGAATGCGGCGGCGGCGCGCGGGGAATTATGATGAATGGCGTTGGCGATCAGCTCTTTCCCGGTGCCGCTCTCGCCGCGCACCAGCACCGTGGTATCCCAGCGGGAGACCTGACGGATAATGTCCATAATCTGCCGCATCGCCGGGCTTTTGCCGACCATATTCTCCAGGCCGAAACCGCGCGAAGGGGTACAGGCGCGCGGGCGCTCAACTCGGGGGCTCTGCTGCGCCGGCTGCGGGGCGGAGGTCGGCAGAATCATCAGGCGAATCGTCTGGGCCACCAGATTGGCGACGGTTTCGAGAAAGCGCGTGCAGGCGGGTAGCCGCTCTTCCTGACGCGCCATCGGCTGCGCCGCCAGTACGCCGATGGGCCGGGAGTGGGGGCCCATCAGCGGAACGGCGATAAACGGCAGGTCGTAGTCGTACAGGCTCAGACGATCGAGAAAGCGCTGGTCATCGGCGACGCGCGGCAGCACCAGCGACTGGCCCTGCGCCAGCACGGTACCGACCAATCCTTCCCCCGGCCGGTAGCGAATTTGCGTACTGCCGGGCAGCGTCTGGTTTTCCGTTTGCTGCAGCGCTTCGATGCTCAGGATCTCCTGCTGGCTGTCGTACAGGCAAATCATCCCGTGCTGCATAAACGCATCGTTATGTAAAACGCTCAGCACCTCCTGCAGGGTTTTGCTCGCTTCGGTGGCGCGGCTCAGCACCACGCTTATCCGCTGCATGGCGGTAAACTGCTGGGAGAGATCGAAGCGCCTGACGGTGGTGTCCGAATCGGATTTATGGATCATTGCTCACCTCCGGTCAGGGTATCAAAGAGCGGGAATCGCAGAACGAGGCTGGTGCCTCCCTGCGGGCGCGAAGCCAGTTCAATCGCGCCGCGGTGGTAGGCGACCAGCGTTTGGATCAGCCGCAGCTCCATCCCTTTGCCGGGAGAGTTTAAGGCATCGGGTGAGTGGGCGTAGCGCACCTGCAGCAGCGGTACATTGTCGTTGAGATACAGCGAGAGCCAGCCCTCGTCCTCTTCGGCATAAAGCTCGATCTCCAGCGGTACGGAGGGCAGTTCAGCGGCGAGGGCCAGCGTCCGATCGAGCCATAAACTTAAGCAGGCCAGCATCTGGGTACGCTGGCCGAAGCCGACCAGATGCGGCGATGCCATGTCAACCCGCAGCCGCGCGCGGTCGTCAAAGCGGGTGCGGTAGAGGGCGTACAGGTCGTCAAAGAAGGGCTGAAGCGGCCAGACGGCGCTGCTTTCCAGCTCGAGAGAAGGGCGGCAGCGCTGCAGTCGCGCCATGGCCTCTTCGCCTTCGCGCCACGCCGCGTCCAGCGCCACGTTGCCGCTGCCTTCGCCGTTCAGCCGACGGGCCGCCGCCAGCATATTGATCGGGCAATTAAGCTGAATCAGCGCCGCGTCCAGCGACTCGCGAATGGCGGCCAGCAGCTTTCCGGCGGTCATCTGCTGCTTCAGACGGTCGAGACGGCCCTGCTCCTGCTGCTGGCGCTGCTGGGTGCAGTCGGCGATCACCACCAGCGTGCGCGCCGGGGCGCTGTCGACAAAATAGCGGCTGGCTTCTTCGCTTACGCCGGGCAGCGCCCAGCAGGTCACCGACAGCCAGCGGACCGCGCCGCGAACCACCACCGGCAGGATTTGCTCCGCGCCGGGCCCCATTTTGCGCGGTGAAATCTGGAGCTCGACCAGCAGCTCTTTTCCGCCGCAGTCCGCGCAGTACGTTTTGTAGGCGAGATTATCCATCACCACCCGATCCTGCTCATCCACCACGACCACGGCGGCGGGGATGTTGTTGAGCACCGCCTCCATCAGCGTCATATGATTGCGCAGCCGCTGTTCCAGGGTATAGCTGACGCTGATGTCCCGCTGCATCGCCAGATAATGCTCCAGCTCGCCCTGGGGATTCAGCACCGGCGTAATGTCGATATCCACCAGATACAGGCCGCCGTCGCGGCGCTGATTAATCAGCTGGCCGCGCCACGGCTGGCGCTGAAGCAGGGTTTGCCACATCTGCTGGTAGATTTCTCGCGGCGTCTGGCTGCTGGCCAGCAGGCGCGGGTTTTGATTGAGCAGTTGCGCCAGCGAATATCCGCTCTGGCGGCAAAACGCCGGGTTGGCGTAGATAATATTCGCCCGGGCGTCGGTGAGGGAAATGGCTACCGATGCCTGTTCGACCATCGTAAAAAATAGCCCCGGATGTTGTTGAGTCAGCGCACCGGCAATCGCCTCGGGTACGGCGTTATCGAGCATCATATTCAGGGTCATCGCAAACTCCTGTGTCGCAGTTATGACAATTTGTCCGACACCGTGACGAGAACGCCGCGGCGTTTGTCGAATCTCGATAACCATGCAAAGCGTGCGCCCTTATCGGCGTGATAAGCAGAAACATTGATCCGGTAGGGGAAAAACCAGCGCTTTTTCATTTTAAGCGGCCCGCCGGCCCCGCTGCGGGCGGCGGGCGGGCGCGGAAGCGATCGTTTTGGGGCAGGGGTGAGCCGCGATAGTGCAAAGAAACCTGGCACAGCCTTCGCAATACCTCTGCGAGAACGCGTGTTTTCAATCCCCCTTTCCGACAGGAGCGCAATATGGCGAACATTGGTATTTTCTTTGGCACCGATACCGGTAAAACCCGCAAAATCGCGAAAATGATCCACAAACAGCTGGGCGAGCTGGCGGATGCCCCGGTCAACATTAACCGCACGACGCTGGACGACTTTATGGCCTATCCGGTGCTACTGCTGGGCACGCCGACGCTCGGCGACGGCCAGCTGCCGGGGCTTGAGGCCGGATGCGAAGGCGAATCATGGAGCGAATTCATCAGCGGCCTCGACGACGCCAGCCTGAGCGGGAAAACCGTGGCGCTGTTCGGCCTCGGCGACCAGAAAGGCTACCCGGACAACTTCGTTAGCGGGATGCGTCCGCTGTACGACGCTCTGCGCGCGCGCGGCGCGCAGATAATCGGCAGCTGGCCAAATGAGGGCTATGAATTCAGCGCCTCTGCGGCGCTGGAAGGCGAACGCTTTATTGGGCTGGTACTGGATCAGGATAACCAGTTCGACCAGACCGAAGCGCGTCTGGCGAGCTGGCTTGAGGAGATTAAACGCGCGGTGCTGTAGGCGTTAACGGGTAGCCGCGAGGCTACCCGCACAGGCCCGGCTGACGGGAGATCGTTTGTTCCAGCCACTGGCGCTGATGGCGCTGCTGGCTCTGCTGCCAAAGATAATCGCGCGCGCTCTCCAGCGCCTGCTGCGGCTCCATGGGCGCGGCGGGACGAATTGCTTCACACCATAAAAGATGCCACCCCAGTTCGCTGGCGACGGGGAGGCTCAGGGCGTTTTCCGCCAGTGAAAACAGCGCGGTCTCAAGCTGGGGATAGAGCAGCCCGCGGCTAATCCAGCCCAGACGGCCCTCTTCCAGGGCGCTTGGGCAGTGGGAATGGCGGCGAGCCAGCGGAGCAAACGCGTCCCGGGAGGCGTTGATTTGCCGATACAGGCCGAGGATCCGCTGGTGTACGGCTTCGCGGTCGCCATCGACCGTCAGCAGCAGGTGGCGGGTCAGACGCTGCTCCGGGCGCATAAACTGCGTCTGGTGGCGCAGGTACCAGGCCTGCACCGTGGAGAGATCCGGCTGCGGCGCCTGGCGGGCGATATCGGTAAAGCCGACCTCCAGTCGGGCGTGATGCAGCACGATGGCTGCGCGCTCCGGCGGCGTAAATTCCCCCTCGTCGAGCCAGACGGCAAGGGAGGCGGCGATATTCTCCAGCAGCGCCGCCGGAATATCGCTTTCCGGGACCCGCGCGACGATCGCCTGCTCCATATGGCACTGACGTTGCCAGGCCTGTTCAAAAGCCTGCGTATCGGCCGGCTCCAGGGCCGTCGGGTCGCTATTCCAGCGGCTGCGCGCCAGCCGCTGCCGGGCAAAACGTTGCCATGCGTTCATTCTTCTCTCTCCTCTATAAGGGTGATGGCCCGCGCCGGAACCCTGAACCAGCGGCCGCTAAAGTCCACGGTGTAGCTGTCGCCGGTCTCTCCGCGATCGGTCGCCTCGATGCGTCCCCGCTGGCCGGCGCTCACGACCACATCGCCGTTGACCGCAAGCGCCATCTGGCAGGTCACGCTATCCCCATATTGCAAGTTTCCGGCCAGCCACGGCTGGGTGATGGGGATCAGCTCCTGTTCGCGGCAGCCGATGATCCGATCGGTTTCCGGAAAGTGGATCTGGTAGATAATCTGATCCTGCAAAAAAACGCCCCAGTCGCGGACAAAGCCGGTGCTGCCGCGCCTGACCAGCAGCGCGCCGGGGGCGAAGCCCGCCACGGTGCCGTCGTTACGAATCGCGCGTACGACGCGGACCTCTTCGCTAAAGGTGAATTTCGGTCTCATGTTCCGCTCTCCTGAAACTGTTGCTGATAGCTCTCCGCAAGCAGTCGTCGCGCCAGCAGCCAGTGAGCGCGGGCGTTTTCCTCCAGCCGGTTTTGCAGCGGCACCTCGGCGCGCAGTTTGCGGTGAAAGGTTGCCAGCACCGGCAGGCAGCAGCGGCCAAGCAGTTCGGGCTGATAGGGGACGGCGAAAAACTGGAAAAAGGATTCGGCGGAGCGAAGTTCGTCCACGCCGGGAATTTGATAAAACCACTCCATCATTACCCCCTCGCCCGCAGGGCGGATTCACCGCACAGCTCGTCGTAGATAGCCACCAGCTCATAATCTTTCGGGCTGCGCTTCCAGTTCTCGGCGAAGCGGCGGATGGCGGGCAGCAGCTGGTTAATTTGCGCGGCGTTAAGGTGATAGCCCATCTGGTCAAATACGCCGTTGACCGCCTGACGCCCGGAGTGTTTACCCAGCACCAGCCGGTAGCTGCGGCCCATCAGGGAAGGGGCGATCGACTGATAGCTCTCGCTGTCGCGCAGCAGCGCCGCCACGTGGACCCCTGATTCATGGGTAAACACCAGCTCGCCGACCAGCGGCTGCTGCGGGTCGATGGCGCGCTGGGCGGCTTCGGCGACCCTCTGACAGAGCGCGGGCAGCGCCGGAAAATGCACGCCGGTCTTCACGCCGAGGCAGCGCTCCAGGCCCAGCGCGACGGTTTCCAGCGCCGCGTTGCCCGCCCGCTCGCCGAGGCCGAGGATCGTCGTATTCACGCTGGTGGCCCCGGCGCTTACCGCCGCTAGCGTATTGGCGGTGGCCATACCCAGGTCGTTGTGGGCGTGCATTTCGATTTCCCCGGACCAGACTTCGCGCAGGGCCGAGATTTGCGCCGCGGTAGTGAGGGGGTCGAGCAGGCCGACCGTATCGGCATAGCGCAGGCGGGCGGCGCCGCACTGCTGCGCGACCTCGGCGATAGCGCGCAGGGCCTGGACGCCGGCGCGCGAGGCGTCCTCGCAGCCGATGCATACCCGCAGACCGAGCGTATGCGCAAGGCGGATAAACATCGCCAGCCGCTCCAGCAGCACCGTCAGCGGCTCGCGCAGTTTGTACTGCCGCAGCTTATCTGAAGCCGGAATCGAAATATCCACCCAGTCAACGCCCAGATCGGCGCTCTGGCGGATTTCCAGCGCGTTCATCCGGCACCAGGTCATCAGCGTCGCGTCGGGCAGCTGACGACGCACCAGCTGGATCCGCGCGATCTCCTCGTCCCCCATCGCCGGGGTGCCGACCTCCATCGCCGTAATCCCTGCGGCATAAAGCGCCTCGGCAATGGCGACCTTTTCGCTGGTGCGAAAGGCGACGCCGGGGCTCTGTTCGCCGTCGCGCAGGGTGGTATCGTTAATCAGCACGCGTCCCATCAGCCACCTCCGCCTTAGCCGTAAACCGGCGTGAAGACGGCGTCCGCCGGGCGCGGCTTGCCGTTGTGCCAGTAGGGCGACAGCGCGCGCAGCCGGTCGATAATCGGCGGCAGCGCGGTGACGACGTAATCGATCTCTTTCTCCCGGGTGTAGCGCGAGAGGGAAAAGCGGATGGTGCCGTGGGCGGCGGTATAGGGGATATTCATCGCCCGCATCACGTGGGAGGGTTCCAGCGAGCCTGACGTGCAGGCGCTGCCGCTGGAGGCGGCGATCCCGGCCTGGTTGAGCAGCAGCAGAATGGCCTCACCCTCAATAAACTCAAAGGCCAGATTCGCCGTGCCGGGCACCCGCGGCTGGCTACCGCCCATCACCATGACCGACGGTACGCTGGCCAGCAGTCGATGTTCCAGCCTGTCGCGCAGCTGGCCGATATGCGCCATTCCCGGCAGATGAATATTCGCCAGCTCGCAGGCCGCGCCCATGCCGACGATTCCGCAGATATTTTCCGTCCCGGCGCGCCGACCGTACTCCTGATGACCGCCGCGCAGCAGCGGGCGAAAGCGCGTTCCCCGGCGCAGATAGAGGCAGCCTACGCCTTTTGGTCCGTGAAACTTATGCGCCGAGCAGGAGAGCATGTCGATGCGGGTCTCGCCCACGGCAATCGGCATTTTGCCCACCACCTGTACCGCATCGCAGTGAAACAGCGCCCCTTGTTCATGGGCCAGCTCCGCCATTTCGGCGATCGGGAAAAGCACCCCGGTTTCGTTATTCGCCCACATGGCGCTGACCAGCGCGACGCGCGGGCTGAGCGCGGCGCGGAACTGCGCCATGTCCAGCGCTCCCTCGCTATCCACCGCGATGCGATGGATCAGGTAGCCCTGGCGCTCCAGGTGCTCGCAGGCCGCCAGCGTCGCCGGATGTTCGACCGCGCTGGTGATAATTTCGCGCCGCTCCGGCAGCAGGGCGATGGCCGAGGCGATGGCGGTGGCGGTAGCTTCGGTGGCGCAGGAGGTAAAGATGATCTCGCTGGGATACTCCGCGCCCAGCAGCGCCGCGGTCTGTTGATGCGCGCGCTCCAGAGCCGCCTGGGCCGGTATGCCAAAATCGTGTATCGACGAGGGGTTGCCGTAAAAGTCGGTCAAAAAGGGCATCATCGCTTCCAGAACCATCGGGTCCAGACGGGTGGTGGCGTTGTTATCGAGATAAACCTGTTTCATCTTGTCCCCCTAGGGTCAGTTAACCGCGGCTCAGGCCGCCACCACTTCCATATAACAGCCGGTACGTTCCATCAGTTTTTGCTGCAGCCAGGCCAGGGTCATATCTGTCATCATGCAGCCGCTACAGCTGCCGGAGAGGCTGACGGTCACCTGGTGGTTGGCGACGCTGAGCAGCGACATATCGCCGCCGTCGGCCTGAATATGCGGGCGCAGTTCAGCGATGGTCTCGACGACGCTCTGCCAGTGCGGATCTTTGCCGCTGGCCGCGGCGGGCGGCGTCTGCGGCGGCTGCGCGAGGATCTCCGCCAGCGCCAGCTCGATTTTTTCGTGGCAGGCGGTGCAGCCGCCGCCCGCTTTGGTGTAGTTGATCACCTCTTCAAGGGTGGTCAGGCCGTTGTTCTGCACCGCGCGGCGAATGTGTCCTTCATCGACGCCGAAGCATTTGCAGATCAGCTTGCCCTCCTCATGCTCTTCCTCCAGGCTTTCGCCGCGAAAGTTGGCGATGGCCGCGCGCAGGGCCTCCTGGCCCATCACCGAGCAGTGCATTTTCTCCGGCGGTAGCCCGTCGAGATAATCGGCAATCTGCTGATTGGTTATCTGCCCGGCTTCGGCCAGGGTATGGCCGATAATCAGCTCCGTCAGCGCGGAGGAGGAGGCGATGGCGCTGCCGCAGCCGAAGGTCTGGAAGCCCGCTTCCTGGATAATTTCGCTTTGCGGGTCAACGCGCAGCATCAGGCGCAGCGCGTCGCCGCAGCTTAATGACCCCACATCGCCTACCGCGTTGGCGTTGTCCACCACGCGCGCGTTGCGGGGATTAAAAAAATGGTCTTTCACTTTCTCGGAGTAATTCCACATGCTGTCAGCTCCAGGGATGATGACGGAAAACGCCGGGGCGCGGTTCACCGCAGGAGTGCGGTGGCGTTAACGAACTAGCAAATGCGATACCAGAGAATAAAATGCAATATTTTCAATTTGTTATATTTTGCCCTGACAAGATGCGCCCGACAGTGTCGGGATGTTTTGTGGGCTTTGTCACACAAACGACACGGCTAGCGGCGCGGGTCCGGTTCCTCATGCCACTCCTGTTCCTGCAGCAGACGGGTAAAGCGCTCCGGGTCGCGCTGGCGCGCATTTTTGCGCTGCCCTTTGTCGTACCAGTAAAGCTGGATCTCCTGCAGTAAGCCGACGATGGTAGTGTCGGCGGGAACGCGTTCGGCGCGGACGCCGACCTGCAGCAGCTGACGAAAAACCGCGTCGCCAATCGCCACGCAGAACAGCGTGACGCAATCCTCAAGGGCGTGGACCCGCCTGGCGATCTTCTCCGTCTGGTGGCCGTTCTCAACGGAGAAATCAACCACCCGGATCAGGGTGACCCGATCCGCCTTGACGCCGTATACCACCAGCCGCGGCGTGGCGCCAAAATGCTGATCGACATGACGATAGTCGGAACTGGCGAAGGCGACCTTCATAGACCACTCATCGGAGTGGACCATATCAAACTGACGGTTAATCGGCGGCATAGGCGCCTCCTGTGAAGAGTGAAGATTCGGTGTTCTGGCGAAGCGGCGATCGGTAGCGGGCGAGGTGGTGATGGCGCTCGCGCATCAGGTTTGCCAGCTCGAACAGCGTATCGCGCATTCCGCTGTACCCCTGACGCACCCGGCGGAATTCACCGAGCTTGTCAAAGATCGGAAAACCCGCGCGCACCAGCGGCAGCGCAAACTGCTCCGCCAGGTCGCAGGCGTGGGAGTTGGCCACCAGCAGGTCGGCGGGTTGGGCGCACAGCAGCGTTTGCAGATCCTCCAGATCTCCCGGCACCACGCGTTCCACCGGCAGTTGGCGCAGGCTGGGATGGCCGGTAGGAGCCACCAGCGGGCCGGGCTGCATCCCCTGGCTGTTGGCGAAATCACACCACGCCGCCAGCAGATCGCCTTCCGCCGCTATCGCCATGCGCTGGCCCTGAAGCCACATATGACAGTCGATCATCGCATCCTGCAGCTGACCGCGCTGGCGCTCCAGCCACGGGGGAACGGCGCGTCCGGAAATTTTCGCCAGTTGATGAATAAAGGCGTCGCAGCGATCGAGGGTCATCAGGTGCGGCAGGGCGATAACCTCGCCCCGGCAGCGCGGGGCCAGCAGCGATGACGCGCGGTGGAGGGAGACGCCAATGGCGAAGCTGCACAGGCTTTGTCCCATCTGTTCTATCTGGCGCAGCGGCGTCCCGCCCTGGGTCAGCGGCGAGAAATCGCCTTGCGCCAGGTGCCCATCCATCGATTGTGCCAGGTCCGGCAGGATTATCGGCTGCAGACCAAAGGCTTCGACGCATCGGCGCAGCCACTCGATATCGCCCGGCGAGCAGAGGTGGCTGACCAGCAGGTTGACCCGGCGATTGCGCTGAGCCGGGCGCGGCGTCGGCGCAACCCACTGCTCAATGACGCTCTCGAGCACCGCGCTGAAGCCGTTTTCCATGGAACCATAAAAATCCGGCGTGTTAACGGTTAATATCGCCACGCCCTTGTGCCGGGGATACTCTTCGCGAAACTGGCGAACCACGCGGGAAATGTCGCTGCCCTGAGCCTCAGACAGCCCGGTACTGAGCAGCACGATAGCCTGCGGCGCGTTGCGCTGGCAGAGGGTATCCAGGGCGGTGAAAATATTGCCGTCCGCGCCCATAATCGTCGAGGTGGGGTCCATCGCCGTCGACTGCAGGGGAACCGGGTCGTGGAAGTGTTGAATAAAAAAGACTTTGGCGAAGGCGCTGCATCCCTGCGCGCCGTGGACCAGAGGAATACTGTGTTCGATCCCGAGGCTGGCGAGGATGGCGCCGAGCGGCTGGCCGGTCTTGATCGGGCTGACCGCCAGCGGTTTATCGGTGCGGAAAATGTCTGCCATGGTGAACTCCTTAGCGCCACGGGGCGCGGGCATGGGTTTGCGGCCAGATGGGACTGTCGATGGTCTGACACAGCTGGCGGGCGAGGGTGACGATCCCCTTGTAGCCGGCGAAGGCGTGTTCGCGCTCCTGATTGATATCGAGAAACGGCAGCCTGGCTTTATAGGCGGTGTACATATTGCGTCCGCCGGCAATCATCAGGTCGGCCTGATAGCGATAGACCACATCCAGCAGCGTGCGGGCGTTGCCTTCTTCCAGCATGACCGCCTCTTCGCCCATCAGCTCGCGGATCCGCTGTTTATCCTCTTCGGTGGATTTACGCGTGCCGGTTGCCACCACGGTCATGCCCAAATCCTGCAGCGCCGAGACCACCGACCAGGATTTCACCCCGCCGGTATAGAGCAGCGCTTTGCGGCCGCGCAGCCGTTCGCGCCACGGCTGTAGCGCCAGTTCCGCCGCCTGTTCCTCCCGCGCAATCAGCGCTTCGGTGCGCTGACGAAGGTCGTCGTCGCCCAGCAGCGCCGCCAGCTGGCGCAGGGCGTCAGAGGTGGCGCGGATCCCGTAGAAGCTGCCTTCGAACCACGGCGTGCCGTAGCGCTGCTCGAGGGCTCTGGCGACGTTGATTAACGCCCGCGAGCAGACCAGCATATTGGCCTGCGCCCGGTGCATGGTCTGGATCTCGGCGAAGCGGCCATCGCCGGAGAGGCTGCCGAGCACGCGGATCCCCAGCTCGTCGAGCAGCGGCTGAATATGCCAGAACTCGCCGGCAATATTGAATTCGCCAATCAGGCCAATATCGTGACGCTGCTCCGGGGCAAAGGGCGTGCTCTCCGGCCAGGGCGCGGGCTCGCGCTGGCCGATGACCCGTTTGACCATGACGTCGCCCGCCAGCCGGTTACCGAGATTTTTACTGCCGTAGAAACCGGCGGCGTCAATGGCGATAACCGGTACGCCGGTGGCGGTCTGCGCGGCCTGGCATACCGCTTCGAGGTCATCGCCCTCCATGGCCGGTACGCAGGTGTTGTAGATAAAGACCGCCGCCGGATGATAGCGGGTGACGATATGGCGAACGGCGTGAAACAGGCGACGTTCGCCGCGGCCCATAATCACGTCCTGTTCGTTGAGATCGGTGGTGAACCCGAGCCGATTAAGGGTGGGGCCGGAGCTGGCGCTGCCGCGGTTATCCCATGAGCTTCCGGCGCAGCCGATAGGACCGTGGACCAGATGCGCCACGTCGGCAATGGGCAGCAGGGTTATCTGCGCGCCGTCGAACGCGCAGCCGCCGGCGGTGGCGCCGGGTTTGGGCGCGCTGCAGCCGGATTTTTGTTTATGGTTGTGTTCACAGGCCGGTTCATCCAGCAACGCCAGAATTTCATTTCCCTTCATAGTGACCTCGTTGACGGTGGGGGATGAGGGGGAAGATGCAATTCGCGCTCCATAAGCGGCGCCTTGATATTTAAAGAAAAAGGGTTGTTGGCTTTGCGACAAAGCCAACAATCGGACAAGGGATGGCGGCATGTGATGCTTTATAACCTATCGCGCTGGCATGGCTATGTGTTGCTGGAAGGCTGGCAGCGAGGGGGTTAGGCGCATCAAGAAGCCCGGAACAACCGTGAACGGAATATTCCCCTGACCGTAACGTGGGGAACGCGTCCATACGCGAAAAAAAGCCCGCGGGGTCAGCGGGCAACAAGCACAAAACAGGGATTAAAAAACGCGTTCTTCCAGAGGGTTATCCCGGTTAAGCCGCTTCGCCAGCCACGGCGGCAAACGGCCGGCCAGCAGCGTATTGATCGCCTCGCACTGGGCCTGAATCGTCGTCCCGGGCTGCGCTTTCATCGGGTGGATGCGATGGCGGATCAGCCGCGCGGCGGCGGGCCCGCCGATCTCCTGGCAAAACAGCAGCTGACAGTCCTCTATAAGCCGGGCGCGCACTTCGTTGGCCTCCTGCTGGTGGGGCGCGGAGGGGTAGCGGCGCAGATCGTGCAGCCAGCCGCCTTGCTCATCGAACGCGTAGATAAAAAACAGTCGTCCCTGGCCGAAATGGCCGTTAATCATCAGGCCATCCTGGGAGCAAAACGCCGCCAGCAGCTGCGGCGTTCGCTGGGCAGGGCGAACGATGCGTAAATGGGCGGGCAGCGCGCCCTGCAGGCTCGCCATCACCCGCGACCAGCGAGCGGGGGACATCACCGCCGTCGCGGAGGGGAAGCTGGCGGCCAGCTGCGGCTGGGTCAGGGTCGCCAGACGCTCTGGCGTCAGCGTCTCACCGCACTCCTGCGCCAGCCAGTCGACAATTTGCGCCGGCTGCAGGTCCGGCAGGGACTGAAACAGCGCCAGCATGCGCCAGAAAAGGGTATCGTTGTCGGACATCTCCAGCTCCTTATATCAATGCGCCGCGCGTCGCGCGCAGGCTTATCGGAAAGGCGGGGCGCCCCGGCTGCGGATTGACGTAGTAGCGGCGCCCCCCTTCCAGCGAAATCGCGCCGCCCCAGCGTTCAGCGTCGTTATGCTCAATCTGCAGCACTCGCGCCTCCAGATCCTGTTTCGCGATATAGGCGTACAGGTCCGCGCCGCGCTCACGGAAAATCACGATGGGCATACTCCCTCCTGGCCCCGCATGACGCGGGGCACCTGATGGTTAACGGACGAGATCGAAACTGTAATCGGTTTTGCCCAGCTGGCTGGTATCGCTATCCAGTTTCTCCAGTACGGCGTTCACCAGCGTCGTCACAATGTTCATCGCCCCTTCATAACCCCAGGTTGTCTGGCGGTGCAGATGGTGGCGGTCGAACAGCGGAAAGCCGAGGCGGATAAGCGGTACTTCAAAGGCTTTGCCCTTCGCCAGGGTGTCGCGCTGGATAAACTTGCCGTAGGAGTTGCCGATCATAAAGTCCGGCTGACGGGTGAACATCAGCGAACGGAAGTGCCACAAATCGCAGTTGATAAACACTTCGCTGTCGCGCCCGTACGGCGAGGCATCAAGCATTTTCTTCATCGCTTTTTGCCAGCGTTTGTTGGCGTTATGGCTCAGGATCACCGTCGGCTCGCAGCCCAGCTCCAGCAGGAAGCGGGTGAGGCCCATCACGAAGTCCGGGTCGCCGTACAGGCCAAATTTCTTGCCGTGCAGCCAGGTGTGGGAGTCGAGCATCATGTCAACCAGCCGGCCGCGCTCAAGGGTGAGGGCGTCGGCGATCGGCTTGCCGCTAAGCTGGCTGACGGTCATCAGCAGTTCATCGGTAGCGGCTAGCCCCAGCGGAATCGCGACCTCGGTGGCGGGCTGGTTCCACATCTCCTGCACCACTTTTTTGCTCTTCAGCAGCTGCCACGGCTGCAGAAGCAGCGTATCGATGGCGTCAGGAGCCTCTTTCATCTCCTGCTGCGTGGTGCCGCCGGAATACATCCGATAATGGCCGTCGGCGGGCGTGTCGAGAACTTCTGACGGATCGGAGAGCAGGCTGCACGGCACCGCCATCTGTTCCATCATCCGCTTTAATACGCGGAAGTTGCCGAGATAGGTTTCAAAGCCGGTCACCAGATTGAGCTTCTGCAGTTTGCCCGGCTGCCCCTGGTAATCCGCGGTGAAGGTTTTGGCGAAGCCTTCAAACATGTTGTCCCAGCCGGTGACGTGGCTGCCGATAAAGCTTGGCGTATGGGCATGGGGCACGGCGATGCTGCTATCGACGAAGCCATCTTTTTTGGCGTTGGCGATAAACGCCTGCAGGTCATCGCCGATGACTTCCGCCATGCAGGTGGTGGAAACCGCGATGATCTCCGGCTTGTACAGCGCGCTGGCGTTCTGCAGACCCAGATTCATGTTGTTGTTGCCGCCGAAGACCGCCGCGTCTTCGGTCATCGAGTCGGAGACGCAGGCGATCGGCTCTTTGAAATGGCGGTTAAAATAGGTGCGAAAGTAGGCCACGCACCCCTGGGAGCCGTGGACGTACGGCAGGGTATTGGCAAATCCCAGCGAGCAAAGCACCGCGCCAAGCGGCTGGCAGGCTTTCGCCGGGTCAACGGTCAGCGCCTCGCGCTGGAAATTCAGCGCTTCATACTCGGCGGTGGTGGTCCAGGCAAAGACCTCCTGCACGCGCTGGGCATCGTGCGCTTCCTCCAGCTGCCGCTTATTGCGGAACAGCTCCTGGTATTCATCCTGTTCGAATAGCGGATAGCAGCTATTAATTTTATCAATCGTTTGGCTCATGGTGTTCTCCTCCCGCGCCACAAATCGGTGAACAGACGGGACAGTGAGTGGGCAATCACGCAGACTTCAGCCACGGCGCGGTGAGTTCGTTCCACGCCGGGTTGTTCAGGGTCATATCCATATCGCGGGCGAAAATGGCGAAACCATCGTAGCCGTGGTACGGGCCGGAATAGTCCCACGAGTGCATCTGGCGGAACGGCACGCCCATTTTCTGGAAGATATATTTTTCCTTGATGCCGGAGCCGATAAGGTCGGGCTTCAGCGCCTTAACGAACGCTTCCAGCTCATAGCTGCTGGCGTCATCGAACAGCAGCGTGCCCTCTTTCAGATCCGGCAGGGTGCGGTCGTAGTCATCGTTATGGGCAAACTCGTACCCGGCGGCGATGATCTCCATGCCGAGATCCTCGTAGGCGCCGATAACGTGGCGTGGCCGCAGGCCGCCCATATAGAGCAGCACCTTACGCCCCTCCAGGCGCGGGCGATATTTGGCGATAATCGCCGCCATCTGCCCCTCATACCGGGCGATCACCGCTTCGGCGTTCGCGCGAATAGTATCGTCAAACTGGTCGGCGATTTTGCGCAGCGATTCGGCGATTTTGGTCGGCCCGAAGAAGTTGTACTCCATCCACGGAATCTGATGTTTTTCCTCCATATGGCGGGCGATATAGTTCATCGAACGGTAGCAGTGAACCAGGTTCAGCTTGACGAATGGGGTGTTTTCCATCTCCACCAGCGTGCCGTCGCCGGACCACTGCGCGACCACCCGTAGCCCCATCTCTTCAAGCAGGATGCGCGAGGCCCAGGCGTCGCCGCCGATGTTGTAGTCGCCGATGATCGCCACATCGTAAGGGGTGGTTTCAAACGGCTGTCCTTCGCGATTGTTGAGGATCCAGTCGCGCACCACGTCGTTGGCGATATGGTGCCCCAGCGACTGCGACACGCCGCGAAAGCCTTCGCAGCGTACCGGGATCACCGGTTTATCCAGCGCTTTGCTGCTGGCGTTGGCCACCGCGCTGATATCATCGCCGATCAGCCCCACCGGGCATTCCGACTGTATGGTGATCCCTTTGGTGAGCGGGAACAGCAGCTCCATCTCTTCAATCAGCTTGCTGAGCTTTTTATCGCCGCCGAAGACGATGTCGCGCTCCTGAAAATCAGAGGTGAAGTTCAGCGTGCCGAAACTATCGACGCCGCTGACCCCGGTGTAGTAGTTGCGTCGTCCGGCGCGGGAATACTGGCCGCAGCCGACCGGCCCGTGCGAGATGTGGGCCATATCCTTGATTGGCCCGAATACCACCCCTTTCGAGCCGGCGTAGGCGCAGCCGCGCACGGTCATCACGCCGGGTTGTGATTTGCGGTTAGAGATAATGCACTTGCCGACGCTCTCCATTTGCGGATCGCTGACCATCATGTGCTTTCTGCGCTCTTTTCGCGCGGTTTCCGGGAACACCTCCAGGACTTCCTGGATCAGCGCCAGATTACGTTCGCCCGTTGCGTTGGTCATCATTATTGTCCTGTGCTCAGGCCGCGCTTTCTTCGGCGGCGGTTTTACCAATGATGCTGGTGTCTTCTTCTTCCATGATGCCGAACTCCATCAGCAGCGACTCCAGCTCATCCATGGTGCAGGGTGTCGGCACCACTTTCATGGTGTTGTTGACGATCTTCTGCGCCAGGGTGCGGTATTCGTTGGCCTGCTGGCAGGCGGGGTCGTACTCGATAACCGTCATTCGGCGGATCTCCGCGCGCTGCACGATATTGTCGCGGGGGACAAAGTGGATCATCTGGGTCCCGAGCTTTTCCGCCAGGGCCATGATCAGTTCGTCTTCACGGTCGGTCTGGCGTGAGTTACAGATCAGGCCGCCGAGGCGCACCTTGCCGGATTTAGCGTATTTAACGATCCCTTTGGAGATATTGTTGGCGGCGTACATCGCCATCATTTCGCCGGAGCAGACGATGTAGATCTCCTGGGCTTTGTTTTCGCGGATAGGCATGGCGAAGCCGCCGCAGACCACGTCGCCGAGCACGTCATAGAAGACAAAATCGAGATCGTCCTCGTAGGCGCCTTCTTCTTCAAGAAAGTTGATCGCCGTGATCACGCCGCGCCCCGCGCAGCCGACGCCTGGCTCCGGGCCGCCGGATTCCGCGCAGCGCACGTCGCCGTAGCCAATTTGCAGCACGTCTTCGAGCTCGAGATCCTCGACCGAGCCGACTTCCGCGGCCATCTCCATAATGGTGTTCTGTGCTTTAGCGTGCAGGATCAGGCGGGTGGAGTCCGCCTTCGGATCGCAGCCGACGATCATCACTTTCTTACCCATCTCCGCCAGCGCGGCGACGAGGTTCTGCGTAGTGGTGGATTTGCCGATACCGCCTTTACCGTAAATAGCGCATTGACGCATGGTCATGGTGACTTCTCCTGTGGTTGTGTGTTTGCCAGCAGAGAAGTGCAGGGAACATACCAGCCGTGCCTTTTTATTTATTTATATGATTTTTATGAATTTATTAATTCATTGCCGCGCAGGGCGTAAAACAAAACGGCACAATAAGGCGACCAAATGTGGGAAACAGAACAATTCCGCCTGCCGGGGCCATTGTGGCGGTTTGTCGTCTGTTCAACAGCTTGTCGTCCCCTGTGTCTTGTTCCACGCAATCTCTCGGCGCGCTGCGTTGCCTTTATCTTCATAACGCTTTGAATTCGCGCCAACTATTCTGTCATCCGCGAGCTGGCACAGGCTGTGCTTGAGGCAACAACTGGGTTTGCCGCTTATTTGAGGCGGCGAAGATGCCTCTCACCTTCGAGGATTGAACAATGTCCGGAAAAATGAAAACAATGGATGGCAACGCCGCGGCGGCCTGGATCTCTTATGCCTTTACCGAGGTCGCGGCGATTTACCCCATTACCCCCTCCACGCCGATGGCGGAAAACGTCGACGAGTGGGCGGCGCAGGGGAAAAAGAACCTCTTTGGCCAGCCGGTGCGCTTAATGGAGATGCAGTCGGAAGCCGGCGCGGCAGGCGCGGTACACGGCGCGCTGCAGGCCGGGGCGCTCACCACCACCTATACGGCTTCCCAGGGGCTGCTACTGATGATCCCCAACATGTACAAAATCGCCGGTGAACTGCTGCCGGGCGTCTTTCACGTCAGCGCCCGGGCGCTGGCGACCAATTCGCTGAATATTTTTGGCGATCACCAGGACGTGATGGCGGTTCGCCAGACCGGCTGCGCGATGCTGGCGGAGAACAACGTGCAGCAGGTGATGGATTTGTCGGCGGTGGCGCATCTGGCGGCGATTAAGGGACGCATCCCGTTTGTTAACTTCTTCGATGGTTTCCGCACCTCGCACGAAATTCAAAAAATCGAGGTGCTGGAATATGACCAGCTGGCGACGCTGCTGGACCGGGCCGCGCTCGACAGCTTCCGCCGTAACGCGCTGCATCCGGATCATCCGGTCATCCGCGGAACGGCGCAAAACCCGGATATCTACTTCCAGGAAAGAGAGGCGGGTAACCGTTTTTATCAGGCGCTGCCCGATATTGTCGAAAGCTATATGGCGCAAATCAGCGCGCTCACCGGCCGGGAGTACCATCTGTTTAACTACACCGGCGCGGCGGATGCCGAACGGGTGATTATCGCCATGGGGTCGGTCTGCGACACCGTTCAGGAAGTGGTGGATACGCTGAACGCGGCGGGAGAGAAGGTCGGGCTGCTCAGCGTGCATCTGTTTCGCCCTTTTTCGCTGGCCCACTTCTTCGCCCAGCTGCCGAAAACCGTACAGCGGATTGCCGTCCTTGACCGCACCAAAGAGCCCGGCGCTCAGGCTGAACCGCTGTGCCTGGATGTGAAAAACGCCTTCTACCACCACGACGATGCGCCGCTGATTGTCGGCGGCCGCTACGCGCTTGGCGGTAAGGACGTTCTGCCCAACGATATCGCGGCGGTCTTTGACAACCTCAATAAACCGCTGCCGATGGACGGGTTTACCCTCGGGATTGTTGATGATGTCACCTTTACTTCTTTGCCCCCGCGCCAGCAGACGCTGGCGGTTTCTCATGCCGGCATCACCGCCTGTAAATTTTGGGGCATGGGCTCGGACGGCACCGTCGGGGCCAATAAAAGCGCGATCAAAATCATCGGCGACAAAACGCCGCTCTACGCGCAGGCCTACTTTTCCTATGACTCGAAAAAATCCGGCGGCATTACCGTTTCGCATTTGCGCTTCGGCGACCGGCCGATCAATTCGCCCTACCTGATCCATCGGGCCGATTTTATCTCCTGTTCGCAGCAGTCCTACGTGGAGCGCTATGACCTGCTGGATGGGTTAAAGCCGGGCGGGACCTTTTTACTCAACTGCAGCTGGTCCGATGCGGAGCTGGAACAGCATCTGCCGGTCGGCTTTAAACGCTATCTGGCGCGGGAAAATATCCATTTTTATACCCTGAACGCCGTGGATATCGCCCGCGAGCTCGGGCTGGGCGGGCGCTTTAATATGCTGATGCAGGCGGCGTTCTTTAAGCTGGCGGCGATTATCGACCCGCAGACCGCGGCGGATTACCTCAAGCAGGCGGTTGAAAAAAGCTACGGCAGCAAAGGGGCGGCGGTGATCGAGATGAACCAGCGGGCGATCGAGCTGGGCATGGCCTCGCTGCATCAGGTGACCATTCCGGCGCACTGGGCGACGCTGGATGAGCCCGTGGCGCAGGCTTCAGCCATGATGCCGGATTTCATCTGCGATATTCTGCAGCCGATGAACCGCCAGTGCGGCGACCAGTTGCCGGTAAGCGCGTTTGTCGGCATGGAAGACGGCACCTTTCCCTCGGGCACCGCCGCCTGGGAGAAACGCGGGATCGCGCTGGAAGTGCCGGTCTGGCAGCCGGAGGGCTGCACGCAGTGTAACCAGTGCGCCTTTATCTGCCCCCACGCGGCGATCCGCCCGGCGCTGCTCAACGGCGAAGAGCAGGACGCCGCGCCGGCCGGGCTGTTGAGCAAACCCGCTCAGGGAGCGAAGGCGTACCACTACCATCTGGCTATTTCGCCGCTGGATTGCTCCGGCTGCGGCAACTGTGTGGATATCTGTCCTTCGCGCGGCAAGGCGTTAAAAATGCAGTCTCTTGATAGCCAGCGCCAGATGGCGCCGGTCTGGGACTATGCGCTGGCGCTGACGCCGAAGAGCAATCCGTTCCGGAAGACGACGGTCAAAGGTAGCCAGTTTGAAACCCCGCTGCTGGAGTTTTCCGGCGCCTGCGCGGGATGCGGCGAAACGCCTTATGCCCGCCTGATAACCCAGCTGTTTGGCGACCGGATGCTGATCGCTAACGCCACCGGCTGCTCTTCAATCTGGGGAGCCAGCGCGCCGTCGATTCCCTATACCACCAACCACCGCGGCCATGGCCCGGCATGGGCGAACTCGCTGTTTGAGGATAACGCGGAGTTTGGCCTCGGCATGATGCTCGGCGGCCAGGCGGTGCGTCAACAAATCGCCGATGATATGACCGCCGCGCTGGCGCTGCCGGTCAGCGACGAACTTAGCGACGCGATGCGCCAGTGGCTGGCGAAGCAGGATGAAGGCGAGGGTACCCGCGAGCGCGCGGACCGGCTCAGCGAACGGCTGGCGGCGGAAAAAGAGGGCGTGCCGCTGCTGGAGCAGCTATGGCAGAACCGCGACTATTTTGTGCGCCGGTCGCAGTGGATTTTCGGCGGCGACGGCTGGGCCTACGATATCGGCTTCGGCGGTCTCGATCACGTGCTGGCGAGCGGGGAAGACGTGAATATTCTGGTGTTTGATACCGAGGTTTACTCCAATACCGGCGGGCAGTCGTCTAAATCGACCCCGGTGGCGGCCATCGCGAAGTTTGCCGCGCAGGGCAAACGCACGCGGAAAAAAGATCTTGGCATGATGGCGATGAGCTACGGCAATGTGTACGTGGCCCAGGTCGCCATGGGCGCCGATAAAGATCAGACGCTGCGCGCGATCGCCGAGGCTGAAGCCTGGCCGGGACCGTCGCTGGTGATTGCCTACGCCGCCTGCATTAACCACGGGCTGAAAGCCGGTATGCGCTGCAGCCAGCGCGAGGCGAAACGGGCGGTTGAGGCGGGATACTGGCACCTGTGGCGCTATCATCCGCAGCGGGAAGCGGAGGGCAAGACGCCGTTTATGCTCGATTCCGAAGAGCCGGAGGAGAGCTTCCGCGACTTTTTGCTTGGCGAAGTGCGCTACGCCTCGCTGCACAAAACGACGCCGCATCTCGCGGATGCGCTTTTTAGCAGAACCGAGGAGGATGCGCGCGCCCGCTTTGCTCAGTATCGGCGGCTGGCCGGTGAGGAGTAGGGGCCGGCGCGCAGGCCTTTAGCTATCGTGCTGCATGACCTTAAGCAGCGTATCCAGCAGGCCGGGAAAGCGCGCGTCTAAATCTTCCCGGCGCAGCGAAATCAAATTCTCCCGCCCCTGAGGCCGCTGCCAGATCACACCGCTGTCGCGCAGGACGCGCCAGTGGTGGGTCATGGTCGACTTCGCCACATCTTCATGACGCAGGGCGTTACAGCTCTGCTCGCTGCCGTCGGCAAGGATACGGATAATCTCAAGCCGCAGCGGGTTGCCGAGAGCGAAAAGGACATTTTCGAGGCGAATTTGTTCACGTTCGGGGTGATTGGCGATCATAATATTCCTGTGTCGGCGGCGGCGCAGCTCCGTGAGCAGCAGCCCGTATCGGCGGCTGGCCGGTAATATACCGAAACTGCTTTTCTAAAGCCACGCGGGTCGTCGCAGCTTCACCAATAGTAACGATAGCAAAAATAGTTCGAATATACTCGTACAGTTGTACTATGATAGATGCCGTTATATGAACGGCGGCCAATTCCGGCCGCCTGTTAACAGTCACAATGACTAAGGACGCATCATGCCCCGACCCATCCCCCTCGAACGTTATCGCAACATCGGTATCTCCGCGCATATCGATGCCGGCAAAACCACCACCACCGAGCGCATCCTGTTTTATACCGGGATGAGCCACAAGCTGGGGGAAGTACACGATGGCGCGGCAACCACCGACTGGATGGCGCAGGAGCAGGAGCGCGGGATCACCATTACCTCCGCGGCGGTGAGCTGCTTCTGGCCCGGCATGGACCGCAGCTTCGAGCCGCACCGGATTAACATCATCGATACCCCCGGGCACGTGGATTTCACCATCGAAGTGGAACGCTCCATGCGCGTCCTGGATGGCGCGGTGATGGTTTACGACTCCGTCGGCGGCGTGCAGCCGCAGTCGGAAACCGTCTGGCGGCAGGCGAATAAATACCACGTTCCGCGGCTGGCCTTCGTCAACAAGATGGACCGCCCCGGCGCGGACTTTTTCCGCGTGGTGCAGATGATGATCGATCGCCTGAAGGCCAATCCGGTGCCGATTGCGATCCCGGTTGGCGCCGAAGAGCACTTCACCGGGGTGGTGGATCTCATCAAAATGCGCGCCATTTTGTGGGATGACGCCACCCAGGGGATGACCTTCAGCTATGCGCCGGTGCCTGACGACCTCGTGGAAACCGCCCGTCTGTGGCGGGAGAAAATGGTCTCGGCGGCGGCGGAAGCCAGCGACGAACTGATGGACAAATATCTCGAAACCGGTGAACTGGACGAGGCGGAGATCGTCGCCGGTCTGCGCCAGCGCACGGTGAAGGGGGAAATCCAGGCGGTGCTGTGCGGCAGCGCGTTTAAAAACAAAGGCGTGCAGCGGATGCTCGATGCGGTGGTTGAGCTGATGCCGTCGCCGCTGGATATCCCGGCGATTCAGGGCGTGGATGAGAAAGGGCGGCCCGCTGAACGTCATCCGGGCGACGACGAGCCGTTCTCGGCGCTGGCCTTCAAGCTGATGACCGACCCCTACGTTGGACAGCTGACCTTTATCCGCGTCTATTCCGGGACGCTGAAAAAAGGCGATGCGGTGTGGAATCCGGTGAAAGGTAAGAAAGAGCGCATCGGACGCATCGTGCTGATGCAGGCCAACGATCGCCATGAGGTGGACGAACTGCACGCCGGGGACATTGCCGCCTGCGTCGGCCTGAAGGATGTCACCACCGGCGACACGCTGTGCGACCCGGATGCGGTGATTACCCTCGAACGGATGGAGTTTCCGGAGCCGGTGATTTCGCTGGCGATTGAACCGAAAACCAAAGCCGATCAGGAGAAAATGGGTATCGCCCTGCAGCGGCTGGCGGCGGAAGATCCGTCGTTTCGTCTGCATACTGACGAGGAGTCCGGCCAGACGATCGTTTCCGGGATGGGCGAACTGCATCTGGAGATTATCGTCGACCGCATGAAGCGTGAGTTTGGCGTCGAGGCGAATATCGGGCGTCCGCAGGTGACCTATCGCGAGACGATCCGCAAAACGGTCAAAGAGGTGGAAGGCAAATTTGTCCGCCAGTCCGGCGGTAAAGGGCAGTACGGTCACGTGGTGCTGACCCTTGAACCGCTGGAGCCGGGAAGCGGTTTCGTGTTTGAGGACGCGACCAAAGGCGGCGTGGTGCCGCGCGAGTACATCCCTTCAGTGGAAAAAGGGCTGCGCGAAGCGATGGGCACCGGCGTGCTGGCGGGCTATCCGGTGGTGGATATCAAGGCGACCCTGACGTTTGGTTCGTATCACGACGTCGACTCGTCGGAGATGGCTTTCCGGATGGCGGCGATATTTGGCTTCAAGGAAGGGGCGCGCAGGGCCGACCCGGTTATTCTTGAACCGGTGATGCACGTGGAAGTGGAGACCCCGGAAGAGTACGCCGGGAATATCATGGGCGATCTCTCTTCCCGTCGCGGAATGGTGCAGGGGATGGAGGAGCGGTTCGGCAGCCAGATTATCCGCGCCGACGTGCCGCTGGCCGAGATGTTTGGCTATTCCACCACGCTGCGTTCAATGTCCCAGGGCCGGGCGACCTACAGCATGGAGTTCCACCACTACGCGGAAGCCCCGCGCAACGTGGCTGAGGCGATTATCGCCAGCCGCGCCAAAGGCTAAGCAACGTTCCCGGGTGCGACGCGAGGCGTCTTGCCCGGGCTACGAGTCCTGCCATCGTTTGTAGCCCGGGTAAGGCGTTAGCCGCAACCCGGGAATTTCTGCCAATCAAACAATATCCTGCGCGTACTGCCACAGCGCCTTCAGCTGCGCCAGCTTCTCTTTATCGTCCGCATACTGCTGATACAGCATCTGCAGCTCATCGGCGTAGGCCTGCAAAAACTCCGGCGTAAAGACCTGGCGACGGTGCTCTAACCAGCGCTGCTGCTCGGCTTCATCCAGCGTGCCGGGATAGTTGCGTGCGCGATAGTTGAACAGCAGGCGCTCGATACGCTTATCGGCGAAGGTAATATCCAACGCCGGCAGGTTGCGCGGCTCGGTTTCGAGCACGATTTTCATCGCCGCGCGGTCGGCATCGCTGAAAAAGCCGTTATACAGCTGCGTATCGACATTATCGGACGGCACAAACGGCTCCGCTTCGGCAAAAATCGCCACCGCTTTCTCGCGTACCTGCGGATTGGCCCGCAGCAGCTGGGCGTTCTCCAGACAGCGCTGGATATTGATGCCCAGCCGGTCGGCATCCTGCGGACGCAGGGTGTTTTGCTGCGCCAGCACAGGGCATTTATTCAGGTGGACCAGCTTAATCGGCACCGCGGGCAGGTCGCCCAGCTCGCTTTTCGGCGTATACAGCCGCTCGCGCAGGGCGTCGGCATCGAGCTCCAGCAGGGGGGCGATGTCTCCGGCCAGGTCGACCATAATCACCGCGTTACGGTTGTCCGGGTGCCACGCCAGCGGGGCGACCAGGCTGGTGTTGCCGCGCGCCGCGCCGAACATGCCGGAAACATGCACCAGCGGTTTGATTTGCGGCACGTCAATCAGCGTCGCCAGCTTGCGCTTGTTGCGGTGGGCGTAAAGATAGTCGAACAGGCGCGGCTGCTGGGTTTTCACCAGCTTCGCCATGGCGATGGTGGCGTAAACGTCGGCCATCGCGTCGTGGGCGTTGCTGTGTTCGATGCCGTTAGCGACGGTCAGATGCTCCAGCCGGAAGCTCGGTAAGCCCTCTTCATTTTCCGGCCAGTTGATCCCTTCGGGGCGCAGCGCATAGCAGGCGCGCATCACGTCCAGCAGATCCCAGCGGGAGTTGTCGTGCTGCCAGCTCCAGGCGTAGGGATCGTAAAAATTACGATAGAGAATGTTGCGCGTCACTTCGTCATCGAAGCGCACGTTGTTATAGCCGACGATGCAGGTTTTCGGCACCGTGAACAGATCGTGAACGCGGCGGGCGAAAGCGGCTTCGTTGTCGCCCCTGGCGTTCGCCTCCTGCGGCGTTATCCCGGTGACCATGACCGCCTGCGGCTGCGGCAGATAGTCATCGGCGAGCCTGCAGTAGAAGACTTCGGGTTCGCCGACGATATTCAGGTCTTCATCGGTGCGAATGGCGGCAAACTGCGACGGTCGGTCGAGCGAGGGACTGGTGCCGAAGGTCTCGTAATCGTGAAATAAAAATCCGGGCTGGCTGGCGCTATCTTGCATAATCTGTTCATTATTCCTGGTGGCGAGCAGCCTTCATGGTAAACGATTTGCCGGGCCATCAGAAGGGTATCCCCTTTGTCACGCGTCGGCGATGTCATATTTTCTTGCAATTAAACCCTGATTTGAAACGAGAAGTTCCGTAAAAAGGACGGCGAATCTGTCAATTTAGAGGATATGCCGTTGAAAGGCCGTTTTTTTATTGCTGTATCTTTGCTCGCTGCGAGCGTTTCCTGCGCATTTGCCGCCAATGATTTTCCCGTCAACGTGACGCCTCCTTCTATTCAGGCCGGTTCCTGGGTGCTGATGGATTACACCACCGGCCAGATCCTGACCGCCGGTAACGAGCATCAGCAGCGCAATCCCGCCAGCCTGACCAAACTCATGACCGGCTACGTGGTCGATCGCGCTATCGACAGCCAGCGCATCACCTTTGACGACATCGTCACCGTCGGGAAAGACGCCTGGGCGCAGGGTAACCCGGTCTTTAATGGTTCTTCGCTGATGTTCCTTAAGCCCGGCGATCGGGTCAGCGTACGCGATTTAAGCCGCGGGCTGATCGTTGACTCCGGCAACGATGCCTGCGTGGCGCTGGCGGACTACGTCGCCGGCGGCCAGCCGCAGTTCGTCGCGCTGATGAACAGCTACGTGGAAAAACTGCATTTGCAGGATACCCATTTTGAAACCGTCCACGGTCTGGACGCGCCGGGTCAGCACAGTTCGGCCTACGATCTGGCGGTGCTCTCGCGGGCGATTATTCACGGCGAGCCGGACGTCTACCATATGTACAGCCAGAAGAGCCTGACCTGGAACGGCATTACCCAGCAGAACCGCAACGGTCTGCTGTGGGATAAGACCATGAACGTCGATGGTCTGAAGACCGGCCACACCTCGGGCGCCGGCTTCAACCTGATTGCCTCCGCGGTGGACGGCCAGCGCCGGCTGATTGCGGTGGTGATGGGAGCCGACAGCCCGAAAGGGCGTGAACAGCAGGCGGCGAAGCTGCTGCACTGGGGCCAGCAAAACTTCGATACCGTCCAGGTCCTGCAGGACGGCAAGCAGGTCGGCGTTGAGCGTATCTGGTATGGCGATAAAGAGCAGATTAAGCTGGGGACCGATCAGGACTTCTGGCTAGCGCTGCCGAAGTCGGAAGTCTCGCGCATTAAGGCCAAATACGTGCTGGATAACAAAGTGCTGGAAGCGCCGATCGCCGCCCATCAGCGGGTTGGCGAAATCTCCCTTTACGATGGTGATAAAGTGGTGGCCCACTGGCCTCTGGTGACGCTGGAAAGCGTTGGCAAGGGCGGCGTGCTGTCGCGCTTTAGCGATTATCTGCATCAAAAACTGTAACTTCTCCGCCGCTCCGCCCGGAGCGGCATCTCGTAGCTGTTTGATTATTATGCCGCTTCGGTTGGCGCTTCGTTTACTTTCACTCCATTACCTTACCCGGTCACCCTTCAGGAAAAAGCCTGGCGCTTGTGCGCCATAAATGGAGCTGGGAAGATGAAATACTTTGCGCGTAGTGCGCTTTCTCTGGGACTTTTCACCGTTTTTAGCACTTCTGGTTTTGCCTCCGGCCTCGTTCTGGCCGATAACGAATTCCGCAATGATTTAGCCTGGTTATCCGACCGTGGAACCCTCTCGTTGAGCCTGTCGACCTGGCCTCTGAGCGAAGAGGAGATTAAGCGCGCGCTGGCCAATGCCCATCCGACAACGTCCGCAGAGCGGGTGGTACTGGGTCGGGTAAATCAGCGATTAAGCGCGCTGAAAGCTGACGTGCGCGTTACCGGCTACAGCTCCACTGATAAGCCGGGCACGCCGCAGGGGTTCGCCCAGTCTTACCCCGCCGACCAGTCGCTTTCTCTCGCCCTGAACAACAGCGGCGAATGGTGGGATCTGCACCTGCAGGGCAATGTTGAAGGCGACAAGCGCATCAGTAACGGTTCGAGCGTGAACGCCAACGGCGCATACGGCGCGGTTAAGCTGTGGAACCAGTGGCTGGCGTTCGGGCAAATCCCCCAGTGGTGGGGGCCGGGCTATGAAGGTAGCCTGATCCGCTCCGATGCCGCGCGTCCCATGACCGGTTTTCTGCTGCAGCGCGCCGAACAGCGGGCGCCGGAAACCTCATGGCTAAGCTGGATTGGCCCCTGGCAGTACCAGCTTTCCGCCAGCCAGATGAACCAGTACGCAGCCGTACCGCATACCAAAATCTTCGGTGGTCGCCTGACTTTTTCACCGCTCACCTCGCTGGAGCTGGGAGCCTCGCGCGTTATGCAGTGGGGCGGCGAAGGGCGACCTTCCTCATTCAGCAGCTTCTGGGACGGCCTCACCGGCAATGATAACACCGGCGACTCGGCCGACGATCCCGGCAACCAGCTGGCCGGTTTTGATTTCAAGCTGAAGCTGGCGCCCACCCTCGGCTGGCCGGTGAGCATTTACGGCCAGATGATTGGCGAGGACGAAGCCGGATATTTACCCTCGGCGCACCTCTATCTTGGCGGCGTGGAAGGGCATCACCAGTGGAACAGCAATGCGGTTAACTGGTATCTGGAAGCCCACGATACCCGCTCGAACATGGGCCGTACTAACTACATCTATAACCACTTTATCTATAAAGACGGCTACTACCAGCAGGGCTATCCGCTGGGCGATGCGATGGGCGGCGACGGGCGTTTATATGCCGGTAAGGTGGAGCTGGTAACCGAAGAGAATCAGCGCTGGAGCGCGCGGCTGGTCTACGCTGAGGTCAATCCAAAAAACCAGCGAATCAATAAAGCCTTCCCGCGCGCCGATACGCTGAAGGGCGTACAGCTGGGCTGGAGCGGCGATGTTATGCCAACGGTACGCCTGAATACCTCCCTGTGGTACACCGACGCTAACCACAGCGCCAGCGACGATGTTGGGGCCAGCATCGGCGTTGAGCTACCGTTCAGTTTATAACCGTATGGCGGCGATTTTTTCATCTTCTTGCCGCGCGGATTTGTGAATTGCCGCACATACTGTGGGTGATAGTACTGCTAATTTATGTGTATATACATACAGTATTTTATCAACAGTGGAGGCAGCATGGACTATAACGTTAAATCCGTAGGCAAGAAGAAAATTGCTGGTTTTCATCTGGTCGGTCCCTGGGAGCAGACGGTAAAACAGGGGTTTGAACAGCTGATGATGTGGGTCGATAACAGCCAGGTGCCGGCGCAGGAGTGGGTGGCCGTTTACTACGACAACCCGGACGAAGTCCCGGCGGAAAAGCTGCGCTGCGATACCGCCGTCACGGTGGCGGACGACTACCAGATTCCTGAGGGTAGCGAAGGCGTGATGATGACCGAAATCGCCGGCGGGGATTATGCGGTTGCCCGTGCCAGAGTCGAGAATTTTGACTTTGCGACGCCGTGGTACCAGTTCTTCGAGAGCCTGATGGAAAGCAAAACCCATCAGATGGCGATGAAGCCCTGTTTTGAAGTCTATCTTAACGATGGTAACCAGGACGGCTACTGGGATATTGATATGTATGTCGCGGTCGAGCCGGCGGTGAAGTAGAACATTGTCCCTTCGTTTGACAAGGTTTATTACATTCGCGTGATGCTTGCGGCGAAAAAGCAGTTACAATTGGCCTTTTCGTTGTGTCGGAGTAGGTTGTGCGCGCGGATAAATCACTTAAGCCATTTGAAATTCGGCTGTATCGCCATTACCGCATCGTCCATGGCGTGCGAATAGCATTGGCCTTTGTGCTCACCTTTGTGCTGGTGCGCCTGCTTAACGTTCCTGAAGGCACCTGGCCCCTCATCACCCTGGTGGTGGTGATGGGGCCTATCTCCTTCTGGGGAAACGTCGTACCGCGCGCGTTTGAACGTATCGGCGGCACGATCCTCGGCTCGGCGCTCGGGCTGGTGGCGCTCAAGCTGGAGCTTATCTCTCTGCCCATTATGCTGCTGTGGTGCGCGGTGGCGATGTTCCTCTGCGGCTGGCTGGCGCTGGGCAAAAAGCCCTACCAGGCGCTGCTGATCGGCATCACCCTGGCGGTAGTGGTCGGCGCGCCGCCGGGCGACATGACCACCGCGCTGTGGCGAAGCGGCGACGTTATCTTCGGCTCCCTGCTGGCGATGCTGTTTACCGGTATCTGGCCGCAGCGGGCTTTCCTGCACTGGCGCATCCAGATGGCCAGCTACGTCACCGCCTTCAACCGTCTGTATCAGGCGGGCTTCTCGCCGAACCTCGTTGAGCGTCCGCGTCTGGAAAAGCATATGCAGAAGGTGCTTAACGACGTGGTGAAAATGCGCGGATTAATTACTCCTGCCAGCAAAGAGACGCATATCCAGAAGGCCATCTTTGAGGCGATCCAGACCGTCAGCCGTAACCTGGTGTGCATGTTGGAGCTGCAAATCAACGCCTACTGGGCGTCGCGTCCCGGCCACTTCGTGATGCTTAACGCTCATACGCTGCGCGAAACTCAGCAAATGACCCAGCAAACATTGCTGACTATCGCCCACGCATTGTATGAGGGCAATCCGCAGCCGATTCTTGCCAACAATGAAAAGCTCAACGAAATTGTGGCCGAACTGCGCCAGCTCATCAAAGAGCAGCAGGACGACAATTTCTCCGAAACGCCCATTCACGGTTATGTCTGGTTAACTATCGAGCTGGCGCGCCAGCTCGAACTGCTGTCGCATTTAATCTGCCGTGCGTTGCGTAAATAAAGACCAGACTCACGTGGTTTTTCCATCGCTTGCTTCGATTCAGCAGCGTTTAGGGTTATGATAACGGCAAAGGAAAAAACATTGTCATCAGCGGCTGCTAACAGTTATGTTAGCCCTATGTAGCAGTCGCTTTAGCGAATCCGAATCTCAAATATTAGGGGTATAAAAATGGAAACAACTAAGCCTTCTTTCCAGGACGTACTGGAGTTTGTTCGCCTGTACCGTCGTAAGAACAAACTGCAGCGTGAAATTCAGGACGTTGAGAAAAAGATCCGTGATAACCAGAAGCGCGTACTGCTGCTGGACAACCTGAGCGACTACATCAAGCCGGGCATGAGCGTTGAAGCTATTCAGGGCATCATCGCCAGCATGAAGAGCGATTACGAAGATCGCGTTGACGATTACATCATCAAAAACGCCGAGATCTCCAAAGAACGTCGCGATATCTCTAAAAAGCTGAAAGCGATGGGCGAAGCGAAAGTCGAAGATAAATCTGCCGAGTAAGCCCCGTTAATGCGCTCCGGCGGCGCTCGCTGCCGGAGTTTCTCTTCTTCCTCTTGCGTGACCTCACAGTTCCTTAGCAAAACCGCCCGCGCGACGCTGAACCTTTACCCAGGAATTTGGTATACTTCCGCCGTAAACATATTGATATCGGAAGGGTTTATCTCATGCTGTCCCTGCAACAGGTGCCGCCGCGATGATACTGATGACCGGCGACGCGCTTAGCGGCCAACGCCGTGACGCCGAATCTTTACTCAACTCTTTCGTTTCGGCGATCTTCATCGCTACCTCCCGGCTCTCCGACAACCAAATGGCCGCGCGCATTCAACACCACCGTGATACCCGGCTTGCCCACTGGCGGCTGGAAGAACGCGGGCAGGCTTTCTCCGCGCGGCAGCCGCGCGGATAAGTCAGGTCACGGTCGGTGGCGGGCGTGAATAACCGCTGCCGCGGGGTTTATCGACAGGAGTCATCACTCAATGATTAAGTCTTTTTTTACCGCATTATCATTTATCAGCCGCCTGCCGGTCCCGGCGCGTTTATCCCAGGGGCTGGAAATTGAACAATATCAACGCAGTATCATTACATTTCCCCTGGTGGGGCTGCTGCTGGGGGCGATTGCTGGCGCCGTTGTGATGCTGCTGCAGCCGTGGTGCGGCGGCCCGCTCGCCGCGCTGCTCGGCGTGCTGGCGCTGGCGCTGTTGACCGGCGGGTTCCATCTTGATGGGCTGGCGGATACCTGCGATGGCATCTTTTCCGCCCGCCGCCGCGAGCGGATGCTGGAAATCATGCGCGACAGTCGGCTGGGCACTCACGGCGGGCTGGCGCTGATTTTTGTGCTGGTTGCCAAAGTGCTGGTGGTCAGCGAAGTGGCGCTGCGCGGCACGTCGGCGCTTGCCGCGCTGGCTGCCGCCTGCGCCGTCGGCCGCGGTATGGCGGTGCTGCTGATGTATCGTCAGCGCTACGCCCGGGAAGAGGGGCTGGGCAACTTATTTATCGGCAAAATCACGCTGCGGCAGATGCTGATTACCATGGGGATCGCGCTGGCGCTGGCGACGCTGCTGCTCGGGGTCAACGGTCTGCGGGCGGCGCTTATCACTCTGGTGCTGGTTTGGGCGCTGGGTCAGGCGCTGAAGCGTACCCTGGGCGGGCAAACCGGTGACACATTAGGCGCGGCGATTGAGCTGGGCGAAGTCATATTTCTGCTGGCCCTGCTGTAGGCATTGTTTTATTCCCGGTGGCGCTGCGCTGACCGGGCTACCAGTCCACCGCTGTCTGCGGGCCGGTGCCCGGGCAAGGCGCAGCGCGCCGCCTGCGGGGAATGTGTCGGAGTGACGGATTGGCGTGGTTTCTCCCGGCTCGCGCTGCGCTTAGCCGGGCTACGGGGTTACAGCCGTCTGCGGACCGGTAGCCCGGGTAAGGCGCGCAGCGCCGCAACCCGGGGAATGTGCCGGGATTAATGTATCGGTGCGGCTTCTTCCCGGTGGCGCTGCTGTATGACCGGGCTACGGGTGCATCACCGTCTGCGGGCTGGTAGCCCGGACAGGCGCAGCGCGCCGCCTCCGGGAAAATTATTCAGCGCACGTGCTTACAGCGCTTTTTGCCATACGCTCTGCGGCAGGAGGTAAACATCTGCCGGCGCCGTCATGCCGTCGGTCACGATATGCTGAATGCCGCTGGCCATTACCGCCAGGGTCACATCAAAGGCGTTCAGGCTATCGCCAAAGCCCGCGGTCAGGTTGAGCATTGAACCGTTCGCCATCAGATAAACGGTTTTATCGCCCATCCGGTAAGCGTTGATATAGGGCATGACCTCTTCATGACGGAACTGGCGCAGGTACTCACAGTCAATCTCTTCCGCCACGTGACCCACGTTGAGAATAAACACCCCGTCTTTGGACTTATCCAGCGCCTGGCGGTTAACGACTTTTTTACCGCCGGTCGCCGTGGCCACCACATCCGCGGAGGCAATCGCCTCCTGTAATTCAACGACGTGCCAGCCATCGTAGGCCGCCTGTAGTCTCCGCGCCGGGTCGATTTCCGCCACCATCACCTGGCCGCCGAAGGCCTTCGCCGCCGCCGCAACCCCCTGGCCAACCAGACCATAGCCGATGACCAGCACTTTTTTCTCATGCAGGGTCAGGTGGGTCGTCTGGAAAAAGGTGTGCCAGGCGGTCAGGCCGACCATATGACGGTTGTGCAGACCTTCCTTAACCGGCAAATCATCCCAGTTAAAAATCGGGTAGCCGGGGCGAATATCGCCCAGGCGGCTAACGCCAGAGCCGGTCGCCTCAAGGCCCGCGACGATGTTGCCAAACTCCCCGCGCTGATGCAGTAGGGTGGTAATATCCGCGCCCATTTCGCACAGATGCGTCGGCTGCCAGGCAATCGCTTTTTCCCAGGATTGCTGCCAGTCGGCGTCGCTCATATCCCGCCAGGCGCAGGCTTCCGCGCCGCGCTCTACCAGCCAGGCGACCACGTCATCCTGCACCGTCGTTGGGTTACAGGTGGTAAGAAAAACCTTCGCCCCTTTCTCCAGAATTCCCTGCACCAGGGGGATCATTTTCATATCGAGGTGCATACAGCAGGCGAGACGCACCTGGCTGAGATCCGGCAGGGCGGCGACCTGACGCAGGGTGCGCGGCATATTCTGACTGGCCCATGCGATCTCTTTCTCTAATTTTATCTTGTTATTCAACGTGTTTGACCTTCAATCCATAGAATGCTGATACCCAGAGGTGAGGGGATTTTAACGTAGCGCGCGCCGTTTTTACATTCACAAAATGAATGACGAAAAGCCACGACAAAGACATGGTTGTTAAAATAAGGTTAAAAAAAGAAAATGAAACATAAGTTCTTATTATGACGTAAGCGAGCTACACGATGTTAAGCGTTTTACCCGGATCGCTCTTTTCGCGGATCCGCATTTTCCTCGGTCGCCTCAAGCCGCACGCCCTGCCGGTTGCCAGAAAACATATTGTTCTGGCCTCTCTCGGCGCCGGGACGGGACTGGCGGTGACCAGCATGTTCAGCCACTGGCTGTTAGGCGAGGTCAATATCTGGTTTATCGCGCCAATGGGCGCATCGGCAGTGCTGCTGTTTGGCGTCCCGAGCAGTCCGCTGGCCCAGCCGTGGTCGATTGTCGGCGGCAACGTGCTCTCGGCGCTGATTGGCGTGACAGTGGGAATGGCGATCCCGAACCTGGCGCTGGCCTGCGGCGTGGCGGCGGGGCTGGCGATCGCCGGTATGTATTTCCTGCGCTGCCTGCATCCGCCGGGTGGGGCGGTGGCGTTAACGGCGATCCTCGGCGGGGCGGGGGTGCAGAGTGAAGGCTACCACTTTGTTCTGACGCCGGTATTGCTCAATTCCCTGATGCTGGCGCTGCTGGCCATCGTCTTCAACAACCTGGTGGGACGACGCTACCCGCACCCGCTGGCCGCAGAAGAGGTAAAGGCCAAAGCCGTACCGCTGGGCCTGTCGGTGACCCGCGATGATATTCACGCGGCCCTGCTGGACGGCCAGTTTCTCGATATCGATGAAGACGACGTGCAGGAGCTGCTGGAAAATATTGAACAAAAAGCCAGACAGCGTATCGCCGGCGCCCGGCGATCCTGATGAGCTTTTCGGCTCTCTGGGGAACGCGGATTAACCCACGGGTTCCCCTTTTTATTGCCTTCCTCCCCGGCCATTAGCCTGAACCAGGCATTTTTCTCCCCCCGAAAGCAACAAGCTCTGCGGATCGTGACTGCGATCGACAAAATTGGCCATTCAATGAGCAAAAAGTTGACGCCCTTAACGAAATGAATATTTCAAAATAACTTTTTATGGATTTTTTAATCCGGCGGAGTATAACAAGTTGTTAAATAATGCACCCGGGTGCAAAAAAGTGCAAATGTATTCCTGATGCCAGAACCTGCCGTATCTGGTTCGGCAATGTGATCTTTTTATTCATAAAAACAAAACGATAGAACGCTCATCCCTGACAGGACAACAAAATGACCGATCATGTGATAACTGAAAGTCGTAAAACAGATAATGATAAGAAAATCAGATTAATAACCCTCGTCTCAACCATCGGTGGACTGTGCTTTGGTTACGACACCGGGGTTATTTCCGGCGCGCTGATTTTCATGAAAAACGATCTTGGCCTCACTCCTCTGCAGGAAGGGCTGGTGACATCGTTTTTATTATTCGGCGCGGCAATCGGCTCTGTCGGCGGCGGCTGGCTGTCCGACCGACAGGGACGGCGGAAAAATATTCTGTGGGTGGCGGTGATTTTTATCTTTGGCGCCCTCGGTACCGCCGTCGCCTGGGATATGTCGTCGATGATAATCGCCCGCTTTATTCTTGGCCTGGCGGTTGGCTGTGCGTCAGTGACGGTACCGATTTATATTTCAGAACTGGCGCGACCCGCGCAGCGTGAACGGCTGGTGACGGTCAACGAACTGATGATCGTCACCGGGCAGTTTCTCGCTTACTCCGTCAACGCTTCCATTGTCAATTTCTATCCCGACATGTCGCACAACTGGCGGCTGATGCTGGCCATTCCGGCGCTACCCGGCGCGCTGCTGTGGATTGGTATGCTGGTAATGCCGGAGTCTCCGCGCTTCTTCGTGCGTAAGGGGCAATTAGACAAAGCGGTTGCGGTGCTGAAAACGATTCGTCGGCCCGAAGAGGTGGAGCAGGAGATCCGCGATATCCAGCAGGTGAGCCAGATTGGCATCAACCATGGCCGATTTGTTGACGAGCTGAAGAGAAAATGGGTACTGCAGCTGATTTTGATCGGCCTGATGATTGTGCTGGCAACGCGCGTAACCGGCGTGAATACCATTATGTACTACGCGCCGACGGTGCTGAAAGCCACCGGACTTGGCGATGCGGCGGCGGTGACCGGCGCCGTGGCTAATGGCGTCGTCTCTATTCTGGCCACGCTACTGGGGATGCTGTTAATTGGCAGGCATTCCCGACGGAAAATGTTCTTTACCGGACAGATCGGCGTCACCCTTAGCCTGGTGTTGATTGGCCTCTCGTTCAAGCTCTTCTTCCATATGGAAACCGTCGATGGCGTCAGCGGCTTGCACGCCAACTTTACCGGTGCCAGCTACATCATTCTCGCCCTGATGCTGGTGTTCCTGACCTTTATGCAGGGTTGGATCGCACCGGTATTCTGGCTGATGCTCGCGGAAATCTACCCGCTGCGGATGCGCGGTCTGGGAATGGGTTTTGCGGTATTCGGTTTATGGATATTTGACTTCATCATTCAGTCTATTTTCCCGATTTTACTCAACAGCTACGGCGGCGGAATGACCTTCGGCTTCTTCGCGGCTACCAACGTCATAATGCTGATTCTGCTGGTGAAGTTCCTGCCGGAAACCCGCGGGTTAACCCTCGAACAAATTGAACAAAAATTCAGATTCTGATTTAGCAACGTGGAGGAATATATGACAGTTAATATCGGTTTAATTGGTTTGGGTATGATTGGGCGCGACCATCTCCAGCGTTTCCAGACGGTTATCCAGAACGCCAGGGTCAGCGCCGTCTGCGATATCAATCGTAATGTGACCGACGCTATTGCCCGCGAATATGGCGCTCAGCCCTATTACGATGCAGTCGAGATGATTCAATCAGACGACGTGGATGCGATCTTTATTTGCTCTATTGGCCCGGTACATAAAGAACAAATTCTGGCGGCCATTAAAGCAGGTAAACCGGTGTTTTGCGAAAAGCCGCTAACCCCGACCGCGAATGAAGCCAAAGCGATTATTGATGCTGAAGTAGCCTACGGCAAACGTATGCTGCAGCTGGGCTTTATGCGCCGTTTCGACCCGGGGTACAACCAGCTAAAAGCCACTCTGGATAGCGGTGAACTGGGGGAAATATTGCTCATCCACTGCGCCCATCGCAACGCCTCCGTGCCGGAGAGCTACACCCTGGAGATGGCGATTAACGATTCGGCGACCCATGAAATCGATATTATCCGCTATCTGCTTAACGAAAATATCGTTTCGGTGCGCGTCGATAAACCGCAGAAGAAAACGCGCAGAGCCTGCGCGCATCTGCAGGATCCGTTGATTGTGATTTTTGAAACTGAATCCGGCGTACGTATTGATGATGAGCTGTTTGTTAACTGCGATTACGGCTACGACATTCGCTGTGAAGTGATTGGCGAAAATGCCATCAGCGCGTTGACCGAACAGGCACTTACCACCGTCCGTTCGGCGCAGGGTTATAGCCGCGCTATCCCCAAAACCTGCATGGAACGTTTCGCCACCGCCTACGATCGCGAGGTGCAGAATTTCGTTGACCGGGTAAACCTGGGGGCGGAGATGAGCGGGCCATCATCGTGGGACGGATTTGTCGTGGCGATGGTATGTGATGCCGGCCTGGCGTCGCTGAAGGATGGCGAAAAGCACGCCGTCTCTCTGCCGGAGTGTCCGGCGCTCTACCGCTGACCCATTAACGAAGGGAGAGGCGCATGTTAACTCTGAAACCAGAAGATATTTTTATTGGCTGTCGGGCGAATTCAAAGAAAAAGGCGCTGCGTATTGCCGCGGATTCCCTGCAGGCCAGCGGCTACGTCAGCGAGGGTTTTTTTGAATCAATGGTGGAGCGCGAAAAGGCGCTCTCTACCTGGCTCGGGGCGGGGGTCGCCATGCCCCACTGCAGCAAGGAGGGTATTGATCTGGTGCGGCAAACCGGTTTCCAGCTGCTTCAGTTTCCGGATGGCGTGGGCTGGGGGGAGGGTAAAGTGGCCTTCCTTGTGGTCGCCGTGGCGGCAAAAAACAATGAACACATTGATGTTATAGCGGATCTGGCAGACCTGCTTGATGACGAAGTGAAAACCACGCTGCTGGCCAGCGCCGACAGCAAAGACGCGTTTATGCAGATCCTCGAAGGACACTCATTTAAGAAGGATAGAATATGAAACTGGCACTCTGTACCGATGTTCTCGCCGGCCTGGCGTTCCCGGAAATGCTCGATCGCGTCAAGCAGTACGGCATTGAGGGCGTGGAGATGACCGCAGGCGGCTGGTCGCCTTGTCCGCATGTTAAAACTGAAGAACTGCTGGCTTCTCCGGCAGCGCTGGCGGCGTTTCGCGGCGAGCTGGAAAAGCGCGGAATGGAGATCGTCGCGCTGAACTGTTCGGGTAACCCGCTGGCCCCCGGCGCCCTTGGCGAGAAGCACACCGCCAGCAGCTACCGTACCGTCGAGCTGGCGGCGAAGCTGGGAGTGAAAAAGATAGTCATGATGAGCGGCCTGCCGGGCGGCGGGCCGGACGATAAAATCCCTAACTGGATCACCTCGACGGTTTCCTGGCCGGACTATATGCCAGGCGTGATCGATTACCAGTGGAACGAGGTTGCTATTCCCTGGTGGCAGGCTTTTACCCGCCATGCGGCTGAACACGGCATCGAACAGATTGCCCTCGAGGAATTCCCCAGCCAGCTGGTTTACAACCCGAGCACGCTGCTGCGCCTGCGTGAGGCGGTTGGCGACATCATCGGCATGAATCTCGATCCGTCGCATCTGATCGCCATGGGGGCAGACCCGATTGCCGCAGCCCGTAAGCTTGAAGGGGTGATTTATCACGTCCACGGCAAAGACGCGCGTATTGAACGCGGGCTGGCGGATGTCGACGGCTTACTGGAATACCAGCCGGTTACGCAGACCAAAACCCGCACCTGGAACTACGTGGCGGTTGGCTGTGGACAGGATTTGAAGTGGTGGAAAGAGTTCTTCTCGGTGCTGCGCATGACCGGATATAACGGTTATGTGTCGCTGGAGATGGAGGACCTGACGATGAGCGTTGAAGCAGGGCTACGGACGTCTATTGATGCCCTCAACGCCACATTAAGTCAGTGACAACGGGCCGCGTTTTCCCTCCGGGGGGCGGGAGAACGCGGCGCGTTTTTTGTTGAGCGGATTTTATCTTGCTGTATTTTACGTTCTATTGGATGTTTTTTATCAGGAACGTTAAAACCGAGTATGAGCGCCCCTAAACGACAAAAAGCGACCGCCAGCGACGTTGCGTTACTGGCTGGCGTCTCCAAATGGACGGTTTCCCGGGCATTTACCCCCGGGGCTTCTATCCAGCCCAAAACCCGGGAAGAGGTGATGAAAGCCGCTAATATTCTGGGATATCGACCAAATTTACTGGCGCGTAGCCTGACGCAAAAGCAAACGCATATTATCGGCGTGGCGGTAGACGAGCTGCGCAATCCCAATATGGTGCTACTGCTTAACGAAGTGACCCGCCAGCTGCAGAATCGCGGCTACATGGCGCTGGTGATTAACGTTACCGACGAAGAAAACACCCGCACGGCGATGGCGCTGGCTTACCAGCTCCAGGTTGACGGTATCTTGTTTATGGCCACGGTCCTGACGCCGGAACTCATCGCGATTGCCACTGAAATTCATCGCGTTCCGCTGGTGCAGATTGGCCGTAATACCGATCATCCGGAAATCCAGGTGGTCAATATTGACGGCTGGATTGCCGGAAAACAGCTTGCCGAACTGCTGCTGGCGCAGGGGCATCGCACTTTTGGCTATATGAAAGGGCCGGATACCGCCTCGCACCATTTAATGAGGATGGAAGGATACGAAGCGGCGCTGGAGCAGGCAGGTTGCCGGCTTGATACTCTGCTGGTTGCCGGACAGTATTTACGTACCCGGGGATATGCGGCAATGAGCGAGTATCTGGACGCGACGTCCGCAGGCGAAAGAGTGGATGCCCTGTTCTGTGAAAATGATATTCTGGCGATAGGCGCGCTTCAGGCGCTGCGCGAGCGCGATTTAACGATGGGTATTGTCGGTTTCGATAATATCGATGAAGCGGCGGCGCCGGAATGGCAGCTTACTACTTACGATCAGCGGCGCGAGCGGCTGGTGGAAGAGGCGTTGAATCGGCTCATCGATGCAGCTGAAGGGCCGACGGCGACCTGGCGCACCGGGGAACCCATCGTGCGCCAGTCCCATCGCCGCCAGGGCTAAAGTTCGCCGGTGATGTACTGCGCTACGCCGCGGCCAAAACTCCAGTCCCCTTTATGGTTGCTGATTACCGAGATCATCAGGTCATCGCCGCTCAGCCCGCAGTGCTCCCGGAGCTCAGCCAGCAGGGTGGCATAAAAAAGCTGCTTCTGTTCTTCGCTGCGCGGGCTGGTATATACCCTCACCACCACCACGTCCCGGCTTCGCGTCAGCCCCAGCCCGGTATCTTCAATAATCATATGATGAGCTTTGTTTTCGTGAACAATCTGGTAGCGATCGCGCTCTGGCACCTTGAACGCCTGCACCACGGCGCGATGTGCCGCATCCAGCAGGGTTTTGATCTCGCTTTCGCTGCGTCCTTCAATGATATCAAACGTCAGTAATGGCATAGCAGATGGTCCTTATTGTCGGATTACCTCAGTGAGAGAGATGCTAACCCGTGCTGAAGCCGGCAAAAACCGCTATATTTGAACTCATTGTTTTTATCTGTGAACAATTACTATGCGCGAGATCCGCCCGGAAATTTACTGGACCCACCTGTACTGGCTTACGGTGCTGGAGGAGCAAAAAAGCTATACCCGCGCCGCGGAAAAGCTGGCGGTCAGCAAATCCGCCATCAGCCAGAAAATCAGCGAGCTGGAGCGGGTTACCGGTAAGACGCTGGTGCACCGAACCACCCGCAGCGTGACCTTAAGCGAAGATGGTCTGCGGCTGGTGGCGGAGCTGAACGAGCCGTTTGGGCAGATTCGCGAGATCTTTACCGGCACCTGCGACGAGGAAGGCGGCCCCCTGCGCGGTACGCTGCGCCTGACCGCGCCGGTCGCATTTTCACGTCAGCAGCTGGTCCCGGCCATCACCCCTTTTCTGCACCAGCATCCGCAGCTTCATCTCCAGCTGGAGGTGACCGACCGACTGGTGTCGCTCGCCAGCGAGGGGTTCGACCTTGCTATTCGCCACTGTCGCCGCGAGCTGCTGCCGGAGACCCACGTGGCCTGGCCGCTGTGCCGTACGGCTACCCTGGTGGTCGCCTCGGCGGACTATATTCGCCGCTTTGGCCGCCCCGATTCGCCTGACGCGTTGCGTCAGCATCAATGCCTCACCTATCCGCGCGGGCCGCAAAGCCCGCACTGGACCTTTGAGCGCGACGACGAGCGGGTGAGCGTGAAGGTGCAGGGGCCGTTTGCCACCAATAACAGCGAATCCCTGCGCGACGCGGTGCTGGCGGGGCTGGGCGTTGCCTTACTGCCGGATTTTAGCGCCAGGGAGGCGATTGGCCGCGGGCTGGTTCAGGAGCTGCTGCCGGGATGGCGGCCGGTGGATGCGTTTGCGGAAAGTCTGTACGTCATTCGCCCCTACACGCCGCGCGTATCGCGGGCGGTAGAGACGTTTAGCCGCTATCTGAAGGCGACCTTCAGCTGATATTTTCCAGCTGCTGCGCCAGCGCCTCGCGAAAGCGGGGCAGCAAATCGGCGCCTTCTGAAACCAGCTCCGCCAGGGTCACGGTTTTATCGGCGCGGTATTCCCGCCCGCTGCCAAGCCGGGCTTCGAAATCATTGGCCGCCCGGTGAGCCGCCGCCAGGTCGGCATCCAGCAATACCACCGCGTGCGCGAGAACCACATGGCCTCGACCTTCCGCCATCGGTCGCCAGTACTGGGCCGTGCCGGCTATTTTTCGCACCTCCTCGCCCTCGCCGCAGGCCAGATTATAGCGACCATCGCAAAATGAACCGCTAACCGCCCGGCAGTGGCTGGCCACGCCAAAGGTCGCCAGCGTGCGCTGCAACAGGCCGCAGAGGAAAAGATAAATCGGCTCTGCGGCTTCGCCCAGCGAGTGATAGACCGGCCAGGCCAGGCTGAGATTGACAATTCCCGGCCCCTGCGGCACCAGCCCGCCGCCGGAGCGGCGCTGCCAGACCGGCCATCCCTGGCCGGCGAACTGCTCGCTCACCGCAGGGAGTTCGGCAAATTTCCGGTAGCTTCCCGGCACCACAAACCCCTGCGGGGCCTGCCAGAGCTGAGCCACCGCCTCACCGTCGAGCGCCCGGGCAAACAGCGGCTGCTCGGCAAGGGTGGGATCGGCAAAGTAACCAACCGGTAGCTGCTGGTGGCTAAAGCGCAGCGGCCAGCAGGGTTCCTGAATCATGATTTCTCCTTATCGACGCTATTCGCCATGGCGGCTGGGTTTCATCAGCATCGCCGTAAGGGCGGAGAGCAGGCAGCCTGCGGTCAAGTAGATAGCGACGCTATGCCAGGCGCCGCCGGATAAGGTGACCAGGGCGGCGGCGATAAACGGCGTAAAACCGCCGCCGACAACGCTGGCAACCTGATACCCCACGCCGGCCCCGCTGTAGCGATAGCTGGCGCCAAACATTTCGGTAAACATCGGCTGCTGAACGCAAACCACCATATCGTGCGCAATATTTGCCAGCATAAGCGCGAAAAACAGGATCCAGAAGTATGACTGGCTTTCGAGCGCCATAAAGAACGGGAAGCCGCTGAGGGTGCCGATCAGCGCCCCGGTGATATAGACGCGGCGACGGCCAAAGCGGTCCGCCAGCCAGGCGAAGCAGGGGATCGTCAGGCAGCTGATGGCGCCGACAAGCAGGCCAATATTCAGAAACAGCTCGCGCGGCAGGCCGAGATTCTGCGTGGAATAGTTAAGCGCGAAGGCGGTGACGATATACATCGTCAGCAGCTCGCACAGGCGCAGGCCGATAATCATTAAGAACGCGCCCGGATGGCGGAACAGCGCTTCCACGACCGGCAGCCGCTTTTTCTTCGGCTGCAGCTGCTGTTCGCGCTGCTGCTGTTCAAATTCGGCGGATTCCGCCATGCCGTTGCGGATCCAGAGCGCCGCCAGCACCAGCACGACGCTAAACAGGAACGGCAGACGCCAGCCCCAGCTGAGGAACTGTTCATCGGTGGTGCAGGAGCTTATCAGCGACACCAGCCCTGTAGAGAGCAGCAATCCGACACCGTAGCCCACCTGCACGCCGCTGCTGTAGAACGCCTTCTTATTTTTCGGCGCGCTCTCTACCGCCAGCAGAGCCGCGCCGCCCCATTCGCCGCCCACCGCAAAGCCCTGGACGGCGCGCAGCAGGACCAGCAGAACCGGCGCCCACCAGCCAATCTGGCTGAAGGAGGGCAGCAGACCGATACAGGCGGTGGCGATCCCCATCATCCATACCGTCAGCATCAGCATGCGTTTGCGCCCGAGGCGATCGCCGAAATGGCCGAAGATAATGCCGCCCAGCGGGCGGAAGAGGAAGCCGACGCCGAAGGTGGCAAAGGCGGCGAGGGTGCCCATTGCCGGGCTGATTTGCGGGAAAAATTCCCGGTTAAATACCAGCGCGGCGGTGATGCCATAGAGAAGAAAGTCGTACCAGTCGACCACGGCCCCGGCGAAGCTGCCCCAGGCCGCTCTGCGGGCGCGGTTGAGTGAACATGCCTCCTTGCCGGGGCGCTGAGAAATTAACGTTGAGTCCATACCTGTCCTGTCTGTTGCTGAGTTTTTAATTATTGGAATGAGACGCTTTCCGAATTCGCGCCTGTCCTGAGACTACCGCGCAGAAGGGCATGTGAAAAGATTTTTACCTGCTCTGGGCGTTTAAAGGCATAAAGCGTTTGCTTCGCCGGGGGATGAACGCCCTTGTAGCCCGTTCAGAATGCGAGCTTAGGACTTCGCTTATTGTTTTTAATTTTAATTTTTGAACCCAACGGGGACACCTTTTAAGAAATGACTTAAATGGTTTACAATTAACAAGTCTCCAATTTCGGAAGGGTGAGTTAAATGCGTTTAATTTTTGCAGCTTTATTTTGTGTCATGGTTTCGCCTTCCGCTTTTGCAGAAAAACTGCCAGCGCCTGTCGGCAAACCCGTTTTAACTATTTCCGGCCTGATTGCTAATACGAATGAGGGCGATACCGCCGTTTTTGATCTCGCCGCATTAGAAAAGCTGGGGATGGAAACGCTGGTGACGACCACGCCATGGTATTCGGGCAAGGTCCGCTTTGACGGCATTTCCCTCAGTAAACTCATGGATTTAGTCGGCGCCAAAGGCAAGTCAGCCCGGGTGCTGGCGCTCAACGATTACACCACGATTGTCCCCCTGGACGACTTTCATAAATTTCCGGTAATTTTGGCTTTAAAAATGAACGGCGAATATATGCGCATTCGTGATAAAGGGCCCTTATTTATTGTTTATCCTTACGACAGTAGCCCGGAATTGCAGAATCAGATTTATTATTCCCGTTCGGCATGGCAGGTTTCGAAGATTATAATTGAGTAAGGGTTTGATCTTGAATCGAATACTCACTGCCATTATTTTGTCGCTCTTCATTGTGACCGGTTACATTACTTATCTGGTGCATGAGCGGCAAAGTGAGCTGCAAAAATTAACCCGTTATACTGATTCGTGGTCCGTTTCCCAGATAGTCTCCGAGTACATGCGCCTCGAGGCGCGACTCAGCGCGATGGGGCTGGGGGTGAAGGGAAGCGACCACGATGAGGTGCGCCTGCGTCTGGAAATTATGATGAGCCAGATTGCGCTGCTGCAGCAGGGTGATTTGGGAAAGTTTATCGGCAAAGATCCTCACCGTAAGGCAATAGTTAACAGCCTGATTGATCTTCTGGACCGGCTGGATAAGCAGCTGGACACCATGACGACAGCGCAGCTGAAGCTGATGCTGCAGGAGATGAGTACCCTGGACGGGCCGTTGACCTCACTCGCGTCCACCTCGCTCGCCCAGGATTTTAATCTGGTTAATCTGACCCACGATAAAATACAAAATCTCTATTACATCTATTCGGCGATTTCCATTCTGCTGATTGTTCTCTGTATCACGCTCGGGCTGTTGATGCTGAAGCAGAATAACACCCTGCGTCGCGCCCACGTGCGGATGAAATTACTGGCGACCGACCTGCAGGCCTCAAAAGAAAAGCTTCAGGTGCAGAACCGCCGTCTGCAGTACGATGCCTATCATGATTCGCTGACCGGGATGCCCAACCGTCTCTCTTTCTGGCAACGTCTGCAGGAGGTCGTCAATCAGGTGCGGCCCTATAACGGCTCGGCGGTCGTAATGCTGTTTGACCTGGATAATTTCAAGGACGTCAACGATACCCAGGGTCATGATGCCGGGGATAAGCTGCTGCAGGATTTGGCCAGCCGTCTCTCCTTTTTTCGCAAAACGTCAGAAACGCTCTACCGGCTGGGAGGGGACGAGTTTGCCCTGGTTTCCCATGATTTAACCGAAGAGATGGCGCTGGAGCGGGCGAAGGTGATCCGGGAAAAGATCAGCCAGCCGTATCAGATTTACGACTCGCTGATCCAGATTGGCGCCTGTATCGGGATTGTGATCTCTGACGGGGAAAGCCGTACCGACTATTTATACAAATGCGCCGACCTGGCGCTGTATGAAGCGAAAAAAGAGGGTTCCGGCAACGTTCAGGTATTCCGTCCCGGACTGCTTCAGCGCCAGCAGGAGAATAAATCCTTTGAAGATGACCTGATGCAGGCGCTGAACAAAGGTGAGTTCAGGGTTTACTACCAGCCGATAGCCGACACCATGAACGGTGAAATCTACGGCTACGAAGCGCTGGTGCGTTGGTTTCATCCGCTGCGCGGCAGCGTCCCGCCGACCGAATTTATTCCGGTAGCGGAAAAGATTGGCCTGATTAATCAGCTGGGCGAGTGGGTGCTGCGAACCGCCTGCGAAGCGGCCGCCAGCTGGTCGTCGCCGCTCAAAGTGTCGGTTAACGTGTCGCCGGTTCAGTTAATGAACAGTTCACTGACCGATACCGTGGTAACCATCTTAAGAACAACCGGGCTGGATCCGTATCGGCTGGATTTGGAAATTACCGAGTCTGACGTCTTTAACGAAAATACCCGTTCTCTCGAGATCCTGAGCCAGCTGCGCGAGCTCGGGGTGCAGATCTCCATTGATGATTTTGGCACCGGCTATTCTTCGCTATCGCGGCTAAGCTATTTCCCGTTCGATAAGATAAAAATCGACCGCTCTTTTGTGATTAACATTCCCGATCAGAAAGATGACCTCGATATCGTGCGGCTGATTATCAGCATGGGTAAAAGTCTGCATATGCGCATCGTGGCCGAAGGTGTCGAAACAGAAGAGCAGCTGGAGTCCTTACGCAAATTAGGCTGTGACCTGGTCCAGGGGTATTTAATCGGTAAACCGGGACCGCTCAGTTCACCTGAAAATAAGTAATTTGCCTTTTAATATGGGCGGTTTTCGTTTATCTAAAATCGCCCATATTTATTTTTGAATAGATCTAATCCCTAATGAGTACAATAAGGGGTAGGAAAACGCATCGGTAAAAAATAATACCCGCAATGATTAAAAGGGGTATATCATATGCAACATATTTTCCCATTTTCGACCGTATATGTGGTGCGTTAAGAGAGGCGAAATCATGCAGCGAATCATTATTCCTACCCACTATGTGCATACCCGGAGCACGCCGCTGTGGACGAAGCGGACGGCGCCGGCCTCAATCTGGAAGCGGCATCTGGATGCCGGTACCCGGCAGGGCGTCTATCCGCGCCTGTCGGTGATGCGAGGGGCGATACGCTATCTCGGATATGCCGATGAAACCAGCGCGGAACCGGTGGAAACCCTGACCATTGCCGAAGGTGAATTTGGCGTTTTTCCGCCCGAAAAGTGGCACCGCATCGAGGCGTTAACCGAGGATACCGTATTTAACGTGGACTTTTACGTTGATCCTAAAATTCTTATCGAGGGATAATATGAACAGTGAAAATAAAGGCTATGCGTTAGCGCTGATCAACGGGAATAATAAAGATAAAAAAGAAAAAGTGTATCTTAAACCGATGGCCCTTTATGTCCCTGATATTGCCACCCAGGCCGTGGCTGAGCTTATTTCCACGCTGTCGGTGGAAAACGCCGGAGGAAAGGGATTTATATTGACGGTGACCAACAATAATAACGGCGTCTCGGTCGATAGCGAGTTTGCTTCTCTGGCTGAGCTGCAGGATCCGCAGACGGCGGCCGATGCGGTAAAAGATCTGATTAATATTGTCCGCGGCTACGAGTCCGACGAAGAGACTAACGTCTGCGGCTGGTAGTCGTTTGCCGACGCAGAATCGTCAGCTGTCGTCTATCGTCAGCTGACGCTGGACGGCTCTCGGTGGCCTGCGTCAGCCGTATCCCGCGGTATTTAGCGGCGCGTAATATGTTTAACATTGTATTTGTTGGTATTCTGGTAAATATCGGATAAATCAACAATGGTATTGTTATGGGCATAGCTGATCGACTGCACCCGTAGCAGCAGGCTGTTTTGTGGAACCTGTAAGAGCTCTGCTTGCTCCCGGGTGGCCAGAACCGGGGTATAGCTGCGGTGGCTCTCCAGGATGGTGATATTGCACTCTTTCTTGAAATAGTTAAATTTCGATCTTTCCAGATTTCCAACGCTTAGCCAGGGAAAAATCGCCACCGGTATATAGCTGTTCTCAATCAGAATAGGTACGTCGTCAATCATCCGAATGCGTCTGACGTAATAGACCTTCTCTCCCGGCTCAATTTTCAACTGTTGTGCGATAGCCAAAGGCGCATCAAGCATCGTGAACTCAATGACCTTATTGCGATAGTTGGTGACGCCGCCGATGTGCATCTGGTAGTTGAAGCCGTCAAGTTCCCCGCCGCGATAATTGCTCTTACGCGCCACGTATGAACCGCTGCCGTGGCGTTTGACGATCAGCTTCTCACTTTCCAGCAGCGTGAGCGCCTTGCGCAGGGTCATGACGGAGACCTGTAGCTCCCCGGCCAGCGCTTTTTCACTCGGTAGCGCATCTCCCACCTCGAATTCATCGCTATTGATGCGATTTTTTAGCCTGTCTGCGATTGTTTTATATATCACTTATAGATTTCTCGTGGTGTGTTCTGTCAGCGGATTATAATTTTATCTTTTTAATAATTAACGTATTTTTATCATTGCGGGGCGTTGTTTTGTCTCTGTCATCTATTTATCTGCTTTTACTTATATATCTGTTGCCGCAAGAGAGATATGACTTTCATCACAGATGACGATTTCACCGCTCTGAATTATGTCTGCCGGCGCATAGGCTGAAACGCATGTATCGGGCGCTGACGGCCGATGTGCGGGACAGGGGGTGAGGATGATCGGGGTAAAAAAATTACAGGATTTTTCGAAGGCCATGATTGGGCCGGTTTTGTATCTGCCGGTTATTGGTCTGCTGATTGCGTTGTTTAGTATGACAACCAATAAAATCTGGGTCGCGGAAGATAGCTCGCTTTATCTGCTGGGGAAATACGTTTCCAGCATGCTCTGGGCCATCATGAACAATCTTGGCTTCTTCTTTTGCCTCGGGCTGGCCGGCGGGCTGGCAAAAACCCGAAAAGCGGAAGCGGCTTTTGTTGCCGCAATGACCTGGTTTATGTACCTGGCGGCGAATAATAGTTGGCTAACCCTGACGCAGCGCCTGGCCGCCGGCAGCAGCAACGCGCAGCTCTACGGCAGCGGGCAAACCTTTATTTTTGGCTTCCAGGTCATTGATATGGGCGTGTTTCTTGGCATTATCCTTGGCTGCGCGGTCGCCTTTATTCACAACCGGTTTGTCGACATTGAGTTTCGCGGCGCCTTCTCTATCTACGGCAACAGCAAGCTGGTTCTGATCGTAATGATCCCGCTGGTCGGCGTGTTTGCCATCGCCACGGTGTACGTCTGGCCGATTGTTGAACACGGCATATCGGCGCTGACCGGGGTGATGAAAACCTTCGGCGCCGTCGGCGTTTTTCTGTACGGTTTTCTCAATCGTTTTCTTATCCCGACCGGGCTACACCACCTGATTTGGTCGCCCTTTGTCTTTACCTCCATTGGCGGACAGCTGTTGATTGATGGCCAGACGGTGGTGGGGGCAAAACCGATTTTCCTCGCTGAAATTGCCCATAGCGCCGGGCCGTTAAGCGACTCGGCGCGATTTCTCACCTACGGCATGGTGAAAATTTTCGGTACCGCCGGAATGGCCCTGGCCTTTTATACAACCGCCAGGCCGGAAAATAAGCAAAAGTTGAAAATCACGCTGATTCCTTTGATTGTGACTTCATTCCTGGTGGGGATCACCGAACCTTTTGAGTTCTTATTTATCTTTACCGCACCGTTGCTATGGCTGGTTTATTCATTACTGGACGGTTTTTTCCAGATGCTGGCGTGGCTGCTGGATGTGCGGGTCTGCGCCACCAACGGCATTATCGATTTTATTGTTTACAACATTCCGGCGGGAGCGCACCTCACGCGCTGGCCTGTGTTTGTCGCGCTGGGTTTAATGGAAACCGCGACGATGTTTTATATCGGTAAGTTTCTGATTCTGCGTTTCAAAATGCGTACGCCGGGCCAGGAGCAGCAGGGGGAGGGGGCTAACCAACCGGCAAGCGTAAGCGCGCCTGACAGGGCTTCCGGCGAGCAGGTCATTCTGGGCCTTGGCGGCAAAGAAAATGTCTGTTCGGTCGAGAACTGTTTTACGCGGCTTCGGGTTGACGTGCGGGACCCCGCATTAATTCAGGAACAGATTCTGAAGACCAGCGGCGGTACCAGCGTCATTATCAAAGGCAATCACGTTCAGGTTATTTATGGTTTAGGGGTTAATAAAATCCGTAATGCCGTGAATCGCTATTTAGATGTACATGAATAATGAGGTGGAAGATGAAAAATAAATTCGTTGTGACCATAGCCGGCGGCGGCAGTACGTATACCCCAGGGATTGTTATGATGCTGCTGGAAAATATGGACAGGTTTCCGTTAAGCGAAATTCGTCTCTATGATAATCATCACGATCGCCAGCGAGTGATTGGCGAAGCCTGTGCGATTCTGGTGGCTGAACATTATCCGCACGTTGCTTTTAGCTTTACCACCGACCCGCAGGAAGCCTTTACGGGCGTCGATTTCGTGATGGCGCATATTCGCGTCGGCCTCTATGAGATGCGCGAGAAAGACGAGAAAATTCCGCTTAAATATGGCGTGATTGGCCAGGAAACCTGCGGCCCGGGCGGTATCGCTTATGGTATGCGCTCTATCGCCGGCGTCCTTGAGCTGGTTGACTACATGGAAACGTATTCGCCGGGCGCGTGGATGCTCAACTATTCCAATCCGGCGGCGATCGTTGCCGAGGCCACGCGTCGACTACGCCCGACGGCCAAAATTATTAATATCTGCGATATGCCGGTGGCTATTGAAGGGTTATTCGCCGATATTCTCGGGCTGAAATCGCGTAAAGAGATGAACGTCCGTTATTTTGGCCTCAACCATTTCGGCTGGTGGACCAGCATTACCGATAAGGCCGGCAACGATTTAATGCCGGCGTTAAAAAACCACGTTGCCGAGCTGGGCTATTGCAGTCCGAAAGAGGATTTTCAGCATAAAGCGCCGAGCTGGATTGAGACCTTCAAAAAGGTGAAGGACGTTTTTGCGCTGGATACCGATACGTTACCCAATACCTATCTGAAGTACTATTTTTATGCCGACTATGAGGTTGCCCATTCAGACCCTGACTTTACTCGCGCCAATGAAGTGATGGCGGGGAGAGAGAAGGAGGTGTTTGATATGGCCAGAGAGATCGTCGCCCGGCAAAGTGCCAAAGAGGCGCATTTCCATGCCGGGGCGCATGCGACCTTTATCGTCGACCTCGCCTGCGCCATCGCCTTTAACACCCAGGAGAGAATGCTGCTGATTGTGGAAAACAACGGCGCTATCGCGAATTTTGACGATACCGCGATGGTTGAAGTGCCTTGCCTGGTGGGCGTTAATGGCCCCGAGCCGCTGGCGATGGGTAAGATCCCGCTGTTTCAAAAGGGGATGATGGAGCAGCAGGTGGCGGTTGAAAAACTGGTGGTCGACGCCTGGGTTGAAGGAAGCTATCAGAAGCTGTGGCAGGCGATGACCCTGTCCAAAACGGTACCCAGCGCTTCGGTCGCAAAAGCTATCCTTGATGAACTGATCGTCGCCAACCGTGGCTACTGGCCGGAGCTGCGCTGATGTATCGCCAATGCCCGATGTTTCCCATCGGGCGTTACCGGTATCGCGATGCCGGCGCGATGCTCCGCCTCGCCCGAAAGCGGCTGAAGAAGCTCCGCCACGTTCTCCCTGCCTACCGGCGCCGAGAGGTAGTTGCCCTGAAAGCGGTCGACTCCCAGCGCCTGCAGTTTGTTGAATTTCTCCAGGCTATCTACGCCTTCGGCAATACAGCGGCTGCCGGTCAGCTGGCAGTAGAAGATAAGGCTTCTGATCAGCGCCAGCGCGTGCGGATCGCGCTGCATATCGTTGACGATGCTCATATCCAGCTTGTAAGCGCTGAATCTCATCGTGCGCACCGGAAACATTACGCTGCTTTGCGAGAAGCAGTCATCAAGCATGATAGGGAAGCCGCGCTTTTGCAGGCGGGCGATATTTTCGGCGATTTTGCCGTGACCGTTGAGGTCGGTATTTTCAGCAAACTCCAGCACCAGCCTCTGCGACCTGTGCGGCTGACGCAACTGCTGGCGCGCGGTTTCCATCATGCGAAGCAGGTTCTCGTTGCCGGCGACGGCGGCGGGAATATTCACGGCGAAATAACACTCGCCGGAATGCTGATTAATATTCTGCACCGCTTCCTGAAGGACAAACGCGGTGAGCACCAGCCAGGCATATTCCGAGCGTATTTGCGGTAAAAAATCGCCGGCAGCCAGCACGCTGCCGTTTCGGTTCCAGCGGGAGAGGATCTCCATTCCCTTTACCTGCTGGTGTTCATCGGTAATGGGCTGAAATACCGGAAAAATCTGGCGGCTGTGGATCGCATGGACAAGTTCACGCTCGAAAGCGGAAAGGGCGGCGATGCTCTCGCTTTTCTGGTCTCTTATCTGGCTGCCGGGAAAGCGGGCGGCCATTTCAGGGTGGTGTTCCACCATTTTTTTTAATCCTGCGGTTCTTTGATTGTAGAGCGTCTTGTGGCTGATGCCGCGGCGTTGAGCCTGAGCGCTGGCGCGGTAGCCGCAGAGTAAACCGAGGATAGCGTCCAGCTCCGGCCGGGTGATCCCGGCGGGGCGCTTGCCGAGCGCTCGCGTTTCATCCTCTGCCAGCTGCTCAAGAGAGGGGTATTCTTCGAGCACGGCGTCGCGCAGCAGCGCCGCCAGGCAGGGGACCGGCAAATCGGAAGCGGCGGCCCATACGGCGGTAAGCAAACGCCGGTCTGCGACCTGATGCACCAGGGTGGGCCACAGCCAGCTTGCCGGGCTGCGGCTCAGGAACAGCATGGGCAGCGGCGTGGGGGACCGCGCCAGCAGCGCGGCGGCTCGCTTCAGGGTTGCCAGTAGCCCGGCGGGGCCTTCCGGGAGAAACACCACCACGCGGCGAACGCCGGCAGGCAGGGGCGGCGTCTCCGGGGGCAGCACAACGGGCCTGGCTCCTCCCTTCGCTATTATCCCGCTCAGCCCCTCGGCAGCCAGCGAACAGGGCGACAGGATAGCGACGAGCGGCTGCCCGCCGCCGGGGGGCGGGAGATTATTCGTAAACAAAAGTCACTCCGATAATCGACTGCACGTTACCCGCGGTCACCTGCCCGCTGGTGCGCGCGTAGTTGGCGGTTAATCCGAGGCTGACCGCCGAGGTGCCTACGTTGCCTAACGACACCGTGCTGTTGGCGGGTACGACGCTACCGTTGCGCGTCAGCTGAACGCCCACCCCCTGGGCAGGGGACGCTGAGGCGGTATTGGTAAATATCGAGTTGCCCGCGTTCTCCGTGGTGCCGGAGAGGTAATAGCCGAGATTCTGGTTTTGCGCGCAGTAAACCGTCAGCGGAATGGCGGCGGATGCGGGATATTCCGGCAGCGTCACCGTCACATCGCGAGCAGAAACGTCGCAGCCGCCGGTTGGCACCACGACGTTGTTGTTGGCGTAAATGTTCCACACGAACTGGAAGTCGTCGTTATCCTTATTGTTGGTCTGACGCAGGATCAGGACCGCGATCAACGACCCGGCGGAAATGGCGACGCCGCCTGCGCTACTGACGGGCGTCAGATAGAGGACGGTAGGCCAGGGGCTATCAACAATGGAGCTATAGGTCATACGCGCCGTTTCGCTGGTGGTTGGAAACGGGTAGCTGATGCCGTTATACCTGACGGTGCCGGAAAAGCTCGACAGCACCCCGCCGTAGGCCGAGCCGCGCTGCAGCGTTACGTAGTCGATCATGGAATCCGGAAAGTCGTTATGACAGAAAATCTGCGTCGAGAGATCCACTACCAGGTTCTGCCCGACGCTGACCGCCGGCGCGAGGTTCACGTAAACGTTCGCCGAACCGCCGCCGATGGGGATTGTCACCCCGGCGGCGGTTTTACAGGCGAACGACCAGGCGTTAAGCGACCAGCCCGCCAGCAGCAGCGTTAACAGCAGGGTGATTATCTTTTTCATTACTCTGTTCTCCTGGCTCAGGCGTAGGTATAGGTGACGTTAATCACCGCCTGAATAGTTCCTTGCGTCGCACCGCCGTTGACCGTCAGCGCTCTGACCTGTAGCGGGAAGCTGGCGGACTGGGTGGCGTCGTCGACCTGTACCTCTTTTCTCGCGCCGGTGTTCAGCGTGGTGCCGCCCTCATCCTGCAGCTCAAGCTGGATGTTGCCGGCGGTACCCTGGTTCTTGTAATAGCCGGTGGCGTCCGCCGTACCGCTGAAGCTGGCGGTGACCCGCGACGTGCCGACCGGGCAGTTGCTCAGGGTGAGCGCCACGCTGTGCCAGGGCGAAGCGGCGCCGGCGGAGACCAGGCTAAAGGTATAGAGATCGCCGAGATCGACGGTGGCGTTAACGGTGGAAACGGTACAGGGTTTGGCCACCACTTTGCCGTTAACGGTAATGGTGACGTCGGCGGCCTGTAGCGTCGGGGAGGACGCCGCCAGCATCGCGGCCAGCAGCCATCCGGAATAGGTCGGGTTCATCAGCGCCTCCGGTTACTGAAATTCAAGCGTGAATGTTGCGGTTGCATTAACGTGTCCGGCGGTCACCGGTACCCGGGTGGCCATCAGCCGGGCGTAAAAGTTCAGCGTGTTGGTCTGGCCGGGGGTCAGCGTGGTCCAGGGGATCGCTGACGATGCGGCATTGAGCGGCAGCGCCGTCTGCTGCGCGTCAAGGATCTGCACGCCCATCCCCGCCGCCG